>JAABUQ010006635.1_pt1 | contig 17384 bp, 13 predicted proteins | sample 5560001 | NCBI WGS metagenome assembly JAABUQ01 (sample SAMN10711888, study PRJNA513371) | rock metagenome | isolation source: Antarctica rocks | place: Antarctica: Victoria Land, Finger Mt nord | collected 2015-12-18
AGAGGGCCCCGCAACAACAAGACCATCGCCATGATGCCGTCGCCGCGACGGCGCCACCCCAACCGCATCACCACCCAGCGTGGCGCTCAACGCCCCCGCCATCACCACCCAGGGTGTCGCTCAACAGATGGTGGGGGCGGCCCCGGCGTTCTGGCAGGCGATCGGGGTCGCGGCGGCCGCAGCGCCGGCGGGCACCGCGCCGGCGCCGTTGCCGCCGTTTTGCAGTTGGATGTGGTCGGCTTCGCTGGCGCCGGGGAACGGGCGGGTCAGCCCGAAGCGGTTGAGCGTCGCCTCGGCGACGCCTTGGATGCCGGGGGTGTCTGAGGCCTGCCCGCGGGTGTGGGGGTCGTCGGCGAAGCCGCCGACTGAGACGGAGTGCTGGGGGGTGCGGTACCCCGATATGCCGGTGAGTTTGAGGTGCAGGGCGCGGCCGAGCGCGTCGAGGCGGCGGGCGAGCTGGGGTTCCTGGCCGACGGTGTAGTCGGTGCCCGGGCCCGGGGTGAACCCGTCGCCGCCGTGCTCATCGGGGACGGCGTTGCCACCGGGGTCGGGGAGGGCGCCGAACGGGGTCTGGGCGGCGAGCGGGTTGGGGGTCTGCGCGCCCGGCCCGCAGTTCGGGGCCGGGCAGCCGCCGCCCGCGGTGGTCGTGTTGGCCGCGGCGAGCTGGGGGTTGGGGTGCAGCCCGAAGCCTTGTTCGGGGGTGGCCGCGTCGGGGGGGCGGCGCATCCCCAGGTAGGAGACGGTCCACGTCCCGGCGTAGGAGGGGAAGGCGTTGCCCTCGGGGTAGTGAAAGACGATGCGGGCGGCGACGGCGTTTATGTCGATCAGCGCGCTGGTGGAGGGGCCGTAGTCGGTCTGTTGGAGCACTGCGGTGATGTGGTTGGGGGCGGTGATGCGAAACCAGCCGCCCTTGGTGTCCTGGCGGAGCAGGGAGATGCCGGCGATGTCGTTGGTCGCCCCGGGCAGGGATGGGTTGTTGGCGTCGTTGGGGTCGACGTAGTGGGTGACGGGGTCCCACCCGTAGGTGGTCGCCGCCCCCCGCTGGGTCCATAGGACGGTGTCTGCGCCCAGCGCCGTGTTGCTCTGGGCGGCGGGGGAGACGGGTTGCAGCGCGACCGGGGTGTCTGATCCGGCCGGGGCGGCGGCGTACTCATGCGCGTGGCGGGTGACGTCGTCGACGTACCAACCGGCGTGGTTGTAGGCAAAGATCGCCTTGCCCCAGTCCGCGGGGGCGCCGGAGGCGTGCAGGTAGTTGGCCGCGGCGTAGATCGCGTCGGCGGGGCGGTTGATGTCCGGCGCGCCGCGGTGGCCGACGGCTACGCCGTAGGTGGCGAAGGTGGAGGGCAGAAACTGCATTGGTCCGACGGCGCCGGCGGTGCTGGCGGCGGGGTTGCGTCCGAAGTCCGATTCGATGCGGTTGATGGCGGCCAGGTAGGCCCACCCGTCGGCGCCGAGCTGGTAGCGGGCGGCGCCGCCCTGGTAGAGGGGGACGAGCTGGGCGGGGATCTCGGCCGCCCCGGCCGTGCTGATGGCGGTGGTCCCTTGCCCGGCGGCGGTCTGGGTCCCGCATGGCGGTTGTTGGTTTGCCAGGTCGACGCCGACGACGGCGATGATGACCATGAACATCGTCGCGACGCTCGCCCCGCCGGCGACGCAGACCCACAGCAGCGGTCGGGTGCGGGTGGTGGTGCTCATCGCACCCGCTGGCGGCGGTGGGCGGTGTCGAACTGCCGGGCGCGGCGGGCGGCGGCGTCGTCTGAGCGTTGGGTGCGCCCGGCGCGGCCGCGCGCGTCGGCGAGCTTGCGCGCATCTGAGGCCTGGCCGGTGGCCTGGGTGCGGGCGGCGAGCTCGCGGTCGATCTTCAGCCGTGATCCGCGGGCGTAGCCGGGGTGTTGGTGGGTGAGCTTTGTGTAGGCGGCGGGGGTCAGCCCGGCCAGCGGCGCGAGCTGCTGGTAGTCACGCGGGGCGGTGGAGCGCTGCTGGGCGCCGGCGGGCTGCAGCTGGGCCTGCTGATCCAAAAAGGCGCCGACGCGTTGCTGGGGGCGGTCGGGGTAGGCCTGGCCGCTTGACTGGCGAAATTCGGCCAGGCGGCTGGCGTAGGTCTTGGCGTTCTCGGCGGCGGTGATCCGCCCGGCGGTCGCCTGGGCGCGGCGATCGAGGCTGTGCGCGCGACGCGTGTCCCCGGCGGCGGCGGCGACGCCCTGATGGTGGCGCAGGTTGTCCAGGCGGCCTTGTTCGCGGCCCACGTCGGTGCCGGCGGCGGCCTGGGCCTGGTGGCGGGTGATCCCATCCAGCTGCATCCGGTCCTGCCCGGCGCGCAGCCGCTCGCCGCGCTGGGCGCTGCGTTCTGGGCCGATGAGCCGGCGGTCTGACAGGGCCTTGCCGGCGGCGCCGGCGACGGCGGCGCCGGCCAGCACGGCGCCGGCAGGCCCCGAGGCGGCGGCGCCGGCCAGCAGCGCCCCGCGGCCAGCCAGCGCGCGGGCGCTCGGTCGCCCGTTGCCGTCACCGGCCCCGGTTGGGGGTCGGGGGCGTCCGCCTCCGCCCCGCCCGGCGCCGATGGCGCGCCCGCCCATCCGCGCGAGCTGGCTGCCGAAGTACAGCGACCCCAGCGCGTTGCGCGCCCCGGAGCCCATTTCGTGGTGACCGACCTTGGCCCATTCGATGACCACGTCGCGCTTGAGAAACAGCGCGATCCAGAACAGGGCGATCAGCAGCCAGTCAGCCAGGAACGGGAGGTGCAGCGCGTTCAGGGTGGTGACGGTGAGCAGGGCGACGCCGAGGACGGCGGAGTAGGCGAGCTTGGCCAGCACGGCGCCGAGCAGGCGGGTGAGGTGGTCGGCGGCGGCCTTCTCCCCGGCGGCGCCGAGGGCGGCGGCCAGCGCGGTGAGCAGGGTGAAGGGCAGCAAGAAGAGGACCTCGAGCTGGGCCCAGATCAGGCGGGCGACGATGAACAGCACGACGACGCCCATCAGCACGATGCCCAGGCCGATGATCAGCAGCTGAAAGATCCGTAAGAGGACCCCGCGTTGGGAGCGTTGTTGGGCTCGGGCGCGGTTGGGTCCGGTGCAGTCATCGACGCTTGTCGCCTGGCAGAGGGCGTGAAACAGGCCGTGGTCCTCGGCGGCGGCGTTGCGCGGTTTGTCATCGACGGGGAAGGCGAGGAACATCTCCCCGTTGGCGTGGGCGCGGGAGAGCAGGGCGAGGTCCTGGCCGCGCTCGTCGTTGGCCGTCCGCGGGTTGTAGAGCGGGCCGCGGGGGTCCTTTTGGACTTTGCCGGCGCTCTGGCCGTCGGCGAGCAGCTGGGTGCGGGCCTTGGTCAGGTCTGCGTCGACCTTGCCCGGGTCGGTGCACCACGGGCCCGAGTCGCCGAACTCCATCCAGCACCACGGGCGGCTGATGCTCTGGACAAACAGCCCGTGAAGGCTTGTCCCCAGCGCCCGTTGGGGGTTGTTCGTCGACCCGGTGGAGAACGCCTCGAGCACCCCGAAGCTGGCTTGGTTGACGGTGTCGGCCAGCCACCCGATGGTCTGGACTGGGGCGGCGACGACGACGAGGCTGATCACGAGCAGGACCAGGCGGCGCAGCACACTGGTCACCGATTCCTCGACGGCGCGGTGTACGAGGGCGCGGTAGGCGAACCCGGCGCCGGCGACGGCTAAGACGGCGGGCAGCCAGGGGTAGGTGAAAGGCGTGCATGGCGGAGTCCATGCGCGTCCCCAGCGCCCCGAGGGTTGTCGGGTCAAGCAGGTTGAGCGAGAACGCCCATTCCACGCCGACGATCAGGACCTGCAGCAGGTAGATGAGGATCATCCACGCCGGGCTGACGATGAGGTTGGCCAGGGCGTTTGAGAGGGCGTTGCCGTTGAGTCCGAAGGTCCCGGTGAGGATGTTTGAGTCCACGCCGTAGCGGTCGATCGGGTACTGGGATCCGACGATCCCTGACCGCGCGCAGGCGTCCTGCTCGGCGGGGGCCAGCTGGTCTCGGTGAAAGCACAGGGGTGAGCCCAACCCGTTTGACACCAGGCTGTTGGTGTCAGACCCCAGCGGCGCTGAGTTCTCCCCGCCGCCTTGCCCGGGACCCCCAGCGGGCGCCGCGGCGGCCGTGGGTGCCGCGGCCGGCGCTGGCGCTGGTGCTGCTGGGGCGGCAGGGTGGTGGGTGGCGCCGGCGGGCCCGGTGGGGGCCGCGCCCGCCGTGGTCGCGGCGGTGGCCAGGGTGAGGGCGGCGAGCAGTCCGGCCAGGGCTGGGCGTTTAGGCGACCAGCTGGGCATGGCGGGTGGTGTCGCGGTGGGCGGCGTCGCGGTCGGTGCGCAGGTGTGAAAACAGGGTGCGGGGGACGACGTCGATCTGGACGAAGTCGGCGCGGCCTTCGTAGTCGCGCATCAGCGCCTGCCCGGCGTGCAGGCCCATCAGCCGCGTTCTTAGCGGGATGTCGTCGGGGTCAAGGCCCAGGACGGTGAGGGCGCGGTGGGCCTGGTCGGGGGTCTTGGGCTTGAAGGCCAGGGCGGCGCCGATGAGCCCATCGAGGCTTTCTCCGTCGGTCATCAGGTCGGTGATCAGCTGGGTGTCGAGGACGGGGACGGCGAGCTCGGAGCGCCCCATCCGCTGCAGCTGACCGAGGAGGCGCCGGCCGATCTCGTCATCGAGCAACAAATGCGCTTCACTGAATAGCCAGTAGGTCAGCCGGTCTGGCTCCATCGCCAGCAGGCGCATGGAGAGGTGGCCGAGCAGGCGCATCAGCGCCCGGCCCAGGCTGTTGGCGTGCCCGGTGTTGGCGTCGCGCGGGAGTTGGCGGATGCCGAGGTAGGTGTAGTCGGCGTGCCCGAGCCCGACGGCGTGGGCGTCTGCGGTCCCGGGCTCGGCGATCCCCAGGCGGGCAAACCCGCGGCGTGACGCGGCCTGCAGGTGGCGGGCGCATGGCGTGGCCTCGTCCCCCATCTGGGTGAGGGCGGTGATGACGTCGCCGCAGGTGGGGTGGATCTCGCGGGCCAGGACGCGGTCGACGGCCTCGAGGATGTAGGTCTGCCACTCGGCGCCGGCGTTGTGGGGGACCAGGTCGGCCAGCCAGCCGACGGTGGCGTCGTGGCGGGCGTCGGGGAGGGCGTTTAGCATCGGGTCCAGCAGCCCGGCGTCGCGGTCTGAGTCCATGTCCAGGGCCTCGACGTTGCCGGCCAACGCGGGGTGTTTTTGGGCGCGGCCGTCGCCCTTGCCGTCGCAGTGGATGACCCGTGCCCCCATGGCCAGTCCGAACAGCCCGAGGGTCTGGCCGAGCATCGACTTGCCCTGCCCGGGCGGGCCGACCGCCAACAGGGCGGAGGCCTCGTTGATCCGCGAGGGTTGCTCGTGGTCAAAGAGCACGACGCGGGCGTTTCTCATCGCTTCAGCCGAGCGTCTGAGGGTGTGACCGATGTACACGCCGGATCGCTCAGGGCCGATGCAGTGCGCGGCGGTGGGGCACATCGCGGCGATCTGCTCTCCGGTCAGCGGCGTGGCGTAGTGGCTGACGCGGCACGCCTGGGCGGGGAACGAGCTGAGAAAGAGGTCGAGCTGGTCGCCGAGGGGGTGGTGCAGGGCGATCCCGTTGAACTGGTTGCGCACGGCCACGAGGCGCTCGGCGAGCTGCTCGCGGGTCCGGGCGGGAACCGACAGGCAGACGGTGCTTGAAAGCAGCGGGGGGCGTTGGGTGTGCTTGAGGTGGTTGAGCAGGTCGCGGGCGTCCTGGGTGCGTCCGAACCCTTCATCTGACACGCCGCGGTCGCCGGAGGCCTCGGCCTTGACGATCTGGTCTGTTGCCTCTGTTAGCGCCTCGGACGTCGAAGACGTCTCAGAGGTGCGCCACTGCCGTTTGAGCCCTCCTGCTGGTAGCTGTGGTCGGGGCGCTGTGAGCGTGTGGGCTGATCGCCTGGAGGCTTCGTCCTGGGACTGCTGGTCGGTTGGGTGTCGGGCTTCCGCTGGCCTCGGTGATCTGCTGCGACGGTTGGTGGCCAGGGGTGTGTTGTGCTGATGGCTCTCACCACGCGCCCGCCGCCGCTGCGAACATGTGTTCGTGACCGCATCGGGCTCGCCGTACACCTTGTTTCGCCGCTCGCTGGAGATGGGTAGCCTGCCGTTGGTTCGCCTGCACGCCGCCGAGCTGGCCCACGTCGCCTTGGGCGACGCCCTCGGGGTCTGCCTGCTCTTCGCCGGCGCCGAGCCCGCGTCATACGACCGCGCGGCGACACGCTGGCTGGGGCGGTTCTGTGTCGAGGCGCCCATCGGCCTGGCCGACGCCCAGCTCGCGGCCGCCGCCCTGGATGCGGTGGGGCGTGGGGGAGAGGAGGGCGCAGCCGCGCTGCTGGCCCTGTGTGGGCGTGTCGGGGTGCGCGACGCGCCGCCGTGGCTGGACCGCTGGCTCGAACGCCCAGCGCACCGCCATGACGCCGGTCACGACATCGAGCCCAGCCCCTGATGCGCGGGCCCGGGCCGTAACCCGCGGCGGCCAGATCGCCAGGGCCGAGCGCGGCGCGCCACGCTCGCCAGCGCCAGATGCCGTGTACTCGTCACGGGCTCGCCCAGCGTTGGACGCCCGCTCCCCACGTGGCGCGTTGGCGCTCGCACTAGATGTCACGGTGCTGCGCGGGGACGAGCCAGCGGCGCGAGTAGGCGTCGGCCGCGGTCTGGAGGTTGGCGGGCAGCCGGCCGCCGAGCACGCTCGCGTCGCGCTCGGCCCTGGCGAGCTGGCGCTTGGCGTGTTCTGCCCCGAGGCCGTTCCGGGACGCGGCGGCCTGGGCTTGGGCCAGTGCGTCCTGGGCAGTGGCCGGGGTCCGTCGGAACCCGAGCTTGTTGTGCTGGGCCTGGTAGGCGCCCTGCGCCTGGCGCCGGGCGGCGCGCCCCGCCGCACCCTCGATGTGGCCCGGGTCGTTGGCCCGGGCGTAGCTGCGCATGGCCTTGGTGAAACGGTCAAATCCGGCGACGTCGTAGGCCAGGCACCGTGGCGGGGTGTGCTCGCCGTGGTGCACACGCACCCAGGCCAGCAGGCCCCCGACGCCACCCGCCGGGAAGCCGGGGGGACGGACGGCGCTGTAGCGCTGATAGCGGGCCAGGGCTCGGTCGAGGCGGGCGCCGTGGTGGGGGTTTGACTCCCGCCACAACGGTAGGCGTGGGCCGCCGCCGGCGATGGCGTAGCTCTTGCCCCAGGCGATTGCCGTCCACGCCTCAAGGATCCGCGACCGCGGGCAGAGCCGCCCGGCGGGCCAGGCAGCAAGCTCGCCTAGGCGACGCTCGAGTGTGCGTCGATGCTCGGCCCACGCCTCAGGCTCTACGGCGAGGTAGCGGACGTCGATCTCCCGGGCGATGGTCCAACCCAGGCTGTCGGGGTCCCCCGGGACCCACCCGGCATCCAGCAGCCCAGCGACCTGGCCTGCGGCGTGCTCAGAGCCAATCGCTCGGTCAGCGGCGCCAGGGGCTACCCTGGCCATCCGGCCCGTTCTCTCGATGCACTCTTTCAACGGCGTTTCGATGACCAGACCGTTGGTCTGGTCGCCACTGCGCGTGCGCACCAACGTTCTAGTCGGCGTTTCGTGGTGTTTTAGCCATTCAGAGGGTCCCTGAGACGTAGGCGAAGCTCCGAAGGGTTGGCTCAGATTGTCATCTAGGTTTGTATTGGGGAACTGATCGTGGATTTGGGCCCGGACGCGGATGCGTTCGGCCTGCTCAGCCAGGGTCCGGCGCCGCGCCTCAGAGCGTCGGCGCCGCTCGGCGCGGGTCAGCAGCCGGCGGCGCAGCAGGGCGCTGAGGTCCCGTAGCCGCCGCCCCCGCGGCCGACCGCGGCCCAGCGCCTCGCGGTGGGTCTCGCGTCGCGCCCAGCCTTTGCGCCGGCGTCGGACGGCGGCGAGGATCTTGGGCGGGGATGGTGGGGCGGGCTGCAGGTGGATGACCGTCCGCCACCACCACCCCTCGTCGTCGCGCTCGGGGGTGTGGGCGGCCAGGCCGCAGCGCTCCAGCCAGTCCAGCCAGCGCGCCACGCTGGTGCGATGCGCGGCGATGAACTTGCGCCGCTGAAAGCTGTGCGGCGGCGGGACCGGCCCCCAGCCCATGATCGGCGCTACCCCGATGACCAGCTGGGCGATCGAGCAGCCGTAGGCCGCCGACCCGGCCGGCCCGGCCCACTTCTCCGCCCGGGCGCGGCGCCAGAGGTAGGCCAGCACGCACAACAACGACGTCTCCAGGCGGGCGTCCCACTCGTATTTGCACCCGGCTTTCAGCCGGCCGATGTAGACGGCGGCCAGCGCCTCGAGGCCGGTCGGCTCGTCGGGGAGCGCCATAGCCGTGCGATACGCGGTGCGCGTCGGCGCCCGGGCGGCGAAGCGGGTGGGGCGGATGGCGGTCTGCGGCATCGCCAGCGTCGGCCTGGCGCGCGCGATGATGCGGCGCGAGACGCTGACGCTCGCGGTCCCGCAGGCTGAGGGGCGCTACGGGCACAAGCCTTCTCTGCGGCCGGTGACGGGCGCAGTAGGATGCGGGTGCGGGTGCTTGTCGGTGCGCTCCTGTGGGAGCTATGTGCTGATGAGCCGTTGAGAGGCCGGGTAGCCGCCCGGTCTCTCGCGTCTCTGGTCGGGGTGTGGCTTCTGGTGTTGAGCCTCCTGGGCGCCGGTGTAGCCGTGGACGCTGTCAGCGGCCTCGGCCGGTCCGCCCGCAGCACGGGGGGGTCTGTGACCCGGCAGCGGGGGGTCTGTGGCCTAGACCGGGGGGTCGGCGGCCTGAGACGGGGGGTTAAGCGGCCCGACACCGGGGGGTCTGTGACCCGTCGGACCAGGGCGCAATCGCCAATAGCGGCCATTCCTGGGGACCCACCACCGCTCCGGCTCGCCTCTCGCCAGCGAAAGCCCCGTGGTCGGCCGACAGAGGGATTTCGCTCCCGACCGGCCTAGAAGCGGGGGAACCTGGTCCCAGACCGGGGGCTTTTGCTCCCGGACGGGGGGAAAGCGCTCCCGTGTTGTCGTCCGCTCCCCGCTTTAGCGTCCTCATCCGTGAGTTCCCGGCAGCAGTACAGCGAGTCTCTGATCGAGCGCAGCCTCGGTCGCTTTGGCGGGTGGCAGATGACGCCCGGGCGCCCTGCCACGCGCGATGTGGAGGTCCGCGGCCGCGCCGGCGCAGTACTGAGCCGCGCCACAGGCGCACCGCTGGGGCCGGTGGAGGCGGACGTGCTGACCTGGCTGCTCGGCCACTGGGTCCGTGATGGCTGCTCGCCCGACGGTGGCGTGAGCCTGACCCTTTATGAGCTTACCCAAGCGCTGTATGGGGCGCGAGCCAAGGGGCGCGAGGACCGCCGCGCCGCGGCACGCGCGTTGACCAACCTGCACCGGGCCAGCGTCACGATCAGCGATTACGATCACGCGACCAGACAGAGCCGCGCTGGGCGCTGGGTGGACGTGCACCTCGTTTCACGCATCCATTACGGGCAGGAGCTTCGCGCCCTGCGGGACGGCGAGGAGGTTGGTGCCGCGACGATCGGTGCGCTGAGAGGCGAGACGCTCAGGGTCTACATCGACTCCTGGCTGATCGAGCGCCTCCAGGTCGACAGCGTGCGCGCGTGGCTGGACTGGCCTGTGCAACGCCACCTCGGGGGGATGGCCAAACGCCTCTGGCTCTACCTCGAGCCCCACCCAGGCTTTCGGCCACTACGCGACCGCCCCGAGTACGAAGGCGCGGTTATTGACCTCAGCGAGGACCTCTATCGCGAGCTTGGCGCCAACTGCCAGCTGCGCAGCGACAACCGCAAGCCGGTTCGCCGCGGCATCGAGCGCATCCGGGCAAGCGATTCGCGCTACGTCATGCTCGACTTTATGCCGGGCGCCAACGGCACGCCGGATCGCCTCCGGGTGATCCGCAAGACGGTTGATGCCCTCGGCGCCCAGGTCCGCTTGTGTGACGGCGAGACCCCCGACACACGCGCTTCCGCGCCAGACCTCGAGGCCCAACAGCGGCTCATTGCCTAGAGCCGCTCCCCCTAACGCATTTCGTTGGGCAATTTGCGTTGAGAATGCCCAAGAAGATGCGTTAGGTCGTGGTTGATGTCAGCGGAGGGAGGGAACGCCGCGCATGTCGGTGACCGCTCGCCGGTCGACACGCGGGCGGCCCTGGTTGCCCTCGAGCCACTCGCGGATGTGCCGGACGTAGGCTTTGACGTCGTCCTGGTGGTTGGCGTGCAGCTGCATGAGCATCAGCATCCGGTTGGTGCGCTCGCGGTTCTTCAGCCCGTAGGCGCGCGGCGCGATCGCTGAGCGGATCGGGTTGGTGAACCCGTCAAGCGGCGAGGTCGACAGCGGCATGTCCGCCGGGCGGCTCGCGCGCGGTCCTCGCCGGTTGAACTGGTCCTCGACGATCTGGCCGGTGGTGTTCAGCCACTCGCTCACGCGGGGAATGCCGGCGGCGTGGCAGCGCTCTGTGAACGGCGCCCAGAACGACGGGCCGGTGAACGCCGCCTCGGCATCGGGCAGCAGTTCGTCGATCGCCTCCCGGTGCTGGGGCTGCGCGGTACGGATCGTGCCCATCAGCCGCTCCAGCGCGTGGCGCAGGTGCCACTCGCACAGGTACAGCTCGGCCTCGGGGAAGCGGGCACCGACTGCGTTCGTGAGCCCGTGGTCGTTGTCGCACACCACCCGCGACGGGGCGCCCGGAAGCGCGGCGAGGAACGCCTCCCAGTCGGCCTGGGACTTGCTCATGAACGCCTCCAGCCGCCACAGCCTCGGTCGGCCGCGCTCATACCCCATCGCGGCGAAGATCCGGAACGCGATCCGATGACGGCCGGTCTCGGGATCGCGCACCCGGAACGGCAAATCGTCAAGCAGCAGCGACCCAGTGGCTGGCCACGCGCGCGGGCGGTAGGGCTCGAACACGACCGGCGCGAACACCTCCACCCAGTCCATCACCAGCGACCCGTGCCGGGAGAACCTCAGCTCCCCGCCAGGACCAGACCGCAGCCGCTTGGCTCGCTCCCGCGCGAGCAGCGCCGCGTCGCGGTAGGTCGAGCCCGCGCCGACCATCACCAACGCCTCGGCGACCCCGCGCGCGACGAACTGGTAGCGGCGCGCCGCGTGCGGACCCTCGTGCAAGGCGACGCCGCGTTCGCAGGACTCGCAGGCGTCGCTCCACGACTCCTCGCGCGGCAGGACCTCCGTGAAGCAGTGCGGACGGTCGCCGTTGGCTGGCACGCACTTGTAGAGCTGCCGCCGGTGCTCCGCCGGGCCGTACTGGCCGTCGAACCGCACCCGCGACCCCGCATGCTCCGGCCTTGGACACACCGCCCTGGCCTTGCTCCAGCTCTTGCCCTCCGACGACATTGCAGGCGCGCCAAGATACGGGCGCCGCCGGACGACCAACGCATCGTCCTCGGCATTCTCAATTCAAATTGCCCAACGAGATGCGTTTGGGGGAGCCGCTGAGCCAGGGCGATTAGCTCAGTCGGGTAGAGCAAGCCTCTGTGGCGCGGACTCACCGGGCATCAGCGCGCACGGGCCTCCGGTAGCAACGGCGCAATTTTGTCCGCGCCGTCTTCGAGACCAGCCCGCTTGGTCGCGCAGAGCCCGAATCCGCCTAGCCGATCTACCAGCAGGGCGGCGGCACAGGGCCTTAGGAGGGCTCTCAGAGCGCCGCTCAGGCCAGATCGGAGCCTGTGGGGCCGGCGCCTTCGCGCCTGGTCGGATGAGCTGGTAAGGGGGGTATAGCGGCTCCTGGCGGGCCCTCATGTCCGTGGCTGGGTCCGTCAGCTGGTGGGTGGGGCTCGGCCTCGGGCCGGTCCGCCCTGCTGACCGGCCGGGGGAGGAAGTGGATCGGGCGGCGCTGAGCTCGTGCTTGCTGCGGTGGGTGTCGGGCCTCGGCGACCTGGTGTCCGTCAGGCGGCGGGGACCTCAATCGCACCAGCTGTCGAGGACGGCTCAGGCACGGGGTCGTCGTGCTCGCGCAGGCTCTCGATGTGCGCGGCGATCGCTTCGCGGATCAGCAGCTCTGCTTCGCTGCGGTCTCGGCGGCCGCCACGCAGCCGGGCAGATCAGGCACCCACGCTCCCCAGCTCGTGGGGCCTTGCTCGTAGATGACTGCGTACTCGCTCATCGCTGATCGCCCTTGAGGCTGGCTTGCCGGCGGATGGCCGCCAGCGTCCCCGGCGGGATATCGGTGCTCGGCTTGCCGGCCACCGTCACGCTACCGGGCTTCGCTCGTGACGGAAGATGCGATGGCTGCCTCGCTGGCGATCAAGCCACCAGCCGTCGGCCTCCAGCAACTTGATGATCTCGCGGACCTTCACGCGGGCGCTGGCCGGCGTCGCCACCAGCGCCGCGGCGGGGTGGCGGGCAGCTGGGCCTCAAGCTCGGTCACCTTGGCGCGCGTCTCGTGCAGAGCGGCTTGCAGCAGCTCGCGCTCGTCGCGCAGACTCTCGGCCTCGCGGGTGAGCGTCCGCAGCTCAGCCAGCTCGCCGGCCTGGCGCTCGAGCCGCTCAAGCAGCTCGCTCCAGCCGCTTGCCCCTCGGCCCTGCCCCGGGCCTGCCTCCTGCCTTATCGCTGCCTCACCATCTGCCTCGACGAGGCAGAGGCGGTCAACCTCCGAGCGTGGGATGCGCCGAACGCCGTCGCGCAGCACTGCGCGGAGCTGGCCGCGATCGACCCTGTTTCGTATGGCCTTCTTGCTGCGCCCAGTCGCATCGGCTGCCTCGGCGATCGTGAGCGTCTCCACGGTTGTCGAAGCTTCGCCGCGGCGGCGGACGGTCCTGCTGCCTCATGAGGCTGCCCCGGTGAGGTTGTTGCCTCATTGCTGCCCCATCGGCTGCCTCAGCGGGCTGCTCAGCGGTGTGGCCGGCATCGGCCACCTGGCCCCGGCCCACCCTGGTCACGGTGGGTTGACACCGGTAGAAGATTGGCTTAACGAGGCCGGGCACAACATCCGCTACGAGGCCGGATCCGCGGCCCTGGCCGCCAAAGCCCGGGCGCATCATCCGCTACGAGGCCGACCCTGCCGGGGAGCCACCGCCGTTGAGCACCACCAGTCTAGGAACAGCGGCGTGAAGCGAACAGCTCGAATAGCAAAGCTCGTAAGCGGTGGCAGGTACGATTACATCTCTCTCATTCTGGTGCTCGTCGTCATCGCGCTCTCGCTCTACTCTGTCGTCACCACAAGCGACTCGACTGCCCAGTGGTTGAGCGGGGGAACGGCAGCCATGGGTGCGCTCAGCATCCTCCGCATGTTCCGCACCCGCCGAGCCGGCCGCTTCTGAGAGCGCCGCGGGCTCGGTTACTATCCCCATGCCCGAACCGCGGGTCAGGCAGGGCGCAACAGCGCAGCACTAGTTCCGTGCGATGCTCGCCAAGTGCGGTTTGGCGCGGAGATAGCAGGCTCGTGCGTGCCGGGTTAGCTCCATTGATTCCGGCGCGGGGCGCACACCAACACGGCCAGAGGCGCGTCCTCGCCGTCGGAGCCGGGCTGAGGAGCGTCGCTCATGATCTCGGCCCACCTTTCCTCAGAGCGCGATCAGCGCGGCGGATGGACTCAGCCCGGTACGCACCAGCAGGCTACTGCGCCACACCTTGCTGTCTAGAGGGCCCATGGTCGAATGATTCCACCCCCTGCGGACCGTAGCCATGCGTAGTCGTCGACGGCTACGTTGGAGTAGTGGCGCGCGGCGGCCAGGCGTAGCCATCACTTGCCGGCCCGCCACGCTCAGGATGCGCGCGGACCCCAGAACGGGCGCAGCGGCGGCAGATCGGTGAGGTCTGGGTCGGGTGGTAGCGGTGTTTCCCCGTCGTCGTCTTCGGTGCGCCGGCCGTATTGGTCGGGGATCTCGCCCCACCCCCAGTAGGGCAGTGGGGCGCTGGGGATGATTCCGAGCGTCTCGAGCGGATCGACGCGTTGCTCAGCGACCGTGCACAGGTGCGTCCAGTCGTCGCCCATGTCGAAGGTGTAGAGCAGCTGCTCGCCGGCGACCAGGCGGCTCAGCCGGATGTCCCCCGCGAAGATGGAGCCTGGGGGCGGATCCTCCCACGGGATTGGCCCGTAGACGTCGGTGCCGTCGGTGAGCTCAAACAGGGACAGGTGCGCGCGGTCCCAGCGCGCAAACGCGGTGTCGATTGCCTCGCCCAGCACTGCGAAGGTGTGCGACCGCGCTGCCGCGAATACGCGACCTGGGCGTGGCCACTGCTTCTGGCCGCGACCTTCGATGAGCTCAACACGGAGCGACAGCCAAGTGCGCGGCATATTCGCGCAGTCTACGGCTCACTTTGTCATCGACAACCTTACCCCTATCAGAGCACTCGGGCGACTTCCTTGGCTGTCTTACCGGCCTGATACCTGTCCAGGCAGCGTCCGGTGGGCGCTGGGGCGGGTGACGTCGGCGCGCGGCCCCACGGGCACCGTGCGAACATGTGTTCGTGACCGCGTCGGGCTCGTCGTACACCCTGTTTCGCCGTTATGTGTGGTCTTCGAAGGTGCGTCGTTGATGTCGCGATGAGGTTGGTATTGACGTCCGCCGCGGCGCTTACGTTGGGGGCGTGGGCGTTGTCGTTGATGTCGTGGGTGGTTGGCCGAGGGGAACGGCCCGGAGGGCCGTGGAGCTCGGCCAACCACCCGGCGCGAGGGGAACGGCCCGGAGGGCCGTGGAGCTCGGCCAACCACCCGGCGCGCCGCGGGCTGGGGCCCCGGGGTCGGCTGGCGGGGTAGTGGCGTGAGGGTCCAGCGGGTGTTGTCGTCGGGGCGGCCTGAGTCGTGGACGGTCATCGGGGCGGATCGCCGTCGGGTGGAGCCGGTGGAGCGCTATCTGGCGTGGTTGTCGGCGATTGAGCGCTCTCCGAACACGGTGCGCGCTTATGCGCAGGATCTCAAGACGTTCTGGGTGTTTTTGGCGGCGCGCGGCGTGGCGTGGGATGCGGTGACGCTGGAGCTGGTGGGGCACTACACGGCGTGGTTGCGAGCGCCGGCTGACAACGTGATCGTGTTGCCGTCGGGCCGGTCGCGGCGTGCGGCGACGACGGTCAACCGGATGCTGGCCGCGGTATTCGGGTTCTATGAGTTCCACGCGCGTCACGGGGTGTCGGTGGCTGCGACGCTGGTTGATGCGACGCGCTCGGGGCGTGGGGGCTACAAGCCGTTCTTGCACGGGATCGCGCGCTCGCGGGCGCGTGGCCGGGTTGGTCGGCTGCGCGAGGAGCAGCGTCTGCCGGCGACGCTGACCGTCGAGCAGGTGGCCGCGGTGCTGTTCGCCCAGTCGCGGTTGCGTGACCGGTTGTTGTTCGCGCTGCTGTTCGGGACAGGGATGCGCATCGGGCAGGCCTTGGGGTTGCGTCACAGCGACGTCGTGGGCCACGAGCGGCGCATCGAGCTGGTGGCGCGCGAGGACAACGTCAACGGCGCGCGGGGTAAGGGTGGTCGCGGATCGATCCCGGTCAGCGGTGAGCTGATCCGCGCCTATTCGGATTACATGCATCTCGAGTACGGCGAGCTTGACTGCGACTACGTGTTCGTGAATCTCTGGGGCGGGCGGGTCGGGCGGCCGATGGGCTATGCCAACGTCGTGGAGGTGGTGCGGCGCACGCGCCGGCGCGTCGGGTTTCATTTCACGGCGCATCAGTTCCGCCACACCTACGCGACGCTGGCCCGGCGCGGCGGGGTGCCGATCGAGGTCGTTAGCAAGCTGCTGACCCACAGCTCGGTGCAGACGACCAACGCCATCTACGTGCACACCAGTGTCGAGGACCTGCGCGCCGAGCTGGAACGTGCCGGCTGGTTTCCCGGACTGCTCGGGGCGACGGGGTGAGCGTGGCCGCGGCCATGGTGCTGCCAGTGGCGAAGCCGGCGGTGGGTCGCGCGGGTTGGCCGGAGGTGGTCGCAGGGGCGGTCAGGCCGCAGTTCCGCGTCGATGTGCTGTTCGCCGGGCCCGATGACCCGGTGCTGTTCGGCGCCCCGTGCTCGGTACCGGCTTGTCCGTACGCGCAGCACGGCGGTCACGGCCTGTGCCCTGGCCATGCCACGCAGTTGCGCACGCGCGCGGGTGATCGTGACGTGGTGGCGTGGCTTGGGTTGGCGCCCGAGGCCGGTGGTCCGCGCACGGTGCGTAGCGTGCGCTCGCCTGAGGGCTGCCAGGTCAGCGGTTGTGCTCGCTCGAGGTGGGGCGCTGGGCTGTGTCGCTCCCACGAGCAGCGTTGGCGACGCAGTGCCGGTCGCCCTAACGTCGACAGCTACTGCGCTACTACGGCGGCGCAGTTTGCTGGCTGGCCCAGCGCGTCGCCGGGAAGCTGCGCGGTCCCCGGCTGCCGCTACGCGCGGATGCCGGCAGGCGAGCTGTGCGACGGCCATCAGTGTCGCTTCCATCGCCGCCGCCGGCGCAAGGGGCTCACTCTTGAGCGTTTCCTGCGCGAGCTGGCCAACCCGGGAGGTCGCATCTATGACCTCAGCGGGCTGCCCGAGCCGTTGAAGGCCGAGCTGCAGTTCGGGCTTCAGTGCCGGTCTGAGCAGCGCGCGACGCGGATGCGCCATGACGTCTTCGGCGGCGTCGTCGACGCCCTGGTCGACTGCGGCTACCGCTCGCTTCCCGAGGCCGTCCCGTACATCTACGACCGCCTCGGGCCCGGCAGCCGTCGCTTCGTGGCCTTCGTCTGCGATCGCTTGGATTGGTTGCGCTGTAGGCACGCCGGCATCGAGGAGTGGGATCGAGACGAGTGGCGCGTGGATCGCCTACCGATCGACCAACGCGCCCGCCGCGGCGCATCGCGACTGTCGTTCTCGTTCTGCGCGCGCCCCTGGCTGCGCGCGTTGATCAAGCGCTGGGTGCGCTGGCGACTGTCCCTCGGCCTGGGCGTCTCGACCGCTAGCTGGAACCTGCTCGCCCTGCGGCACTTCGTCGAGTTCTGCGACGAGCACGACCGGCCGCTGACCGGGCCGCACGACATCACCCGCGCACTGCTTGAAGACTGGCTTGCCGACGAGACACTGCTACCCGTCGCGGTCGGGACCCGCGCGCGCTGGCTGGGATCGCTGCGCTGCTTCCTGGATGACGTTCGCCGCCACGACTGGGCGCCCGGCCTGACGGCTACCGCGACCTATCACCCGCGCGAGATCCCGCGGCGCCCTGAGAGCCTGCCGCGCTTTTTGGAGGAGCCGGTGATCGCGCGCCTGGAAGGCGACGACGCGCTTGACCGGTTGCCCGACCTGACCACGCGCACGCTGGTGCAGGTGCTCATCGAGACCGGGCTGCGCGCCATCGACGCCCGCACCCTGACGTGTCAAGGACGACGAGAATTCCCCACTTGTGACGATGGGAATTCCTCACCTTGTGGGCGGCCGGTGAGGGCGGGTTGGAGGGCTGCGATGGCGTCGCGGTGGTGGCGCATGCGGTAGCTGTCGCCGGTGATTGCCAGGACGGTGG
>JAABUQ010006636.1_pt1 | contig 17384 bp, 13 predicted proteins | sample 5560001 | NCBI WGS metagenome assembly JAABUQ01 (sample SAMN10711888, study PRJNA513371) | rock metagenome | isolation source: Antarctica rocks | place: Antarctica: Victoria Land, Finger Mt nord | collected 2015-12-18
CGAGTCCCCCGGCAAGGGCGTGACCCTGGCGATCAAGAGCCCGCCGAGCGGATGTTGCTGCTGCGGCATCGGCAGTGGAGCACCCTACGCGCTGGGATCGTCGTATAGTGCCACCGTGACGTTGGGCGATGCGCCCTTGACGAACGGATCGGGCGTCAATGTCATCGTGGCGGTGGGCGTCCCATTCACGGGGATCGTCGCCAAGTTCAAGGACACCGACACGCAGGGGTCGGCGTCGGACACGACCGATCAAATCACCTGGAATAACGGCGATTCGACACTGAACGGCACGATTTCGACCGACCAGATCGATCGCACGCTCTTCGATGTCTCGGTTACGAACAAGGTCTTCGCGGCGGTGGGGAATTTCAGCGCCGCAGTAACCCTGATCCATGCCGGGATCGCGACTCAAATCCCCTTCCTCGTCAAAGTCGCCCCGGCTGTCCTCCAGAGTGTCGCGTGGGTCGCTCAACCAGGAAGTCCCCTTGATGCAAATTCGAGCCCCGGCGGCGGGATGATGCCTGGCGGTGGGTCGAGAATTTACCCGGACCAGGACGCGGGCAACAACACGATTCGTAGCATCGTGGGATTTCAGGCCAAATTGACGGCCGCGAAGGCCGGAGTTCCCATCTATTTCAAGGTCGTTGACATCGATGACCCCTCGGCCAACCGAGGCAACGATCCCATGGGCATCGTCGACAACGAGAATAACCCTTCCGACAATCGCGGCGATGGCAATGCATCCAACGGGCAGCCCTATCTCTCGCTGCTCTACGCGGGCACGACGGATTCGACCGGACAGGTCAGCTTCTCCAACTTCCGGGTGTCGATGCAGCCCGGCGACAATTACCGGGTGGTCGCCTCGCTCAATCCGATCGGCGAAGGCAATTTCACCGCGATCCCGGACGACACAGACCAAGCCGGGATCGACGACAACACCGTGAACCCGAGCGTCCGCCTTGGGACCGGCCCCGGGCTTGCCATCATGTCCAACATGCTTACCGTATGGCGGCGGCTCTGGGTACAGACCGATACCATGGGAGTCGTGCCCCCGGGGGCAAATAAGCCGATTTCGGTGAATGTCGTCCGAGTGCAGAATGATACCCCTGCACCTGGAGAGAGCACATTGACAACCGATACATTTATCAATCCTGTCGACAATAACGCCTATGAATCGGGAACTTTCACCGACAGTGCCGGAAGAACCTTCAAGGTCGTCTCGAACCAGACCCCTCTCGACCCCCCCGGCAGCCCTGCCAAACTGGTCGTCTCCTACCCGGTCGTCATGATAGCGAGGCCGGCACCCGGTGCGGGCACGCTCGTCGACGACGACACCTATACGCCCACTACCGACCTGGGGTTGCCGAACCTGTCGACATTAACTTCCGCAATGTCCCCCGCCTATGTAACCCCATTGCTGTTACCCCCCGCCCTTGGATCGACTGGCAATCATGCACCATTCGTGGTCAACGTCGGCACGTCATCAGGCGATGTCGACCAGATCGTCGATCCACAATGGCAATCTCGCGACCTGAACTCGAACACCTTCTGGGTCGCCTATGTGGCCGAAGCCTATGAACTTAAGGAGTCCGCGGATCTCGATCCGAGCGCCGAAACGACGCGGCTCGGGGAGACCTCCCAGCGTGGAGGGTCGCTGATTTTCAAGGAAGAGATCGCGGAGGCCGCCCGCCTCGACGGCAACATCACCACCGCCGACAAAGAGGCCGACACTGTCGTCCACGAGATTGCCCATGCCGTAGGCAATATTCAAGGATCGTTGGGCGTTGATCCTTGGCCTATAACGCTCTATGGGGCGAATCCTAGCCAGCCGAGTGTCTACAGCCTGAAAACGATCAACGCGATCCGCAAGGCGCTCAAGCCCTGGTCCTGAACCCAGCGAAAGAATGCGTCATGGATTCTCGAATCATGGCAATCTGTGGCGTTCTCGCCTTCCTCACCGGGCCCGCCCGAGGGGGACAGCCCCCCTTCGTCACCGTGGAACTTGCCACGCCCCGCGATGAGTACTTGTTGGGCGAACCTGTGCCCTTCGAGATCGAAATCACCAACATCCTAGGACACGAATTCAGTTGGACACGGCCGGAGGGCCGTTACATCGAGATGGTCGTTAGCCCTCTCGGCGTCGCTCACGTTGCGATCGACGAAGGTGAAGGGGGAGTCGGGGACTTTGAGGGCAAGGTTCAGTCTCTCGGAAGGGACGAAATCTCGCCGTATCATGTGTGGGTCTTCCAGAAGCCCCATGTCGTCGACGGGGAATTTTCGGATTATGAGTCGTGCTTCCCCGGGCCGGGGGATTATGCGGTCACTGCCCGATTTCCGCTCTCCGCCAGCGCCACGTTGGGCGATCACCTCCTGAAGACTTTCCGGAACGTTGCCTCGAACACGCTTGTGATCCACATCAAGAGGCCGACCGGGGATGATGCGACGATCTTCGAGGCGATCAGCGACCGGGAAACCCGCGAATTCTTGCAGACCGGCCGGTATCCGAAGGAGGGGATGGGAACGATAAGGAACCTCGTCAAGATCCTCACGGAGCACCCGGAGACCGGCTATCGCCACGCTATACGCCATGCGCTGCTGGAGTTCAATCGGCAATATCCGTCGAATCCGGATGCGAAGGAGTCGGAGCCGCTCCGCTTGGTGCTGGGGCTTCCTGACCGCCGCTTCTTCCCGGATGACCCGCGGCTCGACCGCAAGGTCTCCCTCGACTTCCCCGATGGTGCGCCTATTCAGCAAATTTTCAATGCCCTCCGCCGTCAAGTTGGGGTCCCTCTCTCGGCCTCGCCCTATTTCTACCGCAACCGCAGCGATGACGAGACGAAATTTGGCATGCAAGATTGCCCGCTTCGCGAGGCCATGCTTACCCTGGCTCATGATTTTCTCACTACCAGCCCGGTCGAAGACCCTTCCCATCTACTCAGGCTATGGGTGCGCCGTGGTGACGGCTATCACCTGTATTACGAGACCCTGAACGAGACCCCGACGGTCCGCAAGGGCTTCATCGACCAGCTCGGCCCCTTGCCCGTCCTCTTCCCGGAGGACAAGCGGCTGGACGCCATGGTCGTTGCCGTCTTCCCGATGCTCACACCCATCGACCAAGTATTCGCCTCCTACTCCGCACAGAGTGGCGTCAAGTTCCACGCCTCGGCCTACATCGCCCGCTGCCGAAAACGCGGTGATGTGATGTTCCTCAACCTGCGCGAGGAGATGGCCTATTTAGCACGGACATTCGACGCGACGTGGGAACGGCATGCTGACGGTTATGTCCTTTCGGCGGGAGAAGATGCGGACCGCAATGTCCCCCCGCCCGAGAAGGTCGAGGAGAAAGGGAGCTTCATCCTCCTCGGCGCCCTGGCCACTCTGGGGATCGTCTTCACTGCCAAGTTAGATACGCCCCCCGATCCCAGTAATAAGGCATCGACCTTCGCCCTACTGCAGGTTGCTACCGCGGTCAATAATGAAATCTGCAACGTGATGGGTGACAACGGAACGGTTACCGTGAACGGCGCTTATGCTCTCGATCGAGACAAGAATTTCACCAGCCCTTATCTGAACGGTATCACTATGGGACCTTTCGCACCCGCCCTCAAGGGCATCAATTTGCCCCAGGACGCACTCAGGGACCCATCAATGCCGAATGGTCCTAAATACAGACCAGATATGCTCGACGACAGTCCCTCGCTGGTTCAGCTCACCGGCCTTTACAAACAAAACGGAGGAGACTATGCCGTAAAATTCAGTGAAAACATCAGCTTTGCCACATATCTCATGTATAAGGCCACTGACCGAGGTCTATGGGTTGGCATTAGCGAAATCAGGTGGTCCGTGTCGGGGACGGCGGCCCTAATACCCGAGGTGAGAGCCGACGGGTTCCGGACACTCGCCTATTATGAAAATATAAAAAACTGGAATGTCGCCAACGTGCTTCCCGTGGCAGGGCAGCCGCAGGTCGGTGGAAACGCTTTCGTGATTCCCTCTTGGAAAGGGGTCATCCCCCCGCTTGTCAAAGGGAAATGCAAATGATTACAAATTTTACAAAAGCGTTGCGGAACTTTCCCGGATTTTGTCAGTGGCTTCCGTCCATTGCGACGACCATCGCTCTCTTGGCGATTGCCACCTCTTCCATCCGACCCCGCGCCATCACGCCTCAAGCTTCCCGCGAAGGGAAAGCGCCGCGTCTGGGACCGCCCCGCCCCGAAGATCCTGCCCGCTTGGAAATCCTCGTCACGACGGCAAAGCGTGACTATCGTCCCCTAGAGCCGATCGAACTCAACATCGTTATGAAAAACGTTTCAAAGTTCGAAATGATACGTATCAGGATGAATTATGAAATTTACCCTACGATCGAAATCGCCGTGACAGATGATAACGGCCGTCCAATCCCCAAGACCCGCTATTTGATGGATGGAGGGATGCACAAGACGTGTGGCATACCTGCACGGGGCGAGTACCGGCCAGAGCTGCTGGCCAATTTGGTCAATGATATGACACAACCGGGTGAATATAAGATCACGGTAAAAGTCACGTTCGCCGGTGAAGGTAACGTGGGTCTTCATCGGAGAGCGTCATCCGAACCGATCATCGTGAAGGTCCGGGGCACGCCCTTCACGGGTCGCCCTGATCCCCCGATCGAAACGAATCCAGACGCCGACGAACTCTCAAGAAGGCCGGATCGGGGGCAGGTTTCCGACGAAGCAATCCCGCCTCGTCATTTACGGGGCCGGGGAGCGGTCCCCGAGTATAGACTGGACGGAGTCCCGTCCGGACGACCCGGCGGCCCTTTGGAATTTCCCTCAGATGAGTGTCGAACTCCGCCGCGACTCGCGGATTCGGATCGTCCGTAGGCGCGACCTGACGCGGCTTAGCCGGTTCGCGGTGACGAAGGAGCGGCTGCTGTCGCTGCCCTGGCCGCCCCCCATCGCTATAGTTGGCAACACTTGGGATCCTCCGTCATCCCGAGGCCCCCAGCCACCCGGATGCCGAGGGATTCCGCGAGCCCGCCCGGGTAGGATGGGCGTGCAGCCCGGTAGGCGGGTTGCAGGACGATCCCGGAGGAATCCCGATGCCGACGCCGCGCCGCTCCGACGTTCCCGACGGCCCTTCGGGTCGGCCGCATCGACGGCCTGCCTTCGCCGCCTTCGTGCTCGTGACGACCCTCGGGGCCGACCCGCCCGGACCGCGTTCGCTCTTTGACGGCAAGACCCTCGACGGCTGGAAGACGGCCGACTACGCCGGCGCGGGGGCTCTCCGGGTCGAGGACGGCACCCTCGTCATTCCCGCCGGCAAGCCGATGACAGGGGTCGTCTGCACGCATGAGGACCTGCCCGTGACGGATTACGAGCTGACTTACGAGGCCATGCGGATCGAGGGGGGCGACTTCTTCGCCGCGGCGACGTTCCCCGTCGGCGAGTCGCACGCGACGTTCGTCAACGGCGGCTGGGGCGGCAGCATCACCGGGATTTCCAGCCTCAACGGCGCCGACGCCTCGGAGAACCAGACGGGCCGGTTCTTCAAATACGAGGACAAGACCTGGTACCAATTCCGCGTCCGCGTCACCGCCGCGGCGATCCACTGCGCGATCGACGGCAAGAAGGTCGTCGCGCTGGACCACCGCGGCCTTCAGGTCGGCACGAGGATCGAGTCCCGCGCCTGCCGGCCCCTGGGGTTCGCCACCTACCGGACGGCGGGCGCCCTGCGGAAGGTCGGGGTGCGGAAGCTGACCCCCGCGGAGGTCGCGGACACCGACAAGCTTGAGTGACGGGGCGACTCGGGGTGTTGGCGGCCGGGGCCTCGCGGCTACAATCGCCGCATGAACGCCACCACGCCCCGGATCATCGCCGCGATCCTCGCCATCGGCCTGTCGCTCTCGGCCGCGGGGTGCGGCCAGGGGGAGGTCGTCGGCGAGAAGTCGCTCCGCAAGGCGCGGATCGCCTGGAACCAGTCCAAGATCCGCGGCTATGACCTGGAGTGGATCACCACGGGCCCCCAGACCAGCCCCTCCGGCGACCACTACGCAGTGGCCGTCCGCGAGGGCGAGGTCACGTCGATCGAGCGGGTGAGCGCTGACGGCAAGCGGGTCCCGATCCGCCCGGCGAAGCCGCAGTTCTACGGCATGGACGGCCTGTTCCTCACGATGGAGGAAGAGCTGGCCCAGCTCGAAACCGATGCCCCCTTCAACGCGCCCAAGGGGACCGACGTCGTCCTGCGGTTCACGACCGACCCGAAGCTGGGCTACCTCAAGAGCTATCGCCGCGACATCCTGACCCAGCCCCGAGGTTTGGCCATCGACGTGGTGCGATTCGTGCCGCGTTGAGGGCGGGCCACAGCCGCCTCCGCCCCCTGTCGCAGGCCCCCGCGCGCCGCGTATAGTTCAGGAAGGTTCGCGGTGGATTTCCGCGGGACGTCCGTGACCCCGCGAGCCATCGGCGGTCGCCGTGCCCGGAGAATCCCCCCAACGTGGACGAGAGCCAGGCGCAGGGGCGGCATTGGAGCCGGCACGCGGCGCGGTACGATGAGCTGTTCCTCGACCCGTTCCGCCCGGGGGTCAAGAACCCGTTGCTGGCGGCCCTGGACGCGGTGCCCGAGCCCTCGGGCAAGGCCGCGATTGACCTGGGCTGCGGGACCGGCCCGCTGCTGCCGGAGCTGCTCGCGCGGTTCGGGACGGTCGTGGCGCTGGACTTCGCCCCGGGGATGATCGCCAGGGCGAGGAAGCGGCTGGGGCCCGACGCCGCCCGGGTCACCTTCGAGGCCAGGCCGATGCACGAGCTGAGCGACTACGCGGGGCGGATCGACGTGGCCGTCGCGGTCAACTCGCTGGTGATGCCCGACGTGCGCCAGATCGACCAGACCCTGGCCGCCATCCTCGCCACCATGAGGCCCGGCGGAGTCTTCCTGGGCGTCGTCCCCTCGATCGACGCGATCCACTATCATACGATGCTCTTGATGGACCAGGGCCTGGACCGCGGCCTGTCCCCCGAGGAAGCGGAGCGGCACGCGGCCTTTTACGGCGAGCACCACTTCTACGAATTCACCTTCGGCCGATTCGACTTTCTGGGCCTGCGTCAGAAGTTCTGGCAGCCCTTCGAGCTGCGCCATCGGCTGTGGAAGGCGGGCTTTTCCGACGTAACGCTCGACCAGGTCCTCTACCCCTGGGACGAGAACATGGCCGGTGGCGCCGAGTTCGCCGACCAACCCCGTAGCTGGGACTGGTCCTTCTCCGCCCGCCCCTGAGCGTGACGGGCCGAACTGAGCTGAGCTGAGCTGAGCTGAGATGAGATGGAAGAGGAATCCCCATGTCGAAGCCCGCGGACCGCGAGTCGGACGAGCAGTCGATCAAGACGCGCAAGAACCAGCTCTTCGAGGCGCAGGCGGCCGAGGCCGAGGTGGGCGACGACAAGCCGTTCTCGGCCTACGTCAAGGCGACGCCGCCCGCCCCCCTGCCGGCCTCCACCAAGGCGGCCCTCGCCGTCCTGGGGGTCCTGATCACGCTGCTGTTCCTCGCCACCTTGATGGCCGAGGCCCCGCCCAAGCCCGCCGCGATCGACCGCCCGCCGCGGACACTCCCCACGCCCACGCCCGGCCCGGCGCCGGCCGCTCCCGGAGTCACTCCGGCGCCGAGGTGACGCTCGCCCGGAAGAGCCTCGGGACCGATCCCCCGACACGGCCCGGGGGAACCTTTCCGAGCCGGAATCCCGGGAGCGTGGGTGATCGAAGCCGGGGACGAATCCCGGCAAACGGCCCGACGGCCGGGGCCCGACCCTCGCGAAAGGTCGGGCCCCGGCCATCGGGGCGTGCGGCGGGCGTCGAAGGAAAGGAAAGGATCGGAGTTCGGGCAGGGCTCAGGTGCCGAACTCGGGGCGGCGGGCGGAGAGCTGCGACTGGAGGCGCTGGATGATCGAGGAGTGCATCTGCGAGACGCGCGACTCGCTGAGGTCCAGCGTCGCGCCGATCTCCTTCATCGTCAGCTCCTCGTAATAATAAAGAATGATGATGAGGCGCTCGTTGCGGTTGAGGCCCTTGGTCACCATGCGCATGAGGTCCTTGCGCTGGAGGCGGCGCGTGGGGTCCTCGCCCTTCTTGTCCTCAAGGATGTCGATCTCGCGAACGTCCTTGTAGCTATCGGTCTCGTACCACTTCTTGTTGAGGGAGATGAGGCCGACGGCGTTGGCGTCCATCGCCATCTTGTCGAACTCTTCCGGGGGCAGGTTGAGGCGCTCAGCGAGCTCAAGGTCGGTGGGGGGGCGGCCGTGCTGGGCCTCCAGCGCCTTGCGGGCCTCCTCCATCTTACTGTGCTTGGAGCGGACCAGACGCGGGACCCAGTCCATCGTGCGCAGTTCGTCGAGCATGGCGCCGCGGATGCGGGGGACGCAGTACGTCTCGAACTTGACGCCGCGCGTCAGGTCGAAGGCGTCGATGGCGTCCATCAGGCCGAAGACCCCGGCGGAGATCAGGTCGTCAAGGTCGACCCCCTCGGGCAGGCGCTGCCAGATGCGCTCGGCGTTGTACTTGACCAGCGGCAGGTAGCGCTCGACGAGCCGGTTCCTCAGGGGCGTGGTGGGGGCCTCCTTGAACTCCCGCCAGAGTTCCGTCACGTCCACGTCCAGCTTGGTTGACATCCTGACCTCCGTGTCGGCGGCTGAGAGGACCCGGCGCATCCATGCGCCCGGTGGCGGTCGGCCTGGCCTGCCTGGCCCGACCCTCGTGGAGGATTCGGCCCGGCGAGTATCCCGTCGTCGGGGCCGTCCCACTCCCGGCCCGCTGGCCGGGGCCGCGGCCCCATCCCCTCTCACGGTCCAAGGAACCCACTCTCACGTGATTTATCGGAGAACCGGCGCGACCGGCTTGAGCCGCAGGTCCGGCAAAGTCGTCAAACGGCCAAATTAACGCGCGACACGGCCCAGCGCCCGCCGCGCCGCCAGGGCTGCGAAGAAGCCGGGCTTGCGGGCGCGGGGGCGACGCTCCTCGATCAGGATGCGCGCCAGCCGGCGCACCCCCTTGGAAGCGGTCGAGCCAGGATAAGCGATCAAAAACGGCCGCCGCGACCGCACGGCCAGCGGCACCCTGGGGTCGGAGCGGATGTGGCCCAGGGGCGTCACGACCATGCCGAGGAACTGCCTGCTGGAGGCGGACAGCCGCGCCAGGCAGTCGGCGGCCTCGGAGGCCGAACCCGCCTGATTGACCACCGCCCGCAGCGCGGGCCCTCCGGCCGGGCGCCGCAGGCGCTGCAAGGCGGCGTGGGCGTCGGCCACCGAGGTCGGCTCGGGCGTCGTGACGACCACCGCCTGGTCGGCCGCCGCGGCGATCGTCGCGATCCCCGCGCCCAGGCCCGAACCGGCGTCGATCAGCAGGAAGTCGGCGCCGGCCTCCAGCGCGGCCAGCTCCGCGGCGAGCCGGCCGTGCCCGTCGCCCAGGGCCTCGAAGAGCGTCCGCATCCCGTGCGCCCCGGGGACGATCCGGATGTCGCCCGGACCGGGGACGATCGCCTCGGACAGGGCACGCCCGCCGGCCAGCACGTCGCCCAGGTCGCTCGGCGGCGTGATCCCGCACAGCAGGTCGATGTTTGCCAGCCCGAGGTCGGCGTCAACCAGCACGACCCGCTGGCCGTACTCCCCCAGCGCGATCGCCAGGTTCAAGGCCAGGTTCGACGTGCCCACCCCGCCCTTGCCACTGGTGAAGACCAGCGACCGGGCCCCCTGCGGCGGCTGCGGCGGAATCGCGGCCGGCGCCGGGGGCGGCTCGGCCAGGGCCAACGGCCCCGATCGCGCCTGGACCAACTGCCTCAGCCCGTCGGCTTGGTCGGACATGGGGACTCCCGCTTGGGGCCAAGGATGAGAGAGGGACAGTGTTCAATGATCGAAGTTTGATGCGAACCGACCCGGTCAGCAGACATCCTCGTCTCCCAGGATCAAGCTGGCCAGCCGCGAGCGGTTGGCGGGCTCGATGTCGTCGGGCACGGCCTGGCCGGTGGTCAGGTAGCTGACGGGGCGGTTGGCCTGGCCGATGACGGCGAGCACCCCGCCGAGGCCGTCGGCCTCGTCCAGCTTGGTGAGGATCAGGCGGTCGGCCCGCACGATCGCGAAGCGGTCCACCGCCGCCCGCAGGCTGCGCTCGCCGGCCACGGCGCTGAGGACCAGGTGGACCTCGTCGGGCTGCGCCTCGGCCAGGAAGTCGGCCAGCTCGCGGATCTTGACCTCGTCGCGAGGGCTGCGACCGGCGGTGTCGATCAGCACGATATCCACGTCCCCTAGCTCGTCGATGGCGCGGCGCATCTCGCCGGGGGCGTTGGCCACGGCCAGGGGAAGGTCGATGATCTCGGCATACGTGCGGAGCTGCTCCACCGCGGCGATCCGGTAGGTGTCGACGGTCAGCAGCCCCGGGCGCAGGCCGTGGACGAGCTTGCAGTTGGCCGCGAGCTTGGCGACGGTCGTGGTCTTGCCGACGCCGGTGGGGCCGACCAGCGCGACGACGCGCCGCAATCCGGCCACGGCGGCGATTGGCGGGGCGATCGGCAGGCACGACTCGACCGCGTCGCGCAGGGCCTGGCGGACCGCCTCGGGCCGGTGCGCCTCGTCGGGCTCCAGCCGCTCGGCGACGTGGCGGACGAGCCTCCGGGCCAGGACCTCGGGGACCTCCGCCTCCAGCAGGGTCGCATAGGTTGGCACCAGCTCCGCGGGGAGTTCCGGCAGCAGGTGATCGAGCCTCCCGTGGCGGCTGAGGTCCTCGACCATCGCGTGCAGGCGGCTGAGCTGCTCCCCGAACTGGGCATGCAAGGCGCCGTGCGCGGCGTCGGCGCGGAGGGGCTGGGCCACGCCTGCGCCGGCGGATCGGGCCGAGGCGGCAGCCGCGGCGGCGGTCACCTCGATCAGCTCGCGCCCGCCGAGGCCGAAGAGGCGACGCCGGTGGATCTCGCGAGTGCCGAGGATCACCGCGCCGCCGCCGAGGTCGCGGCGGACCTGCGCCAGGGCTTCCTTCAGCGTCCCGGCGCGGTAGGTCTTTGCGCTTGCGCTCATCGGCCGTCGATCCCTCGGGGACGTTCCCGGCACGGCCGGGACGGTTCGGAGCAGTCAGTCCACCACCCTCGCCTGGGAACCGGCCGGACCTCAGGTCGCGACGGCCGAGAGCGCCCCGGCCGGCAGGGGGAGGCCCCCGTGCGGGCCGGACACTTCCTCGACCACCGTGCCGATCGCCTCGACCGGCGTGTCGCGGGGGATCTCGCGATGGCTCAGCACCACCAGCCTCGGCAGGTCCGCGCGGGTCAGGTCCTTCAGCACGGGGCGGACCTCGGCCGAGGTCAGGACCACCGGCGGATGCCCGCCCTCGACCAGCGGGCCGACGGCCATCGCGATCGCCCGGACCAGCGTCCTGGTCGCGTCGGCCCCGAGCGCCGCGGTCGGCCCGGCGTCGGCCTGGCCCCCGATGGCCGCCAGGCGGTTCTCCAACGATCGCGAAAGCATCACGGCGCGAAGCCTCCCGTCGGCACCCCGGTACTGCTGGGCGATCCGCCGGCCGAGGCCCCCGCGAACCTGCTCGGCCAGGGCGTCGGTGTCCTTGGTCCGCCCGGCGTGCTCGGCCAGGGCCTCCAGGATCGTTTCCAGGTCGCGGACGCTGACGCGCTCCCGCAGGAGGGCTTGCAGCACGCGCTGGACCTCGCCGGCACGCAGCAGGATGGGGACGACCTCCTCGACCAGGGCGGGCGAGGTGGCGCGGGCGCGCTCCAGCAGGCGGCCGGTCTGCTCGTGGGTCATCAGCTCGTCGGCGTGGCCCAGGACGATCTCGCCGAAGTGGCCGGCGACGACCGCCGAAGCTTCCAGGATGCGGCACCCGGCCAGCTCGGCGACCTCGCGGCCGTCGGCGTGAATCCAGACGGCGGGCTGGCCCGAGACCGGGTCGATCCCGTCGCGCCCGTCGGGCCGCGAGCCCAGTCCCGCGGGCGGCACGGCCAGCAACCGCCCAGCGAAGGCGGTCCCCTGCCCGACGACGGCCCCGCGAATCTTCAGGCGATAGTCGTGCGGGCCGAGGGCCATCTCGTCGCGGATGCGCACCTGCGGCACGATCAGCCCGAGGTCGCGGGCCACCCGCTGCCGCACCTTGCGGATGCGGTCGAGCAAGTCGCCCCCGCGCGTCGGGTCGGCCAGCGCGATCAGGCGGTAGCCGATCTCCAGCTCCAGCGGGTCGACGTGCAGGAGGTCTTCCATCCGGTCCGAAGTCGGCTCGATCGCCGCCGCGGCGGCGGCGTCGGCGGCGAGTGACTGCGCGGCCTCCTCGGGCCGTTCCGATTGACGCCCGGCGCGGGAACGGAGGAGGACGGCGCCACAGGCCAGGGCGGCCGAGAGCGTCAGCAGGGGCAGCTTCGGCAGGCCGGCGAAGGCCAGCAGCGCGAGGAACGCCGCGGCCAGGCCGAGGACCTCGGCGCGGCCGAAGAGCTGGCCGGTCACGTCGCGGCCGATGTCGGTCTCCGACGACGACCGCGTCACGATCAGGCCGGCGGCCAGCGAGATCAGGAACGCCGGCACCTGCGTCACCAGGCCGTCGCCGATGGTCAGCTTGGTGAACACGTCCACCGCCTCGGCCGGCGCCATGCCGTGGACGACGATTCCGAGGTAAAGCCCCGCGAGGATGTTGATGCTCGTGATGAGGATGCCGGCGACGGCATCGCCCCGGACGAACTTGCCGGCCCCGTCCATCGCCCCGAAGAAGTCGGCCTGGCGGTAAACCGCCTCGCGACGGTGGGCGGCCTCCACCTGGTCGATCAGGCCGGCGTGCAGGTCGCTGTCGATGGCCATCTGCCGGCCGGGCAGGCCGTCGAGCATGAATCGCGCGGCGACCTCGCCAATGCGGGTCGCCCCCTTGGTGATGACGACGAACTGGATGACGACCAGGATCAGGAAGAGGATCGCCCCGACGACGACCTTGTCCCCGGCGACGAACTCGCCGAACGCCCGGACGACCCCGCCGGCCGCTTCCAGCCCGTGGTCGCCGCCGCGCGTCAGGATCAATCGCGTCGTGGCGACGTTCAGGACGAGCCGGGTCAGGGTAGTCGTCAGCAGGATCGTCGGGAAGGCGCTGAACTCCTGCGGCGTGCGGATGGCCAGGGTCGTCAGCAGGACCAGGACGGCCATCGTCACGTTGGCCGCCAGCAAGATGTCGAGCATCGCGGGCGGCAGCGGGACGATCAGCACCAGGATCGCGCCGACGATCGTCACCGGCAAGATGACGCCGGAAAGACGCGACCAGGGATTGCCAATGGCGGCGGAGTCCGACGTCTCGGCAGGCATCCCGTTCCTCCGCCTGGAAATGAACCCGTCCCCCACGCAAGGGCACCCAGCCGGCCTCGCATCAGAGGCCGACGCACCCGGAAACGGCCAGAACTCTTGGGGGTAAACGCGGGGGAGGGCCGTCGTTGGAAGGGCGTCAGACGTGTGGCGGGACGATACTCCGGACCCCGCTTTCTGTCCAGCCGGAAAGGCGTCCTTCTCTTCTGGGCCCTCAGCAAAGCCTAGCGAGGAACCCCCCGGCTTTAGCCGTTTGCGACCAGAGGACTGAGGACTCGCATAAGTCCCCAGCCCGCAAGGTCTTTCGAGAAGTGTCAACGGAGGTGAAAACCATCAGTTGAACCCTGTGATGCCAGGTGTCCCTACCCGGACATGCGAAGGAGTAATCCGACGTTTGAAGCTCCGGGGACAATGTTCCACCACCTGATAGCCTTGAATCGGGGATGGACTAGGGAAGGTCCGGAAGGTTGAACGTAAGTGAAGAGTCGATAAACCCCGTGAAGCACGAAATGGCCAAAGAGGCTGATAGGCCATAACCAAAAGGTATGCGGGTAGGATCAAATGGCTACGACTCCATTTGACGCATTCAGGAAATCCCGCCGGGGAACAGACTCCAACCGACCGGACCGCTTCTTCTCGTCTGACAACTGGGTAAACCCTATGCCCCCCAGCAATGGTAGCCCGACCGCAAGGGGGGGAGATGGGGCAGAGGGTAGAGGATGTCGGAGAAAGCGAAAGCCGCCCTGTAATCGGGCGGATAGGGCCGCAAGAGCGGGGACACCCGACCCGAAAGGGTGCAGACTTCCGACTGGTCTTGGCGGTAATGAAACTCAGCAACACCATCACCCTTGGAGACGTTAGACGATGAAGATATTCATCGAACAGACCAAGGGACAGACAGACCCCCCGTGGGCCAACATCGATTGGCTCGCGGTGGAGACGAATGTACGGCGATTGCAAGAGCGGATTTACCGAGCCGCCACGGACAAGGATCGGAAGAAGGTCAAGAACCTTCAGAAACTCCTCGTCCGAGCCACGTCCAACAAGCTCCTGGCCATCCGGCGAATCACGCAGGAGAACCAGGGCAAGAACACAGCGGGCGTCGACGGGGTGATATGCGACACCCCGGAGGCCCGACTGGAAATGTTCCGAGAGGGCCTGAAGCTCAAAGGGTACAGACCACTCCCCGTCCGACGGGTTTACATCCCCAAGGGCGAAGGAAAAGTCCGTCCTCTGGGCATACCGACCGTGAAAGACCGGGTGATGCAGGCAATTGTCAAGGCGGCCCTGGAACCGGAATGGGAGGCCCGATTCGAGGCCAACTCCTACGGTTTCAGACCAGGACGCCGCACGATGGATGCCATCGAAGCCATCCACACGACTGTCAACCGCAAGGATTGTAGTCAGTGGGTACTTGATGCGGACATCAGCGGATGCTTTGACAATATTGACCACGGACCACTCCTGGCCAAGCTGCCCGTATTTACCACCACGATCCGCCGATGGCTTAAAGCAGGGGTAGTCGAACTCGGCTTCCTCTCGCCAACAAACACCGGCACCCCGCAAGGTGGAGTCATTTCCCCCCTGCTGGCGAACGTGGCACTGGACGGGATGGAAAGACTGTTTGGCTGTGAAAGGCCGGATGGTCGCTCCCAATCTCCCGCCTTCCGCAAAGGACTCGACAAAGGGATCAACCTGATTCGTTATGCCGATGACTTTGTGATAACGGCCCCCACACAAGAGGTATTGGAAACCTACGTCCGACCCCAGATCGAAGAATTTCTTCGAAAACGGGGCCTGACGATCAGCGAAGCCAAGACCAGAATCATTCACACCGATGAAGGCTTTGACTTCCTGGGATTCCACATCAGGAGATTCGGGGAGAAAATGCTTACTAGGCCCCAGAAGACCAAAATCCTGAAGCACCTGCGAGGGATCAAAGCCTACCTGGACGCCAATAAGCAGGCTACCGCCAGAGAGGTAATCAACAAACTCGGCCCCATTATACGGGGATGGGCAAGCTATTACCGACATTGCGCGGCCAAGCGAACGTTCTCCAGAGTCCGACACAGACAGTGGCAAATGCTCTGGCAATGGGCGAAACGCCGTCACCCACTGAAACCCAATAAGTGGGTCAAGCAGCGCTATTTCCGGAACGATGGCTACTGGACGTTCCACGATGGAGAACATGAGCTTGTCAAACCCGATTCGACCCCGATCACCCGCCACACGAAAGTCACTGGGAAAAACTCTCCCTTTGACCCAACGCTCCGCCAATATTGGGCGGATCGGAACGAGAGGCAGGTGCTCAGGGAGACCGTCTCGAAACAGAGAGTGATACTGCATAAGCGACAGGATTTCAAATGTGACCTGTGTGGTGGTCGGTTTATCCCCGGCGAAACCATCCAGATTGACCACATGATCTCCAAATTCCGAGGGGGATCGGAAGACTTGTCGAACAAGCGACTGGTCCACCCGGAATGTCACCGACAGCATCACCGACGGACTGGCTACAAAGGTCCAAGGCTTGAGCCGGATGAGGGGTAACTCTCAAGTCCGGTTCTTAGAACGAGCGCGGGAATTTAGGTAACACCGATGTCCGGTCTTTTCTTTGTGAGTCGGCGGAGCATCAGGTGGATCATTGCTAGATGAATCATCGCTTCGCCCGTCTCGTCCCAGTATTCGTAATGCTTACTCAAACGGCGATAGCTCGACAACCAGGAGAATGTCCGCTCGACTACCCAACGCTTGGGCAGCAGCTTGAAGCCCTTCACGTCATCGTTACGCTTGATGATCTCCAAGACCCACTGACATAAGGTGGACACCCATGCGATCAATTTCCCCGCATAGCCGCCGTCGGCCCAGACCCGCTCCATCCTGGGCCAAGGCCCCTTGAGCTTCGCCTTGGCGAAGACCAGTTTCGCCCCGTCACGGTCCTGGATGTTGGCCCGATGGACGACCACCGCGAGCACCAACCCCAGCGTGTCCACCAGGATGTGCCGCTTGACCCCGTTGATTTTTTTTTCCCGCGTCGTATCCCCGCGTGCCGCTGGTCCGCGTCGCCTTGACGGTCTGGCTGTCGATACTGCCGGCGCTCGGCTCGGAATCCTTGCCGGCTTGCTCCCGCACCTGACGTCGCATCGTGTCGTGAATCCGTTCCCACAGCCCCGTGCGACGCCAGCGGTGGAAGTAGTCCCGCACGGTCCCTTCGGGGGGGAAATCATGGGGCAAGGCGTGCCACGCACATCCGCTGGTCAGGACATAAAAGATGGCGTTGACGACCTCCCGAATGTCGGTCGTCCTTGGCTTCCCCGCTGGCACTGGGGGCGGCAGGGACGGCTCCAATATGGCCCACTGGGCATCGCTCAGGTCGCTGGAATAGGGCTTGCGAGAGGGGGTATCCATGCGGCAGGCTCCGAATTCGTGGTGCCGGTTCCCACCGCAGTTGACCCAAACGCTCAATCCTTGTCCAGATGAACTACATTTCCGCGCTCGTTCTTAGACGGATATATCGCACGGGCGACCGACGCCGAGGTCATCCGACGGCTCAAGAAGGCGAAGGTGGCCGCCATTGCCTTCGGCAAGGATACCCGAGAACCGTGGTTCTGAGCCTTGGTTAAGCCTCTACAGGGCCGTCAAAGGGGTCAGGACGAATTGATCGATTCTTCCAGTGAGGCCAACCCCCTCGACTTACTCCAGGCCGCCCTTTCCCATCATCGGTCAGGTCATCTCGACGCTGCCGAGGATGCCTACCGCCAGATACTAGAAATTGACCCGATCCATGCTGGTGCCCTACATCTCCTGGGCGTCCTAGACTACCAGCGTGGCCGTCACGCCTCGGCGATCGAGGCCATCTCCCGCGCCATCACCATCGACGCCTCCAAGCCGGCGTATCACAATAACCTCGGAGTCGCCCTCCGAGCCGACGGCCGCCTCGGTGATGCCACCGACGCCTACCGCGAGGCCGTGCGTCTCACCCCCAACTATGCCGACGCACTGGCCAACCTCGCCGTCGCCCTGCACGAATTGGGACGCACCGATGAGGCGATCCCCCATTTCCAAGCTGCACTCCGGCAGAAGCCCGATCACGCCGAC
>JAABUQ010006637.1_pt1 | contig 17381 bp, 14 predicted proteins | sample 5560001 | NCBI WGS metagenome assembly JAABUQ01 (sample SAMN10711888, study PRJNA513371) | rock metagenome | isolation source: Antarctica rocks | place: Antarctica: Victoria Land, Finger Mt nord | collected 2015-12-18
AGATTACAGCGCCCACCGAGCCTTGAGCCGGCTCTCAGCCGGACCACGCTTCAGGCGGCTTCAGCCGCACCCCACGACTTTCAGTCGCAAAGGATTCTACCGGCTTTGAGCCGGTAGTCTTTAAAACCGCTGGCGGCTTCTTGCAGTCGCAGATGCAGCCTGCCGTTAGTCGGACATTGAATTCAAGGCGAGTTCTGAGATAGATTTCCGGGTGAGAAGGGCAGGTGGAAGCGCACTTCCGCAGATGTCGGAGAAATGGTCGTTTTCGCTACAACAGCACGGGCATGACAAGCTAAGTTCATTGAGATCAACGCGAGCAAATCGTCAGCGTACGTAAAATTCCGTTTCTTGAGGTGACACCTTATAGTTCTTGCCGGCAGAAGAAACCAGGAATGAACATACGCTCCTTGTTGTGTACTGGTCCGATGCCGATTTCTCGGTTTCCCGTCACCGCCACCGCTCACGCTGAAACGCCATGCCCAAAGAGTAGCCACAACATCCTAAAGTTGGGTACGTAACCAACAAGACTGCCCACCACGCTTCTCCGATGGGTGGTGGAGAGAAAAGGTCCAACAGATCATCCTGAAGCCTGGAATGGAAGAGGGAGGAAGTAAGGATCGCAACCACCAACGCACTCGGCAGGAACCAAATCCATCTCCCCGAATAAGCGAGGGTAGGAGCTTGACGCCGCATCGTATAGCCAGCGACGAAGGCCGGTACCCCTCCCAAAACGATGATTGTCAGCGCTTCGAACACACGTCCGATAGCGCCAAACTGGCTCATCCAGCTTGGCAGTTCCGCAGTGAACGCCCACACAATCGAACCAAAGATCACGGCCAGTTGCTGTAGCAGAAAGGAAACAAACGACCCGCCCTGATCAGCCTCGGTTTCGAACATCGGTATCCTAATCTGATCGCTATTGAGTTTTCCGAACGTGCTGCGACACCACCACCATCCGGCGTTTGACCGACCGGAATCGATCCTAACCAACTCGAAAAACTGTCCTGCACGCCCTGCAGGTCCTCGGTATTGGCTCAGCACGAACTGGGCTCGGCTCGAAATGGTCCTCGGAGCCTAAACGTGCTCTATCGTCCGTTTTCTGACGGGACCCCATATAGACGATTAGTCTGTCACAGCTCCACAGACGACATAAGCATGTAGACTGGCGGCCGCTGAGGTAGGCGCTCGGCACCGGCAAGATTGCAGGACAGGACCCTCGCGGCTGTAGCAGTGACGAGGGCATCGCGATGACGTGATGGTCGCGAGAGAGCCCTTCGGCGGTAGCGCGGCCCTGCTGCGGTTACCGCCAGTGAGGAGCGTGATGGAGGGGCACCAAAATAACGGGCCTATCCTTACATATCAAGCGGATTCTGCAGCGTGAAGGTGAGTTGGGTCTCGGCTGGGACTTTCACCTTTTGCCCGGAAGTGGCGACTTCGGCAGCGGTTCCCACGGCAGCGCCTGAACCGGCGCCGATGGCAGCGCCCCTGCCTCCGCCGGCAACAGCGCCGATGATGGCACCGAGGGCCGCGGTACCGCCTATGACCTTAGCGGAACGCTCGCCGCGAGAACCGCTGGCTTCCGATACGCCTGTGGTCACAACGTTATAGCTGCGGCCATTCACCGAGACATTCTTCAGGTCAAGAGTCAGAACAGTTCTGCCCTCAATCTTGCCGGACTGTCTGGCGTCAATCAGGGTGGCAACCGCATCACTGCCGCGAGGAATGACGGTCTGGCCGTTGACGACGACGGGCTGATCGACGGTCGCCCGGTAGGTCTGACCCAGGTTATCGCGCTCAGAATTCACCGGATCGATCATGCGCACGACGATGGGAGTGCCGGAGGGTACCTCAAGCCCCATGGAGCTATTGCCCTGGGCGCCGTTGCCGCGGGTGGAATAGCCGTCCGAACGCCTGTTGTCGTACTGGCCGTGGGCCGCGGAACCTTGCTGTCCAGAACCGGGAGGCGGATAATTAGATCCCTGGGAGTAGCTACCGTTGGGCGGAGGATAATTCCCATCCTGGCGTCCGTAGTTCGGGTCTTGCGGGTATCCGGATCCTTGTGGATAGCCGCCGGCGGGCGCGTACCCTTGCGGACCCGTAAAGCGAATGGATTCGATTTCGTTGAGGCCATAGGTGTTGACCCGGCCTGCCACGTTGAAGCGAAGGGACCGGCCGTCACCGCCGGCATAGTTACCCTCGAGATGATTCCCGTTACGAAGCACCAGGGTGTCGGCGCTTAATAGAGTAGTCGCTGCGGCGAGTGAAAGCAGTATGCGTTTTGTCATGAAAATACTCTCCATTCTTCTCCATTCTAATGAAGGAAGAGACGTGAAGGAAGGGCACAGGTTTCGCCCTGCTCCCCGGCTCTAGTGAGTACCCGGCGGGCAACTGACAGCGCCGCCGCCGAGGTGACTCTACGTACTCATCGGCTAACGGGAGCCGGAATCCTTGCTTTGTACTTTATTGCTTGCGCCCTTGGCGTGACTCTACGTACTCATCGGCTAACGGGAGCCGGAAGCGGAGCCTGCGCCCATATTTTGCCGGGCGGACTCGGCGAATTTCGCGGCCAGATCCGGACGCAGGTGACGCAAAATGCGTGAGGCCACCACTTTGCCCTGGCGGAAGGCGTCGGAATAGAGACGGTCGCGTTCGTCGCGGGCGTAGGTAAAGCCAATGCTGTAAAAGTGATCGAGCGAGAGGCCCAGGACCTTGGTGGCGGCGTAGGCGACTGCGGCTTTGCCGAGCAGCCCGCCCCCGAAAGGCACCTTACTGACGACTTGGCGGGCCAGCGCGCGCCAGCCAAAGGCGCTTCCAATAACCGTGGCGATCTCTGATTTCTGCTCGCGATAGCCGATTTCGCGGTCGCTGGCGGCGGCAATCAGGAAGGCCATGCGGATCTGATTCATGGTCAGGAAGGCGGTGTCCGACGCAAATTCCGCTATCGCCCAGGGAAGTTCGATCAAACTGGGGATGACGTCGGGCAAGGCAGTAGCCAAGGAAAAGAGAGCGTTCTCTTTGGCCGTCTTATTGATCACCTGTTCGACAAATGGACGGCGAAAGGGATGGAAGGATCTGGCAAGCGCGATGGCTAAGTCTTCATGCTTCTGCAAAGCTTTTTCGACCAGCTGATCCGTCCTGTCGGGGTGGAAGATGAGGGCGCCGGCGGGCGCAATCACGCCTTCGTCGTAGACCGCGAGCGCGGCCGCCGATGCCGGCTGGCCGATAGGCGCGCGGGAGAGCAGCAGAGCCGACTCGCGACGGCGGCCCGGGCTCAACTCCTGGAGGAAAAAGCTCTCCATGCGCGCATAGGATTCCTGACTGGCGGCGTGGAGCGCCACCCGCACCGGCCGCTCGCTCATTTCCCGAACCTGCTTCGGATTCAGCGCGTTCAGCGCCTTCCGAACATGAACTAAACCTTGAATGCCCATTAAGAACCCCCGTGTGAGATGGGTACAGCCGCCCCTTGAAGGCGCATCACTACTTTAAGATGCTGCTGCCAGTCGGAATTGATACCGACTCGTTCTACTTCTATTTCAGGCGAGAAGTAGCGGAGCACGATGGAGTTGGTGGAATGGAACGACATGGCAGGAGCAACCAGCAGCAGTTTAGGCGGCGCGCTGTCAAGCGGGACAGCGGGGAAGAAGTGCTGTAACTCACCCCTTTGCGCGTGCCAACGGATGCGCATCCAGTAGTCTAGCGCCTGCATGGGCAAATGTAGGTCTTCGGACACTTTCAGCTCGATGACGGCCAGGCGCCCGGAAAGAGAGACCGCAAGCAGATCGATGAGGTCGCGGTCGGTGGCGGCGAACGTTAAGACTTGCGCGTGAACGGGTGAGGGGACGAGGGTAGGATCGACGATGGCGAGGTTGGAGCGAACCGTCGACTCGAGGCAGCGCTCCGAAAAGCTGAAGCCGACAGGAACGCTGACCGACTGCGGGTGCGAAGCCGTGGCGCTGACGCGTGTGTCCAGGTTGCCTAAGTCGTAAGGGTCCACCTCACCCGCCGAGCCGTGGGCATTGAAGCGGAACAGCCGCGGACCACTCAATGGCGCGCCGCTCGATCGCTCGCCACTTGATGGAGCGAGCAAGCCGCCCGTCAGCCAGCGGAGGCGGTGAGCGGTGAGAGTGCCCGCGTTATCGGGCAAGAAGAGGCTGAACGAAGTCTCGACGCCCTGGGGCGAGTGAGTGCGCACGTGATCAAGCCAAATGAGCGCAGCGGTCAGCAGTGCGGGTTCGTCTTCGAAAGCGGGGCAAGCCACGGCAGCGATTTGCTGGTTGCCGCGAAGCAGCCGGGCACGTGGATAGATGGCGGAAAACGAGCGGCGGAGGTCCATGCTGCAGGTCAGGGCAGAGATCTCCCAACCCGGAAACTGGCGGAAGAGCATGCGGCGGAACTGTTCAGTAAAGTTCTGACGAATGCCGCAGAGCTTTTTGTGGGCGGCTTGCGGACGGTCCAAATCGAGAAAGCTGAGGCTGCCCGGCTGGCCGCCGAAGCGCTGAATGGTGCAATCGAGCACGCCTGTCGAGTGGCGCTCGACCGACAGGATGCGGCGCGAGAGGCTGCGAGTTTCCGTCCAGATCTCAATCCACAGTTTCCCGCTGCGCAATTCGAGCGCATACTCGCCGGGGACAAGAGGCTGGGGCGCATCGCCGTACTCGAGGACGGCCGGTCTGCGGCAGGCGCCAAGAAACGTTTGGATGGCGGTCAGCAGCAGATCGCCTGGCGGCGGCGTTCCGGCGGGAACGTTAGTGGTCCCGTTGCCGGGCTCGGGGATGCTCTTATGATAGTGTCTTGCCAATCGAATCAACCAATTTCAGCCAGCGTTTGGAAGCTGTAGAGCGGCGCATTCAAGGCGCGCTCAAGCGCAGCGGCCGGAAGCGCTCGGAAATTACGTTAGTGGCGGTCTCGAAGAAATTTTCTGCCCAGAGAATCCGGGAAGCGTACGGGGCAGGGCTGCGGGAGTTCGGGGAAAACTACGTGCAGGAGTTTGCGGACAAGCGCGGCGAACTGGGCGACCTTTCAGGCGCGCGCTATCACCTGATTGGTCACTTGCAATCGAACAAAGTGAAGCTGGCATCAGAGTTGTTCCAAGTGGTTCAGACGGCCGATTCGTCGAAGCTTCTGCGGCGGTTGAATGCGGCGGTGGGCGAGAGGCAAGGGACGGCGGAGGTGCTGCTGGAGGTGAAGCTTTCAGAAGAAGAGAGCAAGGCCGGAGCAAGCCCCGGGGAGCTCGCGGGGATCCTTGAGACAGCCGGCGAGTGCGGCCATTTGCGCCTCACGGGATTGATGACCATGCCGCCGTGGTCGGACGATCCAGAGCACTCGAGACCTTATTTCAAACAGCTGGCGGCACTCGCAGGGAAACATGGATTGCCTACACTATCCATGGGGATGTCTGGGGATTTTGAAGTTGCCATTGAAGAGGGGGCGACTTTGATTCGCGTGGGTACGGCGCTGTTTGGCAACAGGCCGAAACCGCAGCCGGGCGCGTCCCCTGCTATCGAATGAACGGGCGCCTTCTCCTCAAGATCACATGGCTACTGCTTGCCGCGGTTGTTGCGCCCGCCGCGACGGCTCAGGTCGGCGCTCGCAATGCCGTGGGTTCGGACGTGCTAGAGCCGCTGGGGCTGGTAATCCCAATGCGGGATGGCGTGGGCTTGGCGGCGGATTTGTATGTTCCGCCCGGCGGTGGGCGCTGGCCTACGGTGCTGGTGCGAACTCCCTACAACCGCAAAGCGCCGTCCACAGCCAGCTACCGGTTTTTCGCTCGCCGCGGTTATGCGGTGGTGATTGAAGATGTGCGCGGGCGTTATGCCTCGCAAGGGACTTTCGGAACGGTCAAGGAAGAAGGGCCGGATGGCAATGACACCATCAACTGGATCTCTGAGCAGGCGTGGTCGAACGGGCGCGTGGGGATGGTGGGGAGTTCCTATCTGGGAATGACAGAGTGGTGGGCGGCGCTTGAAGACAACCCGCATCTGCTGACGATCTCGCCGATGTGCTCGGGAGATGACGACTATCTGGACCGCTTCTACTCGCCGGGGGGCGCGGTGCAGCTGGGGCACCGTTTGTTGTGGCTGGCCGAGAATCTCACACCGCCTTCTCACGTGAGGCCGCTCTTCAGCAGCTATATCGATCATCTGCCGCTTCGTTCGGCCGACATCGTGGCGGCAGGAGTAGTGCTTCCCACCTGGAGGAGCGGACTGTCGCATCCTTCTTACGACGACTATTGGAAGCGGCTGAGCGTCCGCGAGCAATTGCGGCGCGTGACGATTCCCGTGCTCTCGCTTGGCGGCTGGTTTGACGCTTACGCGGAGGGCGATTTAGACGCGTTCTCACGGCTAGCCAAGCGTCGCGACCCGGTGGAGACGTGGATTGGACCTTGGGCGCATAACCCAGGATTGAGGTTTCCCACGCGCGATTTTGGGCCACAGGCGGCGATTCCCATTCGAAGCAAGCAAGCTGAGTGGTTCGACCATTGGTTGAAGCCGCCGGTGGTAAGCGAACGGGCGCCACTGCTCAGTAACAGCCCTGCCGGAAGTAACATCTCCGGCGGACCCTTGCTGCACATCTTTGTGATGGGGCCGAATGTTTGGCGTGAGGAGCGCGAATGGCCGCTAGCGCGCACACACTACACGCCGCTCTACTTGAATAGCGGCGGGCATGCCAATTCCTCAGCCGGGGATGGCGTGCTTCGTTGGCAGCCGGTTCCGAAGTCACCGGCAGACACATTTACTTACGACCCGAAGAATCCAGTCCCAACGGTGGGCGGTACGATCTGTTGCGACCCCACGGCGCTGCCGCCAGGGCCCCTCGATCAGACGGGCGTCGAGACACGCGCCGACGTGCTTAGCTACACTTCAGCCCCGCTTCCGGAGGACGTGGAGGTCACCGGTCCGGTCCGTGTGTTGTTGTACGTTTCCACATCGGCCAATGATACGGATTTTACGGCGAAGCTGGTGGATGTGCAGCCCGATGGCCGTCCGCTGTTGGTGGCCGACGGAATACAGCGCATGCGCTACCGCCTATCGCTTGACCAGCCGGTTTTCGTGAAACGCAACGAGACTTACCAGATCAGCATTGATGCGGGTGTGACAAGTTATGTGTTTTCACCCGGACACCGCATTCGACTCGAAGTGTCCAGCAGCAATTTTCCGAAGTTCGATCGCAATTTGAATTCGTTCCGGATGAATGCGGAGGAGGTAAAGGTGACCAAGGCGCGGCAGGTTGTGCATCACGAGAAAGGGTATCCGTCGGCTGTGCTGCTGCCCATCATTCCGAAGGCCAGTTTTCGGGAACGATTGGAACGGCTGACTCCAGCGGCCGGACCGCGATAGCTTTGATTATGACTGCGACCGTTCGTTTTCGGAACCGAATATTGCAAGAGCGAACAGTATCTTCGACCTAAACCTCGGCTGTCATGCAAAGAATAGAAGCAGATAAGTAGGCCTTTTCCATGGCCGCGCACGTGCACTGCGATCAAGATTCACTTACCTTATGCTCCTGAACTACGGCAAGAATTCAATAAGGCAGCTGGCAAAGAACCCTGGCTTTGCTTTGACGGCGCTCTCCATGTTGGTGTTGGGCATCGGCGCGACGACGGCAGTGTTTTCCCTCGTGGAAGGCGTCCTGCTGCGGCCTCTGCCATTCAAGAACCCGCAGCAGTTGGTGGAAGTAACGGAGAAGTTGCAGGGCGCCGATTTTGGGGGCGCCGCAGGCGAGGCGGGCGTGACAGCTCCAGATATCGTCGCTTACACACGGGACACCCGTTCTTTCCAAGATTTCGGAGGATATCAGCATACAAGCTACGAAGTCTCAGGAGCGGGCGAGCCGAAGCAGATCAATGCCGCGCGCCTTTCTTACGGTGTTTTACCAACGTTAGGTGTGGCGCCATTGCTAGGACGTTTCTTTACCAAGCAGGAAGACGAACACTCCCAGCCGGTCACCGTATTGAGTTATGCGCTTTGGGCGGATGAATTTCACCGCGATCCGGGTATTCTTGGCACGAAAATACTGCTGGATCGCAAGCCTTACCTGGTTATCGGTGTGATGCCGCGAAGTTTCGAGTTCCCGTTGCAGCCCGGTCATCTGAACCGCTGCGAGCTTTGGGTGCCGATGAGCCTGACCCATGAAGAGTTAACCACGGGCGCAGGCAGCTGGAATTCTAAGACGGTCGGACGGCTGAAGCCCGGAGTGACGGCTGCCCAAGCCCAGCAAGATGTAAATCGAGTGGCACAGCAGATCATGCGCAATTATCCCGCCTACATGGCCAGTCTGCACATTGAGCCGCACGTACACGGGCTGCAAGAAGCGACAGTTAGGGAGGCTCGGCCACTGATCCGCATCTTGTTTTTAGCGGTCCTGGTGGTGTTGCTGATTGTTTGCGCCAATCTAGCCGGGCTCTTGCTGGTGCGGGCGCTTCGTTACCGGCGGGAGAATGCCGTGCGGCTGGCGCTGGGCGCGAGGGCAGGGCAGATACTGGCGCAAACGCTCGCCGACAGCCTGATTCTGAGCGTGGTGGGCGGACTGATCGGTCTCGCTCTGGCGGCCGCCCTGATTCGGATTTCGTTGAGCGTGCTGCCGGAGACACTGCCGCTCATCGATCAGATCCAACTCGATTGGACGGTTGGCGCGTTCGCGCTTGGCTTGGCGGTTGTGACCGGTCTGCTGTGTGGGCTGGCGCCGGCGTTTGCGGCTTTGCGTACCAACACCAACGACGTACTGAAGGAAGGCGGCCGGACGGGGACGGCAGGCGGCGGACATGCGCGGCTGCGCTCGGCCTTGGTGATTGCCGAGATCGCCATCGCGCTCGTGCTGCTCACGGCATCCGGGTTATTGCTGCGCAGTTTCGAGAAGATGCGCGCGATAGATCCAGGATTCCGTCCCGACCACACGCTAACTGCGGCGTATTCCTTACCGCATCAGAAGTACAGCACCCAAACAACCGTGAACGTATTCAACGATCAGCTCCTACGGCGGCTGCACGAATTGCCTGGAGTCACGGCGGTTGGGGTAACGTCCTTACTGCCGATGTCGGGCAATATGAACAACAGCGGCTTTGTGGTGGAGAACTACGTCGCTGCCAAGGGTGCGGGCATGAACTTAGCCGCAACATCGTACGTGTTCGGCGATTTCTTTCGAGCACTCGGCATTCATTCGCTGCGAGGACGGTTGTTCAACGATGGCGATAAGAACGGCGCTCAGCTGGTAGCGATTGTAAATAGGAAATTCGCTCAACATTACTGGCCGGGGCAAGATCCCGGCGGAAAGCGGTTCCGAATCGGGCTGCCGGAAACGCCGACGCCCTGGATGACGGTGGTGGGCGAGGTGGCGGACGTGAAGCTGGCTTCGCGCGATGTTGGCACACAGGAGCAGTACTACCAGCCGGCGCTACAGACCCTGGCGTCTGCTGGTTCGTTTGCCTCGCCTACCGATTTAGCCGCAAACGGAGGGTACATTGCGCTTCGCACAGCAGCGCCGCCGCAGACCATGCAGAATGAGCTACGCGCGACAGTGCGGTCGCTCGATCCTCAATTGGCGCTTGACCATATCCAAACCATGGAGCGCGCCATGTCCGACAGTGAAGCGCCCAGGCGATTCAACACTGTGTTGATTTCGTCCTTTGCTGGGATTGCGCTGCTGCTGGCGATACTCGGGATCTATAGTGTGATGGCGTTTTCAGTGGCGCTGCGCACCCAGGAAGTCGCGATACGTATGGCTCTCGGCTCGCAAAGAAGCGGAATTTATCAGCTGATTTTGGGGTCGGGATTGAGGTTGGCGGTGATCGGAGCGGCAGCCGGGCTGGTCGGAGTGTATGCCATGTCCGGCTTGTTGAAATCGTTTCTGTTCGATGTCCAGGTGCTCGATCCTTCGATCCTTTTTGCTTCTGTATTCGCAATCTTATTGTTTGCCGTGCTCGCCTGTCTGTTACCGGCGCGCCGGGCGGCAACCACGGAAGCGATGCAGGCCCTGCGGGCGAATTGAAAGGAAGTAAGCGCGCTTACTCGTATCGTAAAGCCGTCAGCGGATCTGAACTTGCTGCTCGCCGAGCCGGGATAAAACCGGCCGTCATGGCGATGCCTGAAAGCAGCAGAACGGCGAATACCATTGTGATGGGGTCGGTTGCTTTTATTCCGAACAGCTCGCTTTGAACGAAGCGACCCAGGGCAAGCGCGAGCGGCACAGCGATCGCGATGCCAGTCACGACAAGTAGAAGCACTTCACGCATGACGAGCCAAATGACATTTCCAAACATCGCGCCGAGTGCCACACGGATGCCGATCTCGCGCGCTCGTTGAGTCACCATGTAGGCCATTACGCCATACAGGCCCAGAACAGAAAGCGCCGTAGCCAGCAAACTGAAGCCCGTAGAAAGCGAGGCAATCATGCGCTCGGTGGCAAGTGACTCTTCCACCTGACGCTCGACGGTCTTCATGTTCATGATGGGCGCTTTGGGCTCTAATTCGTGGACGGTCCGTTGTGCGCTCGCCAGAATGCTTTGCCCATCCCCCTTTGCTTTTATGTAGACCGTGTGTCCGTGGGGGCGCCCTTGCGCATTGCAAAGGAACACCTGGCGCGGCGCTTCCTGTATGAGGTCCTCATAGCGTGTGTCGTTCACGACACCGACGATTTCCATATTGGCTGGAGTGTTGGGATCGGCTCCTCTGCCTATGAAGTGGCCGACGGCGGGCCGGTCGCCAAAATAGTGGCGGGCAAAACCTTCGTTCACGACAACAACCTTGGGCGAATTCACGGTGTCGCTCCGCTTGAATACACGCCCAGAAAGAAGATGGATCCTGAGGGTTTCGAAGTAGCCGCCACTAACTCGATTGATGTGAGAGACGCGGTCCTCTCCGGGCTTACTCTCGTGGCCGGCAACGGTGACGCCACTCTCCCAATCGCTTTGGGCCAGCACCGCATTATCGGCGTATCCGACCGCGTCGACGCCAGGCAACTCTTGCAAACGAGTTTCCAGTGTGTCGAAGAAGGCGCGGGCACGCGGCTGATCGTAGCCGATGGGATCGACGCGGATATCGAATTGCACGAGACTCCGAATCTCGAAGCCGGGATCCACGGAACGAAGGTTTTTCAGGCTGCGAATGAACAAGGTGGCGCGATTAAGAGAAGCAGCGACAGCGTGATTTGGGCAGCAACTAAAAGCTTACGGAACAGAATCTGACCGCTGCCACCCGAAACATTGGATGCCGTGGCTTTCAAGGTTTCGGCGATGTTGGGGTAGGCCGCATGCAAGGCGGGCGCGGAGCCAAAGAGGAGTCCGGTGAATAGAGAGAGGGCGAACGCGAAGGACAGCATGCGCCAATCGGGAGAACTGGAAATCGAATAACCGGACTGGCTGTCGGGGAGGAAGGCCAGTAAGCCTTTCACTATCGCTACCGCGAGCACGATGCCAGCAAGGCCACCGATCAAAGCCAGCAGCAGACTTTCGGTTAATAGCTGGCGAACGATGCGCGCGCGGCTGGAGCCAATGGCCGCCAGTCGAATCGCGACCTCGCGTTGGCGGACCGCGGCCCGGGCTGCCAACAGGCTTGCCAGATTCGCGCTGGCGATGAGAAGAACGAAGCCGGTCACACCCATGAGCAACGCCAACGGCTTCTCAAACTTACGCCGCAACTCTTTATTCCCCTGGCTGCCTGGCCGTACTTCCATCCACATGCGCAGGAAGTGCGCACGAATGTAGGGGGTCGCGCGGCCAAATGCCGGCTGGAGAACTTCTCTTTCGAGAATCTGATGAAACAGAGGCTGTAACGTGGCCTTCGCGCGCTCTCGCGTTACGCCGGGCTTCAATCGTCCGTAGACGTTCAGCCAACGTAACCGCGAGTCAAACATCTGCGCGAAATCCATGTTGGCGAATACCTGCGGCGTCATCGTCACGGGCACAAACAGTTGGGTGGGCAGGCCCGGTTCGAGGCCGCTGAACCCCGGCTGCGCCACGCCGATGATGGTAAACGGATAGTTGTTCACCAGAATGCGGCTGCCGATGACACGCCGGTCTCCCGCAAATCTGTTTTGCCAAAAAGCGTAGCTAAGCACGGCGACGGGGCTTGCTCCCGAACGAAGATCGTCGTTGGCATTAAACAGGCGGCCGGCGGCGGGCTGGATGCCAAGCAGAGGGAAGTAATTTCCGGAGACCAACTCCCCGCTGAGGACTTGACCTTGATCCTGAGTGGCAACTACCATTTCTATCGACCTGCGGCACATCATGTTGCTGAATACCTGGTTCCGGTCGCGAACGGTTTGGTACATGGGGTAGGAGAGTGCATTCTCGCCCATGTTGCTGCCGTAGTAGTCGCCCTGCCCGACTAAAAGAACGATCGCCTGAGGATCTTTCACGGGCAAGGGCCGCAGAACCAGTTGATCGATGAGCGTGAAAATTGCGCTGTTGGCCCCAATGCCTAGGGCAAGCGTAAGGATGGCTGTCACTGCGAACACCGGCGATCTGCGGAACTGCCGCACACTGTAAGTAAGATCCTGGAACAGGTTCTCGAATGGCTGGAATCTACTGTTGTCGCGGACTGTATCTTTCATTTGTATCGCTCCTCCAAACTGACGCCTTGCCGCGTAGCGCGCTTCCTCACTGCTTAAGCCCTGCGCGGTGAAACGCTCCGTCAATAACGCGAGATGAGTCTCGAACTCTTCATCCATGTCGCGGTCGAAATCACGGCGGCGAAGAGACGCACGTATTCGAGCGAGCTGTTCTCTTATGGCATGCCACAGGTATCTCATTTTTCTCGCGCCGCTTGCAGAACCCTTCCAATAACGCCGGAGATGCGCTCCCAGTTTTCGGTCTCCGCGACGAGTTGCCGGCGTCCGCTTCGGGTGATGGAGTAGAACTTGGCGCGCCGATTGTTTTCCGAAGCACCCCAGCTTGCTCCAATCCAGCCCTGCTGTTGCAGGCGCAGCAGCGAGGTATAGACAGTGCCCTCGTTCAACTGCAGTACGTCTTCGCTCAGTTGCTCGATTCGCCGTGCGATGCCATAGCCGTGCAGAGGCCCCATGACATCCAGTGTTTTGAGAATCATCAAATCGAGAGTGCCTTGAAGAACTTCAGATTTTTTGGACGGAGGAATCGTTCCATTGGACATTGCATAGAAGCATATCATGTTCCTTTGGATATTCCAAAGCAGAGAATTTGGCGCCGAATCTCCGTCTTGGGCAGTCGATTGCTGATTTTCCAAGTTGGCGCGAAACACCCCACGAAGCGATGCAGGCTCTGCGGGCGAATTGAATGCCGGTAGTGCTACTTCCTGATCTGGTAGCATGTCGCCAGTTGAATCAGTTCGCATGGCCGGGATTCCAGGATTGTCCAGAGCCCCAGATCTCCGGATTTCAGAAGGATACCGATGTTCGAAACCGAGGCTGATCAGGGCGGGTCGTTTGTTTCCTTTCTGCTACAGCAACTGGCCGTGATCTTTGGTTCGGTTGTGTGGGCGTTCACTGCGGAACTGCCAAGCTGGATGAGCCAGTTTGGCGCTATCGGACGTGTGTTCGAAGCGCTGACAATCATCGTTTTGGGAGGGGTACCGGCCTTCGTCGCTGGCTATACGATGCGGCGTCGAGCTCCTACCCTCGCTTATTCGGGAAGATGGATTTGGTTCCTGCCGAGTGCGTTGGTGGTTGCGATCCTTACTTTTCTCCCTCTTCCATTCCGGGCTTCAGGATGATCTGTTGGACCTTTTCTCTCCACCACCCATCGGAGAAGCGTGGTGGGCAGTCTTGTTGTTTACGTACCCAACTCTAGGATGTTGTGGCTACTCTTTAGGCATGGCGTTTCCGCGTGAGCGATGGCGGTGACGGGAAACCGAGAACAGTAAAGGACGACCACATCAAAGTTATCCGACGTGCTTGTCCATCGTGCAGACTGTTAGACGGATTCTCGCCGGGCACAACCAACTAACCAATTAAGCCCCCCGTTCGACGGCATACCTGGTCATCATGGAAGTGGAGCTTCAATCGTCCATACTGGCGGCGCGCTGGAATTCGGCGCTGTGCACGGAAATGTTCAACCGGCTGGCAATCCCATGGCGGAGCAGCCCGGTACAATCAAGCGCAAAACGTCTTTGACCGTCCGTCCTCCAATCTGTCGACGCTCGACTCAGTGGCAAGCCTTGAGAGCACCCGACGCGATAGACCCCAGGTGGTCAATACCGGTAAGGTCTAATCACTCTGCAGTTCTGGTCCGATTTGCACTTTGTCACGCAGGCGCTGCCGGACTTGAATCTGGTCGTTAGTAAGTCGCGCATCATAAATGGATCGCGGCTCGATTGAGCGGGAGATCATCGTCGCGACAGTCACAGCCAGCAGTAGCGGCAAGACGAAAGAACGGCCTTGCCCGGTCAGTTCCATCATGAGAACAACGGTTGAGACGGGACCCTGCGTTGTTGCCGACAGCACTGCCCCAGCACCGAGGACCGCGCACAACCCGACTGGAACATCCGGGAAGACGAACGACCACAGATAACCGAGAACCGAACCGAGCAAAGCGCCCGATGTGAGCGAAGGAGTGAATAGTCCGCCGGGAACACCCGACCCAATACACAACAGGATGGCCGCCGGCTTTAGCACAAGCAGCAGGGCCGCCAAGACGAAAGGCACAGCACCGGCGAACAGAAGTTGGGACACATCACGGCCGTTCCCTAAAAGCTGAGGAAAGCGGGTAGCCATGATTCCCAGCAAGGCCATACCGAAAACAGGCCGCACTATCCTATGCCATCCAGACGGCTTGTTGCGTTCTGCCCATCGGACCAGTCGAACGTATAGAACAGCAAAGGGACCCGCCGCCAATCCGCAGACAATGGCAAAGAGCAGACTCATACGGAACTCCGGGTAGGTCGGAATTAGATAAGTGGGCGCATTCGGCAGTAAGGTCCACGCCACCGCTGTGGCCACGGCGGAGCAAAGAAGGGCCGGCAAAATAAAGCGGAGCGCCAAGGCGCCACGCACAACTTCGATCGCAAACAATGCGCCTCCCAGCGGGACTCCATAGGCCGCTGCCATGCCTGCGCCCGCGCCGCAAGCCACTAAGAGGCGGCGTTGATCATCTGACAACCGCGTCAGGTCGGAGAAAAAGTTGGCGAACACCGATCCCGCTTGCTTCGGTGCGCCCTCGCGTCCGAGCGAGACACCCATGCCAACCAGCACCACCGACAACGTAGCGCTCCCCAGAGTGCGAAGCGCAGGAAGCCTTCCGGCATGAAACCAGATCGCTGCCGTCGTGTCGATGTCGTTTCCACTCGACAGCTTGCGCAGCATCACCTGCGCCATCCCCGTCAAGACGCCAGCCGCAAGCAGAATGAGGAAAATGCGCGGAGCGGCCGTATGCTGCGCTGCCTCAAGAATCGTCCGTCCGTTTCCGCCCCATAGACTGCCTTGGACCCACTCAAGCAGCTTTGTCAGCAAACCGGCGGCGAGTCCGGTCAGAATCCCGATGCCCACCACCGACGCCCAAAACCGGGGAGCAGATGGCTGGCCCAGCGTTGCCGGGATAGCATCGGCATCTTTCTTTACCGCTGCCATTTGTGGTTCGGTCATCCGATTATCGAGCCCGCGATGAACCGCTGCCGGCCTTCGGGGCGTCTACAAAAACCTCGATTGCAAACGGATGATGAATCACGTAAGTTCCAAAGTTCGGGTCATGTTGCTCCGGCTGCTGCTGCCCGTTCGAGTCCTTGGCGCGCGCCATCAGTTCATAACGCCCCAACCGCTCCGGAACCTGCCACGTCGCTTGAAAACGTCGCCAGGCGAAGCGAAGCGGCGCATCGAGGAATTCAGCTGCCGCCCACGACGCTCCTCCGTCTGTCGTCACTTCAACCTCTTTCACGTCCGCATGGCCGCACCAGCAGGCGCCGAAAATCGTATAAGGTTGCCCGCCCGGTACAACCTCATAGGTGCGTGGGCGCGCGATCTGAGATTTAATCACCATTTCGGCAAGCGGCACTCTGACGGGCTTCCCGTCCACTTGTTGCCAATACGCACAATCGGAAGTTTGCCAGTAGCCCTCAAATCTCTCCCGAACCGCGTGAATTCCAGTCAGCCATTTCACCGATGCCATCCCATAGTGCCAGGCACAATCAGCCTCACAGGATACCCATGGTCTTGCGGCAGGTCCCGGCCGTTCATCTGGTAAGCCACCAGCACTTCGGGAGAAAGCGCTTTCGCACGCAAGAGGCTTCTGGCATACGAGATCGGTTCAGGTGGAATCGGCTTTTCCTTCGGTGTGCCGCGGTCTGCCCCCTCGAATACGATCTCGGAGGCATCGTTCGACAACCCGGCCCTCTCGAGCAGGTCTCGGAGCGGAACTCCCGTCCATTCGGCATTGCCCACGGCTCCTAACTGCCATTGCGCGCCTTCCACCTGCGGAACGAGAAAGATCCGGCTGTTGCCCGCGCACTCAAGCGTAGCGACTCGCCTTTCCGACGGCATACTGCGAAGCTCCTCGTACCGGAACGAAAGGGGAGTCGCAACGGCTCCATCCACTTTGAGCTCGTAAGAGCCTGTGTCGAGACTCGGCGCCTTGAAGTGGCTCCGAATGTAGAACAGGCTGCTCGGCGTCAAAAAGGTGTCGAGCTGGTCGAACGGGTATTCTAAGTTCACCGGCTCCCGCTGGGGGATCACCATCCCAACGTTGCCAGTGGATTGGGTAAGATCAGCCGGTTTTCGTGCAATGTCTAGCATAAGTCTCTTTACGTTGGCATGGGATGACTGCTGCCCCGCAACTTACCGCGCCTCGTAAGATTGCTCCCAAATCTCGGCTTCTCTAGTAATTGGATGATCGAATTGGATGACAAAGAGTTTCCCGCGTTGCGCGACGTAGAGTGTATTCGTTTCGCCGTCGATCGTGTAGGCATCCACGTTCTTCAGCTTCTTGGCAATCTCAACGGAGGGCGCATTAGCCAGGTCAAGAACGGTTAGCGATTGGCTTGCATCGGGCGCGCCGCTTGCGATAGCGACTCGCTCATTCACCGGGCGGAACTGGTAAGCCGGTTTATCGCTGCTCAAAGCCAGCGTGTTCATTTCGCGCGGCTCTGCCGGTTGAGAAACATCATAGATCGAAAGCATTCCATTGGACGACGCAACGTATAGGAACCGCCGCCCCTCGTTGCTCCTCCGTAGAAACAGATCAACCGTCTTTCCGTTTGCCAGTGTCTCTTCGCAAAGCACCCGGTTTGCCTTCGAGTCGTGGTGCCCCTTTGCAGCAGCGGAATATGAATCCACTCGTAACTCGCGAGAGGTAAGAGCAGTGACTTTAGCTCCGTCCGCCCGGTCTAATCCCACCGCCTTTTAGGCGGTCGGCTTTCAGCCGCCCGTTTCCTCCGAGAATAGGGAGGATGACGGAATACAGGCATAGCGGGCACGCGGTGTTC
>JAABUQ010006638.1_pt1 | contig 17381 bp, 17 predicted proteins | sample 5560001 | NCBI WGS metagenome assembly JAABUQ01 (sample SAMN10711888, study PRJNA513371) | rock metagenome | isolation source: Antarctica rocks | place: Antarctica: Victoria Land, Finger Mt nord | collected 2015-12-18
AAGCACAGCCGCTTCATGTGTGTGCGCTTCACAACGGCTATGCAAGAGGAAACACTGCTGCGCTGCCTGATCGCCTGCTTCTGTGACCTGGGCGGGGTGCCGTGGGTCGTGACCAGCGACAATATGAAGACGGTCACGCTGGGCCGGGACGACCAGCACCAACCGATCTGGCACCCCGCCTATCAGAAGGTGGCGCTGGAGTTCGGCTTCCATCCCGTGGCCTGTGCCCCCGCAGCCGGGAATCAAAAGGGGTCCGTCGAAAACCTCGTCAAGTTCGTCAAATCCAATTTCCTGGCCGGACGCACCTTCTATGATGACGCCGATCTGGAGGAGGAGTGCGCCGCGTGGCTGCGCCGGGTCAACGAGGACCGTCCCTCCGACGCGACGGAGCAGCTCCCGGCGACGTTGCTCGCCGCCGAGCGCCCACATCTCAAGCCACTGCCCGCCGTCGCGCATGACTACGGCATCTTCGACAGCGTGCTGGTCACGCGCGAAAGCCTGGTGACCATCGCCACCAACCGCTACTCGGTGCCGGCGCACCTCGTCGGCCAGGCGCTCACCGCGCGCCTCCACCAGGAGCGCATTGATCTTTTCCAAGGAGTCGAGTGCGTCGCGTCGCACCCGCGCCACCGGGGGCGTCATGCCCGCATCGTCGTACCCGCACACGTCGAGGCGGTCTTCACCGTCAAGCCGCGGGCGCGCGTGATGGTCTACCGCGATTGGTTGGTGGGCCTCTCGGGGGGAGCCGCAGCCTATGTGAGCCTGCTCTGCCAGAAACGCTACGCCGAGATGGACGCGCAGATCACCGCGCTCTACGAGCTGGCGCAGCGGGTCGGGCGCGGGGAGTTCCTTGCCGCGCTGGACTTGGCGGCGGAACAGGGCATCGTCGGCGTCGAATACCTGCGGGCGCTGCTCGCCCAGCCCGTGCCGGCGGCGCAGCGCACCGACGGCGGCCTGACGTGGCCCCGCTTGCGCGCCGTGCCCTCGCAGCGCGAGGTCGAGCGTGACCTGGCCTCCTACGAGGTGTACGTGGCCAACCGGCTGCCGGCGGACGAGGGCGTCGTCCGCGTGGGAGGCCCGCGATGAGTGCCACCCCGACCGCGACGGTCACGGCCACGGCGAGCCTCGACCACAAGCTGACCCACCTCAAGCTGGCGCGCATCCGCGACGTCTACCCGCAGTGGATCGGCCATGCCGAGCAGCAGGGCATGGGCTACGGCGAGTTCCTCGACGAGCTGCTGGCCGAGGAGATGGTCAGTCGCCAGGAGAATCAGATCCGCCGGAAGCTCAAAGCGGCCGGCTTTCCCTTCGCCGCCACGCTCGAACAGTTCGACTTCGCGCTGCGCCCCGAACTCAAGCGCGCCGTGATGGTGCGCTTCTTCGACAGTTCCTTCATCGAGAAGGCCGGCTCCCTGATCCTGATCGGGGCGAGTGGCCTGGGCAAGACGCATCTGGCGGTCGCCTTGGGGACGAAGATGGTGCAACTCGGCTACAGCGCGCGCTTCGTCACGGCGCAGCAGTTCGCCAACGCCGTCCTCTCCGCCGCCTCGCGCGCCGAGGTCGCGCGCGTGCTGCAGCCCTTGATCAAGTGCGACCTGCTCATCCTGGACGAGTTCGGCTACCTCAGCGTCGAGCCGCGCCTCGGCCCTGCCCTCTACGAGTTGGTCAGCGGGCGCTACACGCGGCGGGCGACGGTCATTACCAGCAACAAGAGCTTGGCGACATGGGGTGACCTCGTGGGGGGTGACACTGCCCTGATGATGGCCATCATCGATCGCCTGCTGCACCACGGGGAGGTGTTCTATCTACGCGGTTCGTCGTATCGGATGCGCGGCAAGGAAGCCGTCGCGGTCTCCGCTCTCATGAGCGCCCTGGATGCGCCCGCGCGCTGACCAAGGAGAGGCGCTCCCCGTGGACGGCTAGCCGACCGTCCGGGAGAAAGAGGGGGGCGTGTTGGGTAACCAAATCGCGGAAAGGGGGTGAAAAAATGAAGACAAAAACGCCAACAGTGTGGACGGCGTATCCGACGGGCCGCGTGGCCCTTGACGGTGGCCCCGAACTCGATTCACCGGCCTGGTTTGCCTGGCTGGAGGAGCCGACGACGACCAGTTTCGCCTATCCCGTGTGCGATGCCGCGCACGGCTGGATCGACAGTTTCCTCACCGTCCGTAAGGAGCGTCGCCAGCGCGGTGGGTCCTACTGGACGGCGTATCGGCATGTGGGCGGCCACCTGCGCAAGGTCTATGTGGGCCGCTCCGCGACCGTCACGCATGCCCGCTTGCGCACGATCGCCGTGGCTCTGCTGGAGAATCCCTAACCGCGTCTTTTCTCCCTGCGGCGCAGGCGCTGTGTGGGGAGACAGGGCCGGTCACTCATCGACTGAGACACAGACAACGCCCCCAACGGCGCCGCTTTTTAAGCTAGAATTATGCCGATTTGACAACTAGAATCTACAGCCCGTGGTCATGGTTATGATGCCCCCTCCAAGAGCGCACGGATACCGTGCGCGAACCGGCCCCACTCCGCTTGCTGCGCGTCCAGGGCGGTGCGGCCGCGGGCCGTCAGGTCGTACACGCGCCGCCGCCGCCCCGCCTCGCTCGACCACTGGCTCGCCAGCAGCCCCGCCTGCTCGAGGCGGTGCAAGGCGGGATAGACCGTGCCCTCGGGCAGATCGAAGGTGCCGAGGCTGCGCCGCCGTACGTCCTCGATGAGGGCGTAGCCGTGCGCCGGCCCAGCGCGGAGGGCGGCGAGGAGCAGCAGATCCAGATGGCCCTTGAGCATTTCCGTGCTGTTCATACCTCGCCATTATATGCCTCGTAACACAAGGTGTCAAGGCCTACGGAGATGGTGCGGCGGCCGCGTGGTAGGAGAGACAAGGCGCATGTCCCTAGCCCGACACAGGGAGCGGACGTGATGACCTATCCTTAGCGGGATGTCCCCGGAAATCATGCTCACGAGCGGGCGATACGCCAATCTACCACGGCCACCGGGCGCCCCTCTGGGGCATGCCGTTTCCTCGCCGTCGTCCACGCTGCGGCGTGGGACGCTCTGCGATGCACCCTCACCTCTGCTCGTTCGATCACAGATCGGAGGCATCCGCGGCACCCGATCCGATCTCCTCGTTGTACGCCAAGACTTGTCGCGCATACACCACCATGAGCGCCTGCACGACGGCATCCACCGTCACCATGCCCAGGCGCGCGTCCTTGCGCATCGCCGGTGTCACCGCTTCCAGGTCGCCCAGGACCGTGGCGAGGATAGCACTCAGCAGCTCGGTCGGCGCGACGCTCCAGCGGTGCGCGATGTCCGCGAGCGGCTGGTAGTGCTCCTCGTCGAGGCGGACGGTGAGCCGATAGCGCCCGTCCGGCTCGGTTTGCACCTCCACCTGCTCCCCCGGCTCCTGCTGCCCCAGGAAATAGCGCGGCGCGACGCCGAAGAAATCGGCCAGACGTTGGGCGCGATCCAGCGTGGGCATGGTGAAGCCGCCGTTGCGCAGGTCGCGCAGGTAGGCCACAGGCAGGCCCGTCGCCTGGGCGATCTCGGAGAGCTTGTAGGGGCGGTCGGCCGGCGAAGGGCGCGTTTCCAAGAGGCGCCGGAACATCCGCGTGACGATGGGTATCTCCTCCACGGGAGGGTCAGGCTCAAGCGCTGGGCTGTCTTTCCTTGACACGACTCCTTCTCCCTGCTATGCTCCCATCCAAAGCTATAGAGACGTATTAGCGCGTCTATTTATTCGGCATGATGGCCGGTGGCGCATGGTCCCATGATACCTAATCGACCGACGCGCGTGCCAGTGTCCAGGGGCATGTGACGGCGTGGCGCGCGGGACGAAGGGAGAGGAGGCATTGCAGGGCGGCTCAGACGGGTGATCATAGCCGCCGAGGAAAGAGGAAGAGGCCATCATTTCTCCTGGAAATCTCCGGCCGGAGATTTCCAGGAGGTTCGCCGGGTATCGTTGGACCTGGCAGGTGGATCGCGCGGCTACCTCTCACCCGCCGATAGAGGGTGGTTAGGGACTGCGCACGGCACCCAACCCGTTGCATAGGAGTGGGAGGACATAGTGGACAAGATCAACGAATCCATCGTCGCGGGACTGATTGTGGGGCAGAACATCCTGACGCGCCTGCGTGAGCGCGCCACGCGGGCCGAGCCGGGGCAGGCGCTGGTCGAGTACGCGCTCATCCTGGCGCTCGTCGCGGTCGCTGCCGTCCTGGCGTTCAAGTTCTTGCAGCCTGCCATCGTCGACACGTTCGGACGGGTGACGACCACCCTAACCACCAGTAGCACGCCGGTCCCGGCGGCGCCGACGCCGGGGCCATAAGAGAGCTTTTGCCCGGATACGACTGATGTGTGAGGTCACACCTATGGGTCTAGCTCCGCGGAGAGATCGGGAGGCGGTGAGATGAATCGGACGGCCATGCAGACCACGCCACGCCGGGTGGGCAGAGCGCGGAGACAACGACGCATCGTCCGCTATCTGGGGGGCGGTCTGGCGCTCGCGGCCCTCTCATTGGCGGGGCGTGGACTCCTGCCGCAACACGCGCAGAATCGCCCGACACCCGCTATACCGGTGGGGCAGCCTGTGTCCGATCGCCAGGTTCCCGCCCTGCTGGCGCAGGCGCGCGCCCACGATCCGCTGCTCCGACTGCCGCATGCGCGCTGGTTCATCAGGGTCCGCCACGATCACGCTCAACTCGTCGTCATCGACCACGCGTCGCTCCGGGGTGGCGGCGGCAGCGTGACCGGCACAGGAGAAAGACGATGATGCATCGCGTTGCGAACGGCCGCGCGGCCAGTTACCTCGGGTGCCTGGTGATGAGCCTCGCGCTGGTCAGCGTCCTGCTCGTCCCTCATGCGGCTGCGCTTGGCGTGGCACAGCGCGCGCCGATCCGGTTCAGCCCGCTCGACGGGGGCAAGCCCGTCTTGCCCACTGTGTTGGTCACGGCCTTGGTGGTTCTGCCTAACGGGACGGTCTATGCCGGCGGCCATGTCATGGTCAAGAGCACCTATGCCTTCGCCAACCCGCCGGTCGTGCCGGCCGGCAGCGTGTGGCTGGTCTCGCACGACCAAGGGGCGCACTGGACCCGGCGCGTTAGCACAATGAACGTCGATATCGTGCGGCAGGCGGCGTCTGGCATGCTGCCCTGGACGGACCATCACACTTGGCCCGCCGACTTCACGGCCAACGCCCTGGCCGTCGACCCGCGCCAGCCCGGCACGATCTACGCGGCCGGCTGTACGGGGACGGACGCGCTCTGCCTGAGCACGGCGGGGCAGCACCGCTTGCTGCGCTCCACCGATGGAGGTGCCACCTGGAGCGACGCCATCCTATTTCACACAAAATCTCTCCTCTACACGGGCCTGGCCAACCTCACGACCAACATTGCCAAGACACCGGCGCTCGACGCCGTTCTGAAGGCGGGGCCATCGGAACTGCCCGGCCAAGCCCTCGACGTGGCCATTGACCCTGCGGACAGCAAGCGCGTGTACGCCTGCATGAGCGGGATCGGCGTGCTGCGCAGCGACGACGCCGGGCGAACGTGGCGCTACTCTGATGCGCCGCAGTACGGTTGGGAGAACGTCCAGTGCGATCTGCTGATCGACCCGCGTACGACGACCACTGTATATGCCTTGGACCGCGTGAACGGCCGCATCTATCGCAGCGCGGATGCCGGCCGGACCTGGGTGCCGGTGTCCGACTTCGGCTACCGGAGCAACCAACATCTGTATAACCCGACGCTCGTCAAGGGCCTGCTCTATATCACCGGCTATAAGGGCATCTACGCGAGCGGCGACCAAGGGCGCCACTGGCGTCTGGTCATCCCCAATCCCACGCCTGGGTTCATGGTCCAGGGCGTGCGCGGTAACGGCGGATGGATCGCCGCTTTCGGCCCACAATCGCGTACAGCGCCTATCGGCCTGTACGGCAAACGGGATGGACAACCGTGGCAGTTGCTCGTCGACACGAGCCATTTCGGGACCATCGCCTACAGCGGGTCGCTGGCCTATGACGATATGCAAGGTGAGGCAGTCAGGCGTCTGTGGGAGGACCACACACATCACATTATCTTCACGGCTGGACGTGCGGGTGGGATGTATCGCTGGAGGAGCGCATTGTGATCGCCGTCCGCCACACCTTGGCGTCAATCGTCCTCTGCTCGGCTGTTATCATGGCGGGACAGCACATCGCACTCGCGATGCATCGACTGTCCTCCCCCGTAGACGCTGGAGTATGCCAGATCGGGACTCTCGCTATGCCCGGCGACCCCGGCTATGGCCCCTATAGCGCTGACTACTACGCCCCACAGTTCTCCTACGGACGTGGCAAACCCGTTCATTTCGTGTTCGCCGCCTACGCCCCCTACAATGACCCCGCGCCGACCGTGGTATCCTTTCAAATCCTCAAGAGCGACTATACACCGCTCCTTGGCCAACCGTATTCCGTGCAGGCAACGGGGTGCCAGCAGAACCAGACGGGCTCACAGCCGACAACATCCATGTTCACATACAACGCCGACTGGACGACCCCGGCAGATCCAAGCCGGCAAGGGACGTACTATCTCTCCGTCTCCTTCCAGTTCGCCGACGGCACCCTCGTCGAGTACTTCGCCAATATCAGCGTGCATGACCCGCCCCAGACGATCACCGGCGGCGCCATCCACTGGGAAACCACGCTCTCCGGCATCGGCTATCAGCAGGCCAACGCCGCCTACAACCTCTTCTCTACGGATGCCTCCAACACCGTCACGGCCCATACCAGCTTCTACTTCGACGCCAATCCGGCCGCGGTCTGCGCCCAGGCGCGCTGCGCGCCCGGTTCCGACGCGACCACGTTCATCCAGGGCGGTATGGACAACAACCTCGAAGGCGGCAACGTCTTCCTGCTGGACACGCCGCCGCACGTTCCGTTCTACAAGGACGGCTGGGGCCGGCAAGCAGAGCAATTCACCTTCACTCAGGATCTCGGCGGTGTCCGCATCGACGACACCGGCACGGTCTTCGTCGAACACGGGTCCTACACGCTAGGCGGGCATACCTACCAGTATCACGTCGAGGTCGACGAGCCCTTCCTCTTGCGCAGCGGCGGCGTCACGTTCGTCCACGTCGGGTCCTACGTCCTGGACAACGGTCTCACCGGTCCGGCCGGCTGGCAGGGGGCTGCCGACAACCTCGGCGAGGGGCAAGGGTTCCGCTTCTACGTCAACCCCTCGACGCCGGAGCCGCCCGCGACCACGCTCACAGTCTCGTCCGCGACGGGCGACGTCACGCTCTCGCGCTATGACGTGATCCCGTCCGGCGCCGTCGAGCCGCCGAACGGCGCGGCGATGGCCTGGCAGTACGAGATACACGTATATTATATAAGGTACAGTGTGCCCCCACATCCGATCTCTCCGCTTGCACGGTCGGGGCGGAGGTGAGCGGCAGCCCACACCGCACCACCGCGACGAGCGATACCTGGACGGGGCTGCCGGCTGGAACGACAGGCACGGGCGCCTGCTACTGGCCTCAGTTGCGCGTCAATTATGTCGTCAGGGGACAACTGCACCTCTCCAGCGACCTCGTGCCCGCTGGCTACAACCCCGGCGACTACAACAACGTCTTCTGCCTCAAACAGGACAGTGCGCCGCCAACGGACACGTCGACACCGGCCCCGACCGTTACCGCGACGCCTGCCCCGACCAACACAGCGACCCCCGTGCCGCCTACGGCGACGCCCACCCCAGCGCGTGGCGACGCGACGCTCGCGCAGGCGGTCGTGCCCTACGCCTGGGTGCGCTCCACCCACGCCGAGGACCCGGCGGCGCAGGACAGGCTCTACGCCTCCTCTTGGGGGCACAACCCCGACCCGAGCACGTTCTACTGGCCCCTCGGGCGCCCGCTGCACCTACTGCCCGCCGTGGATGAGGATCCGGCGGAGGCGCACCTGACCATTGACGACCTCGGCAACGGGGGCAGCGCGGTGCTCTACGCGCAGAGCGTCACGGCGACCGACTACACATTGCTCGACGCCGGCGCGCTCGGCACGTTGCACTGCCTCCCCTCGGGATCCGCCACGCAGCCCCGCTCTTACGCGCATGACCCGCGCTTCCCGGCCGAGGTCGACCCGTTCAGCCCGCGCATCGCCCTCGTCTGGGCGTCGGACACCCTGGCCGGGACGCTGCCTGCGACGACGGTCCGCTGCAACGTAGCGCCGCTCCTCGACAGCAGCGCCTCGGGACCAGCCACCTTGACTTACCGCATCCACGAAACGCTGATCTTCGCGGCGCGCTTCGCCAGCCCGGCACCGTCCGCTAGCGGAGTGATCGACTGCGCGGACCAACTCGCGCCCGTCCCCGCCGCCACGCCCTTCTCGGCCGAGCCCGGTGTCCCCGCGCCGGCGCCGGCCTTCACAGTAGCTCAGGCGCCGGGGGGACCGTGCGCGGCGACGACCGTCGGTCTGGCTGCGGCGCGGCAGGCCCTCGACCACTGGCAGACGGAGGTGTCCCTAGCCGATCCGGCTGGCAGCATCACCAATCTGACGTACACGGCGACGGGGACGCTCGTGCGGATCACCGTCACGGTCGAGCGCACCGTGGCGTTGCACTACCATCTGCTCGTCAGCCGGGAGGTGGCGCCGTGAGGATGCGTCATGCGGCGCGTGGTCAATCCCTGGTCGAGTTCGCCCTCGTGCTGCCCGTGTTCCTGGCGGTGGGGCTGCTGTGCCTCCAACTCTGCCTGCTGGGTGTGCGCTGGTGGCAGCTCAACGGCGTCGCTGGCGCGATCGTGCACCAGGCCGCCGTAGCCAACGGCGAGACCCCTGCGGTCGACATGGCGCTCCTAAACACCGTGGCGGCCAACGGCCTGCATAGTGACCGCATGTGGGTCGAGGTCGACACCGACGCGGGCGCGGGGCGCGCCCATCGTGCCGACCAAGCCCAAGTAATGGACGCGCCGCCCCCGGCGGGCTACAGCGGCACGGTCACGGTGCATCTCACCTATCACGAGCCGCTCCTCTTCACCCTCTTCGGCGGCGCGGCGTCGCTCGGGGCGACGTTCTCGCAGGAGAGCACGGACGCTTATGGAGGGCTGGCGCCATGACGATCACGCGCCTACACGGCCTGCGGCGTCACGCCATGTGCGGCTCGATCACCGTGCTGGCCGCGGTCACGCTCTACGTGATCGTTCTGCTCGGAGTCGTGGCGTGGGCCGGCATCCAGGAAGGGGCTGACCACACCCTGGTCGGGCGTCTCGTGGCGGACGCCGCCTATAACGCAAGTCACCGCACGGTAGACACCGGGTTGGTGGCGGGCACGCCCGCGCTGGCCTGTCTCGACCCCTCCTGCGCGCCCGTGCCCTGCCCCATGGCATTGGCGGGCGACCCAGGCGGGACGACGGCCGCGGGGCAGGCGTGCCACGCGCTGCGGCACGGACTGAGCCACGTCTATAGCGGCACACACCCGCGCCTGGATGTGGCCGCGACGCTGGTGGCCACCCGCGTGTGGACGCTCGCGCCCGGCGCGCATGATCCCGAGGACGCGACGCGCGTCTACCACTATCCGACGGTCTGTCTCTCGACCGACGCCACCATCGGCGTCATCGCGCACGAGGGGCTGACCGTTCCCCAGCATTTTCATGCCTGTGCCCAGGCGGTGTACCGCTGAACGACGACGGACAAGGGAAAACAAGGAGGAGACATTCTATGACGTATCTCAGACGCCCGCGCCGCGGCGTCGTGGCCGCGCTCGTCGTAGCGGGTGTGTTCCTCGGCCTCTTCGCCGCGTTGGAGGGCATGCAGGCGCACGGCGCCGCGCCGCCCGGCACGGCGGTCGTGGTGGCGACACGCGACATCGGAATAGGCCAGACGGTCACGCGCGACATGGTACGCATGTGGCTGGCCCCGGCCGGCGCGCCGCTGGGGGACAACCCGGCCCTGGCGACCGACCTGTCCGGCGTGCTAGGCCGCCGCGTGTTGGCGCCGATCCTGGCCGACGAGCCGCTCTCACGGGCGCGCCTCGCGGGGGCGGGGGGCGATAATGTGATGGTCGCCGCGGCCGCCCTGCCACGCGGCTATGCCCGCTACACCGTCCCGGTCGGCCCGCTCGCCGAGCCGTTGCCGGGCCTGATCGTCGGCGACACCGTGGAGGTGTTGGCGGCCCTGCCGCGCGACCCAGCCAGTCCCGACATCACGGCGACGGCCCAACCGGTCGATCCACACGCGTTGGTCGCCGCCGTGCAGGCCAGCCCCTCCGCCATCACCCTAGTCGTGCCACAGAGCGAACTGGCGACGCTGCTGTGGTTGCGCGGCCAGCACGCCGCCTTCTCCTTCGCCCTGGTCGGACCGGCCGACCGCCTGGGCGATCTGCATGGTATCGGCGCGTCCGAGTTCCGGAGGCTCTATCATGTCCCGTCCGACTAGCCCACGCCCACGTCCCGCGAGCGGCCCGCGCGTGGTCCTGGGCGTGCCGCTCGCCGACGCCGCCGCCTCCGAGGCGGTGGAGCGGGAGGGTCTCACCGTCGTCGCCGTGGCCGTCACGGCCGGGACGCTCAAGCGCCAGGTCGCCGCCGTCCGTCCCGACGTCGTGCTCCTGCACGCCACGCTGCCCCATGCCGACGGCGCGCTCGTGGCCTCCGTCGCTCGCGCCGGCATCCCCACGCTCCTGCTCGTCGATGCCGCGCTGCGCCGCGCCGACGACTTGCTGGCCGGCCCGCCGTACCCGCCCTATGTGCTGGCCCAGGCCGAGCGCCTCGGCTGCGTCGGGGTCGCCGCGTGGCCGCCTGTGCCCAGCGAGTTGCTGCTGCGCGCCGAGCAGGCGGCCGCACATGCCCACTTGCTCGTCCAGGCTGGCCCCTTGGGCAGCGCGCGCAGCGCCGCCACAGGCGGCACCATCGCGCTGGTGGGCGAGGCGGGCGGCACCGGCAAGACGCACCTCGCCGCCAACCTCGCGGCCTACCTGGGCGTTGTCTGCGAGCGACGCGTGGCGCTGGTCGACCTTGACCTGCTCCGTAGCAGTCTCCACGACGCGATCGGGCTGGTCGTCCCGCCGGGCCGCGACCTGGAGGCGCTGCACGCCACGGCCGCTCCGCGTGTCGCGGCGGCTGTGACGACGCTCGACGAAGGGCGGCATGCGGACAGCGCGGAGGCGGATCTCACGGCGCTGTCCCGCGCCGCCGCGCTCGACGTCGTGCGTGGGCTCGACCTCGCGTCCTCCTTGGTCCCGTACCCGCGTGGCGAGGGTGGTCCGTCCGTCGACGTCCTGCTCGGCGTGACCACACCGGACGGGGGCGAACGCGTGGCCGGCGACCTACTCACGCTCCACGCACTCGTTGATCTCTTGCGCGAGCGCTACGACGACGTGGTGCTCGACCTGGGCACGGGTGGCGACCTCGTCTGGCACGAGGAGCTGGCCGCCCGTGCCGACACGGTGCTGGTGGTGACGGGGCCGTTGCCCGACACGGTGGAACGCGTGGCGCGCGGGCATGCCCGCCTCCTCCGCGCGACGGGACTGGCCCCCGAACGCTGCCGCCTCGTCGTCAACCACGCCCCGGCCGACGAGCGCGCCCTGCTGCCCCTGCACCGGGTCGCGGGCCACTTCCGGGAGGCCGGCGGCATCGCCGTCGCCGGGGTGGTGGCGCACGACGGCGACCTGGTGGGGCGGGCGCGCCTGGCCGACCCCGACCAGCCGCTGCTGCCGGTGCTCTTGCCCGATGGGGCGGCGCGCCGCAGCCGCTTCGTGCGCGGGGTCGAGGATGTGGTGCGCCACATCCGTCCGGGACTGCTGCCGGAGCGCCGGACGGGGTTCGCCGCGCGCGGACGGTCGGCCACCGTCGCGCTCCGCGCGATCCTGCGCGCCGGGCTCACGCGCGCCGCGCGGCCTCTGGGAGAGAGCCTGATCGCGGTGGAAGGAGACACAAGTGGTCCTGACTAGAGACTCGGCGTTGCACCGGCGCCGCGACCTCGCGCCCGCGCGCCCGCCGGCGCTCACGGGCGAGCCGTACTATGGCGCGGTCGCGGAGCAGGTGCGCGCGTTGGAAGGGCCGGTGCAGGCGTACCTCGACGCCCATCCCGATCGGACGGAGACGGTGCGCGACGAGGCGATCCGCGAGACGCTGGTGCGCCCAGCGGTACAGCTCCACAACCGCGCCGCCCTGGAGCGGCGCCTGCCGCCCCTGCCCGAGGAGGCCGCCGTCCGCGATATCTTCGGCCGGCTGCGCCGCAGCGACGGGTTGCTGGCCGCCCTGATCGAGGACGCGCCCGCCACCGGCATCACCGACGTCTTCATCAATGGTCCCGGTCTCCCCGTCTGGGTCGAGCGGCACGGTCGGGTGGAACGGCTCGACCTCACGTTGTCGGCCCAGGAGATCGCGGCCTACGTCGAGAAGTGGATCGACGACGCGCAGCACCCGCTCAACGCGGTCAACTGGCGTGTCACGGCGCGCCGGCCCGGCGTGCGCATCACGCTGCTACACGAGAGCGTCGCCCTGCACGGCCGGTCGATCGCCATCCGCATCCACCCGCCCGCGCCCCTGCAGGGCGATGGCTTGGTCGCGCGCGACCTCCTGCCACGCGCCGCCTGGGACTACCTCTGTGCCCTCTACGTCCACGGCGCCGCCAACGTCGTGGTGGGCGGGCCGATGGGCTCGGGCAAGACCACCCTGATGCAAGCGCTCCTGTGCGCGCTGGCTCCCACCTGTCGTGTCGCCACCATCGAGCAGTCCAACGAGCTCCTGCTCGGGCCGCAGGTGGTGCAGTTGGAGTGCCGGCCGGGCCAGCCCGGCGATCCGGAGCGCACCGGCGAGGTGACGCAGCGTGACCTGGTGCAGGAGAGCCTGCGCCTGGGCGTGCAGCGTGTCGTCGTGGGCGAGTGCCGCGGGCCGGAAGCCTTCGACATGCTGATGGCCATGAGCATGGGCCACGCCGGCAGCACGACGACCGTCCACGGCGCCACGCCGACCGAGGCGCTCAACCGCCTCGTACTGCTGTGTATGCTGGCGGATAAACCGGCCGAGGTGGCCTACGAGCTGATCGCGCAGGCGGTCCACCTGGTCGCCGTGGTGGAGAAGCGGCCCGAGGGGCGCCGCCTGACGGCCCTCTCCGAGGTGGTCGGGCGCGTCGGCGCCCACTGGTCGCTGCAAGAGCTGCTGGTGTGGGAAGACGGGCGCTTGTGCCGCACCCGCTACAACGCCTCGGATGCCCTCCGGCGCCGGGTCGAGGCGGCGGGCGGCCGCCTTCCGTCGCTCGATACGCTGCCTTTGGCGCGGAGCCAGAGCGGGGGTACCCATGGACGCCCTTAGCCCCCTCGCGCCGGTGCTCGGTACACTACTCGCCCTGGCTGCGGCCGGCGCCTGCGCCGCCCTCGTGCTGCTTGTGCTGGTCCCGCCGCGCCCGCCGCTCGACACGGTGACCTTGCTCGCCAGCTACGAGGCGCGGTTGCGCTACGCGGGCGGGACGCCGCGCCCCCGCCTGGACGCGCGCATCCGGGCGCGCGTCCACCGCCGCCTCACGCTGGCTGGCCTGCACGACTGGTCGCTCCGTCGCTTCGCGCTGGTGAGCCTGCTGTCCGGCCTGGGCGGCGCCCTCGCCGGGCTCCTGCTCCTCGGCGCGCCCCCCTTCGCCCTCATTGGGTTCGTCGGCGCGGCGTCGCTACCCTGGACCTGGCTGGGCCAGCGGGCTGAGCGCCGCGACCTGCTGCTCGCCCGCCAGGTGGCGCAGATGCTCCTGCTCATCGCCGGCGCCGCCGCAGCCGGCCTCCCACCCCTGCGCATCCTGCGCGAGGTGCTGCCGCGGGCGACACAACCGCCGCTCGCCGACATCCTGGATGACGCACTGCGCCGCGCCGACCCGCGGCGGGGCCTGGCGACGGTGGGCTTCGCCGACCTCGTTGCCGACCTCGATGAGCGGTTGGGCAATCACGCCTTCAGCCTGGCGCGCGCCACCCTGGAGGAGCACACCGCCGAGGGCGCCGACCTCTCGGAGTCGCTGGAGATGATTGCCACGCTGGCGCGGCTGGACCTGACCTTCCGCGCCCAGGTGCGCGCCACCTTCGCCACGGTGCGCGGCACGGCGCTGGTCATCTTTGCCTTCCCCCTCGTGACCACCCTGCTGCTGCGCCTGCTCGACCCGGCCATGGTGGCCGCCGCCTACAGCTCCCCGCTCGGCTGGGTCGTCGCGGCGCTCGTGGCCGGGGGCAGCGTGGGGACGTATCGCCTCACCACCTGGACTCAGCGCCGGGCAGCGCGTGAAGCGGCCGGACGGGCGGTGTAGGATGGCCGCGCACGGTATCGTGGCCCTGCTCGTGGCTCTGGTCACCGGCGCTGTCGTCTGTATCGTGCCGGTCCCCTCTCTGGGCGCCGGGGCCGGCACGCGCATCCGCGCGGGGGCCGGCACGCGCATCCGCGCGGGGGCCGGCCGGCGGGCGCGCACGATCGTGCTACCCCACCCGCGTCGCGGGCGGCTGGCCGCGCTGTGGGCCGACCTTGTCCGCACCATCCTCGGCGACATGCGCGGGCCGGTCGGGCCGGGGCTGGTCGCGCGCCGGTCGGCGACCGAGGGCATCCCCGCGCTGCGCTGGCTGCTGCTGCACGCCGGCTACGGCCACCGCTCGGTCGCCTGGCTGCGCCGCCAGCAAGCCAAGGCCCTGCTCGCCGCCCTCCTCCTCGGCGGCGCCCTCCCCCTCGCGCTGGGAGCTGCTCCCCTCGCCCTCCTCGTCGTGCTCCCGCCGGCCCTCCTCGCCGGCTACCACCTCCCGCTCCTCGCGCTCCGCCGCCTGGCCCACGCGCGCCGGGCGCGGCTGCGCCTTGAGCTGGTCACGTTCCTCTACGGGCTGGCCGCGCTCGTGGTGCGCGGGCGCCCCGTCGAGCGCGCCCTAGACCGCCTCGCGCTGCGCCCCGGTGAGTTGGCCCGCGAGGTCGCCTTCGCCCGCGAGTTGCATGTCAACGGCGTGTCGATGGGCGAGGCGCTGGAGGCGCTGGCCGCCCGCTGCGGCAGCGAGGAGGTGCGCGAGGCCATGAGCCTGGTCGCGGCGACGCTGGGCGGGGCGGTCCCGTTGGAGCGCGCCGCCGCGATGTTCAAGGACCTGGCCGGCAGCGTGCGCACGATGATCGACGAGAAGCGGCGGGAGGAGTTGGCCTACGCCGTGTTGCGCGCCACCGCGCTAGGGACGGCGCTCGGCCTGCCCATTGTCGGCGTGACGCTGCTCTACCCCGTCCTCGCCGGCGCGCTGCGCACCTTCTTGGGTGGAGGGGCGTGACATGGCCGGTCTCTTCCGACACCATGTGCAGGCCCTTCCCTGGGATGGTCACGGCCGTATCGTGACCGTGTGGGGACCGACCGGCAGCCCCGGCCGCTCCACGCTGGCCGCCGCGCTGGCCGGTACCCTGGCGCCGTCGGGGCGGGTCGTGCTCGTCGACGCCGACCGGAACCGTGGCGCGCTCGGCCCGCTGCTCGGCGTGACGGGCGGCGGCAACGTCGTCTCCGCCGCGACGATGCCCGCGCCACCCGGCACCCCGTGCCGGCCACGCGACCTGCACGCCCATCGCGCCGGCTTCGCCCTCATCCGCGGCGTGCCCGGCCCGGCGCAGGAGGTCGCGCTCGACTCCGCTGATCTGACGGCCCTGCTCCTGCGGCTGCGTCTCTCCTTCGATCTGGTCCTGGTGGACGTGGGTGCCGCGCTGCCGCCGCGTGAGTTCGGCGAGGCCCACCTGGCGGCTTTGCGCGCGGCCGACCTGATCCTGGTCGTAGGGGCGCTGACCCACCTGGGCCTCTCCGACCTGACCCTGCAAACGCGCGCCCTGGCCGAGCGGCTCGACGCGGCGGGGCGCGGCGCCGGCCCGCCGGTGTGGCTCGTCCTCAACAAGGGGCGGGGGAGCCTGCTGCGCTCCGGTCCCGGCCGGGTCACGGCCGACACGGGGCTGCCGGTGGCCGCCACTCTCCCGCTTGACACGCGCAACGTCGTGGCGGCCGAGGAGGCGCGCCTACCGCTCACGGTGGCGCGCCCGCGCAGCCCGGCCGCGCAACTGCTGGGGGGCCTGGCCGTGCGCCTGCAGCGCACCCTGGCTCCTGTACCCGTTCACGACTGCCTGGACGGCGGATACAGCCTCGACCAGGAGATTCCCAGGAGATGCCTCGGAGCCGGAAATGTGGGCCCATCCACGGTGCCCGGAGATGACCCGGAGAAATCCGGGAGGTGATCGACGTACCGTTGGGGGACTGCCGGACGCCGGACCCGGCGGATCGGACGGCGCCCCGACGAGACTGACAGAAAGGTGGCGTGCCGCATGTTCAAGCTGTTCCTCCGCGACGCCCTCGTCGCGGGCGCGCTCCTGGCCCTCGTCGCCGGAGCCGCCGCGCTGCTCGGGCTGCCATCCGTCGCGCCCGGTACACCGACGCCGTGGGCGCCCGAACTCGCGCGCATCGCCGCCGATCCCACGCTCCTGGCGCGCGACGCGGCGCTGCTCCTCTTCGCGCTCGCCGCCCTCGGCGGGGTGGCGCAGGCCCTCGCCGCGGGGCTGGGCCTGCGCGGGCGCGACTACCCCGCGGCGGCGCACCTGGCCGAGGCGCTGGCGAGCCGGCTGGCGCGGCGCGCCGGCGCCCTCGCCGGCGTGCTCCTGGCCCTGCTGCAGAGCGGCGCGGCGCGCGCCTCCCAGCGGGCGCCGCACGATCTGGGGACCGCCACGCCACGCGTGACCCTCGTCCACCGACCAAGCGCACCCCCCGCCCCTCATGGCCCCGCCCCCACGACGGGACCGGCGGTGGCGCGGCCCCACGTCCCATCCGCCCCTGGTCACCAACCCGTCCACCGTGGCCACCCCATCCGCCGGGTCGGCTTGGCCGTGCGCTACACCGTCCAGCCCGACGACACGATGGACGATGTGGCCGCGCGCTTTGGCCTGCCCGACTATCGGCCCCTCATGGCCGCCACGCGGGGCTTGCCGCAGCCGGTCGGCGGCCCCATTACCGACCCGGGCCTCATCGTCCCCGGCCAGACCCTGCTCATCCCGCTGCCGTGCCCCGCGCTGCACCTGACGGGCGACCATGTGCTGTACGTGGTGCAACAGGGCGATTACCTGAGCGAGATCGCCGCCCGCTTCCTGGGCGACTGGCGCCTCTACCGCCAGATCGGCGACCTGAACCGCGGCGCGCATCAGCCTGACGGCGGGACGCTGGAGAACGACAACCTGATCCAACCGGGCTGGGTGCTGCGCCTCCCGCAAGCGTACGTCGTCGCGCGCCCGGACGGCACGACCGTCACGCGCCGCGTGGTCGTCGACGACACGCGCCCGACGCGCCCGCGCCGTGGACTGCGACCGCGCCGCGTCGCGCGTCCGGCCCAGCGGGGAGGCGCGGCGCCGACGCCGCTGCCCATGCACGGCACACGCCGGTCGCGGCGCGGGGAGCGTGGCGA
>JAABUQ010006639.1_pt1 | contig 17375 bp, 13 predicted proteins | sample 5560001 | NCBI WGS metagenome assembly JAABUQ01 (sample SAMN10711888, study PRJNA513371) | rock metagenome | isolation source: Antarctica rocks | place: Antarctica: Victoria Land, Finger Mt nord | collected 2015-12-18
CCCGTCGTCACCAGGACGCTGTCTTTATCTAAGCCTAACGCGCGCAGGGCTGTCACCAGGGCTAAGTTTGGCAGAGCAACGGGGGCACCGTCTGCCAGGCGCGACTGCGGGGCTTTGCCTGAAAGGGGCGGCAGGCCCGAATAGCCCACTTTGCTTGTATACACCAGGCGCGCATTGCGCAGGATACCGTCTGGATCGGTCTCGCGCACGAAGACGCCCACGCCGCGCGCGCTGCCGGTGAAGTCGGAAACAGGCGGGTCAAACAACTGCCAGCCGAAGGTTTGCGTTTGCGGGCCGAGCGTCAGGTGGTCGGCAATCGCATCACGCTCCAGGAAAACCAGCCCGCGCGTGTCGTCCGATGTGGCCTTGGCGATCCGGGCAGGCTCGTAGCCCATGCCCAGCACGACATTGCGATGCGTTGCCATCGCACGCCAAAGCGTCTCGTCGCCTGATTTGCGCGTGTCGAGGGCCAGGTCAAAGACCACCACTTTGGCCCCCAGCGCTTCGGCGCGCGACAGCCCTTGCGCGAGATAGGCACGCGGCCACTGCGCCACCGGCCCGTAGCGATTGACATCGGCGCTGCCCAGCGTAACCAGCACCACGTCCGGGCGCAGCGGGCGCGGCGAAAGGCGTGTCAGCGCGTCGGAGGCGGCCAGCTCGGCAGGAGGCTGCGGGCCGCGCGAAAGCAATGCGTAGGTAAACAGCGCGCTTGCCAGAGCCGCAAGCACCACAACCACGCGGTAGACAGGGGAGCGTTCGGCACCAATTTTCATAAGCTCAGGGTTTTGTGCAGGGTCATTGGAGCCAGTGTTCCCCCTCGCCTGCTTGGTGAAACATTCAATCTTAGGGACATAAGGCGTGCCCCTCTTGACAAATCAGCAAGAGGTTTATATAATGGGCGCGAGAGGCCACCATCTGACCCCCTGTTTTTACCCACATCTTGCTTGAAGGAGCACCCTGTTTTATGCGCACCCCACTCACGCCCGCCGTGTTTGTCCTGCCCGCCATTCTTGCTGCCCTGGCCGCGCCCCTGTCTGCACAGGCGCAGACCCCCGCCGATACCAAATCGCCCACTGTCGCCGCCATCCGGGGCGGCGCTTATTTCCCCTTCAACAGCACGACCAAAAGCTCGGTGGGCAAAGTCTGGGCCGGCGGCGGGCTGGACTACAACATTCAGCAGAAGCCGGGGATGACCCGCACGGTCTTATCGGTAGACTATATTGAGCGCAGCAGCGGGGGAAATACTATTCGCCTGGTTCCTGTCACCATCGGCGAGTTTAACCTGCAAGGGGCGGGCGAGGGGCAAAACAACAATGTCCGCCCGTACCTGGGCCTTGGCGTGGGGGCTTACTTCGTGCATCAAACCCTGCCCAGCAATCAGCTCGGCAATACGAAAAGCGACACCACCACCATCGGCGGCTATCTTGGGGCGGGCCTGGATATTTCTTCCAACTTTCTGGTGGAAGCGCGCTACCATATCCTGCCCAAAATCGGCGGGATCAACTCCAGCGGCCTGCAAATCACGGCGGGCGTCCGCTTTTAGTTTCGCATTGTTCTTTGCCTAGCTTTCTATGTTTGTGGACACGCACTGCCATCTGAACCACGAAGACTTCGCCGTGGACCAGGCGGCAGTGCTCGCCCGCGCCCACGCGGCAGGTGTCACGCGCCTGCTGTGCATCGGCTATGACGGGGCTAGCAGCCAGCGCGCGGTTCAGCTTGCTCAGGCAGGGAGCGGGCTGTCTGCCGCCATTGGCCTGCATCCCGATGCCGGGGCCGAGTGGAACAGCGAAACCGAGGCTCGCCTGCGCGCGCTCTACCACAACAATCAGGCCCAGGTCGCCGCGTATGGTGAGATCGGCCTAGACTACCACTGGGAAACCCTGCCCCGCGCGCGTCAGCAGGACGTGTTCGCCGCGCAGATCGCCTTTGCCGCCGCGCTTTCCCCCACCCTTCCCCTAATAATCCATTGCCGCGAGGCGCAGTCCGACACCCGGCGCACGGCCCTGGCCGATGTGCTGTCTTTGCTGCTCGAAAGCGGCACACTGGCTCCCATTGTGATGCACTGCTTCACAGGCGACTGGGAGTCGGCCCGCGCCTGCCTGGATGCGGGCTGCTTTTTAGGCATCGGCGGCGTTGTCACCTTTAAAAAGTCCGAGCTTCTACGCGAGGCGGTGGCCCGCGCGCCCCTAAATCGTCTGCTGCTGGAAACCGACTGCCCGTATCTTGCCCCGCAAGGCTGGCGCGGCAAACGCAATGAGCCTTCGTACCTGCCCGCCATCGCGCAAGCGGTTGCCGACGCCAAAGAACTGCCTTTACCCACCGTCGCCGATACCACCACCGCCAATTCCCTGGCGTTGTTTGGCCTGGGCGTAGACGTGTCTACCAAGTTTTAAGCGTCCCCGCCGGGGCAAGCCTCGGGGCTTCTCCGCTTCTGCCAAAGCAGCACAGCAAGCACTCAATAGCAAGCACTCAACAGCAAGCACTCAACGCTCTCCTTACTTCTGGCTGTGCTTTTGTTGAAGCTGGGCAGGATGACTGCTGCAGGACTGTAAGATGACTATGGACGTTGTGCTGGTGAGGTTCGGTGAAGGTGCTGGTGAGGTGCTTGGGGAGTGCTTGGAAGTAGAAGGGAAAGATGGCCCCCCGGCCCCCAATTCTGGGGGGGGGGTAGGAGGGGAGAGGCTGTTGACATCGGGTTTATTTTATCCTGTCCCCGCAGCCTTTCAGGTACCTTCCAGGCCTGCCAGTGCAGCGCCAGTGCGTTAGCGGGGAGCAGGGTTAGGGGCTTCTTTTGCCCTGCATAAAAACGCCCGCCCTGCCACAATGAGAAGTGGGGGGCGGGCGGTGTTGTGCGCGGGTAGAGACGGGGCGCGGCTTAGGCGGCTTGGCGTTTGCGGGCGCGGAGGGCGAGTGCGCCGAGGCCGAGCAGGCCGACACCGAACGCGGCGAACTGCGAGGGTTCGGGCGCGGCGGCGGGGCCGAAGGCGAGGAACTGCGGGGCGTTGGGTTCGCTAGCGAACTGGGTGCCGACGCCGCCGGGGGTGAACTTCTCAATGGTGTTGTTGCCGGAGTTGGCGGCGTACAGGTTGCCGGCACTGTCAAAGGCCAGGCCGGCAGGCCCGTTCAGGCCGGTGGAGGCGAAGATCAAGGCGCCGCCGCTGGCGGGGAACTCCGTGATGGTGCTGTCGCCGTTGTTGGCGGCGTAGAGGTTGCCCGCACTGTCAAAGGCGAGGCCGGTAGGCTGGTTGAGGCCGATGGAGGCGAACTGGGTGCCAACGCCGCCGGTGGTGAACTTCTCAATGGTGTTGTTGCCGGAGTTGGCGGCGTAGAGGTTGCCTGCTCTGTCAAAGGCCAGGCCTTGAGGGCCGTCCAGCACGCTCCCATCGCCAGGGTCTGTGGCGAACTGTGAGACGGTGCCGGTGCTGCTGAACGTGTCAATGGTGTTGGCGTTGGTGGAGACGTAGAGCGTCTGCTGGGCGTGGGCGGCGGGCGCGGCGGCGAGGCCAAGGGCGGCGAGCGTGGCGAGGGCGAGCGTGGTGTGAGTGCGTATCATCGTGCGGGTCATGATCGAGGCGTCCTTTCAGCGGGGCAGAAGTGCGAGGGCGTGTCACGGCGCGAGTGCCGACAGCAGGCGCGGGCGCGGTGCTTGCTTCCATTGTACAGCATAAGGTGTACCAATGGCGCGCGTTTGTGGCGGCTTTGCTGGTTTGCTTGCAGTTTGTTTTGGCGGGTGTGAGGGGGCTTATGCAAATGTGCCCGCCGTGCCACAAGGGAGAGTGGGGAGCGGGCGGTGCTTGCGGGTGGAGAGTGGGCGGTTTAGGCAACGCGGCGGCGGGCTTTGAACGCAAGTGCGCCGGAGCCAGGCGGCGGCGGGGAGGGGGGGCATCCCGTCTGGGTGGCTTTCGCGTTCCTTGGGCATTTCTCCGGTTGATTAGGCGCGTGGCAAGCCATAAGCAACGACGGAAGAAACTGTTCCGTCATTGCAACGCGCTTGAGCAGCCTTGAGACAGCCTCGGCAAAGGCGTTATCCCTCGCAGAGCCAGCGGGCGACGTCTTTGGCATGGTAGGTCAAAATGATGTCGGCCCCGGCGCGCTTGATGCTGGTCAATATTTCCAAAGCGGCGGCGCGCTCATCCAGCCAGCCCTGCGCGGCGGCGGCCTTCACCATCGCATACTCGCCGCTGACGTTGTAGGCAGCGACGGGTAATTGGGTTCGCTCGCGCACGTCCCGAACGATGTCTAAATATGGCAGGGCGGGCTTGACCATAATCATGTCCGCGCCTTCGGCGATGTCCAAATCTACTTCTTTCAAAGCTTCGCGGCGATTGGCACCGTCCATCTGATACGAGCGTCGGTCGCCAAACTGCGGCGCGCTGTCGGCGGCCTCGCGGAACGGGCCGTACATGGCGGACGCGTACTTGGCGGCATAGGAAAGTATGGGCGTATCGCTCAGGCCCTGCGTGTCCAGGGCGTGGCGGATGGCGGCGACGCGCCCATCCATCATATCGGACGGGGCAACCACGTCGGCCCCGGCCTGGGCATGCGAAACGGCGGTGCGGGCGAGCAGGTCAAGCGTGGGGTCATTGAGAATGCGCGGGCCGTCCACGATGCCGCAGTGTCCGTGAGACATGTATTCGCACAAGCAGACGTCGGTGAAAACCAGCAAGTCGGGGTTGTCGGCTTTGAGAGCACGCACCGCGCGCTGAATGATGCCGTTGTCGGCATACGCACCCGAGGCTTGCTCGTCTTTGGTTTCAGGGAGGCCAAACAGCAAGACGGCAGGGATGCCGAGCTTGTAAATCTGTTCGGCTTCGGCGCGCAAAGCATCCACGGTGTTTTGGAACACGCCGGGCATGGAGCCGATAGGCGTGCGGCCTGCCCCACTGCCGGGCACGACAAAAAGCGGGTCAACGAAGTTATGGGGAGCGAGAAAGGTCTCGCGCACCATGGTGCGCAAGGGGGCGGAGCCGCGCAAACGGCGCGGGCGGATTGACAGGGGCTGCATGTTGTGATTGTACCCCGTCAGGGGGGAGGGAAAAAGAGGCCCCCCCGTCCCTATTTTACAGCGGGGTCACTTTGCGGCGGGGATGCGCCGCAGGAGGCCGACATCAATGTGCTCCGGGCCGGCGACGTTGTGGCAGTGCACGGCGAGGACATTGACGGCATTGGGCACGATGGCGCGCTGGGCTTCCACAGAGACCCGTTTGTTTTCGTACCTGTAGACTGCCCCGCCGCTCTTGTAGGCCGATACGCCGTTGATATACACATCAAAGTCGTCGTCGTGGACATAGCGGACCACAAGCTGGGCGAGCTGCGCCGGGGTCAGGCTGCCGGGATTGAACGTGCGGCGCAGCCAGATGTCGCTCTGCGTCCACGGCGTCGTGATGGGCGGGCCGTTGGATGCTAATGTGCCGAAGACGCTCAGCCCGGTCTTCCAGCTTGCGTCGCTAAAGCCGCGCGTGGTCCAATCGGCGGGCGGCGCATTGACGGTGTATTTCCAGGTTTGTGGGGCCGCTTCGGCAGTCGCGGACAGGGATTGATAGGTGGGCAGGGGGACGGCAAAGTGGTTTGCCAGCCGGATCAGGGCAGGGTTGCATTTGAACAGCCGGTCGTAGGTCAGCAGGCCGTTCAGTTCGCCTTCCACATCGGTGGTCTGCGTGTAGATGCCCGCGCTCAGCCCATGCCGGTCACGATCTTCTTTGAGGTCGCCCAGAAACTCGGTGTAGGTGTCGACAAGGTCAGCCGGGTTGGGAACGTCGGTGTAGCCGCCGCCCGTCCCGTTCCACGTATGGCCTTTGACCAGAAAGCCGATGCCGCCGAACTCGCCGCAGGTCAGAGCCTGGGTGGGGCTGGGCGGGGGATAGCCAGGCGGCGGGTAGTTGTGAATATCGTCAATATCGCCCACGTTGCCTTCGCTTTGCGGGGTGTCGTAGCCGCCCCCGCTGTTGCGGTTGGCAAGGCGCGATGGGTCGAGGGTCTTGGCGATATTGACCAGGCGCGCCTGGTCGTAGATGCCCTGGCTTTCGTTGAACAGCACCCACATGATAATGGCCGGGGAGTTCCAGTGTGTGGTAATGGTAGTGCGAAGCTGCTTTTCAAGCGCGGCTTTATCAATAGGCTGCGGTTTGTCGGTGTAGGAGTTGGGCGAGGGCATGTCCTGCCACACCAGCAGGCCGAGTTTGTCGGCCCAGTAGTACCAGCGGGCGGGCTCCACCTTGATATGCTTGCGCACCAGGTTGAAGCCCATCTGCTTTGCCGCTTGCAGGTCAAAGCGCAGGGCGGCATCGGTGGGCGCGGTGTAGATGCCGTCGGGCCAGAAGCCTTGGTCCAGCGGGCCAAGCTCAAACACAAAGCGGTTGTTGAGGAAGATCTTTTGGAAGCCGCCCACCCGGACCAGAGACACTTTACGCATGCCGAAGTAGGAGTGGACGCGGTCGGTTTCTGATTTGCCCTGCACCAGCGCGCAATCCACGCTGTACAGCGCGGGCGAGGCAGGCGACCACAGCCGGGGATGCGGCAGCGTGATGGCGGTCTCGGTGTTGGGCCGAAGCGTGGCGGTTTGAACGACAGCGCCCCGGCTCTTGATCGTGACCAGGACGCGGCTTTCGGGCGTGGTGCCGACTGTGGCCGCCGTCATGCGCACCAGGCTTTTGTCCACATCGGGGATCATGTGCAGGCTTTGAATAGCGGCAGCGGCAACGGGTTCCAGCCAAACGGTCTGCCAGATGCCGGTCGTAGACGTGTACGTGATGCCGCCGGGGTGCAGGGTCTGCTTGCCGCGCGGCTGCCCGCCATCGTCGGTGGGGTCAAAGACGCGCACAATCATTTCCTGCGGCCCTGCGCCCTTCAGGAAAGGCGTGATGTCGTAGGAAAACTGCTCATAGCCGCCTGTATGGACGCCCACGGAGTGGCCGTTGACAAACACCTCAGCCTCGTAATCCACAGCGCCGAAGTTAACCAGCGTGTGCTTGCCATGCCAGGCGGCGGGAACAGTGAACGTGCGTCGGTACCAGAGCCGGTCGTGGTGCTCCATGACGCCCGACAGCGCGGACTCCACGGGATACGGCACCAGGATTTGCCCGGCCAGGGTTTGGCCGATTGGGACCGAGTCGCCCTGGCTGCCGCTTTTGTACTGCCACAGGCCGTTGAGGTTGAGCCAGGCGGCGCGGGCGAACTGCGGGCGCGGATAGTCCGGCAGGGCATTGGCAGGCGAAACGTCTTTGGCCCAGCGGGTCATCAGCGGCGCGCGGGCGGGTTTCCAGGCGGACTGGGCGCGCACCGTGCCTGCCACTGCCGTCAGCAAGGCGAGTGCAATGAAGGAAAAGAGGTGTTTGTGTTTCATGGTGTTGGAAAGCAAGCGAGAAGGGAGGTTGGGCACCGACGGCTACATACTGCGATTGTACCCCAGTGCAGCACCGGACGCAATACACGGCGTGACTGGGTCGCCGCGTAGACTTCGTGCCACGCGAGGGATTGAAGCCGGGTCTGCGCGACGAAGTATTGTCCGAAGCGCAGGTGTTGTATTCAGCAGGGGAAATGGTCAGGCAGGGACAGGCACGGTCAGCGGTTGCGCGGTGATGATATAAGCACGGTCAATGGTCTGGCCGAACAAGTCAACGTCCCGCATTTCCACCAAGCCATGTTCTAATTCTGCACTGCCGGAGGCGGCACGCACGGCCCGCGCAATGCGGTGCATGGCGGCCTCGTATTCCGGCCCGCGCGGTGCGACAAGGGCAATCTGTGACAGAATCACCTGTTCTTCGATGTGGAACTCGCTACGAATGAGGCGATCAAACAGCATCAAAGGGTCAGGGATGCGCTGCTCAGCCCAGGAAGCGGAAGCAAATATGTCCCACCTGCCAGGCGAGTTTTCGCGTAGAAACAGAGCGAACAAACTAAATGGCCCGCGCTGGGCAGATAATTTCCGCTCCAGCATCTGAAACCGGTGCAGCGTTTCTTCCGGCAATTCTTCCATTGTATGCCTTTCAGGGAGACAAGACCCGCTGCAGAGCAGCCGCTGCGTCTATAAATGCTTGTGCATCGGTGCGGCTGACAGTGCCAGGAAGATTATACCGCAGTTCTGGGTTCCAGAAAGCAACGGTTCTCCACTGTGTAGGGTAGTGAAGTTTGACATGTCTTTCCACGCTGGACAACGTGAGAAGCACTTCCAGATTGTGCGTCTTGAAACTCTGGAAGTTGGCAAACTCTTTAGCGGTTTGCGGGAAGCCATTCCATCTTAGGGTGCGACAGATACGTTCCTTGAGAGCCATTTCCACGACGTAGCCGCCCAGATAAATAGCCCCATCATAGCGCCCCTGCCGCAAGAGCAAGCGGGCATCGCTCAGATGCTGACGCGCCGTCTGCTTGATTTGTGCGCGGGTTATCATGGGGCGGCGTCGGGTTCCGGGGGCACTCGCCCTTCCACCAGGTCAATCTCAGCGGGCGAGAGGTTGTAAAGCGCATAAACGAGCGCGTCTATTTTGGCATCGGTGGCGGCGAGGGCGCGGGTAGTGAGGGTGCGTGCAGCGGGGTCAGTTTGGGCGGGAAGGGCGCGATGCAGGGAAAGCATCTGCTCTACGAGGGAAACAAGCTGGTCGTGCTGCTTCTTGTCGGCGGGGCTGTCAAAGTCAATGGCGCGGATGGGCAACGTATCCAGAGTTTCAATGTCGGTTTGAGCTAAGGCCCGACCTAGTTCAAGCGCAATGAGCGAATAGTAGAAGTTCATCATGCGCGAGTTGAGGATAGCAAGCACGTATTTCAGGCTGTATGGCGTATCAAGTGTGTTGCCAACATGCAGGTTGTTCAGGCATAGCAAGTTTTCTTCATCATAGCCCCAAATAAGGGTATCGCCGGTTTGCCTGCCAAGCAGTTTAGGTTCGCTATAACGCGCATCCTTAAAGCCGCTTTTTAGTTCGCTGTGGTCAAAGTTAATGTAGTTACCTTTGTAAGTAATGGCATACTTCCGCACTTCTTCACCTGATAACAAACCCCTTTGCCACAACGGGCCGGTCTGCTTGGAAGACACAATGTTGTCCTTACCTTGCTTGCCGATCAAACCGCTTGACAGTTTAACGATGCCAGCTAACTTGACAGACGGAACCTGCTCCACGGTGTCTACCAGCGCTTTTTCGGTGGGACGGAAGAAAAGGCGGAAGCGATTATGCTCTACCTTCTCAAACGAGGATTGTGAATAACTGTTTTGGACAAAAGCATCTTTTGCGAACTGCTGCGTGTCAGTGCAGAGCGCTACATGCACGGTGTTGTCTTTATCGGCTTGCTTCTTGAAAGTGAAGATAACAGAGGTGCCAACTGTTGCCGTTGCGAACACTCTGGCTTTAATCATCAGCAGGTTTTTAACCGAGCATTTATGCAGCGTGTAACGTCGCAGTTTGGAAAAATACCGACCCAAAAGAAAACTGTCAGGCACAATAAAACTTGTCATGCCCCCGTTCTGCACAAGGTCAATTGCGGCTTGCATAAAGACAGCGTACAGGCTAATTTTGTATTCGGCTGAGTTTGCGAAGCGTGAGCGGTAGTAGCCACCTTCACTTGCAGTTAGAGTGCCTACATCACGCAAGCCAAAGCTAACATACGGGGGATTGCCTATAACGGCAGAGAAGCCGCCTTTGCCCATAATGACGGCAAACTCCGCGTCCCAGTCAAATGTGTTGATGCGCAGCTGCGTCTCCACATCAAACAAAGCCCTGTCCTGAGTGTCGTAAAAGTCCGACCCAATCAGCGAATTGCCGCACTTGATGTTGGCATCCATATCCGGCAGGGCGCGCTCCTTGAACATGGACAAGTTCAAGTCTACGACTTGGGCACTTTCCCCTTCCAGCATCTTCAGCAAGAGGGACAGCTTGGTCACTTCCACCGCCTGCGCATCAATATCCACGCCATAGATGCAGCCGCGCAGGATGCGCTTGCGCTCGGCGGTTGTCAAACGCCAAGCGTGGTTCGGCCCCTCGTACAGAACGGCATTCTTGCCTTTCGCATGCTTTGCGGGGCCATCGTTCACATACCAATTTACATGCCAGTCCAGCAGAAACTGGTACGCGCCAATCAGAAACGACCCTGACCCGCAGGCCGGGTCAAGAACGGTGATGCTGGCGGCCTGCTTGGGAGTTTTGCCTTCTACCAAACGCCCCACAGTCTGGCGCACGATGTAGTCCACGATATAGGTAGGCGTGTAAAAGACGCCGCCCGCTTTGCGGACTTCGGGCTTTTCCTCCACAAGCGCATGGCCGCCATCCACGCGGATGACTTTGCCCAGGAACTGCTCGTAGACCTGCCCCAGAATGTCGGCGGGCATGACCGAGAACTCAAAGGGGCTTTCGGGATAGTAAAGCGAGGCAATAATATCTTTGAGGGGTTTGTCGCCGACCTTTAGGTGAGGCGTCAGCGTGTCATAGTCACCCCGTCCGGCTTCGGGCTTGAAGTGAAACAAGCCGGAGTTGTAGCGGTCATCGGCATGCCGGAACAATTGCAGCAGGCGCGGGTAGACGTTCGCACCATTGGCGGCAGGCTGGAGCTTGTATTCGGCCTCCACGCCCCGCGCCTCGCAGATGCGCAGGAACAGGATGCGGTCAATGATAGTCTGCACCGTCCGGTTCAGGTCGCGGGGAGACAGCGACGGGTTGCCCTGCGTGAGCGCTTCGGCCAGCGACTTGCGCCAGCCTTCAATGGTGGCAAGGAACGCGGCATCCACGCGCTGCCGTCCGCGAAAGAGCGGAACTTCTTCTTCGGCATAGCGGTCAAACGCACCGCCTTCCACCGCCTCGCGCGAGAACCGGGAATAAAGCTCATCCCACTTTTCCAGATAGTCGGTGTATTTGTAAAACTCCAAGCGCGCCTTTGTGGGGCTGTCATCTTTGGTCGGAGCGATGCGTCCGTCATAGACAGCCAGTTCGTCAAACGAGCAGAGCAGGCTGACAGGCAGGTTGGCAGTCCACGCATAGCGGCGCAGTTGGTAGGCAGAGTCGCGAGAAAGATTAATGACAACCGAGGGCTTTTTGGTTTCCAGGAAATACTTGCGCTGCCCGCCCAGCCGGAACGAATAATCGGGGGCCTTGACGGTGCGCTCAATCTTAAGGGCATCTTCATGCACCACCTGCCGGTAGGCTTCGGGCAAGCCTGCGGCATTGTCCATGTCCCAGCCCAGGGCGGCAAAGAATGGGTTGACAAAATCAATGCGCGTCTGCGTTTCATTGAAATGGGTTTGCAGGTACTGCGCGCGGTTGTCTGTAAAACGCTGCACCAGTTGGGTTACGCTGTCTGGAACGGGCATGAGTTGGTTTCCTTACGGGGGAGAAGCAAATGCAGTGGAACAAAGTTAGTGGTTCATAAGCCTACTATTTGTGCAGGCGATTACGTCTGGGTTTCTACGGTCAGGCCGGGCATGAGGGCGGGGCGTAGGATTTGCTCTGCCCCGGCTTCTCGCAAGGCCTGTTCGGTGCGGGCGGGGTCGTGGGTGAGGGCGAGGATGGTGCCGCCGCCGCCTGCCCCGGCGAGCTTTGCGCCCCAGGCCCCGCTTGCCAGGGCGGCGGCAATGAGGGCTTCGTTGGCAGGTCCGCTGCCGCCTAGGTCGCGCACAAGGGCATGGTTGCGGTTCATCAGGTCGGCCAATGTGTCCCACTCAGCCGAAAGCAGGGCGCGCTTGGCGAGGCGTGCCAGATGCGCCACTTCACGGTAGCCGTTAACGGCGGCGGGGTCTCCGGCAAGCCAGCGCTCGCGAGGCGAGGTATGCACCGAACCGGAGTGGTGACGCACGCCGGTATGGGCAAGCAGCAGAGGCAGGTCTTGGCCGACAGAGCCTGCCAGCGGCTCAATGGTGGCGAAGGGAGTGGTATCGTCCTGTGTTTGCGCGCTGCTTTTACCCTGGAAGTCCATGAAGTTCAGGCCGCCGAAGACGGTCATGTAGTGGTCTTGGAAGCCGCAGAGGATGCCCAGGGTGTCGTACTCAATGCGGCGTACCAGTTCAGCGGTCTGGTAGGAGTTTAGGGGCAGGCCTAGGTGGGCCAGTACGCAGCCGACCAGGGCAGCGAGAATAGCCGTGGAACCGGCTAGGCCTGCCTGCATGGGGATTTGGGTGTCGGCGGCAAGGTGAAAGCCGGGCGCGTGGCCCGGCTCCACATGGAGGGCGAGCAGAGTGGCGCGGGCGACATCCAGATAGTCCCCGCGCAGGGCTAGGTCGTCGCGGCTATGGAGAGTTTGCGTCTGCCCTGAGACGGTGAGGGTCAGACTGTCGGACGGCGTGAGGGTGCAGCGGGCGCGCTCCTGAGTGGAACAGGCCAGGACGCTGCCGCCGTACATGTCGGTTGGGTTGCCGACCAGCCCGCAGCGTCCCGGCGCGGTGGCGAGGATCATGGGCGCATTTCCTGGGCAGAAGTGGGGAATAAGTCTTGCGCAAGCACCCAATCGGCAAGCGCAGTCAAGTCAGCAAACACGTAATCAGGGGCCGGGGCAAAGTCGCCGGGCGTGTAATTGTGAATGCCGCCGGACAGCAGCAAGGCGGTTGCCCCTACCCCGGCGGCATGGCCTGCCTCAATGTCGGTGCGGGAGTCACCGGCAAAGACAGTGTGCGCAAGTGTCAGCCCTAGCTCCTGGGCGGCTTCCAGGAGCATGCCGGGCTGCGGCTTGCGGCGTGTGCTGTGGGCATGGGCAAGGTCGGTGCAGTAGTAGCAGCGGGTGAGCGCTGCCCCGGCCTGCTCGGTGAGCAATTGCGCGAGGCGCGCTTCAATGTCCAATAAGTCCTGCGCAGACATGACGCCTTTGCCGACGCCCTGCTGGTTGGAGATGATAACAACCGGCAGGCCGGCCTCATTGAGCCTGCGCACGCTTTGCGCCACGCCGGGCAGCAAAGCCGCGTTGTGTGCAGACTTTAGGTAATCGCCGGGGATATGGGGGTTGAGTACGCCGTCCCTGTCAAGAAATATGCCTTGAATGGTCACAAGCCTGTCCTTAGGCCGCCTGCCAGTTCAGCGGCACGCGCTCTTTGATGCGCCGGACGGCTTCCTCCAAACGCTCGCCATGCTGGTCGCCGCTGACGGTGAGGGACATGCGAACGTAGCCGTCGCCGTGCGGGCCATAGCCGAGGCCGGGGATGGCAAGCACGTCGGCCTTTTCCAGCAGCTCTTTGCTAAAGGTGGCGGACGTGTGACCGGGCGGGACGGGTATCCACAGATAGAACGCGGCCTGGGGGGTCTTCAGGTTCCAGCCGAGACTATTCAGCCCATTGACCAGAATATCGCGGCGCTGTTTCAGCACGGCCATCGCGTCGTCATTGTTGGCATGGTTCAAAGCCCAGCCTGCGGTCAGTGCAATGGCGGAGAACTGCTTGCTGTCTACGTTGGACTTGAGGGTGTTGAGGGCGCTGATGGCGTCCTGGTTACCCACGGCGAAGCCGATGCGCCAGCCGGTCATGTTGAATGTCTTGGACAGGGAGTGGGTTTCAATGGCAACATCTTTCGCGCCGGGCACTTGCAGAATAGACGGCGCGCGGTAGCCGTCATAGCCCACTTCGGCATAGGCGCAGTCATGCAGAATAAGCACGTCGTATTCTTTGGCCCAGGCGACGGCTTCCTCAAAGAACTCCAGGGTGGCGGTGGCTCCCGTCGGGTTGTTCGGGTAATTGAGATAGATAAGCTTGGCCTTTTTGGCTGTCTCGCTAGGGATGTCACTCAGGACAGGCAGGAAGTTGTTTTCAGCCAGCAGGGGGAAGTCTACAGGCGTGCCGCCTGCGAGCAGAGTGTTGACTTTGACGACGGTGTAGGCAGGATCGGGGACAAGGGCGATGTCGCCGGGATTGATGACGGCCCACGCCATGTGCGCCAGCCCTTCTTTGGAGCCGATCAGTTCTACAATCTCGGACTTGGGGTCTAGGGCAACGCCGAAGCGGTTTTGGAACCACTGCATGGCATCTTCCAAAAACTCGGCGCGGCCAAAGGTGCTTTCATCGTAGCGGTGCGTGGTGGGGTCGTGCGCAAAAGCATTGAGATGCTCCAGGATCGGGGCAGGCGTGGGCTGGTCGGGGTCGCCGATGCCTAAGTCAATCAGGTCGCGGCCCTGCGCCAGTGCCTGCGCCTTCAGGCGGGAGATTTCCCCGAAGAGATACGGCGGGATGAGTGATAATCGTTGTGCGCGCTGCAAAGTGTCTTGCTCCAGTCGGTGTTTCAGTATGGGTGTTTAGGTATCGGTGTTTGATAAAACTCTGCTGCTGTGATAATTAGACGCGGGGGGGGCTTTGCCCTGCCCAAGACCAAAAACTTTTGCGCAGGGGACACACGATACTATGGACACGCAGGACACTTTGGAAACGCAGGACAAAGACGCGGTGCAGGAAGTGCTGGCAATCACCGAGCGCATGCTGCACGCAATGTACACGGGCGACCCCAGCGTGCATCAAACACACTCCACCGAGGATATGTCGGCGTTTGAGTGGTATATCGCGCCGTACCGCGTGGACGGATTAGCATTCCATTTGGATTTGATAGCAGGCGGCGGCAACGGCACGCCGTCGCGCCTAGACATGCTGACCCCGCGCGTGCAGGTGCATGGCGACACGGCGATTGTGTGCTATACGCTTCTCAAGACAACGCTTGGGGAGAACAGCCCGGCGGAGTTTGCGCGGGTGAACGAAACGCGCGTCTTTGTCAAGCAGGACGGCGTGTGGAAGATGGCGCACCTGCACAAGTCGCCTGCCGCGTAAGGGCTTGCGAAGCACCCTAGCCCTAGTGCAGACATGGGGTTGAAACCCCGTGCGTGTGTTGGAAACACGGGGTTAAAACCCCGTGTCCTATGTCAAAGCGCAGCGTGCTGAGATGCTGTGTTGTTGCATCATACACGGCATTGAAATGCCGTGCTGTCGTGGTGAAACCCACCTGCGTGGGTTAGGAATAATCCCTCTTGAACCCACGCAGGTGGGTTTTCTAATAACAGCACGGGATTTCGGCCCCGTGTTTTTGCTACACCCGCGCTATTAGCGGGAGAGCGGTGGGGCGGTGGGGCTACTGCATGTCGTCGTGATGGTACAGGGGGTCTGCGGGTTCGGGGCCATCTTCGGAGGCTTCCAGATACTCATCAAAGTCGTCGCCTAAATCTTCGCCCATTTCTTTGCCCATCTCTTGTGCCCAGCGGCGCATGGCTTTGGGATCGTCCATGTCGCCCAGGTTGTCGGGTTCGGACAGGCTGCCCAGCTTGTCGTCCTCAGTGCGGCCTTTGGCGAAGCGCGACACGCGCTTTGTGGCCTGCTCATGGCCGCAGTGCGGGCACTTCTCCCCATCGGCCTGTGCGGTCATGCCAACCAGGACAGTGAAGCGCTTGCGGCAGTTGTTGCAGGTGTATTCGTAAAGCGGCATTGGTTGTTAGTGCCCGTCACTGTTGGGCGGCCAGCGGTTGGAGACATGGTTCAGGCAGGTTACGTCGGCGCAGGTCGCATAGGGGACGCGTCGTATGCCCTGGCACTCTTCGCAGGGCTGGCCTGCCTCACCCTCGCCTGTTTCGCTGCACAGTGGGCACGCCGTGGATGTTATTATGCATGCCTTGCATGGCTGAACCATTGTTTTAATCCTCCTGTGCTGGCTTAAACTGCTTCCTTGATGTAATTATATGTAATTATACCCGTGCAAGGCGTCGCACTGATAATGCTGCCCCTCGGCGTGCGGGAACGACAAGTTTGGCGGGTAAACTACAGGCAACTTCTTCTGATAGGACTGTGCCACCATGTCAGTGTCCCCTGCCCCGCCGCCCAGCGCCAAAGCGTCTTCGTCTGATCCCCTGCCCGCCGCCCATAAATATGACAGCGCCTTGGGGCGATTGCGGCACCTGTTCTTTGGCCGCGCCCTGCCTACCTCGCGGGCGTCGCATGACCGCCTGCCGGTTTTTCTCGCCCTGCCTATCTTTTCTTCTGATGCCCTTTCGTCCAATGCCTATGCCACCGAGGCTATCCTGGGCGTGCTGCTGGCGACCACGGCAGCGGCAGGCTCGCTGCATTTTGCCCTTCCTATCGCCTTCGGCATTTCGGTTCTGCTTGCCATTGTAGTGCTGTCTTACCGGCAGATTATCTTTGCCTACCCGGACGGCGGCGGCGCGTACCCGGTTTCTCGCGACAACCTGGGCACGAAGCCGTCCCTGGTGGCGGCAGCCTCGCTGCTGGTGGATTATGTGCTGACCGTGGCGACATCTGTGGCGGCGGGCGTGGCGGCGATTATTACGGCGGTGCCGGGGCTGCACCCGCACCTGCTGCCCATGTGCTTTGCGGGCGTCGCCATCGTCACCCTGCTGAACCTGCGCGGCGTGCGCGAGGCGGGCTGGTTCTTTGCCGGGCCGTCGTATTTGTTTATCTTTTCTATTATCGCGACCATTATTGCCGGGCTTGTTGGCATGGCTGTGCATGCGCCCCACGTTGCGCAGGCCGTGCAGACGGGCAACTCGTTCCAAGCAGCCAAAACGGGCGTTGCCACCGTCGGTTTGTATGCCCTTTTGCGGGCGTTCTCGCAGGGCTGCGCGGCTTTGACCGGCGTGGAGGCCATCTCAAACACGGTGCCTTTATTTCAAGAGCCGCGCACCAACAATGCCGCCACCACGACCAACTGGATGGGAGTGCTGGCAATCACCATGTTTGTCGGCCTGACCGTGCTGACACTGCGCTTTGGCATCCACGCCCACCTGGATGCCAACCAAGGCGACTACCAGAGCGTCGTGGGGCAGGTCGCCAACACCGCCTGGCCCCCCGCCCTGCACTGGATGTTTTATGTGGTGCAGTATGCCACCGCCGCCATTTTAATTATCGCCGCCAATGCCGCCTTTGCCGGCTTCCCGCAGCTGGCGTCCATGCTGGCCCGCGACAACTTCCTGCCCCGCCAGCTTGCCAATATCGGCGACCGTTTGGCGTTCTCCAACGGCATCTTGGTGCTGGCGATTGCCGCCTGCTTTTTGCTTTATATCTTCAAGGGCATTGTGGACGACCTGCTTTCACTGTATGCCATCGGCGTCTTTACCTCGTTTACGCTGGCACAAATTGGCATGGTCTTGCGCTGGAACCGCACCCGCGTGCCCGGCTGGCAAAGCAACCTGTTTTTTAATGCCCTGGGAGCGCTGGCAACCGGCGTGGTGACCCTGATTATTGGCGTGTCCAAGTTCGCCGACGGCAAAGTTATCTTCTCCATTGGCAAGTTTGCCCCGCATTACGGCGCGTGGATCGTGATCGTCCTGGTTCCCCTAATGGTTTGGACGTTCCTCAAAATCAACCGCCACTACACCGCCATGACCCATGAGCTGTCGCTCGCTGAAACGCCGCATGCCATGCCCTCGCGCAACGTTGTCCTGGTTCTGGTTCCCCGCCTGCACCGGGGCATTGTCAACGCCCTCAACTACGC
>JAABUQ010006640.1_pt1 | contig 17365 bp, 13 predicted proteins | sample 5560001 | NCBI WGS metagenome assembly JAABUQ01 (sample SAMN10711888, study PRJNA513371) | rock metagenome | isolation source: Antarctica rocks | place: Antarctica: Victoria Land, Finger Mt nord | collected 2015-12-18
GGCGCGTGATCGAGGTGTACACGGCGCAGCGGGACGACCTGTGGCTGTACGAGGAGCAACTGCGACGCTGGCGCGCGGGCACGCTCACGACGACGCAGCGCCGGGACGTGGAGCGGCTGACCGGCCAACTCGGGCGGCTGCGCGCGGTGATCGACAAGATCCTCGCGCTGATGGATGAGCTCAAGGGCGGCACCATCGAGAAGATGATGGCCAAGAGCGACGTGGAGGTGGGCCTGGAGATGCTGATGCGCCTGGCGCGGGAGCAGGACCGGGGCGCCCAAGGCCGGTGAGCTGGACACGCGCCGGCGCGAGATGGTATGATGGAGGGGTAAGGCCGACGCGAGAAAGGGGGCATCTCGCGGGCGGCCTTTTTCTTTGCCCCAACTGGTTACGGTAATATAGTATGCCGTCCTCATGTGGCGGATACGGTGGCTCAGGTATGCGCTCCAGCGCTGCTTCCAGAGCTTCCAGGCCTCAAGACTGCGTTCCAGATTGATGCCGTGTCAAGATTGACGTACCAAGCTGCACGCGCTATCCCTCCTCGTGGTGTCGTACCATCCCGAGATGGCGCCGATAGATGTCCTCGAAGAGGCGCACGTCCGTCGCCGTGTCCTCGCCGCTGGAGCGGAAGGGCTCGCCTGTGCGCAGGGCCCGTACGAAGGACGCTGCTTCCTCGCGATAGGGCCACGCCGTCTGCGGCTCGACAATCGGATACGTGTAGCTGTGGTGCTTTCCCCCCTCGTAGATCTCCACGCGTGATTGGGCTGGCTTGACGAAGAAGGGCGGCGCCCAGGCATGGATCCACCCCCGTTCGAAATAGACTTGCGTATGCTCGTCCCAGGCATGGAAAGTTGTGCTTCCACTCTCGATGATGCCACGCGTGCCGGCAAGGTCGAGCGTGACCAGGCCAGTCAAGCCGTCCGCATCGAGGTCGACTGTACGTACGCCCACGTCGTCGCCCGCGTCGAGCAGGTAGCGCAGCAGGTTGACGTTGTGTGTGTACTGCTGTAGGTAGCCCACGTAGCCCTTCACTCTGTCCGCGGGGAGCCAGGCGGGCAACACGTCCGTCGCCGATGATGGCGGATAGGGTTCGTCGGTCGTGAGCATGCGCGAGGTGTCGAGATCCGCGGTCCAGTTGCCGCAGAAGCCGTGGTTCCGCGCATAGAGAAGGCGCCCCATCTCGCCGCCCTCGCGCCAGCGCCTGATCGTGTCGCGCACGAGCACGTTGCCGGGATCGTATCGCTTCATATAGGCCACCATTAGTCGCGCGCCGCCCGCGCGCGCCGCCGCCAGGATGCGTGCAGCCTGCGCGACCGAAACGGCCATGGGCTTTTCCATGAAGACGTGCTTGCCGGCGCGCAGCAAATCGGCGGCAATCTCGCCCTGACCAGCGAAGTCCGCCGACACCGCGACAGCTTCGACGGTGGAATCGGCGGCGAGATCGCGATGGTCCCCGTAGACTGTCGGAATCCCGTAGCGCGCGGCAACCTGTGCGCCGAGACGCGGACGTGTCTCGGCCAGCGCGACCAGGCGGCAGTCATCAAGCGTGGCGAAGTTGGGGAGGTGAACATTCTGCGCCATAAAGCCGCAGCCGATGTAGCCCAGGCGTACCGGCTCTGTGGTCATAGATGCTCCTTTGTAGTGAGACTAACGGTGTGGTTTCCACGCCGCCCTGCTATCCTTTCAGGCCTGTTGTCACGATGCCCTGCACGAAGTAGCGTTGGGCGATGAAGAACAGCACGAAAACGGGCAGCGTGTAGACGACGACGCCTGCGGACAGGACGTTGGTCAGAATATTGCCGTGGAAGTCCACGTAGCCCGAACTGATGGCCACGGAGAGCGTCGTATTGTCCTGGCTCAGGAAGAGCAACGGCGCGAACCAGTCGCCCCACACCCATTGGAACGATAAGATCGCCGCGGTGGCGATGACCGGTTTGGAGAGCGGCAGGAAGATGCGCCAGAAGATACGCCCGTAGCTACAGCCGTCGAGGATGGCCGCGTCCTCCAACTCGATGGGGATCGCCGCGAAAAATTGGCGGAACAGGAAGCTCAAGAACGGACTGGACGCGAGTCCCCACAACACCCACGGCCAATACGTGTAGATCAAGCCCAGCACCGAAAAGATTTTGTAGGTGGGGATGACGGTGAGGATGGGCGGCAGCATCGTCGTCGCGAGCATAACGATGAACAAGGGACGCATCCCGGGCGCTTTCAGCCGGGCGAACCCGAAGCCGACCAGTGCGCTCGTCACTGTGGTCAGGACGGCGAAGATGGTGGCGAGCACAAACGAATTGCGCGCGTACCTCCCGTAGTCGATCATCGTCAGGGCGAGCCCGAAGTTGCTCCACTGCGCCTGCTGGGGGAACCATCGGATCGGAAAGGCGCTGAGCTCCGACGTCTCCTTGAGCGCTGTCACGACCAGCCACGCGAAGGGGACAATGAAGACGACCGATAAGACGACGAGCACGACGATGGCGACGATGGACCCCTGGTGAGGCCAGCGTCGCGTCCGCTGAGCGTGCGCGGTTTCGCGGCCGGTCACGGGTAGCGCTTGACTCATGTTACCCCGCCTTTCCTGGATCGACCTCGTAGTAGACCCACACGGTGCTGGACCGGAAGACAAGCAGCGTAATCAGCAGAATCACGACGAACAGGATCCAGAGCAATGCCGCGCCGTAGCCCAACCGCTCGTTGCCGAAGATCTGCTGGTAGACGTTGACCATGTACAGGTAGTTGCTCCGTGGCACACTCGCCCCTCCCACCGTACCCGTGGAGACCGCCAGGAGGAGTGGTTGGACAAGCGTCTGCAACGAGGCGATGACGCCCGTCACGATTTCGAAGAAGATCACCGGCGTGAGGAGCGGCAAGGTGATGGCGCGAAACGCCTGGACCGCGTTGGCGCCGTCGACGGCCACCGCCTCGCGCAGTTCGCCCGGGATGCCTTGCAGCCCGGCCAGGAAGATGACCATACCTCCACCTAGCCCCCATAGCACCATGATCACGAGGGCGGTGAAGACCGTGGGGTCGACCAACCAGGTGGTCGTTGGCCCGCCGAAAAACTCGATGATGGCATTGATGATCCCCGCGTCGCGATCAAACATGATCTTCCACATGGTGGCCGCAGCCACGACCGGGACGACCGACGGCACATAGAAGATGGTGCGGAAGAGGCCAACCGCGCGCATGCGACGGTTGAGGAGGACGGCGAGGCCCAGACCTCCCGCCACACTTACTGGGACGGTCAGCGCCATGTACAGCAGCGTGCGGCTCAGACTCCACCAGGTGTCGGGGTCGCCGATCAGTTCGCTATAGTTGTCCAGGCCGATCCAGTGCCAACGCGGCGTGATGCCGTTAGCACTGGTGAAGCTGACGGCGAAGGCATAGATGAGGGGGATCGCCGTTAACCCGATGAACCCGAGCAGCCAGGGAGCAATAAAGAGATAGGCCGTGCGCGCCGAATAGCGCGACCAACTACGCCGTGCGGGAGCGGCCTGTACCGCTTCGCGCGCGGGCATCGCTTGCCGTGTCGTTTTTAGTGCCATCGCCGCATCATCCCTTTCGTTACGCCGACAGCCACGCTAGTCGTGCGCAGGTCCGGGAGCTTCGGCTCCCGGACCTGCGCGGCGCGTCACATTGCGATCCCGCTGTGGCCTCCACAGGTGGGAACGCCGTGCGCGCCTGTTCACTACCCCCCCACTTGTTGCTTGCCGAGCTGGAGTTGCTTGTTGACCGCGGCCTCCAACTGCTGAAGGGCGGAGTCCAACTGCGCCTGGCCAAGCATGACCGGATTGATATACTTCTGGATCGCCGTCTCCATGGCCGCGTCGCTGATGTAGGGCGAGAAGTGCAGGGTGGTGTCATAGCGCACGTCGTTCTGCGCGACGGTGAGAAACTCCTGTTCTTCGGAGGTCGCGTGCGGCATCAGGGGCATCAGCGACTTGAGCGGCGAGAAGCCCCAGCCGCTGACAGCGCGATCGTAGGCGGGCTTGCCCGCCATGTAGTACTCGAAGAATGCCCAGGCGGCGTCCTGGTTCTTGCTGGCCGCCGCGATATACGCCCCTGTATCAATCATGTCCGCGCTGACGCGCTTTGGTCCCCAGAGCGGCCCGGGTGCAAAGCCAGCGGACTTGAGTTGGGCGGGGTTGTTCTGAATGAGGAAGCCCTCGAACCAGTACCCATACGTGGTCATAGCCAGGCGATTGGCCTGCCACAACGCTCCCGTCCACTGTGGATCGGGATCGAGGGGCGACGGTCCCACCCGCGCCTGCGCCCAGTCGACGTACCACTGGAGAATCTTGCGCACCTCTGGACTGGTGAAGGAAGCCTCGGTATAGTCGGCGTTCCAGAGTGTCTTGCCCTCCTGGGCCAGCAGGTTGAGGATGTGGGCCTGCGTGAACCAGCCCCACTCGGGATCCAGGCCGTAGACCTGGATCTTGCCGTGTTTGCGCACGGTTACCTTCTTGGCCAGGCGGAGTAACTCGTCATAGCTCAGCGGCTGGGTCGCGCTGGGGGGGGTGACGCCGGCCTGGCCAAAGAGCGTCTTGTTGTACCACAGTTGCACGTCGGGTTCCCAGCCGTGCGTCATGCCGTAGCGCGGCCCCTGGCCCTGCACCTTGCCGTCCCAGCGGAAGGAGTTGTTAACCGGCAAGAGGTTCGACGGGTTCAGCACTTTGCTCCGCGCGAAGTAGGGGTCGAGATTGAGGGCAAGGCCCAGGGCGGCGGTGTGCGGGATATCCGGTGCGCCGGGGATGCGGATGTAGTCGGGAGGCTGACCGGCGTTGAACATGGCGTTCAAGCGCACCGGATCGAAGGTGAGGAACCTGACCTTGATCGCGGGATTCTTGCGCTCGAAGTCCGTGATGTACTGGGGGTGGATTTCCGCCGTCAGCCCCATGACCGTGATCGTCGTCACGCTTGCGTCATCGGCTGCCTCAGCACGGGAGAGATGACCGAGATCCAGGAGGGACGCCGCGCTGGCTGCGGCGCCCACAGCAACCGCGGATTGCGTCAGGAAGCGACGGCGGCTTAATGGTGTTGCCATGAGTACACGTCCTTTCACCTTTGAAGGCACTTTCGCACATCACTGGACCAGGTGTATCACCTGGTGACCACGCGACGTGGACCAATGAGTGGATCTCAGCTTATTCCCTCACCTCCTCGATGACCACTTGCACAAGACGCAGGCAGGTGGCTATCATGCTCATGAGCCTGAGACATCATAGCCACAGCAAAAGGACCGCGTCAATGCACGAAACGTCACATCTTTTGCACAAAACGCCGGATGGGCCGGTGCGATTGCTGAATGCAGGGGGCTTTGCGGCAGCGCAAGGCGAGGGCAACGGGCTGCATCAACACACGTGCTGGGAGTTGGTGTACTACCGTACCGGCCATGTTGGCTGTCCGCTTGGCCACGAGTTCTTTGAGAGCCAACCGGGCACGCTCTTGGTCACGCCCCCGTCCACAGTGCACGGCGAAATCGCCTGGACGGCGTTCTCCTGTTTCTTCATTGGCCTCGATGCGCCTATGCATCTGCCCTGGCCCCACATGTGCCTCGACGACACCGATGGTACCTTCGAACATCTGTGCAAGGCGCTGATCGGTGAGTGGACAGGGCATCACGCTGACCGCGATGAGATGCTTGTTCTTTTGTTGCACCAGCTCGATATCGTGCTGCGGCGCTCGTACGAGCATCCGCATCTGCCCCATGGGGAGCGCATCGTACGAGAGGCCGAGCGCTTGTTCCGCGACCGGCTTGCTACGCCGCTCACCATCGCGGCGATTGCCCACGAGATCGGTATCTCTCCGACGGCGTTGCGCGGCCACTTCGCGCATCGGCGCGCGCAAGCGCCGCTTGCGCGTCTCAATGCTATGCGTGTCGAGCATGCCGTCACATTGCTCCGCACCTCCAATATGACTCTCGAGGCCATTGCGCGGCTCTGTGGCTATGACTCTGCCAGCCACCTGAGCCGGCATGTCAAGCGGGCGACGGGCAGAAGCCCCGGAGCGATACGCACGAACTGACGGAGGCCGACGGTCGGACGGTGGAGTTGCGGTTCGCTTCGTGCGCTGTATTACATACGCTCGCATCACGGCAGACATAGCTCACACTTCCGCACGATCAAGCCGTAGCTGAATGGCATCCCCGGCTCCTGGCTGAAATGCCCGGCTATCGTCATCCACAGCCTCCTACCGTTGGCCTTCCATGTATCCTGGCCCTCGCGCTGCCCAAGGTGACCGTAAGCGGCCATGAGATTGATGGTGGTGGCAGTATGGGTCGGAGGGATGCCGACGATCTGGTGGATGGCCAGATTGCTGTCGCAGGCCTCACCAACCCCATGCGTGTCATCGCTGGCGGTGTAGACGGCGTCGTCATCAGCCCACATACACGACCACACGTCGCCGTGACTCTGGGGATACAACAGCCGCTCGGTGAGCCAGCGTATCCCGCGGATTGTCGCACGTGGCGGATAGGGAATATGCATTCGTGACTCTCTTTAGCTGCCTCATGCCGCTGCGTTCACGCCGCGCCGCCGAACGAGCCCGGCCTAACTGTTACCTAGTTGGGTACTGTACATCCATCGACGATGTTTGTCAAGTGCAGATGATGTTAGCAGATCATATATGATTGACGGCGAGCGTAGAATATAGTAGGCTAACCTTATCGCCCTGAACGACAGGCTCCTGACGGAGCAGCAAAGATCGATAATCTTTTGTCGGTGTGGGCGCCCCAAGCGCCTAGTTGCAGACGCTGGTGCCAGTGTCTAGACAGACCGATGCGGGAGCAGAAGGAGTGTCAAGTGTCGCGCTCGTTACTGGGTGCAAAGGATGGTTCGCTCCGCACGGTCCTGGCCGAACCGATCTATGACGCGCTGAAAGAGCGCATCATGGACCAGGGGCTGGCGCCGGACGCCCGACTGAATATCGACGCCCTCGCACATGAGCTGGGCGTGAGTCCGACGCCGGTGCGTGAGGCGCTGGCTCGGCTGGCCGCCGAGCGCCTGGTGCTGTTCGCGCCCTTCAAGGGCTACGCCGTGATGCCGCTCCTGACCCACCGGCGCCTGGCCGAATTGATGCATGTCCGGCTGCTGCTGGAGTCCGACGCCGCGCGACAAGCCGCCACGCGCGTGATCCTGGCGCAGTTGCGGCGGATGGAACGGGAGTTGGATGCCATCGCTGCGCTGCAGCCGGAGCCGCGCTTTCACGACTTTCGTCCCTATAACGAGCACGATCGCATCTTCCACGAGATCCTCGTGGCCGCAGCCGACAATAGCGTCCTGCTCGAAACATATCGAGCGCTCAGTGCTCATGTCCAACTCGCCCGTCTCTACCATGGCCGTGGCGAGATCGACTATCGGGAGAGCGTGAGCGAGCACCGGGCCATCTATAATGCCTTGCGCAGCCGTGACCCCGAGGCAACGGTGGCCGCTGTGTGCATCCACATTGATGGGGTGGAGCGCCGGCTTGGTGCGTTCCTCGATGATCAAGTTGACCACGATGCCGATGCCTTAGCGTCGGGTTCTCTACTTGGACGGCGGTAGCCATGTCCCGCTACGTATACTGCCTGTTCCACTGCCCGGCGACCAGTGAGACCGCGCCAGGGAGTGGAAGACCCGCGCGTAGGCAGAGGATCACGGGCCGACGGATGACGTGGCGGTCGCTCGACAGCGCGGGTCGGTGGGTCGAGGACAGTTGAAATGGGGGCAACGATGCGCCTGGATCAAAAGGTCGCCGTTATCACGGGCGCGGCTCATGGCATCGGTCACGCCTCGGCGTTGCTGTTCGCACGGGAGGGCGCCAGGCTTGTGGTGGCCGATCGCGACGAGGCGGCCGGACAGGATGTGGCGGCTACGATCCGCGGTGCAGGCGGCGAGGCTCTCTTCGTGCGCACGGACGTCTCCCGCTCGCCGGAAGTTCGGCATATGCTACAGATCACTCAACAGGAATATGGTCGGCTGGACGTCCTCTTCAACGTTGCGGGGGTGCACCTTCCCAAGGACGCCGAGTCGACGAGTGAAGAGGACTGGGAGCGCATTCTCACCACCAATTTGACGAGTGTGTTCCTGGCGATCAAGTATGCGGCGCCAGAACTGAAACGGACGCGCGGCGTCATCATCAACATGGCGTCGATGGTGGGCCTCGTGGGCCAACCAGCGTCTGTGGCCTATGCGGCATCGAAGGGCGGCATCGTGGCTTTGACGAAATCGCTCGCTCTGGACTACGCGCCGCACGGCGTCCGGGTGAACTGCATTTGTCCGGCGGGGGTTGCAACCCCCCTCCTGGAGCGATGGATCGAGCAGCAGGCGGATCCGCAGCAAGTACGGGCGGCATTGGACCGCGTCCATCCTCTGGGCTGGACGGCCCAGCCGGAGGAGATTGCCGCCGCCCTCTTTTTGGCATCGGCCGAGGCATCCTTCATCACCGGAGTTGCCCTGCCAGTCGAGGGCGGCGCTACGCTGGGCTATCGCGCATAACGCGTACAAGGGAGACGCCGCCATGAAGATTGTCAGGGTCGAAACCTTTGTCGTACATGTCCCGCTGCGTGTACCGACTGCCGATTCCGCCAGCTATATGACGCATTGGGGGGTCCCCGGCGTTCTTCTACATACCGACGAGGGGCTGGTCGGAACTGGGTACAGCGGCACACATGCTGTCGGCGATGAACTCATCACCGGGGTGATCGAGCGCCACTACGGCCCGCGCTTGCTGGGTCAAGATCCATTCAATGTCCGCTATATTTGGGAAGACCTCCATAGGGAACCGCTCCATTGGATCGGCCGCGTGGGGATCACCACCATGGCCCACGCAGCCATCGATATCGCGCTATGGGATCTCATGGCGCAGGCCAGTGGTCGCCCACTCTGGCAGCTGCTGGGGGGACACAAGCCCGATCGCATCCTGACCTACAACACCGACGGCGGCTGGCTCAATTGGCCAGAGCGTCAGCTAGTCGAGGATTGTCGGCATCTAGTCGACCAGGGCTGGCGCGGCGTGAAGATCAAGTTGGGGCGACCTGATCCGGCGGACGATTTGCGGCGCGTGGCGGCGGTCCGCCAGGCGATTGGCGACGACATCATGTTGATGGTTGACGTCAACCAGAAGTGGGATCTGCACACGGCGCGGGTATGGGGGCGGCGTCTGGCCGATTACAATGTCTACTGGCTGGAGGAACCCATCCATCCTGACGATGTGGAGGGACATGCCTTACTCGCCCGTGAGCTAGCGACACCCATTGCCACGGGCGAGCATATCTATAGCGCGTTCGGCTTCCGCGACCTCATCGCGCGGCAGGCCATTGCCGTAGTGCAGGTCGACGCTACACGTGTGGCGGGGATCACCGAGACGCTGGCGGTGACGCAGTTGGCGGCCTGCCACAACCTACCGGTCGTGCCCCACATCAGCGACATGATGCAGGTCCACCAGCACATCGTGGCGGCCTTCCCCAACGCGCCGATGCTGGAATACATCCCCTGGTTGCTGGATCTGTTCGAGGAGCCGGTGCGTGTCGCCGACGGGTACATCCTCACGCCCACGGCGCCGGGCGCCTCCACCAGGATGCGTGCCGATGCGTTCGCGCGCTGGCGGGTCGCGTAGCCGACTTGGCGGCCTGATAAGGAATACGCCCCATTCCGCCCGCAGGGGTGGCTCCGTCAGGGGCCATTACGAGGAGATCTATAGATGTGTAGATAGAGAATTAGAATCCGCAGACGATGTTGACGCTCAATGAGCGTACTGTTGGTCTGAAACATTGTCTGAGAGTCTATACCAGCACTACCTGGATTGCACGGGCCGTCGGAGGAAGAGACACTATCGATATCGATAGGGAGAAGGGCAAGAATGCGCATCGTTGGAGCACACCTGGACGACGCGATCGGTTATCCCGCAGGCATCGAACGCCTCGCAAACAGCGAAGATTGGTGGCCCCTGACGGGGCGTGGCGACGTGTGGAGCACGACATGGGCGCGCGATGGCGCCCTCTACAGTGTTTCGGACGATACGAATGGCTTTGGCAACGCCTGCGCTAGCAATCTCGCCATTCACCGTATTACGGGCGATATGCTCCCAGATATCCACGGCGAGACGATCAACTGCATGAGCGCGTACGGTGCCGACGGCGAGTTGGGGGCGGACCGGGCATCGTGGAAGGCCAACGGCCTGACCTGCATCGACGGCGTGCTCTATCTCTCCGTGAGCCGCCACCACTACATGAATGACAACTTTCCGATCCAGCAGACCTGGGATGCCAGCATCGTGAAATCCGAGGACGGCGGCCAGACGTGGAGCGAGACGCCGCGGCTTGGTCAATCGATGTTTCCGGGTCATACGTTCAGCACACCCTTCTTTGTCCAGTATGGACAGGACGGCGCGGGCGATGCCGATGGCGCGCGCACCTACGTCTACGCCGTGTCCAGTGACGGCGTCTGGAATAATGGGTCCACGATGACGTTGGGCCGCGTGCGACGGGACCGCATTGGTCGGCTGGACCCCCGCGACTGGGAGTTCGTCAACGGCTACGACAAGGCGCGCCAACCCGTCTGGGGGGCACGGCAGGACACGGCCCTCTACACATTCCGGGCACCCGGCCGCACCAGTATGACTGGCATTCATTACATAGCGCCGTTGGGTCTCTACATCATGCCGCAGTGGCACTACCCATGCCTGGAGCCATTCGAGCGGCCTCGCAGCTGGCAGGTGAGCCGCTGGGATTTCTATCAGGCACCGGTGCCGTGGGGACCGTGGACACTCTTCCATAGCCAGGAGTTTGATCCCCAGGGTTGGTACAACCCCTGTATCCCCGGCAAGTTCATTGGTGACAATGGCCGGACGCTGTGGATTTTTACCGCAGGTGACTTTGGGACGCAAGCCTATTACTACTTACACATGATCCGCATGACCCTTGAGGTTGAGGACTGACGCGGAGGGAACCACGAGCATGTGCTTGGACGGGAAAATTGCCATTGTGACGGGTGCGGGCACAGGTATTGGCGGGGGTCGGGCTGTTTTAGTCGGCACCGATGTTTCGCGCGCCCGCGACGTGCAACTGCTCTGGCTACCTGGCTCATCCGACGTTATACAACCGCCCGGATAAGCCAGGCAGGGTTGGCTAGGCGAAGAAAGTTGCCTTTCTCCGCCTAGCCAACCCTGCCCCCGCGCCTCGTGGGGATGCCAGACCGCAGCACGCCGGACCGAGCCGCGGGGGTGCGGATCATCGGGTAGGGTCATGTCGCAGCCATGCGTCGTGCGGGAGACATCATCAAAGGAGAGTCGCTACGTCGTGCGGAGGGCTGGCCGTGAGCGAATACTCACTGCATATAACGGGGTGGCAACAACTTTTCCGGGAAAATCCCCGCTAAGCACAGCCCATCATCTCCATCCTCATGGGCAGTAGCGAATTGGATGATGACGCGTATGCCAGGCAGAGCTTCTAGTCCCCGAGCACGAGCATGACAACGTGGCCGACGGTTGAACCGCTGGGCAGCGTCACCTGCCAACACCCCGGCCTTGGGAAGGTCGGTATGCCGTTGCTAAACGTGTGCGCGGGAGCGTGCAGCCCCAACAACAGATCGCGCATGGTAGCGTCATGCACCGTCTGGTCTGCCGCGTCCAGCCAGAGGATCTTCCCCGTGCCGCCATCGGGCATCCAGCCGTTGGCGCGATTGAGGCGATCGCTCGCGAGGTACCCGATGATCCCGGTCGAGGCAGGTTGGGCCGCCACCCACAGATTCGTGATCCCACGTCGCCGCGGTACTATGCCCACACGGATGGGCGTGATGGGGCACCCCACACCCAGGTCAGGAGACGGCTGCTCCGCCTGCGGAGGCCGGAGTAGGGAGATGCGGGCGTCGCGCGGCCCCGGTACGTACGCGTCGGCGCTCGCCGCGGTCCTGCACGGGGCAGTGGCGTCACACCCGCTACTTCCGCCCATGAGGAGGACCGTGCCGTTCGCCAGCAGTGTGGCCGTGTGATACTCGCGGGCCTGGCGCATCGCGCCTGCGGAGCGCCAGCGCCCCGTCGCCGGGTCGTACACCTCGGCGCTCGCGAGGTGGTGACACCCTCGCCGATCACAGCCATACCCACCGGCCACCAACACCGCGCCATCCGGCAGGAGCGTCGCTGTGTGCCCCGCGCGGGCTTGCAGCAAGGGGCCGGTCGGCTGCCAGGTCCCCGTGGTGGGGTCGTACAGCTCGGCGCTCGCGCAGACGTAGGTGGGCGCACAGCCGTAGCCCCCGGCCACGAGCACGCGGCCGGTCCGCAAGAGGGTGGCCGTGTGCTCCGTCCGCGCGACCGTCATCCGGCCTGTGGCGTGCCAGGTGGCAGTCGCGGGATCGTAGAGCTCGGCGCTCGCGCAGAGGTGCGCGGGGACACAGCCCTCGCCGCCCGCCACCAGCACCCGGCCCGTCGGGAGCACCGTCGCGGTGTGGAAAAAGCGCGCCTCGCGCAGGCTCCCTGCTGGCCGCCAGCGCCCTGTGGTTGGATCATACAACTCCGTGCTCCGGCAAGCCTCCGCCGCGCACAAGACGCCGCCGACGACCAGCACGGCGCCATCGGGCAGCAGCGTGGCGGTATGGAAGAAGCGCCCTGTGTGGAGGGCACCGGTGGGTGTCCATTGGCCGGTCGCCGCGTCGTAGACGGCGGCGCTCGCGCACACCGGGCTATCCGGGCAGCCGAACCCGCCGACGACCAAGACCCGGCCGCGGTGCAGCAGGGTCGCCGTCTGACCAATCCGCGCCGCGCCCATTGCGCGGGTAGGGGCCGACCGACCGGTCGCCGGGTCGTACAGCTCGGCGCTCGCGCAGTACCACCCCGACGCAGAAGGCGCTGCGCATCCGCCGCCGCCGGTGACAAGTACTTTCCCGGTCGGGAGCAACGTGGCAGTGTGCCCCATGCGTCCCATCTGTAGGTTGCCTGCACTGCGCCAGAGCCCACCCGTCGGCACCGCTCCGGCACGACCAGCACCATCATGGGTCACAGCGAGAGACACGGCGAGGACCAGGATACTTAGGGCCGCAATCCGTCTCATGGTGTTCACCTCCTGTGCCGACTCCTGTGCCGGAGCGGCATTATCCAGCCGAGCATGACCCGCCAATCGCCAGGTTGACCCGCGCGGTACCGACGGGCGACGCTGCCATCAATACTAATACATTCCTTAGCCGAGAGTGGTTCCCGCCTGTTCGGTCGTACCCAGGGCTCTCGTCGTAGAACACGCGTCGTGGAATATCTATTCCGCGACGGGATGTGGTAGAGTAGCGGCATCGCCCAAGCGTGGGCGACGTTCCTTGCCAGCGGTGTTTCCGTTGAGAACTCGTCGCAGAACGTTTGATCGGTGGAAGTTGAGAGGAGAAGGTCATGCCTCTTGCCGTCGTCGAGCGCCATGATCCGGAGCCGCTGCACGCTTTCGCGCACGCCATCGGCAACCGTGATACCGCCACGATCGCGGCGTACCAAGCCGTGCTGCGCGATCTCGTCGCCTGGCTGGCCGCCCGTCCCGGCGGGCGTCCCTTTCGGATGGACCTGCTAACCGAGACCGCCGTGCGCGGCTATCTCGACCACCTGCAGGCGGCGGGCCGCGCCCCGCGTACGCGCGCCAAAGCACTCACCGTCCTCCGCCGCTTCTGTCACTGGGCGGTCGACGAAGGGCTCCTGCGGCGCAATCCGGTGAGCGGTGTGGAACGCCCCACAGTCATCGCGCTGGCGCCCACCGAACTCACGCCCGATCAGCGCTTCGTGCTCTAGCAGCTCGTGGAGCGCGCTGACTCCTCGCGCCTGACTGCGATCGTGGCGCTGGGTTACTGGGCTGGCCTGCGTATCGGCGAGGTCGCCGCGCTGCGCGTCGCCGCGTGCGACCTGAACCAACGCGCCGGCTCTATTCGTCTGGTCGAGGCCAAAGGGGGCAAGACGCGTACGCTCGACCTGCACAACAACGTCCGCCGACCGCTGCACGCCTACCTCTCTATGGATGGGGCCACGCGCCGGCAGTGCCTGTCCGCCGATATCCGTGACCCTGAGAGTTCATACGTCTTTACCGGCCAGCGCGCGGCGTGGCTGCGCCGGCAGGGGCAGCCCGACCACCTCTCCACACGGGGGCTCATGCACCTGTGGGCCGGACTCAAGGCCACGGCCATGCACGAGGAGTGGGACCTGATCAAGGATGTCACCTTTCACGACCTGCGGCACGACTGGGCGCACCGCGCCCGCGCGGCTGGCTGGCTCCTCGAAGAGATCGCCGTCTACGCCGGCCACCAAACCAAGGATGGCGCGCCGGCCATCGCCACGACCGCGCGCTACACACTACCCAGCCGGCAGCAACTCAAAGCGCGCGTGCAGACGTTACGGGGGTAAGGGTGTGGCCTCAAAGACCCCTCGGTTGCTACGTCCCGATCAACGCGCGCTCTTCACGCGCGTCCCCGACCTGACCGCACGCGAGATCGCGCGCCACTACACGTTCTCGTCCCACGATCTGTCCATCATCGCGCGCCATCGTCGCCGCGGCAATCGCTTGGGCTTCGCCGTGCAGCTGGCTCTCCTGCGTTTTCCTGGCCGCGCGCTGACGGACCTGCCCGAGGTGCCCGCGCCCCTCCTGACCTACATCGCTGACCAAGTCGGGGTACCGGTCAATGCCTTCGACGACTACGGACAGCGCGAGAACACGCTGTACGAGCACCTCGACGAGATCCGTCGGGAGTTCGGCTACCACACGTGCGGCTGGGCGGAGCTGCGACGGCTGGGCCGCGGCATATTGCCGCTTGCGCTCGAAAGCGACCGAGCCCTGCCCTTGATCGAGGCGGCGCTGGAGCGGCTGCGGACCGATCGGGTGATCGCGCCGGGGATCACGACGGTCGAACGGGTGGTCTGGATCGTCCTACGCCTGGCCGAGCGCCGGATCACGCGCTACCTGCTGGGGGCGCTCTCCCCGGAGCAACGGGCGCTCCTCGACACGCTCCTGCATGGTGATCCGGAGCTGCATGGCCGCACCCGCCTGACGTGGCTGCGCGCAGCGCCGGAGATCGCCTCGGCCAAGAGCTTGCGCCGGGTGTTGGAGCGTCTGGCCTTCGTGCGGGCACTCCACCTCCCCAGCCCTTCGGCACGGCTGCATCCGCATCGGCGGCGTCAATTGGCGCGCCGCTGTGCCCAGTACGAGGCGCAGCCCCTGGCCAAACTGGCTCCCGATCGGCGCCACACCCTGCTCGCCGCCTACCTGGTCGAGCTGGGGCCGGACCTGACGGACCAGGCGCTCGATATGTTCGACAAAATGATGGGCGAGTTGGTGCGCAAGGGTGAGCGCAAGCAGGACCTGCACTTGCACCGCCACGCGCGCACGCTCAACGCCAGCCTTCATGTGCTGACGACGGCGACGGACGCTTTTCTCACCGCCCGGCGCGACGGTCTCGACCCCTTCGCGACCGTCTTCGACGCCGTGCCCGAGAGCATCCTGGAAACGACCGTCGCCGCGGCCAAGACACTCGTGCGGCCGGTCGATCTCGACTCACTTGATTTGATTGAGCCCAAGTATGTGCGGATGCGCGCGGCCGTGCTGGACCTGTATGCCGCCCTGGACATCACGGCGGTGCGCGGCGCCGACCCGGCGCTCGATGCGCTCGACTACGTGACAGAGATGGCCCAGTACAAGCGGCGCGTCACGCACAAGCGTCAGACGGTGGACGGCCAGAGCATCCAGGCGCCGCTGGGTCATGTGACCGACCGCTGGCGGCACCATGTCGTGCGCGGCCGTAAGATCAACGCCAATTACTATGAGGCTGCCGCTTTCGAGGCGCTCAAAGGGGGCTTGCGCGCGGGAGATCTCGCCGTCGCCGGCAGCCATCGCTATCGCAGCTTCGACAGTTACCTGCTCCCCAAGGAGCGCTGGCGCACGCTCAGGGACGCCGGGGAGACACGCCTGGTCCTGACCAGCACGGCGCAGGAGTACCTGGCCACACGACAGCAGCAGATCACGGAGGCGCTCGTGGGGCTGCACCGTGACCTGGACCGTCTGCCGGGCCTCTCGGTCGACGCCCAGGGACAGCTCCACCTCGCCGCCCTGGACGCCGACACGCCGGCGGACGTGAAGGCGGTGCGCCAGCAGGTCTATCGAAAGCTGCCCTTGATCCCGCTGTCCGCGGTGCTCCAGGATGTGGACGAGTGGACAGGCTGCTTCGATCATCTCACCCACCTGTCGAGCGGCGAGACGCCGACAGGCGAGCGGCGTATGATGGTCCTGGCTGCGGTGATGGGCCTGGGCATGAACCTGGGGCTGGGCGCCACCGCTGCCTCCACTCCCTTCACGTACCGTCAATTGGCCTGGGCTGCTGATTGGCACATCCGCGAAGAGACGTTGACCAAGGCACAAGCTACCCTAGACAACTTCGTGCTGCACCATCCGCTCGCCCGCGCGTGGGGCGACGGCACGCACTCCTCGTCCGACGGGATGCGCGTCAAGGTCGGCGTGCGCGCCGCCAACGCCGAGCGCAACGCCGCCCACTTCGGACCCGATCGTGGCGCCACGATCTATGCCCACATCGCGGATGTCGGCCCGCCCTTCGCCCAGAAGGTGATCAGCACCAACGATCGTGAGGCGCTGCACGTCATCGACGCGCTGTGCAGCCATGAGACCGACCTGGACATCCAGGAGCACTACACCGACACCCATGGCTACACGATCCACGTCTTCGCGCTCTGCGCGTTGCTGGGTTTCCGCTTCGCCCCGCGTATCAGCGATGTGCTGGCGCAGCGTCTGTATACGATTGGCCGTCCGGGTGACTATGGGCCGTTCAACGCGTTGCTCAAGGGGCGCGTCAACGTGCGTGTGATCACCGCGAATTGGGACGAGGTCCAACGCGTCGCCGCGTCGATTCGCCATGGAAGCGTCTCAGCGGCGTTGATCATGCGCAAGCTGGCGGCCTACCCGCGGCAGAACCAGGTGGCCCACGCGCTGCACGAGGTGGGGCAAATCGAGAAGACGGCGTTCATCCTGGAGCTGCTGCGCGACGAGCAGTTGCGCCGACGGGTGCAGCGTGGCTTGAACAAAGGCGAATTGGTCAACAGCGCGGCGCGCGCGCTCTTCTTCGGGCAACGCGGCGAATTCCGCGACCGGGCCTTCCAGGATCAGGTGCATCGGGCCAGTTGTTTGCACCTGCTCATCGCGGCAATTGCCGCGTGGACGACACCGTATGTGGAGGATGCGATTGCCGCGGTACGGGCCGAGGGTATCGACGTGCCGGAGGAGTACATCGCGCACATCTCGCCGATCGCCTGGGAGCATGTGCATCTGTTGGGGCAATATACCTTCGACCCCGGCGCAGCACGGTCGCTGGAGGAGCGGCGGCCGTTACGGACAGGAACAGAGTACGTCGATGCCGACGCCGACGAACCC
>JAABUQ010006641.1_pt1 | contig 17364 bp, 11 predicted proteins | sample 5560001 | NCBI WGS metagenome assembly JAABUQ01 (sample SAMN10711888, study PRJNA513371) | rock metagenome | isolation source: Antarctica rocks | place: Antarctica: Victoria Land, Finger Mt nord | collected 2015-12-18
TGAATAGCAAGAAACTTGGTATTATCGGCCTGGGGCGCATCGGCATGGCGGTTGCCAGGCGTGCGCGCGGTTTCGGCATGGAAATCCATTACACCAACCGTGGCCGCCTGCCGTTCGCCGCCGAGGTTCAGGCCGGCGGCGCGACCTATCACGCCGAATTGGACGCGATGTTGCCGCTGATGGACGTGATCTCGGTCAATTGCCCCGCCAATCCCTCGACGCACCATCTCCTCAACCGACGTCGGCTAGGGCTGCTCCAGCGCCACGCCTACATCGTCAACACCGCGCGCGGCGAGATCATCGAGGAGGACGCGCTGGTGGATGCGCTGGCCGAAGGTCGCATCGCCGGCGCGGGATTGGACGTGTTCGAGCATGAACCCGCCATCTCGCCCCGCCTGCGCGCGCTCCGCAATGTGGTGCTGCTGCCGCATATGGGATCGGGCACCTTCGAGGGCCGCCGCGCGATGGGTGACAAGGTGATCACCAACATCCGCGCGTGGGCGGACGGCCACCGCCCGCCCGATCAGGTGCTGGAAGGATGGGTATAGGCTAAGCAACCCCCACCGTCGCAGGCGAGGATCGGCGGTTTCTGCGTGGGATTGTGCCTCCCCAAACCGAAACGGGAGCGGCCCGGTGTGGGCCTCTCCCGCTTCATCAGCCGTAAAGGGCGGTTTACGCCTTCGGCATCAGCACGGTGTCGATCACGTGGATCACACCGTTGGTGCAAGCGATGTCTGCGGTAGTCACGTGCGCGCCGTTCACCGTCACGCCGTGCGCGTTATCGATGTGCAGCGCTTCGCCGCCGACCGATTTCGGCTCCATCTTGCCGGTGATGTCGGCGGCCATGACCTTGCCGGGTACGACGTGCAGGGTCAGGATCGCGGTCAGCTTAGCCTTGTTCTCGGGCTTGACGAGCGTGTCGACCGTGCCGGCGGGCAGCTTGGCGAACGCGTCGTCCGAAGGCGCGAACACCGTGAACGGGCCGGCGCCCTTCAAGGTCTCGCCAAGACCAGCCGCAGTAACGGCGGCAACGAGTGTCTTGAACGAACCAGCCGCGATAGCAGTATCGACAATATCATGTGTTGCAGTAGTCATGCTTGGTTTTCCTTAAAGTCGCACCACGTCCGATCGCCGTTCGATTGGCAGGTACTGGACTAACGTGGGAGGTGAACGCAAGATTACAGCGCATCGACCTGAACATGTTGCGTTTTGACTTTGTGTCACTTCCAAGACGGCTCGCAAGCACTTGACACGTCCAAACGATTGGCGGGTGCGCCCCGCCCTGCTATCGCGGGGCCATGAAAAGCCGAGCCGCCGTCGCGTTTGCCGCCAAACAGCCGCTGGAAATCGTCGAGGTAGACCTCGACGGCCCCCGCACGGGCGAGGTGCTGGTCGAGATCATGGCGACCGGCGTCTGTCACACCGATCAATACACGCTGAGCGGCCAGGACAGCGAGGGCCTGTTCCCCTCGATCCTCGGACACGAAGGCGCGGGCATCGTGCGCGAAGTCGGATCGGGCGTGGTGAGCGTCGCAATCGGCGACCACGTCATCCCGCTCTACACGCCCGAATGCCGCAAATGTAAATCGTGCCTCAGCCGCAAGACCAACCTCTGCACGCACATCCGCGCCACCCAGGGCAAGGGCCTGATGCCCGATGGCACCAGCCGTTTCAGCTACAAGGGCCAGATGCTTCACCACTATATGGGTACATCTACCTTCAGCAACTTCACTGTGTTGCCCGAGATCGCGGTCGCCAAGGTCCGCTCCGACGCGCCGTTCGACAAGATTTGCTACGTCGGCTGCGGCGTCACCACCGGCGTCGGCGCGGCGATCTGGACCGCCAAGATCGAACCCGGCGCGACGGTGGCGGTCTTCGGGCTGGGCGGCATAGGACTGAACGTCGTGCAGGGCGCACGCCTCGCCGGGGCCGAGCGGATCATCGGCGTCGACCTCAACCCCGGCAAGCGCGCGATGGCCGAGGCGTTCGGCATGACCGATTTCCTCAACCCTGCCGAGATCGGCCGCGAACAGGTGGTCCCCGTCATCGTCGAACTCACCGGTGGCGGAGTCGATTACAGCTTCGATTGTACCGGCAACGTCGGCGTCATGCGCCAGGCGCTCGAGTGCTGCCACCGCGGCTGGGGCCAATCGATCATCATCGGCGTCGCCCCGAGCGGCGCGGAAATCGCCACGCGGCCGTTCCAGCTCGTTACCGGCCGCGTTTGGAAAGGCAGCGCTTTCGGCGGCGCGCGTGGCCGCACCGATACGCCGCGCATCGTCGAATGGTACATGGACGGCCGCATCGCGATCGACCCGCTCATCACGCACACGCTGCCGCTGGAGCGCATCAACGAAGCCTTCGGCCTGATGGAACGCGGCGAAAGCATCCGCACCGTGGTGGTCTACTAGCGCTGGAGCCGTTACATGGCGGCGATGGCGCTAATGATCGACACGCTGAAGTTCGCCGACGCGTTCGAGCGCGGCGGCTTCGCGCCCCAGCAAGCCCGCACTTTGGCAACCGCCCTGGCGGACGCGCAATCGGTAGCGATTGAGGACCTGTCGACTAAGACGGATGTTGAGAATGCGGTGCGAAGTCTGTCCCGAGACATCGCCGAACTCGATCGAAAATTCTCCGCCGATCTGCGAGAGCAGATCGCTAAGTCGGAGCTTGCATCCGAGAGGCGCTCCAACCGACTGATGCTGGCGGTTTTGGTGCTCGTCCCTATCCTGTCCAAAGCGGTCGACCTCGTGTCGAAGCACTACGGCCTGTGACCCTCGAAACCCTCTCCTCCGCCGCCTGCTTTGGCGGCACGCAGACCTTCCACCGACACGCTTCTGCCGCCACCGCTACGCCGATGCGCTTCGCCGTCTACACGCCCCCGCAAGCTGCGCGCGGCTCGCTGCCTGTGTTGTGGTTTCTCGCCGGCCTGACCTGCACCGAGGAAAACTTCACCGTCAAAGGCGGAGCGCAGCGCGCCGCGAGCGAACTCGGGCTGATGTTGATCGCACCCGACACCAGCCCACGGGGCGATGGCGTGCCCGACGATCCCGAAAAGGTGTTCGATTTCGGCCTGGGCGCGGGCTTTTACGTCGATGCGACGCAAGCCCCCTGGTCCGCCAATTACAAAATGTGGACTTACATCACGCGGGAACTGCCCGATCTCATCGCCGCGCATTTCCCTCACGCCGATACCGCCCGCCAATCGATCACGGGACATTCGATGGGCGGCCACGGCGCGCTCACGATCGGCCTCGCCCACCCCGGCCGCTTCCGTTCGGTAGGTGCATTTTCTCCAATATGCGCGCCGAGCCAAGTGCCCTGGGGCGAAAAGGCGCTCGGCGGCTACCTAGGCCCGGACCGCGACGCGTGGCGCAAGCACGACGCGGTGGCGCTGATCGAGGACGGAGCGCGCATTCCCGAACTGCTTGTGGAGCAGGGCGAAGCCGATCCCTGGCTCGCCACGCAATTGAAGCCCGAACTGCTCGAAGACGCTTGCCGCGCCGCGAACATCCCGCTCACGCTAAACCGGCGCGAGAATTACGATCATGGATATTTCTTCATCCAAACCTTCATCGACGCACACCTCGCCTGGCACGCCGCGCGGCTACGCTAGGCGGTAGACCCGCCTTTCCCAAGCCTTCACGCGGCATCCAGATAGCTCCGCGCCTCCACCGAACGGGCGTCCTCCAGCGTGAACGCGTCGAGGATCCGGGCCGCTTCGTCGCGCACCTGGCCAAGCACGCGGCGGATGGCGCAGGTCGCTTTGTCCACGCAGTCGCCGCACGCGCGGTAAGCGGTTTGGCTCGCACACTGCACCAGCGCGAGTGGACCATCGAGCAACCGGATAACCGCGCCGAAGCTGATCTCACGCGCCGGCCGCGCCAGCCGGTAGCCGCCCGCGCGCCCACGTGGGTTTCGATCAGTCCAGCACCCTTCAGGTCGAGCAGGATCAACTCGAGGAATTTGCGCGGTACGCGTTGTCCAGTGGCGATGTCGCCCACCGACATCAGCCCGCCGCCCGCACACTCGGCCAAATGCGTCAGGGCGCGAAGCGCATATCGGGAGCGTTGCGAAAGCATTGATTGACACGATCCTGCCGCGATAACCCGGCGTTCTGGCGGTGCCGGAGGGATTCGAACCCTCGGTGCGGGTTACCCCGCACGGCGGTTTAGCAAACCGCTGGTTTCAGCCGCTCACCCACAGCACCACGTCGCTACCCCTAAGCATTGACCAAAGCGTGTCAACGCCGGGGCAAGCCGCAATCTCGGTTGGATGGCAATCGGTGAACTGAGAATCGAGCATTGGGCATCAGGAAGTTTCCGCAGCGCTCTGGCGGGTGCGCGCTTGGCTACTACACGGAACGGTGAACAAGGCGTTAAAACGCTACTTGCTACCGTTGGTGTTTGCGGCCAAATTGTTGCACTGCAACGCACCCTTTGTGACGTAGGATCGTTTTAACGCTCAGTGGCTTTGTCGGATAGCGCACAATCGGTGCTTTGCCGTCATTATAAGGAGATCGGTAACTTGGAGCAGGTTCTCCGTCGCGTTGCGATCGTTGGAAACCACCCGCCGAGGCGGTGTGGGATCGCGACTTTCACGAGCGATCTGCGCCAGGCGATCGACGGGCTTAGCCCGCAGGTAGAGACGATTACCGTGGCGATGTCCGATCCGGGGCATATTCACGATTACGGCGAGCACGTCGCGGTCGAGATTTCCCGTGACCGCCTCAGCGCCTACACGGCGGCTGCCGATTTTCTGAACCAGAGTGACATTGACGTCGTCAGTCTTCAGCACGAGTTCGGCATCTTCGGCGGTGCTGCGGGTGAGTATATCCTAGCGTTCCTGCGGCGCTTGCGGATGCCGGTGGTGACGACGATGCACACCGTCCTGACGCGGCCCGATCCAGCGCAACGTCGCGTGATGGACGAGTTAATTCAGCGCTCCGCCCGCTTAGTGGTGATGGCGCGCAAGGGCGCGGATATCCTGCGCGACGTCTATGGTGTGGCCGAGGACAAAGTCGCGGTGATCGCGCACGGCATCCCGGACGTGATCCTTCCCGCCCCCGAGATCGCGCGCCGCGTGCTGGGATTGCCCGTCGAGCGGCCCACCTTGCTTACTTTCGGGTTGCTGTCGCCAGGCAAAGGTATCGAGGGCATGATCGAGGCGTTGCCCGCGATCGTCGCCAGGCATCCCAACGTCAACTATTTGATACTCGGCGCGACGCACCCGCATCTCAAGCGTAACGAGGGCGAGCGTTACCGCGATTGCCTTGCCGCGGTCGCCGCCAAACTGGGCGTGGCGGCAAACGTCAGCTTTCTCGATAGATTCGTCGAGCTAGACGATCTCGTGCAATACATTGCCGCTTGCGATGTTTACGTCACGCCGTACTTGAACGAAGCGCAGATCACTTCCGGCACACTCGCCTACAGCTCGGGACTTGGGCGTCCGGTGGTATCGACACCCTATTGGCACGCGACCGAACTATTGCACGACGGCGTTGGTATTCTCGTGCCGTTCGCCGCGCCGACCGCGCTCGGCGAAGCGATCAATCACCTGCTCGATCACCCGCAGGCGCGCGCCGAAATGGCTGCGCGCGCATTCGAGGCCGGTCGCGCGATGACGTGGAACGCGACCGCGGAGAAATACCGGCAGGTGTTCGCCACCGTTCGGCTCGAGCATCGCCACGCGCGTGGTAGTGTCGCCACGCTGCCCCGCGCCGTCGCGTCGGCGCTTCCCGGCATCGAGACCGCGCATCTCGCGACCATGTCGGACGATACCGGCCTGCTGCAGCACGCGGTACTTGGCATGGCGGCGCGCGATCACGGCTATTGCATCGACGATAATGTGCGTGGCCTGTTGTTCCTGGCCGAATTGCAGCGCGTTCGGCCGCTCAATAGAACCGAGCTGAAACTGCTAACCAACTACGCCGCGTTCACCGATCATGGTTGGCGACCGGACGCGGGCGTGTTCCGTAATTTTATGAGCTTCGACCGCCGGTGGTTGGACGAGGTCGGCTCGGACGACGCGCAGGGCCGCGCGGTTTGGGCGTTGGGCGTCACCGCGTGCGAGGGCGCCCCGCGCCATCTCGGCCAATGGGCGACCGTACTCGCCTTCCGCGCTGCGCCGGGATTGACCAAATTGAGGTCCGAACACGCATGGGCGTACGGCCTCCTTGGCATAAATCCGTTGCTGGGCAAGTTCGAAGGCCACCGCGAACTCGAAAGCGTGCGTGCCACATTGGCCGGGCGCATGATGCAACGTCTGGCGGACTGCGCCTCGGCGGACTGGGTGTGGTTCAAGGACGAGCTATCCTACGACAATGCCCGGCTTCCGCAGGCGCTCATTGAAACTGGCGTCGCGCTCGGCCGCGCCGATATGACCGAACGTGGCCTCGCGGCGCTCGATTGGCTGATGACCTACCAGATCGCCACCGAAGGCCATTTCCGTCCGATCGGCACCGAAAGCTTCGGTCGCCGCCGTCTGCCGCCGCTCCCGTTCGATCAGCAGCCGCTCGAAGCCGCCGCGACGGTTGCCGCCTGCCTGTCGGCCGCTCGCGCGACGGGCGAGGCGCGTTGGACAGCCATGGCGCAAAGCGCGTTCGCCTGGTTCCTGGGCGAGAACGATCTGCGCGTGCCCGTCGCCGAGGTCGAAAACGGCGGGTGCTTCGACGGGCTGCACTTCGATCGCCGCAACGGCAATCAGGGTGCGGAATCGACGCTTGCCTATCTATTGGCGCTCGGCGATATGCACGCCGCTGCAAACGCGGCGGAGGGGGCACGGCCACAAAGCGTTCAGGCTTCGGGCCGCTACTAGCAGATAGCCGCCCAACCGGCGCGGCCGGTGGGGATCTACAAAGTGTCGCGAGCCGATTTCGTAACCCGTTTACCCGTAACCATGCGTCCCGATCCGTCACGCGTCGTCATCCGCCCGTTCCGCCCAGCGGTCGAGCCGCGCGACGCCACGCCAGTGGATACGTCGCGCGCGCAACGGATCGTCGACCGAGTGCTCGCGCTCGGCCCGGAACACGCGACTGCCCAGCTCGAAGCCGTTATGGCCGATTTCGCCACAAGGCATCGCTACACCAGCGCGATGTTCGAGCGGCGCTTCCTCCAGGTCGGCGCGTGGCTGACCGGAACGACTAGGCTTACGACCGACCAGGCACATCTTATCGGTGCGTATTTCTGCCACGAGTACAGCTACGAAGCCGCCGCGCTGTTCAATCCGAGCATCGTGCCGCACCCCGATCAGACCAACGCGCCGCCGGGCGGGCTCAGTTTCGTTATGGCGTTGCGCGCGGTCGGCGAGGGCCATATCTCCAGCCTCACCTTTCGCACCGGCGAAATCGACGTGGCTGGCGGGGTTACACTCGATCGACCCAGCCCGCACGCGGCCGTGCCGATGGTGGTCGGCGGCGAGGGGCCCGAAGTCGGCGTGGTCAAGATCGTCGCCGACGCGGGCGCGGACGTTTCCGAATGCGTCGTTTTTCCCGTCACCGCCGCGCAATCGAAGGGCATCGAGGACGTGCGCCTGACCCGCTTCGTCGAGGACGATGGCGGGGCGACCTATTACGGTACCTACACCGCCTATAGCGGCGCGGCGATCGCGTCCGAAATGCTGGAGACGCGCGACTTTCACCGCTTCCAGCTTTCGCCGCTGACCGGCGACCGCGTTTCGAACAAGGGCATGGCGCTGTTCCCGCGCCGCATCGACGGCAAGTACGCGATGCTCGGTCGTTACGATAACGAGAACCTATGGTTCATCACGTCCAATGATCTTGGCCACTGGAGCGGCGGCGCGCGCAATGTCGAACCGCGCTACCCGTGGGAGTTCGTCCAGATCGGCAATTGCGGCGCGCCGATGGAGTTGGACGAGGGCTGGCTGGTGCTCACCCACGGCGTCGGCCCGATGCGCAACTACGCGATCGGCGCGTGCCTGCTCGACAAGCGCGATCCGGGCAAATTGCTCGCGCGCACCGCCCAACCGCTGATCCGTCCCGAACCGAGCGAACGCGAGGGCTATGTGCCAAACGTCGTCTACACCTGCGGCGGGCTGGTGCACGGCGGCACGCTCATTTTGCCATACGCGATCGCCGACACGATCACTACGTTCGCCACCATGCCAGTCAGTGCATTGCTCGCTTCGATGGAGTAGCGCACGCCGCGCTTTGCGGTGAGGGCGCGCACGTCCAGCCAAGGTGACGCGCGATGACCGACCCGACATTCCAGCCTACCCGCCGCGAACTGCTGACCGGCTTCGCCACCGCCGCCGCGCTCGCGCCGCTCACCGCCGCGTCGGCGCGCTCGATCCTCGCGCCGGGGTTGGCGTTCCTCGCGGTCGGCGATTGGGGACGCGACGGCGCCTCGCACCAGCGCGATGTCGCGGCGCGCATGGGCGAGCGCGCCGCCGCGATCGGTTCGGCCTTCACCGTCTCGGTCGGCGACAATTTCTACAACACCGGCGTGCAATCCATCACCGATCCGCAGTGGCGCACCAGCTTCGAGGACGTCTACACCGCCCCCGCGCTCCGCACCCCCTGGTATGTCGCGCTCGGCAACCATGATTACCGCGGCGTCCCCCAGGCCCAGGTCGATTACACCCGCACCTCGCCCCGCTGGCGGATGCCCGCGCGCTATTTCACCCACTCCTTCTCCGCCCCCGACGGCCAGCGTGTCGACCTTTTCGTCATCGACACCTCGCCGATGGTCAAGCGCTACGATAGCGCCAAGGAGGCCGATCAGCTCCGCGCCAACGTCGAGTGGCAGGACGCCCCCGCCCAACTCCGCTGGCTCGACACCGCGCTCGGCCGCTCGACCGCGCAGTGGAAGATCGTCGCCGCGCACCACCCGGTGTTCTCCGGCGGCACCGGCCACGGCTCGACGCCCGAGCTGATTGCCGAGGTCAAGCCGCTGCTCGAGCGCCACGGCGTCCAGATATATTTGAATGACCATGATCACGACCTGCAGCACATCGTGGTGGGCCCGGTAACCTACGTCTGCACCGGCGCAGGCTCCGAAACGCGCGAAGTGAAGCGCATCGCGGGCACCGTCTTCTGCTCGGACCGCTCGGGCTTCACCGCCTACCGGATCGCGGGCGAGCGCATGATGGTAGAGTTCATCGACTACACCGGCACGATGCTGCACCGCGCCGAAGTCACGCGCACACCGCTGCCACTCGCGCGCGCGGCTTAGTCCGCCAACAGACATTGCCACGCGAAAGTGCTGCATTGCAGCAACACTTGGTTAACGACCCACAACCCGTAATCAAACTGTCGCAATTCGCCGCTACGGCCCCGACCAGGGAGCAACCGGAGTTCCGCGATGTCGACGTCACGCCCACTACAAGCCCTGATCCTCGCCAGCGCGAGCCTACTCGCCGCAGCGACGGCCGCGCACGCGCAGGATGCTGCCGGTTCGGTGTCTTCGTCTGCCAATCCAGCAAGCGCGAACTCCGGCACGGTCATTGGCCATGTCACCGCGAGCCGAGATCGCAAGCCGGTACCGGGTCTCACCGTGGAGCTGCGCGAAACCGGACAAAGCACAACGACCGGCGCGGACGGTTCCTATCGCTTCGCCAATGTCGCGCCGGGCACCTACACCGTGGTGGTGACCAAGGCGAACGGGGGCGAGACCGAGAGCCGCATCAATGTCGCTGCGGGTACCACCGCGACGGGCGACATCGCCACCGACGTGACCGCGAACGCGCTCGACGAAATTGTCGTGACCGCACAGCGCACGCCAGTCGCGCGTGCCCGAGAAGCACAGAAAGTCGCGCCCAATTTGGTCAATATCCAGACCTACACCGAAATCCGCAAACTTCCTGACGTTTCCGTTGCCGAAGCGGTGCGCCGCATTCCCGGCATTAGCCTTGAGACCGACGAGGGCGAGGGCCGCTACGTCAACATCCGCGGCCTCGACGCCGACTTGAACAGCACCACTTTCGGCGGGCTGCGTCTACCGCCCACCAACAACGCCTCGCCGCAGAACGGCTACCGCGCCGTTACGCTCGATTCGATCCCGATCGGGCTGGTGGGCGCGATCACGGTCACCAAATCGAACACGCCGAGCATGGACGCAGAGGCTTTGGGCGGCACGATCGAGATCACCCCCAAAACCGCGCCCCCGGGCGGTCGCGCCTTCATCCAGGGCAACGTCGGCACGGGCTACGAACCGCTGCGCGGCACCTATATCGCCGACTTCGCGGCGACGGCGGGCGGGCACTTCGGTGGTCCGGACGGCTTTTTCAACGGCGGGCCGTTCTCGATCGTGGTGACTGCGAGCTACTATGAGGACCGGCGCGGGTTCGACGATGCAGAGCCTGCATATTTTAACGACCAGAATCATCCCTACACCGCGATCAGCAATATCGATCAGCGAGACTATGAACTAAACCGCAGACGTCACAGCTTCGGCGTCGATCTCGGATACGAGCCCAATTCGCAGAATAGCTGGTATGTACGTGCGTTCGATGCGGGTTATTCGGAATATTATTCCCGGCCGCATCTGAGCCTCAGCCCGGACGTCCCGACGGTCGACGCGAATGGAAATATCATATCTACAAACACCGTCGTGCTTCCTGATGGCAGCATCCAGGGCAAGCTCACCAACAGTGGCGCAATCGTCAAGCAGCTCCGCGACGAATGGGAGCAGTCCCGTGACCGCGTGGCAACGGCAGGGGGTAGGAACGTCTTCGGTAAGGACGGCGAGAACACGATCGATTATCGCGTCGGCTATACGCAAGGCGACTATAAGAAGCCTTACGATTACAACTCCACCTTCTCGCTCGACCCGGCGCTCGCAGCGAATTCGACGATCACTTATCGAAACACCGGGCCGGGCCATCTACCTGTGTATAAAATCGCTGGCGCGCCCTACACCGATCCCGCCGGGTTCACGCTGTCGGACTTTCGCAATAGCACCGCGTATAATTACGACTACGAATTTTCGTTCGCAGGCAATTATACACGCCAGATTGATATATTCGGTTCGGAAAACGGCAATTTTAAATTGGGCGGCAGCGCTCGGCTGCGCAAAAAGCAGACGAACGCGCAGCCTCGATCCTACACCAACTTGCCGAGTTCACCGCTGACCGACTATGCGTCCAGTCCGAACGAATTTTACTATAATGGAATTTATCAGAACGGCGTTGATATCCGGAACGGTGCCTTGCAGAAGGTGTTGGGACCGGGAAGTGTCAGCGCAAACGATGCTATCAGTGGACGGCAGCAGTTCCTCAATGCGCGTGAAGATGTCTATGCGGGCTTTGCGCAGTATCAGGCCGATTGGGGGCAGCTGCATATGCTTGTCGGGGTGCGCGTGGAGAATACCCAAGATAAAACGGGAGCTTTCAAGTCCGAGACGGATACAAGCGGCAATACTGTAACATCGCCGCTTACCGCGCGCTCCAACTACACCAATGCCTTCCCGAGCGCGCAATTCAAATATGAAATTCGGCCAGACTTGCTTGCCCGTTTCGCGTATTCCACTTCGATCGGACGTCCAGGATTTAACCAATTCATTCCTAGCCTTTCTATCGATCGTAATGTACCCAGCGTCACTCAGGGCAATCCCGATCTTAAGCCGACGACTGCTAACAACTTCGATCTTGACTTTGAGAAATATCTGCCTGGAGCTGGCATTATTTCGGTTGGGTTTTTCTATAAGGATTTCACCGACTATATTGTCTCGCGCACAAACTTTGTTACCAGCGTGCCTTCTCTGCCCGGTGAAACCTTCCCTGGACGAAATCTAAGATTCACTACGTTCTTCAATGTGCCCTCGTCCTACTCCCGTGGTATCGAGTTGAACTTTGATCGCCGGTTCCGCGAACTGCCAGGCCTGCTTAGCGGCCTTGGCCTGTCAGCAAACTTTACTTACGTCGACTCTCGTTTCGAACTTCGTCCGGGTGAATTCTCGAAACTGCCCTCGACATCTGCGTTAACTTATAATGCGGCGGTGTTCTACGAGATGGGGCCGGTCAATCTGCGGCTCGCGGCCTATTCAACATCGGCGGACCTGTTCTCAGTCGGCGGCGACAAAACTAGCGACACCTACAACTCCACCCGCACTTCGATGGACTTCGGCGCAAGCTATAAGCTCGGCAAGCATTGGACGAGCTACTTCAACGCCAAGAACCTACTCAACACGCCGCACGCCTTCTACGAGGGAACGCCTGATCGCCCGATCCAGCGCGAGTTCTATAACGAAAGCTACCAGCTCGGCTTGCGGTTCGAATATTGATCCAGGCGTTGCCGTTTGACGGCCCGCCTTGCAATGACGAGGTCGTCCAGAACGGCGTCCAGCGCAGATTCTACGAACAGATTTCTCGAGACGACATCGCGCGGCTCGGGTCGGACGGCGGATCCTGTTGGACGAAACTGCTGCATTGCAGCAACACTTGGTTAACGACCGACAACCCGTAATGAAATTGTCGCAATTCGCCGCTACGGCCCCGGTCGGGGAGCAACCGGAGTTCCACGATGCCGACGCCACGCCGACTACACGCCCTGATCCTCGCCAGCACGAGCCTGCTCGCCGCAGCAACCGCCACCGCGCAAACCGCGCCCGCGCCGGTCCAAGTCGCCTCGGCGGATACGACCGCGCCCGATACGATCGTTGTCACTGGGAGGCGCTTCAACGAGGGCGCGCGCGCGCAACAGAAGAACGCGATCAACGTCGTCAACATCCAGTCGGCCGAGGACATCGTCAAATACCCCGACTTCAACGCCGCCGAATCGCTCAGCCGTATCCCTGGCGTGTCGATTTCTGCAGATACCGGCGAGGGACGCTTCGTCGTTATCCGTGGCATCGACAGCAATTTGAACGGGACGCAGTTCGGCGGGGTTACGCTTTTGAACACGCAACCGGGCGGTACGTCCTTCGGCGGCGGAGGTCGTGCGGTCGAACTCGATACCATCCCCATCGGTGCGGTCGATCAGTTGCTGGTCAGGAAAACCGGACTGCCCGATCAGGAGGCCGAGGGCCTCGGCGGTTCGGTCGACATCATCCCGCGCACCGCGCAGGGGATCAAACGGCCGTTTATCGAAGGCACGATCGGTGGCGGCTACGAAGTCGCGCACGGACATGCGGGGGTCTATGTCGGCGAGCTGACCGCCGCGACACGCTTTGGCCCCGACCAGGCGTTCGGCATCCTTATCGATGGTTCCTACCATGAAGACGGTCGAGGCTTCGACGACGTCGAGCCCGGACCGCTCGACGCCGATCCGATCACGCGAACGAACACGGTGTTGGATACGGTTGATTTGCGGCGGTATAACTATAACCGCCGACGGTTCGGTTTCGGTGGTGAACTCACCTACGATCCCACACCGCAAAGCCACTTCTACATTCGCGCCGACGACGCAGGCTATACCGAGCGTGTCAACCGTCAGATTTTGCAGTACAGCAATCTTGGTGCGGCGAACGCCAACGGCGATACGCTCACTGGCACCAATAATATCTACTCGGCACCGCTCGCGGCTGCGGCTTTGTCGTTACGCGACGAACAAGAAACCGCGATCAACTTCGTGGGCGCGATCGGTGGCCACAACGATCTTGGCAAAGTGATCCTGGACTACCAGGGATCCTATACGGCGGCCACCTATCACCGCGATTACGACTATAATAGCGGTTTCGATACCTCCGCTCAGCCGTTTACCGTCAACTATAACACGGCTGGGGGCATCGATGGCCTTCCGTCGCTCACTTCGATCGGCTTCAATCCTGGCGATCCGACGCAATACACGCTCACCGGTTTCCGCAATACCGCCGAGGGTGCGCACGATGCCGAATACGCGGGGCGGATCGATGTCACCGTACCGATCAATCTGCTCGGAACGGATGAGAGCATAAAGATGGGTGGTAAACTGCGTCTACGCGACAAACGCGATACGACGTACAACAGCAATTTCGGGACGCCCGCGACACCGCTCACGCAGTTACTAGGACCTGGGCCGTACAACAATTTTTATAACAACAGCTATGCAATAGGCTATTCGCCCGACTATCTTAAAATACGTGCCCTATTTCACGGCAATCCAAGTTTGTTCCCCACCAAGGGGGTGAATGGTACTCGCGGAAATGCTGCGCGGGATGCCCGCAATTTCTTCAACGACACCGAAAATGTCTACGCGGGATATTTTGAATATCGTGGTACTTTCGGCAAGCTGGGCGTGCTTGCTGGCGTACGTGTAGAGAATACCGACGGTACCTACCGCGGTCTTGCCGTTAATTTTCCGGCTGGTTCGGATCGCACTACGCCGCCCACTCTATCGGACACTGCGCGCAAGTCCAACTATACTGACGTTTTTCCGACTGTTCAGCTTCGCTACGATTTTACCGACAAGCTGATCGCGCGCGCGACCTACTCGACTGGAATAAGCCGACCTGGCTTTCTGCAGCTAAAGGCTGGTCCTTCGGTGGATGTGGGTGCGCGAACGGTCAATGTCGGCAACCCCGGTTTGAAACCCACTACGGCGAACTCCTTCGACGTAACTGCCGAATATTACCTGCCGCATTCGGGTATCCTCTCGGTCGGTTTTTTCGACAAGGAATTCGAGAATTACACACTGCGACGCGTCCAGCGTAACGTGAACTATCTGGGTGACGGCCCGCCATTCACACCGTTTATCGTAAGTAGCTACGCCAACGTGGCCAACAGTTACGCACGCGGCCTGGAGGCCGAGTATGTCCAGCGATTTGCCTTCCTTCCCGGACTGTTCAGTGGATTAGGATTCAGCGGGAACGTGACTTACGTCGATTCCAAAATCGAGATCCGCCCCGGTCAAACCTCGCGTTTGCCCGGAACGTCCGAACTTACGTGGAACGTAGCGGGCTTCTACGAAGCGCACGGGGTCGCGATTCGCGTAAGCGCGCAGAATGTCAGCCCATCGATCTTCGGCGTAGGCGGCGCGCCCGGTGCGGACATTTTCACCGATGACAAACCCAGGTCGATTTGTCGGCGAGCTACACTGTGAACACCCATGCAACGCTTTACTTCACCGCCAAAAATTTGAGCGATGGGGCTCTGCGGTATTATGAGGGATTTCAAAATCGCCCCGTTCAGCGCGAATTCTACAACGTCAGCTACGAGGCGGGTTTGCGTTTTCACTTCTAGCCTGTCGATCCTTGCGCCATCCCGAACACGTTTCAGCATGGCGCAAGGTTCACCGTCTAGATAAAACCTCCGCGATCCCGCGACCGCCATAAGGAAACATAGATCAATGAAGCCCACCCTGCTCGCCTTTGCAACCCTCGTCTTCGCGGCAACTTCGGCAACCTCGAACGCCGTCTCGATCGTCAAGCGCATCCCCGGTCCCGATGGCCCGTGGGACTATGTGAGCGTCGATCCCGCCTCCAACCGGCTGTTCGTCGCGCGCGGCGACGGGGTGCAGACGATCGACATCGCCACCGGCGCGGTCACGCCCAAGTTCGTCCCCGGCCAGCGCGTCCACGCCGCCTTCATCATGTCCGGCACCGGCATGGGCCTAAGCACCAACGGCACCACCAACACCGCCACCCTGTTCGACGCCACCACGGGTGCCATCAAAGCGACGATCCCCACCGGCCAGAAGCCCGACGCCGCCGTCTACGACGAAGCCGCCCGACGCGCCTATGTGATGAACGGCAAGGACGGCAGCATCACCGTCATCGATCCCGCGACGATGAAGGCCACCGCGACCATAGTAGTGGGCGGCGCGCTCGAGTTCGCCGCCGTCGACGGCAAGGGCCACGTGTTCGTCAACATCGAGGACAAGTCCGAACTGGCGATGGTCGATATCGCATTGCGCAAAGTCACGCGCCGCACCAAGCTCGCGGGCTGCGAGGAGCCGAGCGGGTTGGCGCTGACGAAGCAGGGCACGCTGATCGCCGCGTGCGCGAACGGCGTGGCCAAGGTGGTCGACGCCGCGACTGGCCGGGTGATGTCGGACATCGCGATCGGCATTCACCCCGACGCGACGCTCTACGACGCCGCGCGCGACCGCGCCTACATCCCGGCGGGCCAGGACGGCACGCTGACCGTGATCGACACCAGCGCCGCCACCCCGCGCAAGATCGACACGGTCGCCACCGCTCGCGGCGCGCGCACCGGTGCGGTCGATCCCAAGACCGGCAACGTCTATTTGCCCACGGTGCGCTACGACCCGAACGATAAGGCCGAACGGCCGAAGTCGGTGCCTGGTTCGTTCGAGGTGTTGGTCGTCAGTCAGTAAGCGGTCGGGCGGTGCAGCCTCACGCTCCCGCCCGCCCCGCATAGCGCCATGCCGCGTCGGCCAACGGCCCGACCAGTCCCGCCATGCGCACGGCTTGCGGGCTGGCCGCGGTGCCGTCGCGCACGCGGCCCGCGATGCCCTGCAGGATCGCCGCCAACCGGAACAGACTGAACGCGAAATACCAATCGAGTGCGGGCACCCCGTCGCGCCCGGTCGCGGCGCAGTAGATCGCGCAAGCCTCCGCCATAGTAGGGATACCCAGCGCCGCCAGATCGAGCCCGCCCAGCCCCGCGCGGCCATCCACCGGCATATCCCACTGCACGAGCATGTAAGCGAAATCCGCCAGCGGATCGCCCAAGGTCGAAAGCTCCCAATCGAGCACCGCCGCCACGTGCGGCGCGTCCGGCACGAACATGAGGTTGTCCAGCCGGTAATCGCCGTGGACGATCCTCGTGCGCTCCTGCGGCGGAACGCTGCCGGGCAGATACCCGATCAGCGCCTCCATCGCCGGGCGCGGTTCGGTCGCGGACGCGCGATACTGCCTCGTCCAGCGCTCGACTTGGCGCGCCATGTAATTGCCCGGCCGCCCGTAATCGCCCAGCCTGATCGCGTCCGGATCATAGCCGTGCAGCCGCGCCAGCGTCTCGATTTCGCTGGTATACGCCGCCCGCCGCTCGCCGGGCGTAAACCCCGGCAGTGCGCCGTCCCACAGCACACGGCCCGCGACCTCGTCCATGATGTAGAACACCGCGCCGATCACGCCCTCGTCGAGGCACAGCGCGTGTGGCCGCGCCACCGCGAACCCCGCCGCGTGCAGCGCCGCGATCACGCGGTATTCGCGGTCGACCGCGTGCGCCGATTGCAGCAGCGCCCCCGAAGGCTTGCGCCGCAGCACATAGGCGTGCCCCGGCGTGGCGAGCCGATAGGTCGGGTTCGATTGGCCGCCCTTGAACTGGCTGAGCGACAAGGGTCCCACGAACCCCGGCACGTTCGACGCCATCCACCGCGTGAGCCGCGCCTTGTCCAGCGCGAACCGCGCCTCGACCGGCTTCGTGCCGGTGAACGCGGCGGCGGCGTCGATCACGCCGCCTCGCGGTGCGCCGCCCGTGCGCTGTTCGGCGCGACCTTGGCGAACTCCATCCGCGCGATCGCGC
>JAABUQ010006642.1_pt1 | contig 17363 bp, 22 predicted proteins | sample 5560001 | NCBI WGS metagenome assembly JAABUQ01 (sample SAMN10711888, study PRJNA513371) | rock metagenome | isolation source: Antarctica rocks | place: Antarctica: Victoria Land, Finger Mt nord | collected 2015-12-18
CAGTCTGCACATACTGCACCGGCCGCCTCGATCGCAGCGCCTGCAGCAGAATCTCCGCCGCAGCGCCAAAGACTTAATCGAGCACCACAATCACATCACCCAGGGAAGACCAGTCAGTAGCCTTAACATCATTCTCAAGGACCACCACGCCATCAAGCCCAAGATCCTTCATGCGAGCAACACTCCTCCCCGCCCCAATAACCCTACTCGCACCAAGCGCCCTCGCGAGATCGATCGCTAGGCAACCGCTCGCGGACGTCGCACCTACAATTAGGACCGTGAACCCGGGCTTCAGACCTTGAACACAGTAGCGGAGCGCCTTCCAGCGAGAAATCGCGGGTTTCATGAGCGCGGCGGCTTGGATTTTGTCCACTCCGTTGGGGAGGGGGAAGATGCTCTTCGCGGGGACGTTGATGACCTCGGCGAAGGAGTATGTGCCGGTTCCGATTGTGGAGAAGTAGACAACGCGGCCGGAGGGGGTGTTGCCTACGCCGTCGACGCCGGGGGTGTGCAGGGGTGTGCGGGAGGGTTTTGGCGGTGTAGTGGGTTCCGGCTGTAAGAGGGCGGATGACGCGGTGGATGGCTGTTGCGATGACGTGGATTTGTATGGAGTTGGGCGGGGCGGTTGGGGGGTCGGGGCCTTGGATGTATTTTTGGGGGAGAGCGCCAGGAGGTTATTTGGGCCATGTGCACGTTGAGAATGATTTTTTGGATGTCAGTGGAAATTGAGCGAATGTTGTTTAATAGAGAAATAGCAGCTTTAGAGATTCCATTATCGGAGGCTTGCACTTTTTATGTACCGCTGGTTCGCTGGAGGAGCTTATTCTTCTCCGTCTGCTATTGGTGTTGATTAAAGGGTGAATAAGCCAGACTAATCCCGCCGTGAGGCTATGACCCAGAACTTTTGGTGCGCAACTGTAGCAAGGATGAGGAGGTTGAATTATGCTGCGAATACTATCGGAATCCGAACGAGAGCGAACAAACGCGGACGAGAGGGTCTCGGCAAAACAAGACTAGGTTGAGGCCACGCTTGAAACAAGAAGTGGAATATTCGCAAGCAACTTCACAATGTAGTCAATATAGCCGTTGAAAGCATGGAGAACAAAGGACACTCTCGTTGTAAACTCCATTGGGATGTGGAAAATGCCTTCTTGCAAGCGAAGAAAGTCTTGCTAAAGAACTGTACAACATCTTGTGCATTCGATCAAAACAGTTGAGACCCTCTTCAACTAGCCTTCCCATCCTGCGGACCAATCGATGCAACTCAAATGAGAAGAAGATCTGTATGGCTCCGATGTCCAGCTAATGAAATGATGTACAGGCAACTCTTATGTACCTAACGCTTGAGGCTCTGGCCAGTAGCATAACGCCGAGACAACATACTTATGTCCATTATCAATCCTGACGCTCGACATGCCTTTTTGTAAGCGTCTCCACAATCTTCCCATAGAACTGCGCAGCGCTCGTTCTTGCAAAGGTGAGCTCGTCCGTCAGGTACTCCGGCAACAGCTCGATCAAATCATGATCGCGATTCGTATCCAAACGTGGTGTATATTGGAATTCGGTGTTCTCGTAGCTGTCGTCGGCTTCTTTTGAGATTCCAAGTTTAAAGTGTAATGCTGCGATGCATTTGTAAGCCTTGACCACATTATGTATTTCGGACCGAAAGTACTTACTGCCATTACGCCCAGTTTGAATGCAGTCGTAGACATCAGACTCAAAGGTCCTCTCCACTCCTCGTAATATTAAACCAGTCAGATCGCTGTAGAGATCCTCCTTCAGCTGAGCCACTTGTGCTGCGTGAGCTGCTTCAGCGCTGCCAACCATAAGTGTCCGAGTCTGTGCCAGGTTCCGGCCTCTCATAGCACTTCCTGGTGTTCTCGATCCCAAAGATTCTACCGCCACAGAAGCGTTTCTCGAATTGGCCAGTTTGGCTTGGAGGACTTTGTTTTCGTTCTGCGCTTCGGAAAGCGAGGCCGAAAGTTGATCTGCTAGTGCTTGCGTTTTGGCTAGGTTGGCGTCTCGTGAGTTAATCTGGGTTTGCAACGAATGGGATTCTTTGGAGAATGCTTTTTGCGTGGCGAGTTCTTTCTTGAGAGAGGCGATAAGGTTGTCGGCAGCTGTAGATTAATTAGCCTAGGGGAAGTTGTGCAGCGGATGGTTTTACCTTTGGCTTTGGCTTCCGATTGCGTCTTGAGCTTCTCGAAGTTCGTTTCCGCTTCCTTGATCCCACTCTCTCGTAGGTTCGTATATTTGAGTTCGAGATTCTCGAACTTCCGGGTCATATCACCAAGCTTTCGCCTCATTGCAGGGTCCCCAGCTGTTTTCTCTGTATCTGATGTACTTCCTGCCCGCCTCCTTGGGATTGGAAGCTGTCGTTGGTGTGAAGTCGCCCTAGCATACTTTGTCCGTCGGAATACCGATTGCGGTATTGCCTCATTTTCCTCCTCCTGGTCCTCCTGTCTCCTAATACCTGAGGTGTCAACATCCATTGGTACTTGGGTCTCTTGAATAATCTTCTCGTTTTGATGAGGCTCATTTGAGGTTTGGTGTTTGGCAGCATCGACTATTTGAGGAGCTGCCTTCTTTCGACCTTTGCTTTGCCGAACGGCTGTTGGAGTGTACTCGAATTCTCCGTCCTTCTGCACAGCACCTGCTAGCTTCGCCGGTCCGTTCTTTGGACCTTTGCCAGCTGCCTTTCCTTGCACTTTGCGTTTCGCAGGCTTTCTGGCTTCGACTAGTTCATCCATTGCGGCCTCGTTGTCCGTCTGACCAACGAAGTCGTCCACTTCCTCTGTGTCCTCAGCTTGCTGGTTGTGAGCCTGCTCTTTCAATGGCGCTCGCTTGCCTGCTTTCCGTTTGGGCGCCACTGTGAATTTTGATGCTATCGATCCTCCGCTTAGGCGCTTTGGCTTTGTGAATCGTTTTGTAGTGGCTTTGGGCCGTCCAATCTTCTTTTTGGCAGCTACCGCATTTTCCTGGGTGGAATCTGGTGTTTGAATCGCGTCTGCGTTCAATGTGTCATCCTCCCTATCGGTATCTATCATACCTGAAAGAGACACAATCGGTTTGGCCTTCGGCATTTTTGTGAATTGGTACGCGACTAAGGTAGGCAGCTATGATTTCCAAGTGATTGATGAAAATGTAAACAATGAAAGCGCGCTAATGAATAAGGTTCAATCTTAGCGCGGACGCCCTGCCAAGGCCGAGGAAGCTGGATTCATAACATCTCTCTCAACTGCATTAAGACTTCAAGTATCGTACAAAGGAGTTCAACTGACGCCGATCGTGCTGTGAACTAAGCCTGCTTCCGAGATTGGTGCTCTCAAAGTCACTGATCCATACCGAGTATGGGCGAACGAAGGTATGGTCTTTTGCAGGACCTTATCTTGATGGCAGCTGGGGTATGTGGAGAGATTCTTTGCGCAATGTCTTTCATGATTGAAATGCGTCAAGGAGTATCTACTAACTCTTGGTCTGATGTATCAGACTGCCTCTATGTACTACATTTTCCGATACGCATTACTTTCCCGACTTGAAAGCGAAGACAAGGAGCAAGTGGCGCAGAGATCAGCGGCAGCAGCCGTCCTGCGAAGGCTTGATAAACCGGAAGAGGAGGAGGAGGAGACGAACACAGCTCAAAATGGTAGACCTCGACGACCAAGAAAAGAGGATATGGTCTTAAATCATTACGAACAAATGATAGCAATGGATGTTGTGGCCCCTGAAGATATCCCAGTCAGCTTCGAAGGTATGGCATGCCTGTTTCTACAGTCGGCTTGCATGCCGTGGGCTGATGAAACCCTTCTGTGTAGATATTGGCGGTCTGGGAGACATAATAGAAGAGCTCAGAGAATCCGTCATCTATCCTTTGACAATGCCAGAATTCTATTCGAGCTCTTCTTCACTACTTTCGGCCCCTACTGGTGTCTTGCTTTATGGGCCTCCTGGCTGCGGTAAGACTATGCTCGCAAAGGCACTCGCTCACGAAAGCGGAGCGACTTTCATCAATCTACGTATCTCTACGGTCACTGAAAAATGGTATGGAGACTCGAACAAGCTGGTTAATGCAGTCTTCTCTTTGGCAAGGAAATTGCAACCGAGCATCATTTTCATTGACGAAATTGATGCGGTCTTGGGGACAAGAAGAAGCGGAGAGCATGAGGCCAGTGGAATGGTGAAAGCGGAATTTATGACAGCCCTCGATGGCCTAACATCCGGCAAGGGGATCATGATTTTAGGTGCCACCAACCGCATCCAGGATATTGACGAAGCCATTTTGAGGCGAATGCCAAAGAAGTTCTCTATCCCTCTACCTTCCGCACCTCAACGTTTACGAATTCTTGGCCTAGTGTTGAAAGATACGAAGGTCGACAAAGACGGTTTCGACCTCGAATACCTGGTCAGAGTGTCGGCAGGTATGTCAGGAAGCGACATCAAGGAAGCATGCAGAGATGCCGTCATGGTGCCGGTACGAGAGTACATCAGGCAAAAAAAGGCATCCGGCGCGCAAATGGACGCTGTTGACCCCAGTGAAGTTCGTGGGCTTAGAATAACAGATTTCTTTGGGTCGGCAGGAGGTACAAAAGTGTCTCAGAAGCCGCCGCAGAAGAAAGATGAAGCAGATGAGTTATCGGATTTTACTACGGAGGATGAAGATTCAACAGATTAGACCACGATACCCAATTGTATATTTCTTCCCACTCTGGATACAAAACATATGGGGCCATGCCGGTGCAATGGCCCTTCAATACACCTAATTACAGCTTGAATCCCTGTCAAAGATCGAATCGTGGCATCAAAGCATTGCATTTCTTTGGTCGTCAAGTTGAGCATCCTTCAAAGACCCAATTTTCAGCCGAATTGCGTTACTTCACATTAGCACGGATTCCAGTGTAATTTTTGACATCTTACTTAACGACAAGATTATACTCCTCTACATCGACTTACAGCTGTACTCATGCTTTACCAGAGGCAGCTGACATGGAGAATTGGATTTATCCCTCTAGCTTCAAGTATCTTATCTCCAAAAGTAGGATATTTAGATTGCAAAAGCGTCAACATTGAAAAAGACTATGGGAAAACCCCAAATATTCACTTTGTGCGAAGGAGTATCTCAACTGTAGAGATAGTGGAAATGGGGGAACCAGGGATTGGTATCTTGTAGTGGTAATAGAGGCTTCTATCACAGAGTATCTTGACTTCTCATGAGCACAGGATGGTAGAGAATCTAAACGTCAACCTCAAAATCCTCCCAGGAGTGCATCAACAATCCGTCCTCCCAATGAAAGCCTGGTCAGGTATTTCAGTCGAGAGATGGTTGCAAATATGTGAATGGAGATTTTAGCTTATTGGACACTGGTATCATGGGCTGCTTACGCTAGGGACTCGCAACGCGACCAACGATTAAGTGTACACATAGACGCTCTGCAACTTTGGCCAAGGCTCTTGACATCTGATGTCGTGACCATATTGCCTGGTATTCGTCCAAGACAGGTAGTCTCACAGTCCAAGGGGGAGGTGGGAGATTGCTGGTGATTTGCCGACAGCACTATACTACCGAAACGGCCATGTATCGCGTCATCCGCTAGTGGTTCGATGAACCCTAGGGCGAGGAGGTACTTTTGTATTTTCCCCCATCTATCCACAATCCATCAATCATATTGGCTCGAATTCTGGGAATAGACTACATTTACAGTAGCGTCTGCTTATCGCTTTTCCGCGTGTGACTAACTAATTTCCTGACCGGTCCTCCATCTTTTATATTGCTAATTTTCCTGCGGGCGTGACTTAGAATTTAAGAAAGGCAACTCAAACACTTTCAATCTTCACTTATACTCAACTGGCAGTCATGGCTAGCTCTAGGGCGGGAGAGTCAGGGATATCCTCCCAGCCTGGCCCTTCGCGATCATCGAAGCTTTCCGGAAAAGCGTTCTCAAGCATAGACCTCGATGGCCACGATCTTCCACCTTCTCCAGCACCTTCAAGCCCACGCAATGGCAAAAGATATGCTCTAGCCACCGAATTGGTCTATACAGAGGGAACAGATCAGTACAATGCTAGCAGCCAGCCCATATACCAGGTATGCCAACCTCTCAAGTACAGAGCAATACTATCCGCATATACACGCGGGCCCGTTTCCAATTTCGGATTTCTCGAACAGTCTAACGATGTTTCAATATCTAGTCCGCCACATTCAAACAGACATCTGGAGGAGGAGGAGGCGAGTATGACTACACACGATCAGGCAATCCTACACGAACTCACCTCGAACGGCACTTGGCCAAAATCATGTGCGCTGAGCGAGCCCTTGTTGTTTCATCGGGCATGGGAGCACTAGATGTGATTACGAGAATTTTACGGCCAGGCGATGAAGTGGTAACGGGGGACGACCTCTATGGAGGAACAAACCGACTACTGAAATATCTTGCTACCAATGCCGATATAATCGTTCACCATGTGGACACCACAGACCCCGAAACAGTGCGTTGTGTACTGAGTCCCAAGACTACTATGGTGCTCCTAGAAACACCAACCAATCCCCTGATCAAGATCGTCGACATCCCCACAATCGCCAAATTTGCCCACGAAGCGAATCCGAAAGCCCTAGTCGCCGTCGATAACACCATGCTCTCCCCACTTCTCCAAAACCCCCTGGAGCTTGGCGCCGACATCGTCTATGAAAGCGGCACGAAATACCTTTCCGGCCACCACGACCTCATGGCCGGTGTCCTCGCTGTCAACAGGAGCGAATTGGGCGACAAGCTCTATTTCACAATTAATGCCTCCGGATGCGGTCTGGCTCCTTTCGACTCTTGGCTTCTCATGCGTGGCGTCAAAACCCTGAAGGTACGGATGGAACAGCAGCAATCCAACGCTCAACGCATCGCAGAGTACCTGGAAAACCACGGCTTCAAAGTGCGCTACCCAGGCCTGCAATCGCACCCGCAGTACGATCTCCATAACTCAATGGCACGCGGCGCTGGCGCTGTGCTTTCCTTTGAAACTGGCGATATCAACGTTAGTGAGCGCATTGTAGAGTCCGCAAAATTATGGGCAATCAGTGTGAGCTTTGGATGTGTGAACAGCTTGATTAGCATGCCCTGCCGCATGAGCCATGCAAGTATTGATGCTGAGACGAGGCGGGAGAGATCGATGCCTGAGGATATTATACGACTGTGTGTAGGCATTGAGGATGCGGATGATTTGATTGATGACTTGAGCAGAGCTGTGAGTACTCCTTACTTTACTTCATTGGGTGACAATGGGTCTCTGCTGACTGCGTAAAGCTCGTCCTCGCTGGCGCCGTCAACCTCACGCCCAATGGTTTTCATGCCGCAGACCATGGGAAAGCAAAGAAGAAAGATACCCAGTCTAATGATATATTTTAGAATCACATTAAATGTGACCCAAAAGCATGTACGAGCCCTTGCAATTAAACACTCTCTTGTTGAATGACTTTGGCAGTTGAAAGACATGCTCATGCCTGCATGTACACCAGCACTAGTGGGCACAAATGTAGTCCCTTTCGTAAGTCACTAGCATGAGGGTCTCCCTTTCGACCATATTCCCTGGCTCTGCGTCAGTGGCTAGTTGCACAAGGACTGAATGCGCCACGACTGTGTTGGCCATATTCCTTCCCTGTCGTCGATAGTATGGCTTGAAACAATGTTATCATTACTGCCAAAAGATTCCTAACAGATTTCCATTTCTATGTCTGGTTTCGATTTTGGTAGCATTTCTCTACCCAAAAACTCAGACCAACAGTATTCAGGAAAGAATTACACCTTAGGATGTATTTTTTGGAGACACCTCATCCACAATTGTTCCCAAGCATGGTGCTTCAACTCCCTCTTTCATCCCCATCGACTCTTGTGCTTTCAAGGTGCTTCACGACTTTGATGGATAGGTCTGATATGATGGCGGTAATTTGATCTCAACACTCTCGAGCTCCGCCTACGAAAAACGTATTGTCAGGAACAAAATCTTATATGGTAAGTTCATCAATTTCCGACTGCTCATGGTCAGATGCTGAAAATATATTAGACAGAATTGACATCTGAGAAATAAATAGTTGTGCAATTCCACCTTACCTCTGTCAACTTTTCTGGCGCCTTGATGAGCCAACCGTTGACCTTCCACTGTATCAATGGATTACCACTCCGCACAAACACGGGAAAGAAGCTGGGAGATCCTACTCACTTCCATGGAATAAGTCTGAGGAGGAAACTTGCGTGCCAACAAGGCTTGTAACCTTCTGTCATCGAGATATCGATTTTTGATGTGCTGTGTCGATGGCATCATTGCAGGGTGTGTTTGGCGAAGAGGATCGTGCGACCGCAAAAGTGAGAATATTGGGTGGGGAGTATCACAGATTATTAAACCCCCCTGAGGTATGGTACTTTTGTAGTCTCGGGCTGCCATGCTGCCTAGCCCCAAGGGCCCTTGCTAACTCTTCAATATTGGCTGCATGAGACCAGTAAGGGGCCAATAAGAAATGTCGCAAGCGCATACTTGCGCGCGCCCCACCATGCAGTGATCACATTGTGATGTCGTGGGTAATTCGAAGCTAGTGACGCCCTGTTTGTACGACTTAGCGCTTCACCATTCCATTCTTTAATCATTACGATCCCAGTGAATTGTATGCAGCAAGCAATGAGGGTTTCTTCGTATCTGGAGGACGCACTGTTTTCCGAGCAGAGTCCAGCTACAGACGCTCTCTTCGAAGACCGATCTGATCACCTATTCGAGACTTCTAGCGACAATTCATTTCTCGACATTTATAGTCAGCCACAAGAAACAACAACGCTCAATACAAAGGATCCAGGGATTGGATCAAACAAGGACGAGGCGTTTTCTTGCTCCGAACCAGCCTCAAGCCCTCCCTCACCTGTGGACCATCATCAATATGGTCGGGAGAGTGCTCCGCGCTATGTCGGTATACCAGGTCTCAATCAACAGAGAATCACAGATTCGAATGAGCTCAGAGACTACGTGCAGGTAAGACTGTATACAGCCGAGGGTTTCTATATACTAATTGGAAAAACTTGATGAAGAACACAAAGTCGCGACTGCGCATCTGGTATGAGCGAGAGCCCTTCACTCCGTGGTAATACTTTACTTTGGACTGAAAGTCTCCAGCTTTATGCGCCAGCGTCACTCATACAGCCGATTACTCATAACACGGGACCTCTTCGAGACACTAATGTCCACGCTCAAAGTACTGCCCCGTTTCCGAGAATTCGTCTTGCTCTTTGGAGCTAAGCAAGACGAGTCTGAGATGGCCCCTCCCAGCTTACGATACAGGACGCTTACCCTCCACAATACTAAACGGAGGCTTCGGTGTCATACCGGTTTTGGTAAGAAGTATTGCTCAATCGTTTGCCAGTCTTTGCTAATAGAAGCAGAATGTGCATATGGACTCAGGTATGCTGAGCTCAATCATCGGGATGTCAAAAGGCCATGGTCCATTCGCCAAACTGCTGTCTATCATCAGTACATTACAGACGACAAGTCCTCAACGTGGATCATGATATCACTTTCACAGAAAACACAATTACGGATAGATCGGTATATAAAAAGTTCTCCGAATGCAGCAGATTTGAGCCCATTCGAGCTTCATCTCATCATTCTTGACAGTGCGTTGGCCAATTGGCGCCCATTTATAATTAGTCTAACAGAGTCCATAACACAGCAGGTACGTTCAATCACATATTCTGTGGTTGCTTCAGGTACTTACTTTGGCAGCAGTCAGACAGAGTACTTGTGGCTTCTATCGACGGAAAGGATCCGCTGCAGGCACTTGACGTCGAAGAGCGGCAGCGCTTGAAACATCTCGAAGATCAGGTAATAGATATTCTTTTGGTGTTAGATGCGACTTGTGACACCGTTGTTGCTCTTCACGAGAAATACAAACAGTTCTGCCTCAGTGCTGAGCACGACGTCGAGACAGACGAGATCGACTTCATTGAAACGGCGTTGTCCGAGAAGCAACAGGATGTGATTTCTAATCGAAAGAAACTTGAGACACTACACTCTAAAGTGCAAGGAACCACTAATTTAGTAAGCATTGTGATTACATTCTCGCGAATTCCACAAGTACTGATTGATGTTCTCGCCTCTCAAGTTATCCAGTCTACTGGATCTTGGAAATGGATATTCCTTGAAAGAGCTTGCTGAGGAGGCACGGAAGGAAAACCAGACAATGCGAAGATTGACCCAGAAAAGTACTCAAGACGCTGCGGCCGTCAAAGTGCTGACCATCATTACCTTGATTTACTTGCCAGCGACTGTTGTGTCTGTAAGTGTTGTCTCATGATGTTACCCAAGCACTTACATGCTCACACGGCCCAGAACTTTTTCTCTACCAATTTCGTCCATCAGGAACAGCATGGAGACTCTTATCAGGTAGCAGTCTCCTCCAATGCATGGTTGTTCGCTGCTATCGCGGTTCCTTTAACTGTGTTTACGCAGGCTGTGTGGTGGGTGTGGGCGCGCATCCAGGCAAACCGTTTATTTTCGGCAGAGACAAAGATTGATATTCCGCATTTCAGGAACTTCCCAGTGCTACGAAAGGCTGAGAAGGCTGCGCAATTTCACGAGGCGTGAAGAAGACAGGGCACCGGATAGGTTAGCGCGTTCTGGGAAATCCATCTCTTCTATTTCCCTGCCATAAGGTAATGTAGTAATGACTGAGCACTATGAGGGAGGGCTGTGTCCAGTGAAATTGGCGCAGCCAGCAGCAAATGAAGAGATTCCCAGCGTCGTGGTACAACCTTGAACGCCGCCCATGGGCTCATCCTAGGCCGATTTGGGGGCTGGGCACCATCCCGATTCGCGGAGGGCCAATCACGTTCAATGCCCCCCACACTCTGGCAAACGACGGCCAATCGCTAGGTAGAGGGGTGCGCCCCGGTTTGCTGTGTTGAGGCTCAAGTTCTGTTCTGGGTCGATGCTGTGCCGCGTTGATGCCACACGAGAATGAAGTGCTTGGCAGCTTCCAAATAAAGGATGTCAAGCCTTTCGTTTGGTTCGGCTACTCTCTTCAAGCAGACCGAAAACGTACGCAAGAACATATGTTTGCCTCGTCACCCGCCTTCTCCACGACAGCGAATGACCTGGCCGCTCTTGACCATAAATTTCCATTGGGTGCAAAATGTCACCCAAGAGACAACAAGAGATTGACGCAGGCACGAAAGGTTTGAATTACCTATCATTATCTTGTGAAATCGTTAAGCTGACGAAACTCTGTTCGTAGAACTAGTTGCTGCGCAACTAGATACACATGGAACTCTGAATCTGTCCGGTCCAGGCTCCTTCGACCGCGGTACCTTTGAACATGATCCTAGCCCAGCGGGGCCTCAAATTCTCGTCTATCAACCCGATAGTGCTGGGGGCCAATTCGAAGGCCAAATTTGCCGGAAACTTCACCAGGAAAGACTTCGTCGTCTGGAGAAATCATTGATCTCGAGGATGTCGCGCATAATGCTCACAACAATGCGTCGGGCTTGGTATTCCCGGACCAAGTCAATTGCAAATTGCACCTGACTTTTGACGGTTCTGAATTGCCCACCACTCCACCTTTTGAAGTTCGACTCAATGAAACAAGCACCTATCAAGCCATCGAAACTCGGGCACATAGCTACCTCATAGAGAATACTGGTCAAGGTCGAGTCAAGAGACAGATCAATTTCACATATGGGACCTGCACAATCATCGTTGGCAATGAAGTTTACAAGGCCGGACTCTCTCTAACATCACCGGAGGACTGGAAAGGAATATGCCAGAAAATCATCACATATTGTCTATCGATTACAGAGGAAAGGCGTCCACGAATTGAGCTCCACATTCAGCGAGGTTATTTGTCGAATCGGATCCGAGCCGAGAGTGAAGACTCATTTGCTGTCATCAAGCAAACCGATATTCACAACTTGATGATAAGAACCCTGGATGGCAAAAAGTACATCCCCAACACGACTTTGCTTGGTGCCATCTCTTTGGAAACCATTCGCGAGTTTGTAATGCAAGACAACAGGCTGCAAATGGATGATATTGAGAAGGGCAATTTCATCAATGAGATATACAGAACATCACGGATCCTCTTTGCTCTGTTTGTACACGCAGAGCTGAAGATGCAATGTCTCAAAAACTTGATGGACAATGGCTTCGACGATTCGGACCTCCCTCTTCCCCAGGATCGCACATGTCACCGTAGATGCGAACCGAGATTTGATAATCTACTGACAAATCAAGGCGGATTCATCCCCGCGCGGTTTGACAACAAGGGAAAACATCAATGGCTACACCCCTCTATAGTTATACCCATCCACTATCATGCAAAAGCTCACGGCGCGCAAAGCTCTGCAAATACTGTTAGAGCACACGACAAGAAAGTGAAGGCTTTTAACGAGGAAGTCACGGATAAGATGGCGGCATGTTGTGGCCAAGGCGCCTCCAGTAACGTCTATCGAGTCCGAATTCACCCTTTCCAGCACAATCTGATGGACGTAAGTCGGAAATTATAAGCACCAAAGGGTTAATCCACTGATCCATTACCAGGATCGAGACGCCTATCTTGCCTTGAAGGAATTTTCCCAGCGTCAAAGCCTGATGTCTCCAAATGACAAATCTGGATCAAGTTTTGACCAAGAACAAAAGACTTTGGAGGAACTTTCAGAGCACCCTCATCCTCACATTGTGACACACTTGGCAACATTTATACAGGTTTGTGGTGAGTTCCCTCAACGTTTGACGTCGGTAACACCTTCCTAGGGTGACAAATACTGCATGCTCTTTCCATACGCTGATAGCAACTTACGAGAATACATGAACCATGTAGAATTCCGTCCTGCTGAGAACGAAGACATTCTATGGCTTTTAGAGCAGATTAGGGGCCTTGCAGATGCCCTCAGGCTCATCCACGATCTATCCAGCCAACCCGTCAATTCAGGAGGATCGAATTTGCCGCCTCCTGCAAAAAATACGCGAAGATCGGGATGGCATCACGACATAAAGCCCGAGAATATATTATGTTTTGCCTTACGACATCATCGGTATAGCTCACTCCGTATAGCAGACTTTGGATCCAGCAAAATCCAGACGTATCGATCTGGAAGTATCCACACCCAATCGCCGAATGGAACAAAAGATTACGAGCCTCCTGAGGCCATTTCCATGGGGAAAACTTCTCGAAGGTATGACGTGTGGTCTCTGGGATGCGTCTTTCTCGAGATACTTGTCTGGGCGCTGGAGGGGTTCCAAGCAGTGAAACTCTTCAAAGAAAAAAGGAACGCACGGCGATGCCCCTCGTCCTTAATGGACATTGTGATAGATTGTGGCTTCTGGCAGATGGCTGAGAACAACGACACGAGAGTTCGTGCGTCTGTGGTAACTTGTATCCAAGATTTACGCCAGGTAGAATCGCAACCGAGACAGCAACCGTTCGAGAAGGTTCTAGATCTAGTGGAGCGCATGCTCGATCCAGATCCAGCAACACGGATCTTAGCTCTGGATGCCTGGACTACACTGGACAACATATACAGACAGAAGAAGGTCGACCTTGACAAAGGTGATGATGACACTGCATTGAGCAACAACCAATCGCGAAGACCATCAGTGCGACTATCCACCAACCCTCCCGATCGCCGCTCTCCAGACCAATCTCCACAAGGGGAACCCGTCGTGAACCACGGCTATGCTAGCAACAACTTCCTCACAGCGTCTCCTCTATCCGTATCGCCACGCTACAGTGTTCAACAGCACAGGCGCAATAGCTCCGCAAGTGATAGGCTTTCTCCGGGTGGTGGTGCGGGTGGGCGCTCTAGGAACGTGTCGAATGCGTCTTCGAGTTTGAGTGAAAGCATACAGCGTCGAACCAGTGGGAATATGCTCGCTCCGAATGCTCCAGGGTCGGACCTGGGCTCAGAACCCATGGACGAGGACGAGTGACTGCTGAACGCTTCCGGTGCACGTCTTTCCATCTCTTGCAACTGATTGGAGTGGGAAAGTATGAAAAGCCATGGGAGGTGACAGGTAGAGCAAATTATAATTTTTGTCATCTGGTTGGCGTTTTGGGAATAGAGGGTGGCATTTTCATCGAGCGTTATACGAAATACAATAGATATAAACTACATACCCATGTATGTCTTTGAACATATTCATTTCCATTAGATATACTCCAATTGGAGGATCATCAATCCTTTCGAAGTAGTGGATAATCGAGGGTCAAAACTTCTCTAGACCCCGTGTCGTTGTAGACTCAGTCTTTACGGTAGACTCTTTCAGTATTTGTATAGAGTAGAAGCCACCCTCGAGATTTAAAGGAAAGCGGAGGAGAAAGAATGCGATGTGTCAATTCTTGGTCTTATAGACATCAAGTTCTATACCTAGGAAAGCATTTCTTGAGGATTCATTAGTCAATACCTCGTGACTTTCAGAAGATGGTGACACGGTCTCACCACGGTTTCGACACCGTTTGTACACCGTGACACGTTTGCAAAACCGTTGCACAACGGTTCCACAACCGTTACCGCAACGGTTGTGGAACAGTCATGAATACCAGACTGGTTCTCGAATTTTGACGACAAAGAGAAAAACTCCTTGATTGGGCCTAGCGCAATCTCAAACTCTCGGTAAATTCCGTACTCCAGTACATGAAACTTTTCTCACCATTGCACGTTATCTTCCCTTATCTTCATCCACCCCGACTACCTGAGATGAGGTCCATTGGTCGTTGCCCGGGCGTGTGCAAGTTATGACACGTAGCCTGGACCGGAATGGCCTTGACGGATCACTCAGGGACAAGGCCACCGAGTTTCCCCCTCCGCCCTCCTCGATCCTTACTCCTCCTTCACCTGCGAAATCAGTCGTTCCCTTCAAATCAGGTTACAATACTAAGGAACTCCCATGGCGGGTTACCTCGGATATCACTGCTGCAGCCTGCTCAGCTGGTCTGGTCTCACCCATAATAACAATGATTGACCGGTCAGCCTCTATGTTCACTTTCTGAACCCCCTACCCTATAAAAAAAATTTGAGCCACAAGAAACAACCATCAGAAAAGAATTCCAACTAACAAACCACCCAGCGGCATAATTGAGCGCGCCTCCACAACCACCCCCCTCCACCGCTCCATCCTCACCTCCCTCCACACCCTCCTCACCCGCCCCCCTACCTTCCTCCTCTCAAAACCCCACCTCATAGTCGCCTCCCTCTATTTCACGACCTACCTCTGCGCCAACACCGTCGACACCCTAGCCTCCACCTTCCGCAACACCCCATCCTCCACCACAACCTCCGGCCCCCTAAAATTCGTCTCCACGTCCGCAGTCAACATGTCCATGTCCCTCTACAAAGACAGCCAATTCACGCGCCTCTTCGGCGCCGCCGCGACCACCCGACCGGTGCCGAGAGCCAGCTACGCGCTCTTCGCGCTGCGGGATAGCATGACGATTTTCGCGTCCTTCAACCTGCCCCCAGTGATAGCGCCGCTGTTGCCCCTGTCTAAGGAGATGGAGAAAGGGGTCGGCAGGGCGAACGCGGCGCAGTTTCTTGCGCCGGCGGGGGTGCAGTTGTTGAGCACGCCGTTGCATTTGTGGGGGTTGGATTTGTATAATCGGCCCGGGGGGGTTGGGTGGAGGGAGAGGGTAGGGAGGGTGGGGAGGGATTGGGTGGGGAGTAGTTTCGCGAGGATGGGGAGGATTGTGCCTGCTTTTGGGGTTGGGGGTGTGGTTAATGCGAATGTGAGGGGGGGGATGTTGGGGGGGTTGGAGTGAGAGGGTGGGAGGTGACTGGGGAGGGAAAGTGGGAGGTTCAAGGAGGGGAAAACTGGGAAGGAGTGGGCAGGTGAGTGTGATTGCGGTCTAATGGGCGCATGGGATAGGTTTGTACTACTATAGACGCATAGCGTGGCGCTCAGGACCCTGCCATCATGGGGGTCAGGAGGCTGGACATTACACCATTTTCCACTCTTCCATTCACACCCGCAACACTCATTCGTGACATTTGAAAAAGGACGTGTTTGGCATTGTTCGACCTTTCTATCCTACAGCACAATGCCTCCAGAACGCCAGGCACCTTGCTCCCCAGCATCCGACTTTCCTTCATACACCAGTCGACGCTTCCTATCCACGACCCCCGGCCTACTGGAAAATCTGCCCACAAGAGCAACACACATAGAACAATTTCTAAACCCCCCCCACCACGGCCATTAGCACAACATCCCACAAAATCCCACCCATGCAACAACAGCATAACATCCCGCAACCCAGTCATGCAAGCACACAGGCAGGGAAGGAAGGAGGGAGAAGACTCACCATACCCGTCTCCGCGCTGCGCTGCTGGCTCTGGAAGAACACCGCTTGCGTCTCCTTGCACGCGGGACACTCCTTGTTCGAGCGGGGTAGCTGGAGAGAGAGGTCAAGTCAGCCTGAGTGGTCTAGTGCGAAGGTTGGGGATCTTTAGTGGTGCTGAAAGGGACGTCTGAGGGTGGGGAGGGTTGTTGGGCTGTTGTGTTGTTGAGGGCGATTTCTTTTGCTTCTGCTTCTCTTTCTTCTTCGTCCTCTCCTTCAGTTTCTTCTTCATCATTATCCCCTTCTTCCGCCAACCGCATCACATCCACCATACCCAACCCCCCTCTCTCATCACCACCACCCCACCCCTCCTCCCCCCCAATCTCACACCCGCACAAAACACAGCAAACCTCCTCAACCCCCTCAATTCCCCCAAAAGAAAAAGCACAAACCGTCGGATCACTCCCCACATCCTGCGTCACCCCCGCCGTCTCCCCCACGGTATTATACAGATTATTCCGAAACACGCAGCTGCTCTGGGCCTCCTCGCTGAACTGGCAGGTGCGGCACGCGAACATCAGTTTGTTGGTGATGCGGTCTTCTTTCGGGTAGAGCATGTTGGAGCACTCGCGGCAGAAGCGGAAGGAGATTTGTTCTTGCGGGTTCGAGGGGTTGTGGTCTTGGAGGGAGTGGGTGGAGTTGGGGGTGGCCATGTTGAATACCGGGGGGGGAGTCTTGGCGGGCGGTGGTAGGAGGTTGGGTATTTTGTGTAGCTGGAGTGAAGCTGAGTGAAGTTGGGTGGGCGTGGGAGTGGTGTCGAGGGTTTGGGATGGCAGCAGAAGAAGAGTCAGAGGTTCGCGGCGGATTAGATTACGGTAATTTTTGGCGCTAGTTGCCCCCCCACCTCGTATTTATAAGAATCTTCTCCATTCGCTCTCGAGTCAACGACCAGGACGCCCTTTCCCATTCCCACCCACTCTTTCCCAATCAACCATTCTCCCCTTCAAACCCCACTACCCGAATCTACGCACTCATTTCCCGTAAAACCCACCCACGATGGTTCGTGGGGCGGGGC
>JAABUQ010006644.1_pt1 | contig 17355 bp, 14 predicted proteins | sample 5560001 | NCBI WGS metagenome assembly JAABUQ01 (sample SAMN10711888, study PRJNA513371) | rock metagenome | isolation source: Antarctica rocks | place: Antarctica: Victoria Land, Finger Mt nord | collected 2015-12-18
GTGACGTGCTCGACGACCTGTTCGGTCAGGCGGGGACGCTCGAAGGTGATAGCCACGACGTTCGCCCCCTTGCCCGTCTCCCGACGGCCGCCCATCATACTATCTATCGCGAGGGACGCGGGCCGCGCCCCTCGTGCCCGACGCCCGTCTCTATCAGCGGCGATACGTCGGAGCGCCTCGCTTGATGGATATCATAGCATCATAGGACCTTTTACGCCACGGACGACTACAACGCGGACGCGCCCTGCGACTGTGAGAGCCAGCCTGCGACTAAACTTATCGTTCGCGCAAATTGGAAGTCAGTTCGAGAGCACTGCCGCTACTACATGTAGTGGTCATAGTAGAGATGCTACTAGATGTAGGAAGTGCCACTGGTTGAGCCGAAGGGAGAGCAGGATGCGCGGCAATGTGCTGATCTGTCACGACCATAGACTCCTCGACAATCATGGCCTTTTGCTGACAATAACCACGGTACTGAGTCGTTTGCTCCCCTGCCGGCGGCGATTGTCGGTGCCAGCGGCCTTCCAGCCGCCGAACTCGCTCTAGATTTGCGCGAACGATAAGACTAAAGTCGCAGGCGCGCGACACCACGGCGACTAAAGTCGCGCGGACGGCCAGGTCGGAGACACCGTAGTGTCCGTCGTTTGCCATGCGACTTTAGTCGCAGGCGCGCGGCGTCCGACATTACAATCGTGAGGCGCACCCTCACACCATGGGGTCATACATGTGCAGGTCGCGGTCGGGCATCTTGAGGCCCAGCAGCTGCAGGCGCTGCTGTGATGCGCCCTCCATGGCCTGCCATGGCAAGTTCTGCTCGCCGTTGTAGCGCTTGAGCCACCAGTAGCCGTAGTAGAGGTAAATGCCGCGCCGCAGACCATCCGAGTCGTTGCGCGCGCCGGTGTGCCAGATGGCGGCATTGATGAAGATGGCGGTCCCGGCCGGGCACTCGACCGCAACCTCGCCCTCCAGCGGCCGCTCGAGCTGTTGGCGCGACGGCCGCGCCTCGCCCAGGTGCGTCCTGGGGACCACGCGCGTCGGCCCCGTCTCCGACCCGATGTCGTCGACGAAGAGGATAGTGTTGATGGCCAGCGGCCGGTCGCCCGCGAACGAGAAGTCGCGGTGCCAGCGCCGCTCAGGGAACGTGCTGTGCGGCCCCTGGCGCAGCAGGTCATACTGCAGCAGTTGGACCTGGTTGCCGAAAATGGCGCGCTGGCGGTCCAGGATGGGCGCGTGCTCGATCAGGTCGATGAAGGGACGGTACTTCAGCAGTTGGTGCTGCGAGCAGGGAGGGGCCTTCTCGGCCTCCCACACCTCGTCAAACGCCCGCTGGATGGCCTGTAGATGCTCGCCGGCCAGGACGCCCTCGACCTTGAGATAGCCCTGCTCCAGGAAGAACTGTTTCTCGTCGGTCGTGATCATCGGTCTCCCCCGTTCGCGGCGCTTATGGCGCCCCTTAATTCGTCCAGGTACCACTGCGTGAGGAAGGTCAGGTCGGTTTCCATAGTCGAGTACGGGCCTGGACGGTAGCGGCTCGAGTTGACGCCCGTCTGGTTGTTGGCGCAGATGGTCCAGTCCTGCTCGCCGGTGGCCTTCCAGAAGGCGGCCAGGCGCTCGATGTCGTAGTCGACTCCCTCCACGGCGTCCTCGCGCACCAACCACGTGACCTGGGCCTCGGTGCGGGTGGGCGCGAGCGGCGTGAAGCGCAGCACGAAGGCGTAGTCGGGGCTGATCTCCGAGACGAAGGTTGGGAAGACGACCGCGCCGACGATCTCCGGCGGGCGCGAGGCCATGACGCCCAGCGGCGGCGCCACGGGCTGTCCGTCAAGGGTTTGCGAGACGAAGCCCGGCCCAAACGGGTAGGGGCCGCCGAGGTGCCACGTGTCCGGGCGTAGAGGAAATCCGCGGGTTGCGAACCCGTCTCCGTTACCCCCTTCAGAGGCGCGCGCCGTGTCGTCCTCGCGGTCGGCGGCCAGGACGCGGTTCTCCTGGTCGAGGATCGAGGCGCCCGCGCGGGCGCCCGCGACGGCGCGACAGTATTCGGGATGGGCCGAGCCGCAATGGTAGCACTCGCGGAAGTTCTCCAGCAGGATCTTCCAGTTGGACGCCACCTCGTAGGTCGCTGTGTGCGCCACCTTAGTCCGCTGCAGGTCGTAGGGCGCAAAGAGCGCGCCCAACTCGCGTGCAACCCGCTCGAAGTCGGGCGGAGTCTCGGCCAGGCTGACGAAGATGTGGCCGTGGAAGACGCGAGCGTGAGCGCGGTCCAGCCCGAAGGCCGCCTTGTCGAAGCCCGCGGGCATGTGGCGCGCGTGGGCCAGCCGGCCATCCGTCTCGTAGATCCACTGGTGGTAGGGGCAGGCCAGCTTCTTGACGTGGCCGGACTCCCCCAGGCAGACGAGGGACCCGCGGTGCCGGCAGACGTTGTAGAGTGCGTTGACCTCGTCGTCCACGCCGCGAATGATGATTAGCGGCTCGTCGCCCACCTGATAGGTGACATAGTCGCCCGGGCGGGGGATGCGGCTGGCGTGGCCGGCATAGAGCCAGTAGCGCTTGAAGATGGCCTCGAGGTCGAGCCGGTAGATCTCCTCGTCGGTGTAGAAGGGCCGGTCGAGGCTCCAGCCCACCCGCTGCGCCGCGACGAGGTCGGCCAGGCGACCGGGGCGATGGCTGATCGTATCCTGAGCGGGGTGAGTGATCGTATCCTGAGCGAGCACGTGCCCTATCCTCCTTGTCCTCTTCCGATTCCTGGTTAGACCGGCCGCGCCGCAAACCGGCCCGGCGCGAAGGCTGAGATGTCCTGGGAGGCTTTGCCGGCGACCGCTAACTCGGCCGCCAGCTTGCCCAGTCCGGGCCCATGGCTGATGCCCGCCTCGTTGTCGCCCCCCACGACGTAGAGGCCGGACACCCCAGCGACTGGTCCCAGCAGGTGGCGGCCGTCCGGGGTGTACGCGGGCAAGCCGGCCCGCACGGTCTTGAGGCGCGCGCCGGCAAACGCTGGCAGCGCCGGCGCCAGCCCCAGCGCCAAATCGTGCGCGTAGGGGCCGAGGTCGGTCGGCAACTCCGCGATGTCGGAGGGCAGGGGATTGGACGGGCGGCGCTGTGCCCGTACCGCAGGCTCGTAGTACGCGCCGGCCAGCAGCCCGCCGTCCTCCTCGCGCACCCACATGTCGTAGTAGTCAGCGAAGATCAGCATGGGCATGGCCGCGGGCAATGCGGGGACTGGCTCGGTCGTGAAGCGCACCGCGATCAGCGGGGAAAAGGAGAGCGCGGCCCCGACCATGGCGGCGAGCTCGCCCAGCCAGGCGCCGGCCGCGACCACCACAGCGGGCGTAGATATCCGCCCGCGCGCCGTCTCGACCCCCGTCACCCGGCCGCCGTCCGTCCCGATCCCTGTCACCGCCGTGCCGGTACGCACGCTGACGCCCAGCGCCTCCAGTTCGCGGCCCAGTGCATCGACCGTCAGGGACGTGTTGACGCGCAGCGCGGCCGGCCAGTACAGGGCCGAGGACACGCGCGCGGGCTCGACGGCGCCCCGCGTCACCGCGGCGACCTCTCGCGGGGAGAGCAGCGCCAATTCGCCCGGCGCCAGCCGCGCCTGTCCCCCCTCATGCTGCTTGTGCTGACGCCGGGCCTCCTCCGGACCCAGGGCGATGCGGGCCATGCCCACCTCCTTGAGCCCGATGTCGTGCGCGGCGCCCAGCTCACGGTAGAAGGCCAGACCATAGCGTTCCAGTCCCAGCTCCAGCGCATCCCAGGGCCGCTCGACCTCGGAGGCCCACAGGGAGACGAAGCCGGCCCCGGAGCCCGACGTCTGTAGTCCCAGCCCCGCCGCCCGCTCCAGCAACACCACGCGTCCCGCGCCCGCCCGAGCCAGATGATAGGCGACGCTGCAGCCAATGATACCGCCGCCGATCACGACCACGTCGGCCACGTTGGGTCGGGATATGCCCTTCTCTACCCCTTCTACCCCTGCCATTTCTGCCATCGCCTGCTCTCCTCGCCTTTGCCCCGGCGCCCCCGGCGTGCGCAACCGGTTGCTCATAGCTTAACGCCCGGTTGCGGCCCTCGTCAAGTACTATCGGAGGGCAGACCGCACCTTGCAGGCTGTTGCAGGGGCGGACGTTGGCCGTCCCCGCGACACCGTGCATGGCGCCGGGACTGCGGAGATAGGAGCGCCTGCGGCGGCTGACGCTCGATGGCGTGGGCGTGCTCGACCTGGACGAGCCCGTCACGCCAGAGGAGGGCGCGACATGGATGTTTCTGGTACGGTAATGTCAGGCGCCGGGCCCGCGGCCGCGGGATGTTGAGCAGATCACCACGTTCCCGCGAGGCAGATCACCCCCTGACAACGCACGGGCACTGCAGCGTCGGGATGAGAGTGCGGCCTTACCTGGCCGCAAGAACAGAGGATAGGAGGGTACCGTGTCGAGCGAGGACCTACGCCAGCTAGGGATCAGCGACCTTGAGCGCATCGCGCGCTTCCGCGCCGCCGGCTATGGCGGCAGCGTCTCGGACGCCCTCTGGTCGCTCGGCGTGCGCGATACCGTCTTCTCTCCCCGCTTCGTGGCGCTGCGGCAGAGCATGCAACTGGTGGGCCGCGCCGTGCCCATCAAGCTACACTCCCTGGTCGCCGACGCGCCGACGCCCCAGGCCAACCAGGACCTCGACCGGGCGCGCGACGCGGCGGAGGGCCACCCCCAGCGGCGTATGATGGAGACGGTCGCGGCGCGGCCCGACGGCACGATCCTGTGCTTCGACTGCGGCGGGGACCTGCAGCCGGCCCACTTCGGCGAGATGAGCTGCCAACTCGCCTACGCCCACGGCTGCCGTGGCATGCTGTTGGCCGGCAACTGCCGCGACACCCAATACGTGCTCAAGATGCCCGACTTCCCGGTCTACAGCTTCGGGACGCGGCCCAACGCCTTCGGCGGCTGGACCATCACCGAGGTCGACGCCCCGGTCTACTTGCCAGGGCACCTGACCCACTACGTCGCGGTGCGGCCGGGCGACTTCATCTTCGGCGACAACGACGGGGTGCAGCTGATCCCGGAGCGCATGGTCGACGAGGTGCTGCTGCGCGTGGAGGAGACCTTCGCCAAGGAGAACGAGGAGCGCCGCCAGATCGCCGCGGGCATGCCCGTGGACGAGGTCTACCGTGTCTTCGGGGTGTTGTGATGCCGTGCCGGATTGTCGAGGGCACGCTGGGGCGCGGCCTGCGCACCGTCACCCTGGAGAACGACCTGCTATCCGCGACGGTACTGGCCGACAAGGGCGCCGACATCTATACCCTGGTGCATCGCGCCTCGGGCGTCGACGTGCTCTGGAAAGCGCCGTGGGGCCTGCGCGAACCCGGCAGAGGCTTTGCCCCCGCGCCGAGCAGCGAGGTAGCCTGGCTCGAGCATTTCGCCGGCGGTTGGCAGGAGTTGTTCCCCAACGGCGGCGACGCCTGTATCTACAAGGGGGTCGAGTTGCCCTTCCACGGCGAGGCCTCGACGCTGCCCTGGACCGCCACGGTGCTGGTGGACACGCCCCAGGAGGCGCGCGTCCTCTTCTCGGTGCGCCTGTTCCGCAGCCCCTTCCGGCTCGAGCGCACCATGACCGTGCGGGACGGCTCGCCCATGCTGACCCTGGACGAGCGGGTCACCAACGAGGGCGCCGAGCCGCTGGCCGCCATGTGGAGCCACCACCCCTGCCTGGGCGCCCCATTCCTGGGCCCTGATTGCCTGCTGGACACCGCCGCGCGCACGGTATGGGCTGAGCCGACCTACGACACGCCGCGCGGGCGCCTGCGGCCGGGCGGGCGCTGGGCGTGGCCGCGCGCGGAGGCGCGCGACGGCGCGCCCGTCGACCTGTGCCGTGTCCCGGCCGAGGGGGCCGACCTGTTCGCCTACCTGGGCGACTTCGCGGAGGGCTGGTACGCGGTCACCAACCCGACGCTCGGCTTCGGTCTGGCTATGGTCTGGCCGGCAGGGGTGTTCCCTCACGCCTGGCTGTGGCAGGAGTTGCGCGGCTCGCGTGGCTTCCCCTGGTACGGCGCGGCCTACACTATGGCCGTTGAGCCCGCCAGCAGCGTGCCCGGCCTGGGCCTGAACAGGGTCATGGAGGGGACGGGCACGCACTTGATGCTCGACGCTGGCGAGAGCCGCGCGTTCACGCTACGCGCCATCTTCTATGACGCGGACGCCGCGACCGGTGGTGTCGAGCACGTCGGCGCTGACGGCGCCATCCGTCTGCGCGGTGGCGCGTAGGGAGGGGGCGTTGTAGTGGCCGACGACCGGGATGGCGTCCCCGCGCTCGCGCCGCGCCGGGCGCGCCCCAACATCGACGACATTGCCACGCGCACGGGCCTGCACAAGTCCACCGTCTCGCGCGCCGTCAGCGGCAAGGGCCGCGTGTCGCCCGCCACGCGGGCGCGTGTGCTGGCCGCGCTCGATGAGGCTGGCTTCGTGCCCAGCCGCCTGGCCGCCAGCTTGCGCACCGGCCGTACGGGTCTGCTGGGCCTCGTGATCGACGGGCCATACGACCCCATCCGCCTGGCCACCATGCAGGGCGCGCTCGACGCGGCCACGCGCGCTGGTTACGGCATGGTGGTCTACATGACGGCGCACGACCAGGCGACGACGGCGGCGCCGGCGCCCGGCACGTCCGCCTTGTTCCTCGCGGGCGCCGCTCGGGACGGCGCGGTCGAGTTGCCGTCGCCCACCGCCGATCTGATCGCCCAGGGCTGGGTCGACGGCGCCCTCGTGCTCTGGCCGAGCCGCGCCGACGAGCCGCTGGTGCGCCGCATCCACGACCTGGACCTGCCCCTGGTGCTGATCGAGCCCGAGGCCGTGATGGACGGAGTCCCGGCGGTGTACGCCGACGCTTACCACGACGGCTACCTCAGCGCGCGCTACCTACTGGACCTGGGACATCGCCGCATCGCCGCCTGCGGTCATCCGGCGGAGTGGGGCGTCGAGGGCGCCTACCTCGACGGCTACCGGGCCGCGCTGGCCGAGGACGGCGTGCCCCACGATCCCGCGCTGGGTCTGGCCGGCGGTTGGAGCTACGAGGCGGGGTACGAGACCGCCGCCCGCTGGCTGGGCCTGTCGGATCCGCCGACCAGCGCTCTTTTCCGCAGTGACATGGCCGCCCTGGGGGCCATGGCGGCCGCGCGCGACCTTGGGCGGCGTGTGCCCGAGGACCTCGCCGTGATCGGCGGCGATGACACGCAGATGGCGCGTTGGATCAAGCCCACGCTGACCGCGCCGCGCGAGCGTCGCTCTGGTTTGGCGCGCGCCGCCACCGATGTGTTGCTCGCCTTGATCGCCGGGCAAGCGGCCCCGACCGATCCCGTGTTAGTCCGCACCGACCTCGTCGTGCGCCAGTCGACCGGCCTCCCGCGGTAGCGTGCGTGCCGGGCGTCCATCCCGTCCCACGCGCCTACATCCGCTCGCACGACCGCTTACGCACAACACGTCGATACCTTCTGGTAAAATCGAGCCATTGCTCGGCGGATCGGACCGCTGTGCTTTCTCGTTCGACGGACGGCAGGGATTTCGCCCCGACGACCTCTACCTCTACCATGGGCGGCATACCTCCCGGCGTTGGTAAAGGCTACGGTGATGTCGTGAAACGTGTGCTTCTCACGGGCATGTCGGGAACTGGCAAATCCACACTGATCGGCGAGCTCGCCGCGCGCGGATACAAAGCCGTCGATCTGGACGCCGACGAGTGGTCCGAATGGGTCGAGGTCGCGTTCATCGGTGACCCCACATCACCCGCGTCACCCGTGGAACTGGGCCGGGACTGGGTATGGCGAGAGGATCGCATTCACGACCTCTTATCCACCGAAGACGCCGACGTGTTGTTCGTCAGCGGTTGTGCGGAGAATATGGGGAAGTTCTACGCGCAGTTCGATCACGTCGTCTTGCTGGCCGTGCCGGCCGCCGTGATCGTTGAGCGATTGGCCGCCAGGACGACCAATCTGTATGGAAAACGTCCCGAAGAAGTCGCGCGCGTGTTGGGTCTTCAGCAAGCCATCGAGCCGGTGCTAAGAAGAGTCGCCGGGCACGAAGTCGATACCAGCGTCCCTCTCAACCAGGTGGTAGCGAAGGTGCTCCAGCTCGTGGACGTACGCGCGTGATCGACTCAGGCGGGTAACGGCCCTTACGTCCTACGCCCAGGGCTTAGCGTACTTTAATCCCCGTTTCGTCAAACGACCCCGAGTAGCAGGACACATAAGATCCTTGCGCCCACGGATCGCACATTCGCGGCGTGACCGGTCATGCGGATGGGTCCGGTCACGGTCTTTGTCTTGGCATCAACGTCATACGTTTCAGGGGCATGGGAGGATGCGCAACCGGTTGCAACACGATTGACAGCCGGCTCTCTCGGCGGTACTATATCCCACATACGATGAATCGACGCCGGCCCATTATGTCGCAGGCCGGCTCCCCCGGCGAACGCCGCGAAAGGAGGATGCTGGATAGGTGGCCGCCACGATCACGGGCGCGCCGGTTCCTGGCCGCACGGACTGGGAGGATTAGGGATCGGGCGGCGCTCGATTGCGCATGTCAGCGCGCACGAACCGGTCGCCCTCATACAACAGGACGATACGACGATATAGCCGTGCCCGCACGCGTACGGGAGACCGCGCCGCATAGGCGGCGTGACAGCGGCGTGGGCACGGCCGAGCCATAGTTCAGGGAGGAGCATTAGAGATGACCACTCGTTCGAAACCGGCAAGGATCGCCGCGCAGGCGCTCATCAGCGGGGCGCTTGTCCTGGCCGCGGCGTTGGCCCCGGCCCACACCCCGGCCCGCGCGGCGCGCGTCCACGCCGCCTATCCGCCCCTGGTGGTGTTCGACGGGCTATCGCCCTTCGTGCGCCAGTTCAACATCAACGAGGGCTACGGCGCCCAGCCGGGCGCGGTCACTCAGTCGATCTACGAGCCGCTCTACCTCATCGACAACGTGCAGTACAAGCAGTATCCCTGGCTGGCCACGTCCTACCAGTGGAGCAAGGACCTCAAGACGCTGACCTTCACCATCCGGCACGGCGTGAAGTGGTCCGACGGCGTGCCCTTTACCGCGCGCGACGTGTACTACACCATGGCCATCCTGGGCAAGAAGTACCCGGCGCTTCCTGCCGCCGGGGCCGATCAGCTAGGCCTATGGGAGAAAGGCAGCCTCAACGAGGCCACCGCCGTCACCATGCCGGCCGCGGATAAGGTCGCTATCACCTTCAAGACCGCCGACGTGACCCGCTTCTTCAACGTCGCCGGCCTGGTACCGCTGCCCGAGCACATCTGGTCCAAGCAGAAGGACCCGCTGCACTGGGCCAACCCCGACCCCGTGGCCACCGGCCCGTTTACCCGCATCAGCAACTTCACCGCGCAGGGCTTCGACATGGGGCGCAACCCCCTCTACTGGCAGCCGGGCAAGCCGGCCTTTGATACGGTGCGCGTGGTCTACTTCACCAGTAACGACGCCGCCAACCTGGCCATCGAATCGGGGCAGGTCGACTGGGGCGGGCAGGCGCCCATCCCCAACGCGTCGCGGCTCTACGACGCGCGCAACCCCAACTTCCACCACTTCTACTGCCCCTGCTACATGGCCAACAACATCTTCTTCAACGACACCAAGTACCCCTACAGCCTGGTGGCCTTCCGCCAGGCGCTCAGCATGGCCATCAACCGGCAGGTCATGAATATCAACGGCGACTACGGCTACTTCCCGCCCTCGGACATCCAGGGCATCAACGGCCCCTACCCCGGCTGGGTCGATAACACGATCCCGCAGACGCTGGCCCAGTACAACCCCGCCGCCGCCAAGGCCCTGCTGCTCAAAAACGGGTTTACCTATCAGAATGGGCAGCTGATCGACCCGCACGGCCACAAGGTGGCCTTCGACATCATCCCGACCATCTCGCCGCTGGCCCAGACTCAGGTCATGGCGCAGGAGTTCAAGGGCATCGGCATCGACGCGGGCATCAAGGTGCTGCAGTTCGGCGACTTCCTCGACCGGCTGCAGAAGGGCAACTTTGATGTAGTCGACGGGTGGGACAACGGCGGACCCAACCCGTACTACTACTACGAGCCGCTGCTGTCCAGCCGCGCCACCGCGGCGCTCGGCACGCAGGTACCGGAGTCAAACTATGAGCGCTGGAGCAACCCGCAAATGGATGCTTTGTTCGCGCAGTTCCGCCAGACGAGCGACTTGCAGCGCCAGCACCAGTTGATCAATCAGATCCAACGGCTGTTCGTGCAGTACCTGCCGATTATCCCCACCACCATCACGCCGATCCCCGAGGAGTACAATACCACCAACTACACCGGTTTCCCCACCCAGAACGACAACTACGCCTACGGCACGCCGTTCGAGTTCGGTTTTCCCCAGGACACCCTCCTGATCCTGACCCGCGTGCATCCCTCGCACTGAGTCGGGCGCGTCGCCGCGCTCCCGGACCTGGCTCCGCGGCCCGGCTATGGCTGTGCGCTTAGCCATAGCCGGGCCGCAAGCGATCGGTAACATCCGTTCTAGCCGCTGATCTCAACCAGTCGTTCTCCCGTTCGTAGGAGTTCAAGCGCATCACGCAAGGTTGTGCCCAGGATCTCGCGCAATCGCGCATTCGACGTGTTCCCGCAGGTTAACCAGATGATGCGCGGCGGAACGCCATGACGATCAGCCAATTCAACGAAATCGCGATCTTTGGTCATGACGATCGCATCCGCTGCTTTGGCAGCCGCGAAAATGTCCCGATCCTCGGCGTCCCGCAAACCAAGATCTCATACGGCAACCGCGGTCACCCCGTAGGTCTCCGCGATCCACAGGGCTATCGCGGGCGGCAGTTGCGCGTCCACCCAGATCGTCACGCCACCAACACGGGATGGTCAAGTTTCCGCGCCGCATAAACGAGTGCGGCCTTGAGATCGTCGGGCTCGAGATCGGGCATGTCCGCCAGGATCTCATCGCCGGTCAATCCGGCCGCGTAGAGGTCGAGGATGTCCGATACCCGGATGCGCGTGCCCCGCAAGCACGGGCGGCCGCCGCACTGGTGCGGGTTGATCGTGATTCTGTCAAGGATGTTAGACATCGTGTTGCTCCCGAAGACATATAGTCCGGCTTTTTGTAGCCCTTGTTCTAGTATAGAGGGCTGTTCGCGACAACCCATGTAACGGCGCCCGCCGATCCATATCATAGGTCTTCCGCCACTGGCCGCCGTGCGCTGCCAGACCTACACCCTCTTCATTCATCGCCTATTCATCATATGTTTGCAAGGATAGCGGAATAGGAGACGCGTGGCCGGCTGGATCATGCTTCTCTAACAGGTCCAGACAACCGAACAAGGGTCTCTATTGACAGGCCGCGGCGCAGGGAGTACTATCTCATACATATAATGAATCGGACATCGAGTGGCAATCATGGTCATGGCCGCGCGGCGATGACAAGAGAGGAGGGGCGCGGGAAGGCCGGCGATCCTTGTGGCGCGACAGGCGCCATTGGAGACACGCGAACGCATCCTGTTGGCGCGAACCGTCGCGTGACCAGGACTGTTGGCCAGGTCGAGCTTATCCCGCAGGGACGAACAGGATAGACACGAGCTGATAAACCAGTGCTCGACCCCCGCCAGAGCAATGGACGTGTTCGAACGTGACGCCGGCGCGGCGTCGCCAGGGCGTAACTCAACGAGGAGCATGACCTACTATGATACGTCGTTCGCGATCGGCCGCCATGGCCATGGCGGTGCTGGGCAGCGCCGCGCTTGCCCTTTCTGCCGCGGCTATCCCCGCCGTCTCCGCTCATGCCAGTCTGCCCCTGGCTAGCCTGCCGCCCCTGGTTATCTCGACCAGTGGCTCGGGAGTCCTGCCGCCCTACGTGCGCAACTTTAACCCCTGCTCCGGCTACAGCTCCAATCCCGGCGGCGCCTTCGCGGTGATCTATGAGCCCTTGTTCCTGCTCGACTCCGTCCAGTACAAGCAATACCCCTGGCTGGCCACCGGGGAGACGATCAGCAAGGACCTCAAGACGGTCACGGTGACCATTCGGCACGGCGTCAAGTGGTCCGACGGTCAGCCCTTCACGGCGCAGGACGTATACTACACCCTGGCCGTGTTGGATAAGAAATCCGCGCAGTGCGGCAGCGGCCTGTGGAGCCAGGGCGCCACCGGCGTCAACCTCGTGGGCTCGGACCAGGTGGCCATCCACTTCTCCACGGCGGACAGCACGCGCCTTTACACTCTGATCCCTAATACCGGCATCCTGCCGAAGCACATCTACGAGAAAGCGGCGAACCCCGTTACCCTGCAGATCCCCAATCCCGTGGGCACCGGCCCCTTCACCGAGGTGCAGAACTTCACGGCGCAGGGCTACGACCTGGGCCGCAACCCCTACTACTGGCAGGCGAGCAAAATCGCGATGCCCGCGATTCGCCTCGTCGGCTTCACCAGCAATCAGGCCGATCAGCTGGCGACCGAGGCGGGGCAGATCGACTGGTCGGGCACCGCGATTCCCAACGCGGCGCGGGTCTACGACGCGCGCAACCCCAACTTCCACCACTTCTACCCCGCTGGCTTCGCCGACAACCCGCTCTTCTTCGACGACACCAAGTATCCCTACAGCCTGCCCGCCTTCCGCAAGGCGCTCAGCATGGCCATTAACCGGCAGGCCATCGACGTCAACGCCAATTTCGGCTACGATCCGCCGGCCACGGCTACAGGGCTCGACCCCTGGCCCTCCTGGATCGATAAGAGCATCCCCAACACGCTGACCCAATACAACCCGGCGGCCGCGCAAGCCATGCTCAAGAGCGCGGGCTTTACGCTGCGCAACGGCCAGCTGTTCGACCCGCACGGCGGCCGCGTCTCCTTCACCCTCATTCCAGCCTTCGATACCGCCGGGGGCCAGATCATGGCCCAGAATTTCAAGGCGCTGGGGATCGACGTCACCCCGCAGGTGTTGCAGTTCGGGCCGATGTTCGACAAGGCGCAACGGGGTACCTTCGACGTACTGTATGGCTGGAGCAACGGCGGTCCCACGCCGTACAACTGGTATCAGCCGTTCTTCGCCAGCGAGTTCTTCAAGCCGATCGGGCAGCAAGACACCCTGGGCTGGAACTGGGAGCGATGGACGAACCCGCAGATGGACAGGCTGTTCGCGGCCTTTCGTGCGACCGCCGATGTGCAGCAGCAGCACAAAATCGCCAACCAAATGCAGCGCATCTTCGTGGACAACATGCCGGTCGTCCCGCTGAACGAGCAAAGCATCGCGGAGAACTACAGCACGGCGCACTACACCGGCTTTCCCACCGCGGCGAACAACTATGCGGCCGGACAGGCCTTCGCCTTCGCGTCGGACACTCTGCTGATCCTGACCCGCCTGCATCCGTCGCAGTAAACAGAGTTGATCTTGCCGCGGAGTCACTCGACGCATTAAGATCCGTCGGGAGGGCGGTTGGCGGGATAGCGGGGATAGACGCCCGCCCCCGCCGCCCCCGCCGCCCCGCCAGCCGCGCGGAACGCGGCCGCGACTAGGAGGAGGAGACAAGGATGCGCTACGTCGCGCGCAGACTGGCGTTCTATCTGGTGGCCCTATGGGCCTCGCTGACGCTCAACTTTGCCATTCCCCGCCTGATGCCCGGCAACCCCGCCGAGGCCATCTTCGCCTCGCACGCCGCGCAGATGCGCAACAACCCCAACGCCCTGCGCACGCTCGAGACGACGCTGGGGCTCTCCAACGATCCCCTGCCGCTGCAGTATCTGCACTACCTCGGCAACCTGGCGCACGGCGACTTCGGCGTCTCCTTCAGCTTTTTCCCCGGTCGCGTCTCCACGGTCATCGCCACCAGCCTGCCCTGGACCATCTTCCTGGTCGGCCTGGCCTCGATCATCGCCTTTGTGGTCGGCATCGCCATCGGGGTCGTCGTGGCCTGGCGGCGCGGCGGTTTCCTGGATAGCGTCCTGCCGCCCCTGACGCTGCTCACCAGCAGCTTCCCGTTCTTCTTCCTGGCCCTGCTGTTGCTCTACATCCTGGCGTTCACCTTCCGCTGGTTCCCGCTCAACGGCGCCTGGACGGTGGGATCCGTGCCCAGCCTGACGGCGGGCTTCGCCGCCGACGCCCTGTCGCACGCGGTGTTGCCGGCCGTGACCATCGTCATCGTCTCCATCGGCGGCTACATCCTGGGCATGCGCAACACCATGATCAACGTCCTCTCCGAGGACTATATCACCATGGCTCAGGCCAAGGGGCTGTCCGACCGCCGCGTGATGCTGGGCTATGCCGCGCGCAACGCCCTGCTGCCCCAGATTACCGGCTTCGCCCTCAGCCTGGGCTATCTGGTGGGCGGCCAGATCCTGATCGAGTACGTCTTCAGCTACCCCGGCGTGGGCTACCTGTTGGCCAACGCCATCGGCTCGGAGGACTACCCGCTGATCCAGGCCCTGCTGCTGATCATCACGGTCTGCGTGCTGCTGGCCAACCTCGCCGCCGACCTGCTGTACAGGTTGTTCGACCCGCGCGTGCAGAACGCCTGAATGTCTAGACGCCCGGCCATTCGTCGCCCTTGCTACTGAGAGGAGCTTGCCATGCAGATGCAACAAACGGCCGATACCCTGCTGGATATCCAGGAGCACGGGGATAGCGCCGGCGCCACGCCGCCTGGCGCCCCGACCGCTTCGGGGTCGCGGCGCGCGCGCGGCGCCGGGGCCGCGCGCCTGGCCCGCTCGATCCTCGGCAATCGCAAGGCGGCGCTTGGCGTCGTCATGCTGGCGTTCTTCGTGTTGGTGGCCGTCGTCGGACCTATCATCTGGCCGGGCGACCCCTCGGCCCCATTCTATGACGGCCCGCCGATGCAGGGGCCCTCGGCGGCGCACTGGTTCGGCACCGACCAGCAGAGCCACGACATCTTCCTGCAGATGGTCTACGGTACGCGCCCCGTCCTCTTCATCGGCTTCAGCATCGCGCTGCTGGCCACCGTGTTCGCGGGCATCGGCATCCTCGGCGGCTACGTCGGCGGCTGGGTCGACGACGCGCTCAACCTGCTGACCAACGTCTTCCTGGTGATCCCGGCGTTCCCGCTGGTCATCGTGCTGGCTTCCTGGATCCAGGTCAAGAACGACATCCCGCTCATCCTGGTGATCACGCTGACCAGCTGGCCCTGGGGCGCGCGCGTGCTGCGCAGCCAGACGCTCTCGCTGCGTGAGCGCGACTTCGTGCAAGCCGCGGTCGTCAGCGGCGAGGGGACCTGGCGCGTGGTGACGCGCGAGATCCTGCCCAACATGATCAGCATCGTGATGGGCAACTTCATCGGCACGGTCATCGCGGCCGTGGGCAGCGCGGCGGGCCTGTACTTCCTGGGCCTGGGCAACCTCTCCGAGGTCAACTGGTTCACCATCCTGTACTGGGCGCAGCAGTCCTCGGCGTTGCAGCAGGGCGCCTGGTGGACCTTCGTCATCCCCGGCGGTGCCATTGCCGCCGTCGGCGTGGCCTGCGCGCTGATCAACTACGGCATCGACGAAGTCAGCAACCCGCGGCTGCGCCTGGAAAAGGTCAAGTCCGCGCGCAAACAGGCAGTGTCCGCGCCGTCCATGGCCTCGGCCGGCGCCGGGAAGGCGGCGGCGCGATGACCGTTCGCCACCTCCCCGCTGAGCCCGTCCAGGAGGGTCCCGCTGTAGCGCCGCCGGCCGCCGCGGGCGACGGTGGGCCGCCCGGCGAAACCCTGCTCGAGGTGCGCGACCTGACCGTCGACTATCTGACGCCGCGCGGCCCGGCCCGCGCCGTGGACCACGTCTCGTTCGCGGTGGCCAAGGGCGAAGTGTTCGGCCTGGCGGGAGAGTCGGGCTGCGGTAAGAGCACGGTGGCCCACGCGCTGCTGCGCCTGATCAAGCCGCCGGGTCAGATCAGCGGCGGCCAGGTGCTGTTCGAGGGGCAGGATCTGGTGGGCCTCTCCCCCAAGAGGCTGCAGGACTTCCGCTGGCGGCGCGCCTCGATCGTCTTCCAGAGCGCCATGAACGCGCTCAACCCGGTGACCAGCCTGGGCGCGCAGATGTGCGACGCGATCCGCGCCCATCAGAAGGTGAGCAAGGCCCAGGCGCTGGAGCGCGCGGCCGAGATGTTCGCGCTGGTCGGCATCGACAGCCGCCGCCTGAAGAGCTACCCGCACCAGCTGTCCGGGGGCATGCGCCAGCGCGCGGTCATCGCCATGGCCCTGACGCTCAACCCCGAGTTGATCGTGATGGACGAGCCCACCACCGCGCTCGACGTGGTGGTGCAGCGCGACATCCTGCAGCAGATCGAGGACCTGCAGGCCCGCTTCGGCTTCTCGATCCTCTTCATCACCCACGACCTCTCGCTGCTGGTCGAGTTCTCTACGCGCATCGCCATCATGTACGCCGGACGGATCATCGAACTGGCCCGCGCCGACGAACTGTTCGCGCAACCCCACCATCCCTATACGGTCGGCCTGATGAGTTCGTTCCCCTCGATCCGGGGCGCGAACAAGCGGCTGCAGGGCATTCCCGGCAGCCCTCCCGACCTGGTGACCCCACCCCCGGGCTGCCGCTTCGCTCCGCGCTGCCCGCACGTGCTGACCACCTGCCGCCAGACGTACCCCACGCTGCGCGAGATCTCGCCCGGCCACTGGGTGTCCTGCCATTTGGACGGAGTGGCTAGTGGTTAGTGGTTAGTGACGAGTGAGGTCACTAGCCACTAACCACTAGCCACTAGCCACTAGCCACTAGCCACTCGGAGAGACATATGCAACCACGCGAACAGGCCTCGGATGTCGTGTTGGACGTGCGGGGACTCAGCAAGTTCTTCCCCGCCGGGGGAGGCGGTCTTTTTGGGGGTGAGCGGCGGCTCATCCACGCCGTCGAGGACGTCAGCTTCACGCTGCGGCGCGGAGAGATCCTGGCCCTGGTGGGCGAAAGCGGCAGCGGCAAGAGCACCATCGCCCGCTTGTTGGCCGGCCTCTACCCCGCCACGGCCGGTCAGGCCATGTTCCACGGCCAGGACGCGCTGAAGCTACATGGCCGCGGGTCCTTGCTGCGCTACCGCGGCCGGGTGCAGATGGTGTTCCAGGACCCCTTCGGCTCGCTTAACCCCGTCAAATCGATCGCCCATCACATCGAGCGGCCCCTGCTGCTCCACCAGGAGGCCAGGGGCAGCCGCGCGGCCGGGCAAAAGGTCCTGGAGCTGCTGCAAACGGTGGGTCTGACGCCGCCGGAGGAGGTGGCGGCCAAGTTCCCGCACCAGCTCTCGGGCGGCCAGCGCCAGCGCGTCTCCTTCGCCCGCGCCCTGGCCGTGAACCCCGAGATCATCCTGGCCGACGAGCCGATCAGCATGCTCGATGTCTCCATCCGCATGGGCATCCTCAACATGA
>JAABUQ010006646.1_pt1 | contig 17352 bp, 12 predicted proteins | sample 5560001 | NCBI WGS metagenome assembly JAABUQ01 (sample SAMN10711888, study PRJNA513371) | rock metagenome | isolation source: Antarctica rocks | place: Antarctica: Victoria Land, Finger Mt nord | collected 2015-12-18
GACCTCCTGCCCACCGCGCCAGCGTGGGTTAGCGCCGCGGATGTCCGCTCCGCGGTGACGGTGGGGGTCCTCAGCGCGGCCGTCTTCGGGTTCGCCTTTGGGTTGCGCGCCGGGGTGGTGGTGGGTCCGGCCTACGCGCTCATCCTGTGGCGCGGAGTGTGCACCCGGCGGCTGGCGGGCGGCGCCTTTGCCCTGCTGGTGCTCGTCGTCCCGGTCATCTACCTGGTTACGCTGGGCCACGACCTGGGCGGCTATGACACCGGCTTTGCCACCCAGCACCTGGCGGCCCACTGGGTGGCCGTGGGGGCGTTCGCGCTGCTGGCGCTGGTCCTGGCGCGGGACCTGGTCACGCTTCGCCGCCTCAGTAAGGCCACCGGTCGCGAGCCGGATGACCGAGCAGCCCGGCCAGACCGGGCAGCTTCGACACCAGCGCGAGCTTGATCGCCACGTTGCGCACGAACCACGGCAACTGAGCGAGCTGGCGGAGGCAGTTCCGCGCCCGGTCGCGCCCTCGCAGCGGCACCGAGGTCCGGCGGTACTGCGCCAGCGAGCGGGAGCGGCCTTCGTAGAGGAAGTCGCGCCCCCAGACCAGCTCGCGGGCGATGGCCAGGGTGACGCCGATCGAGGAGAAGGCGTCGTGGATCAGCATCGTCCCCCCGGGCTTCACCCGCTGCCCCCAGCGCACGATGTCCTCCCGCGCGGGAGCGAAGCGGTGGGCGCCATCGACGTAGAGCATCGCGATCGGCGCCCGCACCTCCGGATGCGCCTCGCCCGAGCGCCGGCGGACGTGGCGCACCGACTGCGCCACTCCGGCTCGGCCGAGATTGGCTTGGAAGGCTCGGTGGTCGCCCTCACCGCGGGCACGGTCGTCCTCGATCTCCTGGGGGCCGCGGTCGCCGCCGGCGTGGGGATCGATCGCCACAATCGCCACATCGCCCGCGGCGGCCTTGGCCAGGATGATCGTCGAACGGCCGTGAAAGCTGCCGATCTCGACGATCGGGCCCGGCGCGGCAACCGCCGCGGCGGCATTGAACAGGCGACGCGCCTGGTCCTCCGAGAGCCAGCCCGCCACGCCGGCGATGGCCGCCTGCGCCTCCAGGAAGCGGGCGCTCACGCGGGCAGGGTGTCGCGGAGCGCCGCTCCCGCGGCCGCCGGCTCGGCGGTCTGGCCCCCGCCTCCCAGGCCAGCCGCGGGAAGCTCGCCGGGGCGCCCTCGTCGGCGTTGACGATCGAGCACCGCCAGGGTCTCCCTCGCTGTCTCCTCCCAGCTGAACCGGGCCGCGCGCTGCAGCGCCTGATCCCCGAGACGCTCCCGCCGCGCGGGGTCGGCGAGCAGGTGTGAGACCTGGGCGGCCAGCTCCGCGGGGGTGTCGGCGAGCAGGCCGGTGGATCCTTCCTCGATCGCCTCGGCCAGTCCGCCGGAGCGCAGCGCCGCGCTGGGGGTGGCGCACGCCGCCGCCTCGGTCACCGACAGGCCCCACCCCTCGGCCGAGGACGCGGTGATGTTGACCCACGCTCGCTGATAGAGCGCACGCTTGTGCTCCTCGCTGACGTGCCCGTGCACCCGCACCCGGTCCTGCAGGCCGCGGCTCTGGATCTCGGCCAGCAGCGCATCTCGGTGATCGCCGTCGCCGGCCAAGTCCAGCACGGCCCCGGGGATCCGCTCCAGGACCTCGAGCACGACCTCGATCCGCTTGTAGCGCTTGAGCCGTCCGAGGTAGAGCAGCGTCGGATCCGCCGCCCGCGCCCGTGGATCCGGGCCGAAGGCGTCGGCCTCGGCACCGATGTAGACGATCTCGACCTGGGCCGGATCGATGCCGTGGCGGACGATGTCGATGGCCGTCGCCCGGGAGATGGTGAGAAACTGGGCCCCCCGGTAGAGCAGCCGCAGGGGCAGCGTCTCCAGCGCCAGCGCCGCCACCCGTCCGGGCGTCCCCAGCTCCTCGGCATAGTGATGGCGGTGGATGTGGTGAATAAGGGTCACGTGCGGGATGCGGCACCACAACGGAGTCAGGAACGTGACCCCATTGACGACCTCCAGCACGACGTCGGCATCCGGCACCAGGTGCCGCCACTGGCGCAGGATGGCGCGGGGGAACACGGTCGAGCGCCCGCCGACGCGGTGCAGAGTGAGCGCTCCGGTCCGCTCCACAGCCGGGGCGCCCGCGTAGGCGCAGGCGATGACCGAGACTCGGTGGCCCCAGTTCAGCCAGTGGGTGACCTGGTTGAACAGGTTGGTTCCGGTTCCGCCCCCCTGAGGGTGGGTCCAGTCGCGGTCGGAGAGGATGAGGATGTGCAGCCGCTCGCCGGAGAACCCCGCCGCGGGGGCATCGGGAAGCTCTTGCGGGGCGGCGGTGCTGGAGGAGGACAGGCCCGTCATCGGGGCGGCAGTGTAGCCAGCCTCGGTGGGTCGCCGATCCGGCTGGCGGGGGCCGCCTGAGACGATGGAGCGCGTGAGCGAGCAAGCCGCGCCCGAGGACCCGGCCGGACGCCTGGCCTTCCCGCGCGCGGAGCTCCGCAAGCGGACGGTGCGCGGGGTACTAATCAACGCGCTCTTCATGGGCGGCTCGGAGGCCCTGGCGGTGCTTCAGGGCCTGATCGTCACGATCCTGCTGGGACCGCGGGCAATTGGCCTATACGGAATCGTTACCACCACGGCGGTGACGGTCGCGGCGCTGCGACGCGTGGGGATCGACGAGGCGTTCGTGCAGCAGCAGGAGGCCGACCAGGAAGCGGAGTTCCAACGCGCCTTCACCCTGGAGCTGATCGTCGGCGGCTCCTTCTCGCTGGTGCTGGTGGCGATCGCCCCGATCGTCGCGGCCGCCTACCACGATGGCCGGCTGGTGCTGCTGATGATCGCGGTGGCCTATCTGCCGACGGCGTTCGCGCTGCAGGCACCGTCATGGATCTTCTTTCGCCGGATGGACTTCGTGCGGGTGCGCCTGCTGCAGTCGCTCATCCCCGTAGTGACGTTCCTGGTCACGGTGCCGCTGGCGGCCACGGGGGTGGGGGTCTGGAGCCTCGTCATCGGCCCAGCGGTGGGCAGCAGCGTGGCGGTGGCGGCCGGAGTCTGGATCTCGCCCTACCCGATGCGGCTCCGCTTCGATCGTGAAGCCCGCCGGCGCTACTTCCGCTTCTCCTGGCCGGTGTTCGTCTCCGCCGCCGCGCTGCTGGTGGTCCAGCAGGGCCAGCTGCTTGCCTTCACCGCCCGCGGGTCGCTGGCATCGGCCGGTTACATCACCCTGGCGGTGTCGCTGACCCGCTACGCCGACCGCGCCGATCAGATCATCGCCACCACGATCTACCCCGCGATCTGCGTGGTCGCTGACCGGATCGACACCCTGCGAGAGATGTTCGTCAGCTCCAACCGCGCCGCCCTGGTGTGGGTGCTGCCGTTCTGCGCCGGCTTCCTGCTGTTCGCCCCTGATCTCGTTCACTTCGTGCTGGGGGCCAAATGGAGGCCGGCCACGCTGCTGCTGCAAGGGCTGGCAGGGGTGGCCGTGATCCAGCAGCTGGGCTACAACTGGTTTTCCTTCTACCGCGCTCGAGGGGACTCCAGGCGGCAGGCGGTGGAGGCCGTAGTGATGACCGCGGCCTTCTTGGGACTCGCGATCCCGGGGCTGCTGCTGTGGGGCACCTGGGGCTTCATCGGCGGCCGGCTGGCCACTGCCCTGCTCGTGCTGGCCCTCCGCCGGGTGTACGTGCGCCGGCTGCTGGGGGTCGAGCTGCTGAGCCTGGGGGTCCGGGGTGCAGCTCCCATCGCCGGCGCCGTGCTGGCGGTGCTGGCGCTCCGGCTACTGATCTGGCGCGGCGGCCGCACGCTCGCCCAGGCGCTGGTGGAGCTGGCGCTGTTCCTGGTCCTGAGCGGCCTGCTCACCTGGAAGCTGGATCGCGACCTCGTCGGCGAGCTGCTCGCCCAGGTGCGTCCAGGAGCTCGCCCCGCCGACGCTCGGCCTCAGCCGGCCCAGCGCAGCACGTCGTAGTGATACAGGCGGGCCAGCAGCCGATAATGAGCTGAGATCCAGCGGTCGAGGGTGTGGACGCCGCTCGCGCGACCGCGCAGATTGGGCTCACGCGAGGAGGAGACGGGGTCGGTCCAGCGCACGATCACCCTCGGGCGCACCGAGGCCAGCTCGCTCACGATCCTCGCCTGGGCGGCGGCGCCGGTGAGAAGGCCGAAGTCCTCGGGCGTCGGGTTTCGGCGCTGGGTGAGAACGTAGATCAGGGGATCGTTGAAGCGGACGAGATCCGAGCGGCGGGCGGCGACGTAGATCGGGGCCCGAGGGGGCACCTCGGCGTCCACGAGATCCACCATCCGCTCGATCGCCCGTGCCTCCGGCGGACGGGCCTGCACCCCGTCGCCTACGGCGATCTGCAAGCGGGACTCGGGCGGGGGATGCACGAGCGCCGAAAGGCGGTTGAGCACCCCATGGGCCAGGAGCAGCCCGAGCAGCAGCACACAGGCAGGGATGAAGCGGCGCGGTCCGTTCACGGCCCGGAGCCCCAGCACCACGACCGCCACCACGAGCACCGGTTGGGCGTGGAACTCGTCGCTGCGCGAGAGCAGATAGGGCACCGTGCCGGCGCCGAGCACGATCAGGCCGCAGGCGCGCGCCGGCAGCCGGCGCTCGGCGGGCAGGCGGAGGAGAACGGCCACCGCCGCCAGCGCCACCGCTGCGATGCTCAGCACCGGGACGTAGAAGTCGAGCGCGTGCTTGGCCGTCTTGAACGCCCCTGCGCGCGGAGGCGGATGGAAGCGCAGCGGAAACGGGAGCGACCAGTAGGCGCCGGTGTGCAGCGAGGTCCCGATCAGCGCGTGGTACAGGGCTGCCGGACCGATGGCGACCAGGAACGGCAGGTACACGAGCGCGATCAGCGCCACCGAGGCAACCAGGTAGGCCAGCGCCGAGCGCATCCCCCGGCCCAGCAGGATCGAGATCGCCACGCCGGCGAGACCGTAGAGCGCGAAGTCAAGCCGAAAGGCCGCCGCCAGCCCGCTCAGCACCGCGGCGCTGAGCAGCGTGCGCCGGCCCGCGGGCGTCCCCTCCCGGCTAGCCACCAGCAGCGCCCCCAAGCTGCACAGCAGCGCGACGGCGAACGGGTTGGCGCTGCGGGGCTCGGCCATCTCGGTGATCGCCGCCAGCCACACCGCCACCGGCACCGCCGTGGCCGTCCACTGGCGCAGCCGGCCGGCGGACGCCGCCCCCGGCCGATCCCCCACCGGCCGATCCCTGACCAGCAGGTAGGCCACGAGCGCCACCGCTGCGTCCGCGAGCACGCGCAGGATGCGCCAGTGCAGCAGCGAGACGCCGAACAGCTTGAACAGGCCGGCCAGCAGGTAGGGCTGCGCCGGCCCGTAGGCCCACAGGAAGTCCCGGTAGGGCAGCTGCCCGCCCCCGACGCGCCGGGCGGCCTGGAGCATCAAACCCTCGTCGAAGGGGTCGATGTCCTGCAGCATCGTGAAGCCGGAGATGAGCGCTCCCAGCACGAGCAGCCCGATGCAGATCGCCGGTAAGCTCGGCCGACGCCAGCGCACGAGCGCGAGGCTAGAGGATGCCTGCCACCCTTATACCCATGCCCATGCCAACGGCGCGCCGCCTGGCGGCCCGCGTGACGCTCGTCCTGGTCGCCCTGGCGGTGATCGCGTGGTCGGCGATCCTGGCGCGGGATGCGGAGCTCCAGGACCACGCGGTCTCAGCGGCCCGCACCATCCCCACCCCGGCCAGCTTTCGCGCCGCCGTCGACGCGTTGGGCCGGGCGCGCCTGCTGAGCGCCGCCACCGACGCCGACATCTACCGTGCCGGCGTGATGCTGCTCCAGGGCCATTCCGCGGCCTCCTTGGCGCTGGCCACCCAAGCGGCGACGCGGGAGCCGGAGAACCTTGCCGCCTGGCGGATGGTGGCGCTCACAGCCGCTCAGACCTCGCCGGGCTGGGCGCGTCTGGCTCGCCAGCGGATCGCGGCGCTCGACCCGCTGCAGGCGCGCTAGCACCGGCACCGGCAGCGGCCGCGCGGCGCCGCAGCAGACGCCCCCGCAGCCGCAGCGCCGGGCGCTCCAGCAGATACCAGGACAACGAGGCGGGGATCAGCGTCGCCGCCAGGCAGCCGAGGAGCCAACTCACGTAGGGATGGACGAGGTGCACCGAGCCCCAGCCCCACGCGTAGAGCTTGGCCAGCACCAGCGCGTGGTAGAGGTAGAGCCCGTAGGAGACGATGCCCAGATAGGCGAGCGGGCGCAGCGCCAGGAAACGCCGTACCAACCCCCGGGAGACATCGCCGAAGGCCGCGGGCATCACCAGCCCGAGCGCGATCAGCGTGTAGAGCAGGTGGCGGACCAGGTACTGCGTGTGGGTGAAGCCACCCGCCGCGTGCCGGGCCAGGCCGCTGCCCTTGACGGCGTACAGGAACACCGCCAGCGCCACGAGCCACGCGATCCCCGGCCAGCGGTCCAACCAGGTCAGGGTGCGGGGCAGCCGCCCTCGCGCCTCCCAGCCGACGCTCAGCACCGCCAGGGCCATCCCCACCGCGAACTGATCCATATAGCCCGGCAGCGCCGTCAGCAGCGGCGTCAGCGTGGGGATCAGCGGACCGGCGGCGTCCGAGTACAGGACCAGCACGTTGTATGCGAGGCTGGCCGCGCCCAGCGCCGCCAGCATCGACAGCTCCCGCCGCATCCACCTCCGCGGCTCACCCGCTCCCACCCGCCGCAGGGCCAGGACCCACACCGGCAGGCAGACGTAGAAGGCCACCTCGACGCACAGCGTCCACGCCTGGGGGATGCCGTGGGACATCGTCGCGGAGGAGTAGATCTGCCCGAACCCGTAGAAGGTCAGGATGCCACTCGGCCTCAGCACGTCCGGAAGGCCGGTCAGCCACAGGGCCGAGATCGTCAGCGCAACCCAATAGCCCGGAATGATTCGCGCCCCTCGCTGCCACGCGTAGAGACCCAGCGACGGCATCGGCTTCCCCTCCAAGCGCGCCACCGCGAACGGGCGGTAGAGCAGAAAGCCGGAGATGATCAGGAACACCGGGACAGCCACGTCCAGACGCTCGATGTAGGGCAGCATCGCCGAGCCGGGGCGGGCCACCCCGGCGTAGATCGAGGAGTGGACCAGCACCACGGCCAGGACTGCGATAGCCCGAAGGCCGTCGAAGTGGGGAAAGTGGCGCCGTTGGGGCATCAGTGCGGTGCCGGCGGACGGCCCGGCCGCATCCGGGCGTGAGACCGCACCCGGGCGCGCCCGCCGAGCGCCACGAGCACGAGCAGTACGAGGAGCGCAACCACGCTGATGATCCACCCGATCTTCCAGGTCAGTGGCTGGTAGCGAAACACGATGGTGTGCCGCCCCGCCGCCACCGCCACCCCCCGGAACAGGTAGTCGGTGGTGTGGATCGGCGCCGGCCGTCCATCCACCCAGGCGTTCCAGCCCGGGAGCTCGTTGTCATCGAGGACGACGAGGCCGGGGCGGGAGGCATCAGCGCTCACCACCACGTGCTCAGGCTGGAGCTCGGCGATCCGGACGCTGCCGTCCGGACGTCCGACGACGCCAGGCGCCGCCACCGGCAGCCCCGCCACCGGCGATTCGGTCACGGCCACCCCGGTCGCCCTCGGGCCGAGTGCGACGGTGCGGTGAAAGGCATCCTCGCCCCCGCTGGCGACTGTCTGAGCACCGGCGATGAACACCCGCGGCAGGGCGTGCACGTTGGTGTAGACGCGTGCGTCGGGACCGTCATAGCCGAGCTTCAGGCCCGGAACGGCGAGCGGCGGATCGCCCTTGGCCTCCATCACATCGGTTACCCCCAGCAGGCTGAGCGCCTGCAGGCGCGAGGGCGTGAGCTTGGGCAGCGAGAGCGGGATGTTCTGGGGGTATGGACCGACCTGCGAGGGGTATTCCGGCGAGAGTTGGGATCGCCAGAAGTGGTCGTAGCGCTGAGGTACGGGCAGGTCGTAGCCCCGGGCCTCGTAGAGGTGGTAGCGCATCGGGATCGCGTCCTGGGGAATCGCGATCGGCGCTCCGAGGCTGACGAACCGCCCCGGCCGGCGGGCCTCCAGGTAGCGAATCGCCCCCGTGGCCGGCTGCTGGGCGTCCCGCAGCGAGATGGCCGGGTTGTAGCCCTGGCCGATGTAGAAGAGGTCGGCGGCGGTGAGCAGCACGGCCAGGAGCGGCCAGGCCACGGAGCCCAGGCGACCGCGGACCCGCAGCGTGACGAGCACGAACGCCGCCCCGCCGAAGCCGAGCCACACAAGGAGGGCCGCGCCGCGGATGACCTCCGGCGCCCCGAGGGCCGAAGCCGCCGGGGCGTCGCGGATTCCGAGCGCCAGCTCCGCGGCCCGACCCAGCGCGTTCCACGAGGTACTGCCGCGGATCAGCACCCAGACCAGCGGCAGGAGGAACAGCAGCGCCGCCACCCCCCAGCTGGCGCGGCGTCGCCGATCGGCAGTGGTGGTCTCTGCCAGCGTGTCCAGCCCAAATCCCGCCAGGAGGGCCACGCACAGCATGTAGAGCACGATCAGCCGCGTGTTGTGGCCGCTGGAGAAGATCGGCAGGTGGGAGACGATCTGGAACACGGGCGGAATCGCGAACGCCACCATCAGCGCCAAGCCACCGCAGATCAGAAGCGTCCCCGGCACCCGGGTCCGGCGGCGCAGCAGCGCCGCCGGCGCTAGCATCAGCGGCAGCGCGCCCGCATAGACCGCGCGCGCCAACAGGAAGAGGTCGAGCGGGGTCTGCGTGGGCTCGCCCCAGTACTGCGGCATCAGGGCGCCGAGCAGGTACTTGCGCGGGACCATCTCCTGCACCGCCACGCCGGCGCGCTGGTGGATGTCCGCAGAGCCCAGCAGCAGCTGCAAGAACGGGACCAGGGTCAGGGCGGCCAACGCGGTGCCCAGCAGCACGGCACCGAGCAGGGCACCGAGGGCCCGCAGGAGCTCGGCCCACCCCGCCCCCCGCCGACCGATCAGGCGCAGCAGCGAGAAGACGCCGGCGGCGAACAGGGCGTCGAAGCTCGACTCGGGGTGGCCAGCCAGGAATTGGATCGCCACCACGGCCGCCAGCCCTCCGACAGCCAGCCGATCCCGGCGGCGGATCACGGCCTCAGCGCCCAGCAGCAGCCATGGGATCATGACCCAGACGCTGGCGTGTGGGTAGGGCAGCCAGCACACCAGCCACAGGTTGAAGGCGTAGACGACCCCGGAGAGCATCGCCCCGCCGAAGCGCAGACCCAGCGCCCGCGCCAGCAGAAAGGTGCCAAAGCCGGCCAGGAACAGCTTGAGCGCCGCGATCCAGGCCAGCGAGGCAAAGAACGGCAGGACGTAGGCCGGGACGTTGAATGGCGAGAAGATCCCAGACTGGGCATCGGCCAGGAACGGGCGCCCGCCGGCGAGATAGGGGTTCCACAGGGGAATGTGGGGCAGCACCTCACGGGTGTGCTCCACGAACGGTTGCAGCACCGCGGGGGCGTCGTCGACTTCGGGGTTCGCCGGCCGCGTCAGGGTGGCCGGCTTCTGCGCCACCCATGGGGGCTGAAACCAGAACGAGTCGGAGTTCGACAGCGTCATCCCCGGCGGCAGCGCCGGTGAGACGAAGACCACCGCCAGCAGGGCGAAGGACAACGCGGCGGCGAGCGTCGGCCGCGCGCGCAGGCCCTGGCGGAGCCGGCGCCAGGGCGGGGCCCGGCGCGTCGCTGCGGGCGGCTCCGTGACCGCTCCGGCGCTCACCTGGCTCTGCCTCGGCGGAGCCCGAAGAGCGTGGCGGCCGACAGCGCCACCGCCGCCAGCACGCTCACGATCCATCCCGCCCGCCAGCTCGCCGGGGCGTAGGACATCTCCACGCGGTGGCGCCCCGGCGGGAGCGGCACGCCGCGCAGCAGCAGGTCGACCCGCTCGAGCGGAGCCGGACGGCCGTCGACGCTGGCGTGCCAACCGGGGTAGCTGAGATCGCTGAGCACGAGCAGCGACGGGCGGGCGGTGGTGGCCGCGATGCTCACGCGCGCGGCCGCGTAGCCGATCAGGCTCGCGCTCCCGGAGCTCCCTGTGCTCCGGCCCCCGCCGCCGGCGGCCAGCACGGGCAGCCCCGGCACCCGCCGCTCCGTGACGGCGACCTGCCCCAGGTGCAGCCTCAGGTCCCCCACCGCGCTCAAGGACGCCGCATCGCTGGGGACGACGAGCTGGCGATTAACCAGGAACACCCGCGGTAGCGCGTCCGCGTTGGCGTATACGCGGGCATCCCGGCCTCGATAGACCAGGGCCAGGCTGGCGGTGTGGAGCGGCGGGTCGATCGGCTGCTGGAGGAGGCTCTTGACCCCGAGCAGGCCGAGCACGTGCAGTGCCACCGGGGTCGTCGAGGCCAACGACGTGGGCGGGATGAACGGTACTGGAGGAGCGACATAGCGGCGCCACAGCCGGTCGTAGCGCTGCTCCACGGGGTAGTCGTAGCTGCGGGCGTCGAACAGGTGATAGCGCATGGCCACGTCGGCGGGCAGCGGCGAGATCAGCCGGCGGGGCTCGATACCCACGAAGCGCGCGGTGCCCTGGGCCTGGAGGTAGCGGATCGCCGGGGTGGCGGGCTGGCGCGCGTGGGAGAGCGGGATCGCCGGGTTCTGCCCCATCCCCGCCCGGAACAGGTCGATCGCCACCAGCGCCACCGCCAGGATCACGAACGGCCGCGGGGCCAGCCGTCCGCGCAGGCGCAGGGCCACCAGCAGCAGTCCTACGCCGGCCAGCGGTAGCCACTCCAGCAGCGCCGACAGCGGCACCACCGCGAAAGCCGCGGCGTTGCTCGGCGGGGTGTCGAACCCCCAGGCGATGGACAGCGCCCGGCCCAGGGGGCCGTACAGGGTGCCGGCGATCCCCTCCCAGGCCACCGGCACCAGGAGGATGCCGGCGGCGGCCAGCCCCACTAGCACCCCCCGCCGGCTGATCCTGCTGCTGGCGCTGAGGTCGTCAAGCCCCCAGCCGGCCAGCAGCGCCAGCACCAGCAGCACCATGATGATCAGCCGCTCGTTGTGGATCACGGCGAACACGGGCAGCGCGCTGACCACGCCGAACACCGGCGGGATGCCAAGGACGACGGCCAGGCACAGCACCCCGAAGCCGGCAACGGCGATCCGCTCTCGCGTCGGGCGCAGGACGAGCGCGCCGACAGCCAGCATCAGCGTCAGGGCCCCGGCGTACAGTGCCCGGGCGGTGAGGTAGGGCTCCAGGGCGGTGCCCGTCGGTCGGCCCCAGTAGTCGGGCAGGAACAGCATGCCCACGTACTTGGTCAGTATGTGAATGGAGTGGCCGCCGCGGCCACTGACGTCGTCGGAGTGCGCCAGCAGCTCGACGAACGGCAGCAGCGCCGCTGCGGCCAGCGCCGCCCCCGTGAGGAGCCCGAGCACGAGCACGCCGCTGGCGCGGCCCACCCTACGCCGGCCTCCGGGCGCTGTGGCCAGGCGCAGGATGAAGAACAGCACGGTGAGCACCAGCGCATGGAAGCTCGACTCGGGATGGCCGCCCAGGAACTGGAGCCCAGTGACCAGCGCCAAGGCCGCCCCGGCCAGTGGTCCGGGGCGACGGGCGACGGCATCGGCACCTAGCAGCAGCCACGGGATGAAGGCCCAGACGTTGGTCAGGGGCCACGGTGTCCACACGATCATCTCCAGGCCGAAGCCGAACACCAGCCCCGCCAGCAGCGCACCGCCGAAGCGCATCGCCAGCGCCCGGGCCAGCAGAAAGGTGCCAAAGGCGGCGAGAACCACCTTGAGGACCGCGCTCACGGCCAGTGAGCGCCAGAACGGCAGCACGTAGGCGGGTAGGCTGAAGGGCGAGAGCACGGCCGACTGGGCGTCACCGATGAAGGGCCGGCCGATGCCGATGTCCGGGTTCCACAGCGGCGGGGTGGGCAGCGACGCGGCAGCGAACTGCGTGAAGGGCTGGAACACGGCCACCGCGTCGGCGTCCTCGCCGTTGGCGCCGTACGGCCGCACCCCCGGCGGTCCCTGCGTCTGCCAGGGCGCCGCCGTCCACAGGTAGTCAGAGCTCGACAGCGTGCGTCCCGGCGCCAGCCCCTGGGCGAACATGATCACGGCCAGCCCCAGGTAGAGCAGCGCCGCCGCCACCGCCGGATGCCGCCTCCCCCTGCTGCAGACCAGTTCAGTACGCATCGGTGGGGGCATATTGCCGAAGCTTCGTTAGATTGAGCTCGCGGTTTGGAAGAGCGCCACTACATCGAACTTTTTGAGCTCGAGGACTCGCATTGGTGGTTTCGTGGCCGCCGCGCGGTCCTGTGGGCAATGCTCCACCACGCGGCGCTGCCCGCCTCGCCGGAGATCCTCGACGCCGGCTGCGGGACCGGGCGCAACCTCGCGGAGTTCGGCACCCTGGGGGTGGCCAGCGGGGTCGACCCCTCGCCGGAGGCAATCGGATTTTGTCGCCGGCGGGGGCTGGAGAACGTCTTTCAGGCCGGCCTGGAGCAGCTTCCCTTCCCCGACGGGCGCTTCGACCTGATGCTCGCCACCGACGTGATCGAGCACATCGACGACGACCGTCGCGCGCTGGCCGAGCTGCACCGCGTGGCCCGGCCCGGTGGCCAACTGCTGATCACCGTTCCCGCCTACACGTGGCTGTGGAGTCAGCACGACGACAGCCACCACCACAAGCGCCGGTACACGATGCGGCGGCTCCGGGAGCGGGTGCTCGTGAGTGGCTTCCGCCCGGTGGTGGCCAGCTACTTCAACTTCCTGCTGCTGGCGCCGATCGCGCTGGTGCGGGCCACCGCCCGGCGCCAGGCTCGCCCGGACGGCCGCACGGACTACGATCTCGCCCCCAAGCCCGTGGCGCGCCTGCTGGATCTGCCCATGCGGGGCGAAGCGAAGCTGATCGAGCGGGGGTTGCGCTTCCCGGCGGGGGTCTCGATCGCGATGCTGTGCACCCGCGCGTGAGCGCCGCGGCGAGCGGGCAGCACCGGCCGGGGGGGACGCCGCCGGGGCTGTCGGTCGTGGTGCCGGTGTTCAACGAGCAGGAGATCCTGCCCGAGCTCGAGCGGCGCTTCGGCGCTGCGCTGGAGGGCGTGGAGGGCGGCTTTGAGATCGTCTACGTCGACGATGGCTCCAGCGACGACTCCGCGGCGATGATCGAGGCGCAGGCCCGGGAGGATCCGCGGATCGTGCTGGTGCAGCTGTCGCGCAACTTCGGGATGGACATCGCCATGTCCGCGGGGCTGGAGTTCGCCAGCGGTGACTACGTGGCACTGGTACACGCGGATCTCCAGGACCCGCCGGAGCTGCTGCCGGAGATGCTGGAGCGGGCGCACCAGGGAGCCGACGTGGTCTACGCGCGGCGAATCGGCAGCGACGAGAGCGTCGTCAAGCGGGTGCTGGCCACCGCCTTCTACCGGCTCATGGAGCGCCTGGCCCGCACGCCCTTCCAGGGTCAGGCGGGCGACTTCCGCCTGATGTCCCGGCGCGTAGTCCAGATGGTGACCGAGATGCCCGAGCGCCGGCGCTTCCTGCGCGCGATGGTAGCCTGGGTCGGCTACGAGCAGGTGCCGATCGAGTACCGCCGCGCAGGGCGTTACGGTGGCCGCGGCGTGTCCTACGCAGCGCTGCTGCGGTTGGCCTTTGAGGCCCTGACCTCGTTCTCCGACGTCCCGCTGTCGCTGGCCAGCTGGTTTGGCAGCGCCATCGCCGTGTTGGCCGCTATCGCCGCGCTGGTGATCCTCCTGCTCACCGCGCTGGGAGCCGTGACCGCCTCAATCGGACTGTGGGTGCTGATCTCGGTGCTGTTCCTGGGCGGCGTGCAGCTGATCAGCGTCGGCATCCTCGGGCGCTACCTCGGCCGGGTGCACGAACAGGTGCTGGGCCGTCCGCTCTACATTGTCGCGCGCGTGGTGGCCGCGGACGGCCGCGCGAGATAGTGGCCTGAGTTCTTCAGCCGCAGGATCGGGCGCTCGAGCAGGTGGTATGAGACCGCGGCCAGAATCAGCGTCACCACCAGCGAGGCCAGCACCATCGCGGCGGCGGGGTGACCGGGGATCCAGTTCCCGGCCCCGTGGTTGAAAAGATACTCCACCACCACCCCCCACAGCAGGTAGGCGCTGTAGGAGACCTTGCCCACCCACGCGGTCGCCCGCAGCGACATCAGCCTGCGGGGGACCCCGCGCGCGGGGTCCCCGAACGCACCCGGGATGAACAGCAGCAGGGCGACGAGACCCGAGATGAGGTGGTAGGCGATCCACTGACCGGGGGAGTACAGAAGAACCCCACCGGCGGTCTCCAGCAGTACCGCCAGCACGCCGTAGGCGACGATCGCCCCCGCCCAGGACAGCGACGGACGCTCGATCAGGAACCTCAGCGGTGCCGGCGGCCGCGCGCCTGTCTGCAGCCACACGCTCACCACCGCCATTGCCAGCCCGAGCGAGAACCACAGCAGCATCTCCACGATCGTCTGCTGGAGCTGGGTGTAGAGCAGCTCCAGGTCCAGCGCGCGCAGCAGCGCGGAGCCGAGTCCGAGGATCGCCAGCGCGATCAGCTCCCCGCAAACCGCACCCCGGATCGAGAACCGGCGGGTGACGCGGCCGACGGCCGCGACGTAGAGGGGCAGCGCCAGGTAGAAGCTGACCTCCACGCACACGGTCCAGGCCGAGGCGATGCCTCCCGGCGCGGGCACGTAGATCTGCAGAAACCCGTAGTACTTCCACCAGTCCCCGGAGAACACCCCGGGGATGCCAGGGTAGATCGCCATCAGCGTCAGCAGGATCCAGTACAGGGGGGCGATCCGCAGGAACCGCCGCCGGCCGTACTCGCGGACGGTCGGCGTGCGCGCACCCAGCAGCCGCCCGGCCACGAACGGCCGGTAGAGCAGGAACGCCGAAAGCACGAAGAACACCGTGGGGGCCATGCTGAGGTTGCCGAACAGATTGCCGCGGAAGCTGGCGTTGACCTCACCGCCGAGGTAGGCGGCGTGGCCGACGATCGCCGCCAACACCGCGATCCCCCGCAGGGAATCCAACAGCGGAAAGCGCGGATGGCCCGGTGGCGGCGCCAGCGCGTCGGGAACCTTCTCCACCGCGACCCCCTGATGGCGATGGATGGCCGCGGGCGTCGCCATGACGGTCAGGATACGTCCTCCGCCGCGCTCAGCACCGCACCGCCGAGGATCACCGCGAGCAGGGTCAGGGCCGGCATCTGCCAGTCCCAATCGATGGCGGAGTGCAGCAGCCAGACCACCAGGGCGGCGCACCATCCCGCCACCAGCTCAGGGTCCCGGCGCAGCCCGCGACGGGCGCCGAAGGCCACGCCGCCAATCAGCATCGCCAGCGCGGCCAACCCCACCACGCCGAGCTCGGCCGCCGTCTGCAGCTCCAGCGAGTGGGCGTCGAGCGCGGCGACCGGGACCGTCCGCTCTCGCAGCCAGGCAACCCGGAACCCGCCGGAGCCCAGGCCATCGAGCGGGTGATGCGCGAACGCCTGGACCGCGACCGCCCAGTAGTTGGCGCGCAGCGAGCCGATCGAGGTCAAACGGGCGGCGTTGGCGCCATAGGTGTGCGGATCCTGATGCTCACCAACCGCGCCGAGCACAAGGCCCACAGCGAGTAGGGGGACGGCGCACGCCGACGCGACGCGCAGGCGAACGGGCCGTGGCAGCGAGGCTGAGCGCAGGTGACCCGAGCGCTCTGCCCGGACGGCCCACGCGGTGAAGGCGGCGCCCACGGCGCACAGCACCACCAGCAACGCCAGGGCGATGGCCCCCTCTCGCTCGCGTGTGGCGAGCGAGCCGTGCAGCGAAGCCACGCCGGGGAGCACTCCGACCGTAACCGCCGCCGCCACCGCCACCGCTGCCGCCAGCAGCGCGGCCCGGATCTGCGAGAAGGTGGGTCTCATGCCCACCAGGGCGACCAGGCCGGCGAGGGCCGCGACGATCGCCCCCCGGGAGAAGGACAGGTAGAGGCCGGCCCCCAGGATGACGTTGGCGGCTGCGGCCGCGGCCCGCAGGGGCCGCGAGCGGGTCCGATCTCCGGCCACGCGGGCACACAGCACGAGGCCCATCGCTGCCAGGGCCCCCTCGGCGTTCCAGTAGGTGAGGGGCTGCTCCAGGCGACCGCCGGCGGTGAACGAGCGCGCGAAGGTGAGCAGACCCGGCAGCACGCGTTCCGCCAGGCCATAGCCGACCACGACCACGGTGCCCCCGGCGAGCGCCGGCTCGGTCAGCCGGCGCGTCGCGCGGTGGCCCAGCAGTGCCCGCGCGGCGATCAGCACGCCCGCATAGAGGAGGATGCGCGTGAGGTCCGTCTGGACGACGGCGGCCGCGGGCGCCCAGGCGAACGACGCCGCCGTCCAGCCGGTGAGCGCCACCAGCCCCGTCAGCGCCGCGATGCCGGCTCGGCTGCGCGGGAGCGGCCGCATGGCCGCCACGGCCGCCACGATCACGAGCGCCCAGGCGACGATCGTTGCCCACAGTCGCGGTGCGTCGAAATAGCCCCCGGAGAAGAAGGCCAGCACCGTCGGAGATCCGAGCGCGGCGACCGTGAGCGCCGATCTGGCGGCCGGACGTCTCATCACGAGCGCGGGATCGCTGGGGCGGCGTTCAGCGAGCCGGATCCCGCGCGGCGCGCCGGACCAGGCGCGTGGCGGCCAGCGGTCGGCGATCTCCCCGCAGGCCTCGCGAGCGGCCAGAGTAGGCCAACGTTACCTCGTCCAGCAGCCGCCGGCGGAAGGTGGCGGCGTCGAACCGGTCGGCGTTGCGCACGCAATCCTGCGGGTCGACGGCAGCGTCGTCGAACTCCGCCACCGCCTTGGCCAGCGCGCTGGCGCCGCCGTCCCAGAAGCAGCCGGTGATGCCGTCGACGATCGTCTCCAACGCTCCTCCGCCCCGCCGCGCGATGACCGGCCGCCCGGCCGCTTGGCTCTCGACGGCGGCGATCCCGAACTCTTCGACCGAGGTCACAACGAGGGCTCGTGCCGACTGGAGGATCTGAGCCACCGAAGGGTCCGACTGCCGGCCCACGAGGCGGACCGTCGGACCCGCGGACCGGCGCAGCCGGCGCATGTGCGGCCCATCACCCACCACCACCAGCGGCAGGCGCAGCATGTTGAAGGCCTCGACGGCCACGTCGATCTGCTTGTGCGGCACCAGCTCGGAGACCACCGCGTAGTGGTCCCCGACCGCACCCGGGCTGAAGCGGGTGGTGTCGACCGGCGGATGGACGACATTGGAGTCGCGACCGAAGTACGCCTGGATCCGAGCTTGGGTCGTGCGCGAGTTGGCCACGTAGCGGTCGGTGCGCTGCGCGGCGATCCAGTCCCACTGCCGCCAGCGGCGGAACAGGCCGCGCAGGAACGTGCGCGTGAGCGGGGTGCGGCAGCGCACGAGCGTC
>JAABUQ010006647.1_pt1 | contig 17352 bp, 17 predicted proteins | sample 5560001 | NCBI WGS metagenome assembly JAABUQ01 (sample SAMN10711888, study PRJNA513371) | rock metagenome | isolation source: Antarctica rocks | place: Antarctica: Victoria Land, Finger Mt nord | collected 2015-12-18
CGATCCCGAGCGCCCGGCCAAAATCCGGCGCCTCGGGATACGGCGTCGGGGCGCCGCCAACACACCACACGTCGGGTGGCAAGGTCGCGAACGCATCGGCAATCGTCGTGATGTAGCCCGGGCCGTAGATCGTGTGAGCGTCCATGCGGACGACGTACTCGCCCGGCCGGACGCGGCCGAGGCCGACGTTGAGCGCGTGGGGGATCGAGCGACGCGTCGCCGTGACGATCTCGCCCTCGAGCGGCCCGCGGGCGAGGAACGCGCGCACGATCGCGACGCTGTCATCGCTCGAACCGTTGTCGACCACGATGAGACGCATGCCTTCGGGTTCGAAGGTTTGCGCCGCGAGGCTCGCGAGAACGGCCGGCAGGTGCTCCGACTCATTGAGGACGGGCATCACGAGAGCGAACGACGGACGGTCCGACATGATCGTTCCTATCGCCGAGCGGAGTGCTGTGTCATTTTTGGTTTACATTTCGTATGCAGTATTGGTAGGACAGCACGGCCAAGGCACGATTAGCCGACTACCGCGACCTTTGGCCCAATCGAACGGGCCAGATGGAACTCCACCCGATCTGCTGCCGCGCGTATCATCACGAGGACTGTATGTTAAAAGCCAAGGCGCTACAGCGCCACGTTTGTTCCGTCACGCTCGCCGCACTCGCCGCGCTCGGCATCGTCTCGCCCGTACGGGCGGCCGCATCGCTCGGCGCGCCCGCGGCGGTTGGGGCAGACTATCGCATCCGCCCGGGCGACGTGCTCGATCTCACGGTCTTTGGCGAACCGACGCTCAGCCAACCGACGCTCAAGGTCTTGCCGGGCGGAGGCATCGTAGCGCCGCTGGCGGGTCAAGTTCGGGTCGGCGGCCTGACGCCGCCGCAAGCGAGCAACGCGATCGCCGCCGCCCTTTCGAAGTACCTCAAGCACCCGAAAGTCGCGCTCGCGGTCGCACTGGTCGGTCCGCTCGACGTCTACGTTCTGGGGAATGTCAAGACGCCGGGAAAGTACCAACTTCAACCATCGAGTAAATTGATGGATGCCCTTGCGGCGGCAGGCGGCCTCGGCCCCGTCGACGGCGATCTCCCCGCCGCGCGGATTTCGCTCGGCGATCAGACGAAGAGCGTCCCGCTCCAGCCGCTGCTTCACGGCGGCGACCTCTCGCAGAACGTACCCGTCGAAAATCAGATGACGGTGTATGTGCCATCGCCCGTCACGTTCAACGTGCAGGTGCTCGGCGCGGTCGATAAGCCCGGCGACGTCGCGATGCACGAAGGCGATCGTCTCGGTATGGCGATCGCGCGAGCGGGCAACAGTCCCAACGCCAATTCCGATCTCAATCACGTCGTGGTGCGCCGCACCGATGCCGAAGGCAAGGTCACGACGCAGACGGTCAATATGTACGACATCTACAAGAACGGCGACGTGACGAAAGATTTGGTCTTGCAGAAAAACGATTACGTGTACGTGCCGCAGGGAAGCGGCAAACACAACGTCGGCGATAATCCCATCACGGGCATCTTCCGCCGGATCATCGGGTTCTAAGTCATGATCAATCGCGTCACTCCGTCCGCACCGCTCGCGAACGGCGGCACCATCTATCCGCAGAGCGATTTTCTGGGCGAACCGAATCGTGAAGTCGATTTCAGCACGATTTGGAAGGCGATCGTGCGTCGGCGGGCCTTGTTCTTCACCGTCTTGGCGCTCTTCGTCGCGTTCGTCGCGATCTTTACGGTCGTGCAGCCCAAGCAGTACACGACCGAAGCGAAACTCATCGTCGGAAGCTCCGGCAACGATCAAGGCGGCGGTCAAGTCGACGCGCAGACGCTGCCAATTCTGAAAGCATTGCTCTCCGGTAACGGGTCGCAGACGAGCGAAACCTACGCGGAACTCATCCAGCAACTTCCGGTCGCAAGCGAAGTCGCCCGTCGTAACAACATCAAAGCATCGGCGTCCGATCTCCTTGCGAAGACGCGCGTGAAGCCGGTGCCCGATACCGCGATTCTCGCCATTTCGACGGCGTGGAAAGATCCCGAGACCTCCGCGCGCATCGCCAATGGCTTCGCCGCCGTCTTCGTCGAGCGCGAGCGCGAACTGGTGACGCATCAGGCCGACGGCGCGATCAAATTTCTCCAGGCGCAATTGCCCGACGCCGAGGAACGTCTCACCGCCGCGCAAGCCGCGCTCTCCGCCTACGAGCAGAGCGTCAAGATCGTCGACTTGCCGACGCAGACGACCAGCCTCATCAATAGCCAGGCGACGCTCGACGCGAAACAGCAGCAAGCCGAACTCGAAGGCCGCCAAGCCGCGGCATCGCTCGAGATCGTCGAAGCCGAGCTCGCGCAGACGCCGCGTACGATCATCGGACAGGAGCAAGTCTCCGCCAACCCCGTCGCGGCGCAACTCGACACGCAGATCACGACGCTGCAATCGCAGCTGACCGCCGCGCGCGCGCAATATACCGACGACTATCCGACGGTCATCTCGCTCAAGTCGCAACTCGCCGAAGCGCAACGCGAGAAGGCGACGCAGCCGAAGCAAGTCCTCTCCGGCACGCAAACCGTTCCGAACCCGCTCTATCAGCAGCTCTCGACGCAGGCCGCGCAATTGCAGGCGCAGGTCGCATCCGCGCAGGCGCAGCTCGGGACGCTCAACCGTCAGGTTTCCGACGGGAAGCCGGCCCTAGAGCGGCTTCCCGAACAGGCGCGTCGCATTTCGGAATTGCAGCGCAAAGCGAAATCAGCGCAAGACGTCTTTGACGCGCTGCAGAGCAAATACCAGAATGCGACGCTCTCCAAAACAACCGCGATCAGCGACGTTTCGATCACGCAGCCTGCCGATGCGGCGAGTGCTTCGAAAACGCCGAACCTCGCGCTGAATTTGATGCTCGGCTTCGGCGTCGGTCTCGTGCTCGCACTGGTCGCGGTGTTTCTCGCCGAATTCTTCGACGACCGGTTTCGCACCGAAGCCGATGTGAAATCGCGCTTGGGACTTCCCGTGCTCGCGACGATTCCGCAGCTCGATTCCGGCGACAATCGGGATGCGGAGTGGACGAAGCCGCTTTCGGCGGAAGCGTTCTATCAACTCGTCGCGTCGTTACGTTACTCATCTGAGACGCCGCCGCGGACGATCGCCTTCACCAGCGCCGATCAAGGCGACGGAAAGTCGACGATCGCGGTCAACACCGCGCTTTCGATGGGTCTCATGAAGGCGCGTGTGCTCATCATCGACGCGGATCTTCGTCGTCCGACGATCCACCAGAAGCTGGGCGTCAGCAACGATCGCGGCGTGTCCGACGTCCTGGTCGGTCTGGCACCCTTCGCGGACGTCATCAAGGCGACCGATCATCCCGGCGTTTCCGTCATTACGAGCGGTCGTACCGCGCCGAATCCCGTCGCGCTCTTGCAGAGCGACGCGTTCGACCGTCTGCTCAAGAGCGCCGCGGAGCGTTTCGACTATGTCGTGGTCGATGGACCGGCACTGCGCTCCATCATCGACGGCGTCGTCGTCGGACACAAGACCGACGGCACGGTGCTCGTCGTCTCCGCGCAACACACCGAAGGCCGCTCGGTTCAGGCGGCGCTCGCCAAACTGCGTAGTCTCGGCGATATCAATCTCTTGGGCGTCGTTCTCAACGGCACGCGACCCGACGCCCGCGATCACAACGATTACTATTTGGGAGGTGGGCAATCGATATCGCTCTCGGCGAGTCCGGGCGACTAGCGCAGCCGCGATATCCCCTGGCCTCGCGCCGACCCATTCGGATCGTTTTGGTCGAACGTCTCCCGCTCGTCGTTAAGGCGCTGCGGTACGTTCTTGCCCTCGATCCCGGCATCTCCGTGGTCGGCGACGTGGGCGAAGCGACCGATCCTGCCATCGCGGAGTTGCGGCCCGATATCGTGATCGTCGATCTCGACGAGTTGAGCGTTCCGATGGAAGAAGCGATCGGCGCGTGCGAACGTGCGTCGCCCCAAAGTCGGATCTGCGCGCTTTCCGCGCATCATCGCCCCCGGGTGATGCAGCGGGCACTCGCGGCGAGAGCCGACGCCTACATCGCGAAAGATACGTCCCCCGCAGCGTTGATCGAGATCGTTCATTCCGTCGCTGCCGGCGAGTTCTACGCCGACCCGCGCATTGCGGGCGCGATCTTACGGCGGCGTTCGGGTCGCACTCAAGACGTAAGCGAACTCTCGAGCCGCGAATTCGAAATCGTGCGTCTCATCGCCGAAGGCCTCTCAAATCGCGAGATCGGCCGTCGCCTCACGCTCTCGGAGAAAACGGTGAAGAATCACGTTAGCCATATCCTCGCGAAGCTCAAGGTGACGGCGCGTTCCGGCGTCGCCGTCTACGCCGTGCGCAACGGACTGGTGAGCTAAGGATCGTATGCGCACGTATCTGATCGAACCGCAATTACTTTTCGTGCCTTTTCTAACGCGGATGCTCGGCGACGCCGGAATGCAGATCGTCGCGAGCCGCGACGATGTCGACGGCAAAGATATCTCGGCACACGATCCGGCGGCGATCTTCGTGGACGTCGACTTCTTCGAACGCGGCGCGCCCAACGCCATCTGCCGCATCCGCCAAGTTGCCAGACACGCGGCGATCGTCGCCTATTCCGACCTCGACGATCCGACGTTCGAAGCCGCGTGTTATATCTCGGGTGCGAACGCCATCATTTCAAAACGCGCGGGCCTGGAATCCGCGCTCAAAATCGTGCGCGCGCTCGTGCCGCTGGCGCCCGCGCGATCGCGGGCTGCGACGGCGTGAGGCGGGTGGTCGCGGGCGTTCGGAACGCGCGCGGCGCGTAGACATTGGCGAGCAGCACGTTGAGGGTTAGCGCGAGCCAGAAATATTTGTACCAAAGCAAATCGACGGTCAGCGACATCAAGAGCAGCGCGACGAGCATGCCCTCGACGGCGATCCGGTAGCTGAACAGCGGATGCTCCCGCGGGATCGCTCGCGTCTGACGTAACGTGTTCCAAATCGTGAATCCCAACACGACGAGTCCGAACACGCCGAGTTCGACGGCGATCGAGACGATCAAATTGTGCGCGGGACGATACCAGCCTTGAAATTCTTTTTGGTTCGAGAGCAATAGATATTTATCGTAAGCATCGGCGAACGTGCCGAAACCCGAACCGAACATCCAATAATCGTGGAACGCGCGCAAACCCGTCGACCAGATCTCGTTGCGGCCCGAATTGTCGCCTTGCGTTTTATCGGCGAAGCGCTGCCAGACGTTGGGAATGGCGAAGCTGATCGCGAGCCCACCCGCGATCGTGACGGCGGTTGCAACATAGCGGCGCGAGCGGATACCTAGGAAAAGTACGAGAATCGCCGCGCCGAGGAAGCCACCACGCGAACCCGTTGCGGAGATTTCGGCGGCCATGATTGCGAACGTCGCCGCATAGCCTAATCGCCGGAGCAGGTTACGATCGATGAGAAACGCGGAAAGTGCGAACGCCATCGGGATGAGAAAGAAGGCGGCGTAGTGATTGGGATCCATCGTGATGTGTCCGCTTCGCAGGACCAGCCGTTCGGCGTGCTTGTTGAGCGGGTTTGCCGGCAGTTGCGTCGCGTGGAACGCATAGAAGCCGTAGAGCGCCGTGCCGACTCCGGCCGCGAGCGTGATGCCGCGCACGACGCGTAGCTCTCCGAACGTGATCGGATACATTGCGGCGACGGTAAAGAGTGCGAACAGGTTTGCGATGATCTGCAACGGCCGGGAACTCGCGTCGACCGCAATCGACCACGTGACCGAAAGTGTCATGAGAACCAAAAACGAAAACCAGGCGACCCAGCTCGCGGGCGGAACGAGGATGCGACGGGAGATGACCGCGCGAAAGATGAGCGCGCCGATCGCGCAGATCCCGACGATTCTCGTCAGGGTGCCCCCGACGCCACTGAACGCGAGCAGCGGATCGAAGGGGATCAGGAAGACGTATAAGCCGAAGGGGAAGACGATCGGCCAGCGCGATGCGACGTACAGCAGCACGGGAAATGCCGCGACCGCGACCGCTACGATGGCACTTTTCGGACTTCCGTTACGTAGCGTCGAAGCGAGTGCCATGACGAAGAGGACGGCCGCAATCGTGCCGACGATTTTGAGAAACGTGCGATCGAGACGCGGCCGAACGAGAAGACTCACTCCGTGAGTATACCACCGCCTCCGGGTTCCATGCCTGACCCCCTTCCAATCTCCGTCGTCATTCCCGCATTCAATGCTGCGGCGACACTCGGCGCGGCGCTCGCGAGCGTCGCGGCGGGCCGGTGTCTGCCGGAGCGCACGATCGTCGTCGATGACGGCTCGACCGATGACACGGTCGACATCGCGCGCTCGTTCGGGGCGTGCGTCGTCTCGCAGCGAAACGGCGGCCTCGCCGATGCCCGCAATGCCGGAATTCGCGCTGCCACAACGCCGTGGATCGCGCTGCTCGACGCGGACGACGTCTGGATGCCGGGCCGCCTCGCGGCGCAGTGGGCGCTTCACGAACGCTCTTCGGGCGAAGCACTCATCGCGACCGATTATGCCTATCTCGTGGGCGACCGCATCACCGAGGCCGCCGTCATGCCGACGTTCGCACAATATCGCACGATGTCGCGGACGCCGCTCGGCGCGCTCGGCGTACGCGTCGCGCGCGGGGATCTGCTCGCGGCGATTTTGGCCGGCAATTTCGTTCTGCCGTCGAGTATGCTCGTCGCACGGCAGCTCTTCACCGATTGCGACGCGTTCTACACCGAACGCGAGCGGTTGCCCAGCGGCCCGGACTTTTTCATCGGTGAAGACTACGAGTGGCTCTTACGCGTGCTGCGTCACACCGACGTGCTCGTGGTCGAACGGCCGCTCGTGCACTATCGTCGTTCGGCCTCGAGTCTCTCGGCCGACGGCGGTCGTCTGCGATACGGCGACGTCGTGCTCGGCGAACTCGTACGAGCGTCGCCGCAGCGGTATGCGATCGGAGCCGATATCGCATTCGAACGTCTGCGACCGTATCAGCTCGCGCACGCCGCCGCCCGTTATCTCGCCGCCGGTGACGTCGTGCGCGCGTACGCCATGCTCGTCCGACATGCGTCCGGTGGTGACGCACGAGCTCGTGCGCTCGCGCTCGGCTTCGCGCCATTCGCACGCACTCCCGCGGGCCGGCGCGCGTTCGCGACCGTCTTCGCGCTGTGGCGAAGCGTCGTGCGTCCTTCGCTTACGAGGTTGCGTTCGCGACGTTAGGCCGCGCGACGACCGAAGGCGCGCGCGATGCCCGCGCGCACACTCGCCGGGACGTCGTCCCGTCGTAAGACGAGCACGTCGCGCCACGTCGCGCCGCTCGCGTGCACGAAGTACGCGAGCTTCGCGGCGAAGGCGATGACGAACGTGGCCGTCGCCGCCGTCGCAGCACCGGTCAAACCGAACGGTCCGATCGCGAGATACGTCCCGAGCGCGCAAAACGCGAGCGTCGCCGCTTCGAACGCCAATTGCACGCCCGGCCGCCCCGCGCGCACCGAGATGTAATACGATATGATCCCGTCGGCGCTATAAACGATGAGGCGCGGTAAGAGGATCTGCAAGAGTAATCCGGATCGCTCGAAACGTGCGCCGTACAGCAACGTGATCGCGAACGGCCCGAGAAGAACCAGAACGATCCCGGCGAGCACTTGCACGCCGAGCAGCGATCGCACGACCTTCGCCGTGAGCGCGATCGCTTCGACGCGTGTGGCCGTGGCGATGCGACCCGTCGTCGCCCACGTCACCGATCGGCTGAGCGTCCACATCAATTCGCCCAGCGCCAGTGCCGTGATGTACACGCCGAGATCCGCTTTCGAGAGACGCTGTCCGACGACCAGCACATCGGCGCGTAGCGCGAGGAGCGTCACGATCGCAGACGCGCCGCCTTTGAGCGCGAAGATACTTTGCTCCCGTACCAATGGTCGAGCCGGGGCGTCCGCGGGCGGAGTGCCTGCGGGCGCACCACGCAAGAGCCCGGGCACGCCCGACGCGGCCCATACCGCCGCGATCGCAAAGCCTGCGACCCAAATCGCGAGAACAACCGGGATCGACACGTGCAGAACGAGCACCGCGAAGAGCGTGACGAGCGAACTTCCCGCGCCGACCGTCGCCGAATTCTGCACGTTGATTCGCTCGATCGCGTGCCGCACGAGATAGAGCATGTTGACCGTTTGCAAAAAGGCGGCGAACGGAAACACGACTGCGACGGCGAGGAAGGCCAGCTGCGAACGATCGTGCAGCCACAATCCCAAAAACAGCAGCGAGCCCAGCGGCGCGGCGAGCGCGAGCAATCGCAGCGAAGCGTGCCAAATCGCGCGAACGGAAAGTCGCTCGTCGCCAACTTGAAACGCCATGCCGTTGCGGATGCCTTCGACCGCCGCAATCGCAAAACTGACGAATACGCTCGCGTAGCTGATGACGCCTTTGCCCGCGGGGCCGAAGACGCGAGCCGTCGCGATGCCGGCCAGAATCTGCGCGCCTTGCCCGATCGCGACGGTCGCGAGCGTGTGCAGGATCGAGCGGAGAAGGCTTCGCGGTTGCGGCGCCTCGCCTACGTGGAGCGGTTCGTCCGCAAGCGCTTCAGACGGCGGAATGGAACAAGAATTCGGCGCCGGTCTTACAGATGATGAGGATATCCATGAATACCGACCAGTGCTCGAGGTAGAAGAGATCGTAACTCAGGCGCTCGCCGATCTGCGACGTGTCGACATTGCGGCGCATGTGTACGTGCGACCACCCGGTGATGCCGGGCCGCACGAGGTGGCGTTCGTCGTAACGCGGGAGCATCTTGCGGAATTGTTCGACGTAATACGGACGCTCGGGACGCGGACCGACGATGGACATCTCTCCGCGCACGACGTTGAAGAGCTGCGGCAATTCATCGAGGCTCGTCCGGCGTAAGAATCGGCCGATGCGGGTCGTCCGATCTTCGCCGGAGCGCGCCCACACGGGGCCGGAGGCGACTTCGGCGTCGGTACGCATCGTTCGGAACTTGATGATTTCGAATTCTTCGTTGAGCCGCCCGACGCGAAACTGGCGGTAGAAGATCGGATTGCCGCTGTCGATGCGGACCGCGAGGGCAATCAGGGCGAGCAGCGGGGAGAGCAGGATGAGCGCTGGGACCGCGATGCTCAGATCGAACACGCGCCGAATCGATTCCGCGCCCGGGGTGCAAATCGCAAGACTCTGCGGATACAAGAGCGCGAGGCCGCCGTCGCGGCGGACTTTGAAATCGCAGGCGTGCGGCCGAATGCGCATCGGTGCGAAGGCGAGCCGGATGCCTTTCGCCTCCGTGAAGCGCAGCAGCGTCGGCATGATTTCCGGCGGCAAAGCCTCGGTGACGATGAGTTCGTGGTAATCGCGCTCGACCGCGATGCGCAGCCATTCGAACCGGCTGACGTCGCCTGAGGCGACCACCATGGCGACGTCTTCGTCGAAGCCGTCGACTGGAAGGCGCAACACGTCGTCGCCACTGGTGAGCGAGAGGTCGCCCGGGATCGCCGCGACCCGCTCGGGCGTTCCGACGACCGCGATCCGGCGCGCGCGCGATGGGAACATGCGCGTCCGGCATGCGTGCACCACGTAGCGCGAAAAACTGACGCCGCACGCCGCGAGGAGTGCGGCAACGACGAGCAAGTGCTTCGAGGGCTGCAGCGCCGGCAGCGACAGGAACAGCAGCACGCTCGGCGTCATCGCCATCACCGACGCGGCGAGCGAGGCGTAGACCTCGTCGCGCGGGCTGCTCGAAAACGTGCGCTGATACATGCCGATGCGCTCGAACAACATCAGCCACAAGAGCACCGAGAAGATCAGCCATTGGATCGCGCCATCGCGGGCGAGCAGGACGGCGATGCGATGGTGCGTCAGCAATTGTGCCGCGAAGAACGCGGCGAAGACGACGAGCACATCACCGATCACCAGCAGCAGCCCCCACTGCGCGCTATATCGCGCAGGCAGCGGGCGCGGGCGCAGTCCCGGAAGCGCGGGGCCGAGCGTGGTCTCCATGGCACCCTGATGCGTTGTCATCATGCGTATCGTAACAGTGGGTAGGTCGTTCTCGAAGGCCTAAATGGGTGTGAAGCGGGCGAAGTCACTAGGTCTATCGGCCCATAACGTAAATTTATTTCCCAAAAGTAGCATCGCGGGAGGAACCTCGGTTCGATGGTTGTTGCCTCATCGTTCAAGCGCGTCAGCGTCGTCATACCCGCTTTCAACGAGGGTCACGATATCGCCGCGACGATCGACCGCGTCGTCGCGGCGCTCGAGCCGATGGCGGACCGGTTCGAGGTCGAACTCATCGTCGTCGACGACGGAAGCACCGATGAAACGGCGCGAGCGATCGAAATGTCTCGCGCGAACCATCCGGAAGTCCGTGCATGCACGCACGACGTGAACCGCGGTCTCGTCGAGGCGCTCAAGACGGGAGCACGCGCGGCGACGGGTGACGCGATCGTCTACCTCGATGCGGATCTCAGCTACGCCCCGGAGATCGTCGAACCACTGGTGACGACGCTCTTCGAGCGCGATGCTGCGGTCGTGATCGCATCGCCGTACATGCGTGGCGGCCGCGTTGGCAACGTCCCGACGGATCGGCTCGTAGCGAGCCGCGCCGCGAACTGGATTCTCGCGCGATGCGTCGCCGGCCGCATTCGAACGTTCACCGGCATGGTACGAGCGTACCAGCCCGACGTGTTGCGAGAAATCGTAGGACTGAAGACCCACGGAGAGTTCAACGCTTGGGTGGTCGCGGAACTTTTACGTCGCCGAGCGACAATCGTGGAAATTCCGGCTGCCCTGGTGTGGCCGTCCTCGCGCACCGATGCACCACGCCGTATGACCTTACGCTCGCTGGGTCAGCGCTTGCTCCTGGTCCTGGTCACCGCTCGGACATTACTGGCGGCAGAGCTCTCGCGACGCGCCGGTGCGGCTTCGCGGTAGGGCTTAGGTCCCATCGAATGTGGTTCGTCGACCCTATGTGGATCGATTTCGCTATGCGACAATTTTCGAGAACTGCCGAGCTTTTTTCGGTAACCTCGTTTCGAGAGGCTCCTATGATCGTCAATATGTACGTCGACCACCTCATGGCAACGCCTCCGGCGTCTGCCGAAGAGGTTTGGAATGCGACGCGCGTACATGCCAAGCTCTTCAACGATGCAGCCGCTCGCATCGGAATGACCTCCGCGGAGTATCAGGAATTCCGCACCGCGCTTTTGGACGGCAAGTCCGCCTACGTCCGTCTGCCCCGCAAGGTCGATGCGATGTCCGGTGCCCGTCGCGGCTCGGTCTACGCGGTTCGCAACGCCGTCATGACCCAGACGGTCATGGGCTGGCGCGTCCCGCTGAACGACGGGAACATCGTGTACGTGCCGCAAGTCTGCGGCAACATCTCCCTGCTGCACCCGGCGCACATCGCGGCCATCCCGGCCAAACGCGCCCCGGCCGTCGCGAGCGCGAAACGCCGTCCCGGTTTCCATCCCGCGATCGCGAATGTCCCCAAAGAGACGCCCGTCTCGATGGAGGCGCCCGTCGCCGAGGTGCCCGTGGAAGTGCCCGCAACCGCCCCGACGGTCGCGAGCGTCGTTCCGGCCGCCGCGAACGGCAACGGCTTCTTGTTCGCGATTCCGGCTCTTCTCGGTGGCATTATCGCGGGCGTGACGCACGGCTCGCCTACGCTCACGCCAACGCCTTCACTCCCGCCCGCGTGCTCGCACGGGTCGAATATGTTTGGCGCCTGTTCGATCTAAGTCGCGCGGATGCGATTATAAAGGCCATCCGTAATGGGTGGCTTTTTCGTGTCCGGCCGAAGGAACGTGGCGAACGTGCGCCGCAAGCGCGCCGCCGTGCATAACGAGCGTCTCCCCGTCACGCACCTGCTCGATGCGTATGCTGCCGCGGGCACGGGGCTTTGGGGAAAAGAGCGCCTCGTCGAAGGCTTAATGCTTGCGCAGCGCGCGAGCGGCGACGTGGATCCTCGCCTCATCACGTTTACGCCATGTTCGCTCGGAGAGGTGATGCGTGGTCATGGGTTCGACGTCACCGTCCTCGAGGCAACGCATCGCCGACTACCGGTCCGGTCGTTGCCGGCTCTGCGCCGGACGCTCGCCGCTCGACCGCCCGCGGTTTTGCACACACACGGTTACAAGGCGAACCTCGTCGGTCGGCTCGCTCGCGCGACGGCGTTGCCGATGCGCGGCCTCGTCGCGACCTGTCACGCCTGGTTCGATGAAACGCGGGCGACGCGCGCGTACAACGTGCTCGACCGGGAAACCGCCGTCTTCAGTGACGTGACGACCGTGGCCGACGCGCGCATGCTCGATCTCATGCCGCGCCGCGGCCGAACGGCCTACGTTGCCAACGGCATCCCCGATCGCGTGCCGCCGAACGGAGATGATCGGCGCGCCGCGCGCGAGCGGTTCGGCTTTCCGGACGATCGCTACGTCGTGGGCTTCCTCGCGCGAACGAATGCGGCCAAGGGCATTCCCGAGTTGCTCGAAGCGGCGCGCCGATGTCGGGACGAGCGCATTCTGTGGGCGATCGCCGGCACGGGCGATCTCGCTGAGTCGATCGTCGCCGCGGACTTGCCAAACGTGCTCTTTCTCGGCTACGTCGGGGAATCCGACGCCTATCGGGCGGCGATCGATGCGTTCGTTCAAGCATCGCACATCGAAGGTTTGAGCCTCTCGCTCTTGGAGGCCATGCGCGCGGGCTTGCCGATCATCGCGACGCGCGCGGGTTCGACGGCGCTCGCACTCGATGACGGTCGCGAAGGCCGCCTCGTGGATCCCGGCGACATCGACGGGCTCGTGGCCGCGGCGCGCGCATTCGCCGCCGATCGAGATGAGGGGCGACGATACGGAGCGGCCGCGCGCGCGCGCTTCGAGCGCGACTTCCGGGTCGATCGTCAGCAGCGGGATTTTCTTATGATCTATCGTTCGATCGCGCGTCCTCCCGTCGGAGGGATCGCGTGAGCGACAGCATTCGATGTGGAGACGAGGAGGCTCGAACTCCTGACATCCGCGTTGCAAACGCGGCGCTCTACCAACTGAGCTACGTCCCCGATGCGCCTCGACCGCCCGCGCGCCGAACGCGCTGGTGGGCCATCCTGGGTTCGAACCAGGGACCTCATGCTTATCAAGCATGCGCTCTAACCAACTGAGCTAATGGCCCGCAACAAAGCGGCAGCGCCGTTCGTTCCGTTTGCGATGCGATGTCCCCTCTCGTCGCTCTCGCCTTGCTGCGTCATTCGCTCCGAGCGAGCGAACGACTCGGCACATCGACGGGCGAGCCACACGCCGTGACGTCTCACGACATCGAGCGGCGTGACGACACCGTTGACCTCCGTCTCGCGGTCGCGACGGTCGCAATCGCCGCCGCGTTCGTTGCCTTGACCGCGTGGCTCGCCTTCGCGCTCAATATCTGGCAAGACGAATGGTATAGTCTGCGAACCACGTCGCGAGATTTGCAGTTTGCGTGGGCGACGGCGATCGGGTTCGAAGGAATTCCACCACTCTATCCGCTCGTTCTCGATCTCTGGCGCCACATCAACGATTCCGTGTTCTTCGCACGGCTGCTGTCGATCGTGTGCGTGGGCGGTGCCGCGATCGTCAGCGCACACATCGCGCGTCGATGGATGCCGCGCGCTCCGGCGATCGCCGTCGGCGGCGCCGTCGCTTTCAACGCCTTTTCGATCTACGCCGCGGTCGAGATACGGCTCTACGCAATGGCGCTGTTGATGTCGGCGGCGATCGTGGCGACGTTCTTCGATGCCTTCGTCGCAGAACGCACCCGCGCGCGTGAGATCGTGACGTTCGTTGCGGTGAGCGTCGTGGCCGTCTACGTGCAGTATTTCGATGCCGCGCTCCTGATCGGCGGCGGGATCGCGCTTGCGTCGCTGCGCCGCTGGCACGCGCTTCGAACCTATGCGCTCGCGATGCTCGTCGTCGCGCTCGCGTGTAGCCCGATCGCGCTCTTCATTCGCGAGCAGTTGGGCGTGCCACGCTCTCTCGATACGCCCTCGGTGGGAATCGTGCCGCTCCTGGAAACGGTCTTCGCATTCGCCCTCCCGCACGACGCGCTCGCGAACTGGTTTTCCGATCACCGCAACCTCGCCTACGACGCCGGCCTGCTCGCAATCGTCCTCACGATCGTGGCGGCCAAGCCGCGATTGTCGGTTGCGGTGCGCGTGCTCGGTTCGTTCGTGCTCGCCGGCTTCGCATTCTATCCGATCGCGGCCAAGATCTTTCACCAGACGTTCGTTTTTCCACGACATGCCGTCGTGCTCGTGGTGCCGGCGATTCTGCTCGTCTTCGCGATCATCGATGCGACCCGAATGCCGTCGCTGCCGATGCGCACGTACATCGGCGTGTACGCACTCTGCTCGCTCGCGGCGCTCGTCGTAACCTATCGCGGTCTGGCAAAGCCCGGCGACTTCGCGCGCGCATCGACATTCCTGCGGGCTCACGCGCATACGGGAGATCGCGTTTTCGCGTTCGATCAAGAGATGGTGGGACCGCTCGCGTTCTACGATCGCAGTGACCGGATCATCCCATTGCCGCAAGCGCAGAGTTACGATCGCTTCGACGCCTCGCAGTTTCGATTTCGAAGCGCCCAGGACGTGCGCGAACGGATGGGGCCCGTCGCACCGGGCGCGCACGTCCTGCTCTACCGCGGCGACGTCTGCTACGACGCGGCGGACCAATTCGGTTGTCGCTTTCTCGAAGAGGTCGTCCGGTCGGATTATCGCACGGTCGCCTCGCGCGATCTGCGTTCAGCAAGCGTGCGCGAATTGATCCGCCGCACGAACCCATCCCAGGTGAGTCGCTAGATCATCGAGATGAACTTCTTGAGGATCTCGTCGTCCTTTTTGCCCTGCTCGACCGCCATGTCGCGCAGGGCGTTCATCTCGCGCAACTGTTCGGTGCGCTCTTCCTGCGTGGCGTTGAAGTCGGCGCGCATGCGATCCAACTTGATCTGAAGGTCTTGTTGCATCGACTGCTGCCGGAGCAGCAGCAACTGCGTGCGCTTCGAAACGGCGAGTGCGAAGTTCTCGACTTGATCCGCGGGCTCGGCGGTGTCGTCGAGTGGCGTGGTGGACGCGTCGCCGAGTGCCGGAGCGACCGCCGGTGCATTCGGCACGGGCGGCTCTCCGGGATTGCGTCCGGCGGGAGCGACGGTCATTCGCCGCCGGCCGTTTTGATGAATTCCTTAACGATCTTGTCGTCGGCTTCGCGTTGCTTCATCGCGACGGTGCGGAGCGTGTTCATCTCGCGCATTTGTTCCGATTTTTCGTCTTGAACTTCGTTGAACTGTTGCGACTGCACTTGCATCGCGGTTTGATGCCGTAGATTCTCGGCGTTCAACAGAAGATTTTCCGTCTCGAATGTTTTGTCCATGCCCTGCGTCCAACCGATGGTAGGATCGGTGCCGGGCGCGATGTTGCCGAGGCCGCTTGGTCCGCCACCGCTGACGAGACCGCCCACGCCTCCGGCGACCGCGCCAATCGGTCCCCCGGTGAGAAAGCCCGTCGCCGCGCCGCCGATCATGTTGAAGAAGCTGCCCATGAGTGATGCCTTTCGGAAGATGAGCGAAGAAGTGTCGCCGGAACAATCACGCGCTCGGGCGGGCGCGACTAGGTCTCGTCGCCCGCTGAATCGTCGAAAACATCGCCCCCGTCGACGAGATCGGCGATGGCTTGATCCGCGGCTTCGCCCTCCTTCGCGCCAGCTTGCGTGAGCTGCGACCATGAAACGAAGGGCGTCATCGATGGCGCGGATTGACTCGGCGGCGTCGCGAGCCCGCCCAGCGGCTGCGGGGCGGAGGGCATGGCGACCGCGGACATCGTGCCGACGGCGGGTGCGGTCGCGACGGTCGAGACGGCTTGATCGCGAAGCATCGCGTCGAACCGGTCGGCCGCGATCAGCGCTTGTGGTGCCGCCACTGGAGGCGAGATCGGGACGGTGACCGTTCCCCGCCCCGGGGGCGGCGCCGTCGCCGGGCCGCCGAGGGCCGCGTAATGCCGCATCACGGAATCCGCATAACCCAGGACTTTCCCATCGCCCCACGTCGTACGCGAGCCGATCGCGTGCGGCGACCCCGCGTTGTAGGCCGACAGCGCCGCACGGAGGTCGCCGCCGTACGTGCGGAGATTGTCCGCAAGGATCGTCGCGGCCATCTCCGCGTTGTGCTGCGGATCCATGGCGGCGGGCGATCGAGCGAAGGACCAGGATCGATCGTCGATCTGAAAGATGCCGTGGCCGTGACCGCCGTCGCCGACGATGTTGCGCCCGGAGTTGCTTCCCGGACCGCCCGTCTCTTGAGCCGCCACGGCGGCGAGGAGGCGTGGATCGAGGTTGTGGGCGACGGCGGCGGCGAGGATCTGCGCGCCGTAGCGGACGTTCACCATGAGCTTACCCTCGGGGTGGAAGAAGCGGAACGCGCGCGCGGAGCGCGCTGTCCTACGGTCGCGACACGCGATCGCGTTGACAAGGGTTGCGCCTGACCCGTATGATTGGGGGGTTGTCCTCGTGGGCGTCGCTGCTGCGAGCCGTGCGCGAGGCGGCGATCAATCGAAGGATACGGACACGCGCACGGAATGAAGGAATCTCGAACGAACGTCGGCATCGGCGGCGTCCTTCACACCGGTCGCGAACTCCACGTCCTCGAGGCGGTCACCGTCGACGAATTCGCGTCGATCCGCTTCGACGCTCTGCTCGAGGTCAATCTGCGCATCCGACGCGCAGGCCGCGGCCTCGATCTCCACGGAACCATCACCGGCGAGGCCGTGGGCGTATGCGCCCGCTGCCTCGACGACGTCCGACTCCCGCTCGCGATCGCGATCGAAGAACGCTTCGATCCGCCGAGCGAGAACGACAACCCACTCGGCGAGAGCAACGTCCTCGTGGGCGACGAACTCGACCTACAGGATCTCGTGCGACAACTGGTCGACTCCGCGCTACCGATCGCGCTTCTGTGCAACGACGATTGCCCGGGACTGTGCGCGACCTGCGGTGCGAAGATCGGCACGACATGTCGCTGCACGCCCCCGGAGTAAACGATCAACCATGGCCAATCCGAAATGGAAAACCCCGCGCTCCAAGACGCGCAGCCGCCGCGCCGCGAATTGGAAACTGAGTCCCGTGACCGTCGTCGCGTGTTCCCAGTGCCACCAGGCGAAGCGTCCGCACTTCGTCTGCATGAATTGCGGCTTCTACGACGGCCGCCAGGTCGTCGCACCGAAGGACGAACACGCCGGTCATACCCACCAATAGGGTGGGACCGTTCGGCGCACGGATCAGCGGGGTCGGGCACTACGTTCCCGACCGCGTCATGCGCAACGCCGATTTCGAGAAACTGTTCGA
>JAABUQ010006648.1_pt1 | contig 17351 bp, 14 predicted proteins | sample 5560001 | NCBI WGS metagenome assembly JAABUQ01 (sample SAMN10711888, study PRJNA513371) | rock metagenome | isolation source: Antarctica rocks | place: Antarctica: Victoria Land, Finger Mt nord | collected 2015-12-18
TTGGCCGTCGCACGCGCCTCACACCGAGGCGAAATCCGAAAACCCCATAGGTCACCGCCAGTGGCCCGCGGCTTCCTGCTTTGGAGGATATCGTACACCTGCCGGTGCCCGATATCCTTCACACATCCGGTCATTCAGGGCGGCTTGAGCGCTCCCCGAAACCAGTCGTCTGTTCAAGTGCTGTTTTTCGGCTGGGACTGGCCATGTGGAGACTAACGGTTTTTTCAGCGCTGACCGGAGGAAGCAGACGTTCCGCTCGCAAACGCAGCTGAATGCGCGATCAGAGGGGAGGCCCCTGGAAAGGTAGCGAGCGATGAAGGGTATATGTGGATTGACCGGCGAACAGGGCAAGCTGGTCAAATCTCACCTCATCCCCGCGCACTCACCCGTATCGAACCGGCGGCCGCGCCGATCGCCCAGATCATCGGCGACAAGGCCAAACCGAGTCGCCGGTGGGATAGCTGGTATGACAAGACGATTGTGACGCGCGCCGGCGAGGATATCCTCGAGGAATACGATGTATGGGGGATCGAGACGCTTCGCCGCCACCATCTCGTCTGGAGCTCGTGGGGCCCGTTTGCCAAGCTGCCGCCCCCTTATCAAGACTTCGGGCCGTTTGGCATGCGTGTCTTCCACGACATTGATCGCGGCCGGTGGCGGCTGTTTTTCGCAAGCCTGCTTTGGCGAGCGGCCGCCATCTCGCTCAAGGAGTTCGCGGACGTCGTGCTCCCGACCGACGATATGGAGCAGCGACGTCTCCGGCGTGGCCACCTATGCGGCTGGTTCAAAGCTGAACAATGGGCGCATCAAAGGCCGTCGAGTGGCCCCAAGCAGCTTCGCTCTGCACCTATGACAGCGACTCCGATCATCGCTCTCTGGAGCACTACGACCTACTTCGCCGTTCTAAATACCGTTCTAGGTGCCTCAGCTAGAACGGTTCGTGATAGCTAAGTATCTGTAAAGATTGGCGCGCCCGGAACGATTCGAACGTCCGACCCTCAGATTCGTAGCTCGCAGATGTCACTCCGCTGGGGTTGTATCAGGCCCGCCCCGGCTTCCTAAGCAAGCCATTACGTCGTTGTTCTTGCTGTGATATTCTAGCTCTGGCATACTCGGGCGTGGTCGGACACGGAGGACTGATCTGGGGATAGTTCCCCGATCTAATCCCAGACTAGAAGGAGCAGCGGCATGGCGAAGGTGGCGGAAAAGACGCTCCTCACGGACACGCTCGTGGCTCGCCTGCCCTTCGCCTCTTCAGGTCAATACAAGGTGCGAGACAGCGAGCTCGCTGGCTTCTTCGTCCAAGTTGGCAAGCGCACACGCACCTACATGGCTCAGGGCGAGTTCTGGCGCGAAGGTCATCGCGAGTTCTCCTGCATGGCCAAGCTTGGCGACGCCGCCGAGCTGACCGCACGGGAGGCACGGAAGAAGGCGAAGGACGCCATCGGCAAGATCGCGCGCGGGGAGCGCCCTGGGGAGCAGAACGCGCCGAAGCGCGGCGAGCTGACACTCCGCCAAGCGTGGGAGCGCTACAAGGAAGCGCACCTTATCCGAAAGAACCGTGGTGCGAGAACGATCAAGGGCTACCAGGATCACATGGACCAGCACTTCTCAGACTGGTTGGACCGCTCGTTAGCCCGGCTGGGCCGCAACCCCCAGCTCGTCGTCGGTCGCCATGACAAGATAACCGAGGAAGCGGGTCCTTACGCAGCGAACGGCTGCATGCGCACGCTGCGTGCGGTCTACAACCATGCTTCGAAGAGTCATCTCGACCTACCGAGAAACCCGACGATCGCGATCGACTGGAACGAGGAGGAGCGCCGCGATACGGGCATGGGCGAAGCCGATTTGCCGACGTGGTTTGCCCAGCTCCGCGCCATAGAAAACCCGATCCGGCGCGAGTTTCATCTTCTTCTGCTGCTGTCCGGCTCGCGGCCTGACGCTCTCAAGAAAGCGCAATTGGAGCACCTCGACCTGCGCCGGCGCGTCCTCCACCTGCCGAAGCCGAAAGGCGGGGCGAAGAAAGCATTCGATATTCCGCTTTCCCGGCCGATGATCCGGTCGATGATCCGCGTGATCCGCGCCGGCCGCATGCTCCACCCTGAGCAAGCGGAGTTCTTCCTCTTCCCTGCTGACAGCGCCAGCGGGCACCTCGTCGAGCACAAGGAGGATCGTGGCGAGTTGTCCAAGTGGGGCAACGAGCTTCGCCAGAGCTATAGGACGTTGGCGCAGCCCGCGGGCGTTTCCGAGCTCGACGTTCACCTGCTCATGAACCACAGCCTGCCTGGCGTGAATGCAGGGTACATCACGCGCCACCGCCTGCTCGAGAACCACCTTCGCGAGCAGCAAGAGAAGATCTCGGCCATCGTCATGGCGGCCGCCACTGCACCGCGCCAACGGAAGAACTCGGCGACGATCACCTGGCTAAGCGCCTTCCATCCGCCCACGCAGGCAACAACTCCGGCATCCGTGGAGCCTGTGCCGCTCGCCGCCTGATCCTGGTCAGCTGAAGGAGTTCTCCGGCTCACGCCCGTTCGCTACTGAAAAGGCCTAACTGCCGCAGAGCACAGCTCCTGAAAACCATCCACCGCGAGCAAGTCGGCATCAAGGTTCGAGTGCTGAACTTTCGTTGACGCAGCCCCGCTTCGTGCTTTGCCGGCCAGGCCCGCGAGCCGCTCAGCTCGTCGGGAACTGCTCGCGGATGTGGCCGTGACGACCTGCGGCTATCGCCAGCACTTCCCGGACCAGCTGCCTTGCCGCGCGCGCTTCCTTCATCGAAGCGGTCCGGCCCTCGTGAACGACCCGGCTTCGCTCATCGTAAAGACGGACCGCCGCTTTGCCCGCAGCGTCCGGGTCGGCGTCTCCCAGGACTCGCGAAGCCTGAACCGCCGCCCGGCGGATCGAACTCCTGATCGACTCGGCCTTCCAGTGCAACGCGCCCTTGTGCATGTCCAGGAGCGCGTGCCGCAGCGCCACGTCGTCGGTCCTGTTCGCCTCGCGCGTCATCCGCGCCATCGCATCTTTGACGATTGCGACGCACGGCTCCGGACGAAGAGCCGGCTTCGCCATGATCTCGAGGATTGAGATCAGCGCCAGGAACTGGGCGTTGTACGATGCCTCGAAATCAACGGCGGCGAACAGCTCGCAGGCGAGCCTCAACTCCGGCCGTGCCTGTGGGCCCGACAGCGCCTGGATCTCCGCACCCTCGAGCAGCGCCGAGAATAGAAGCGTGTCCGCTTCCTGCGTCTGGTGATTGGCCGCGACGCGTATGGGGCGGGGCGTGAGGTGCGCGGGGTAAACCGTCGGGAATTGTCCGTCGAACGTCGGGCCATCTTCGACCCGCAGCTCGCCTTCGCCCGCTAGGATTCCGAAGTTCAGCCTAAGCGCCGCCCAGGGCAGTATCGCGCGCAGTTTGTCGAATACCTCCGCCGCTTCCGCATCGGGTACGCCCAGCACTTCGAGATATGCGTAAGGGTCCTGCATCCTCATGCCCAGCGCGAAGCCGAACAACCGCTTTTCGGGCGCTTCCCGATGGACGAAGAAGCCGTTCTCGCTCGGCGTGCGAAGCGGAATCGAGAGATTGACGAGGTTCACGTTTCCCAGCTGCTTAACCCTCGGCTTGAAGGTCTTCGCGTCGCCAGGGATCTGAGCGGACATTGTCGTACTTCCGAAGGGAGGCAATCGAAGTGTAAACCTGGCCGGCGGCCAGATGCCGGACACACGAACGGGAGCGGCTCTTGCTTTACAAACGGATCGTCGAAACGGGAACCCTGACCGAGCCCGGCGGCGTGCCGGACCCGCAATTCGCGCTCCCCTCGACGGTAAACTGGGTGCGAGCGCTTGCTCTGCTCGTCGACGATAAAGGCTTGGACTTCGCCACGGCCCTGCGGGCCTATGGTCCAGTCCAACGGCGCAGCTTCACACCTCAGGAAGAGAACAGCATCCTGGAGCAGCTCTTCTTCGCGCTTCACCAGCTCTCGGCGCTCGAAGCCTTCCGAGCCGTGCCGCGCCGGGCCGATGTCGCCCGAATGGGCATCGTGACCTGGTACTACGGCATCTACAATGCCGCGAGCGCCATGGTCGCTGCGCAGGACGGGTCCATCCAGGACGATCATGCGAGCACCGCCAACAGCTGGGACCGCCATTTCGCTGAACGTGGCCTGGCCCTCGCCCCCTTCGGGCTGAGAGTGTCGACGCTTGTTGAGAAGCAAAACAAGGCCGAGATCGCCCTGCTCAGGGTCGGCAACCGCTACGACCTCAGGACAGTCGCCACCGCCCCCGACGACGCGGTGGGCGCCTGCTGCGCTTACCTGTCGGGGACCTCCAACTGGTATCGCTGGCGCACGACCGAAGACCTTCGCCAAGCGAAAGAGTACAAGGCGCTCGGCGTCAGCGACTTCCGCACAAAAGCGGCCCAGCAGTTGCGCGACCAGCGGCTCGCCCGGAAGTCCGTGAGCTTTCTACATCAGGCGATCCGCTATCGCGGCAAGGCGAACTACCGAGAGGCCCTCTTCCTCGGTTACGGCACGAGCACGGAGACGTTGCTCGCCGGCTACGTCGACGATCTGGCCGCGGTCCTCTCCGGGTTCGTCTCCATGGCCGGCGCGTTCGCCTCGAAGCGATTGGGCAAGACGCTATGGAATGAGTTCATCGACGATGTGGAGGCTCGCCGGGCGTTCTCCGTGGGACCGGCGCAGGTGTGGGCCTGAAACGGCAGGACGGAGCTCCCGTGCGAGCCTAGACCAGCATTATCCTCAGTTCGGGAACCGCAGGTGCAATCACCTGCGTGAAATCCCGATCTCCGGTGATGACGACGAGGTTACGCTCGACCGCTTGCGCTGCGATCCAGAGGTCATTCTCATCGATCTGGAGGTGCTGCCCGGTCACCCGGTCGGTCCATCCTTCGACCCACCTGGGAGCGCGCCGCCGCACGTCCACACGCTGGAGAGCAACGCTCGACTTGACGTAGGCGAAGGCCTCGCCGGTGTAGCGTCCGATCTCCGCGAGGGGATGCTCTTCGGCCCGCTCGAGGCACGCCTCGATGTGGGCGAGCGGCTGACCGACCGCCTGAGACAAGGCGAGCCCAAAACGGAGCTCCGCAACTGTCACGACTGATACGAGCTGCGGTGCGCGCGGATCGAGCGCAGCAATCGCCTGCCGAACCGACGCATGATCGGAGCGGCGCGCATCGTAGAGAACGGACACTACGTTCGTGTCGAGCAGGTAGGTGTCCATTCAGCGGACGTACCGCTCAAGGAGGACAACCTCGTTCTCGGGAGCCGGCGTGAACACGTCCAGGGCCCATGGCCCGCGGTTCCGTTCGATGAGCGGCCCGATAAACTCGTGTAGCGGAATGAAGGCTGTGAAGTCCTCCGGAATCCAGCCGTCGAATCTGTGCCCAACTGGCCGCCGGTGCTCTTGTCCTCGAAACAGTTCCAAGAGCCGACGCTCGAGCCGCGGCGGTAGATCATAGGCCTTCAGCACCTCGGCGTCGCTCTCGACCAGCAAGCGATTGAGTTCGGCCTGGGCGTCCGGACCGTGAAGCGCCTCCTTCGCGAGCGTGCTCAGCGCCGCGCGATAAGCGCGCGCTCGCTTGGCAATCTCCGCCATAGCGCCGCGCTTCGGCAGCGGAAGCCGCCTGAGCTGATCGTTCGTGAGATGCTGGTTGGACCCGCTTTCTACAATAAAGGCGCTTGCGAGGGGGCTGTTGAGGATGGCCTCGATCGCTTCGGCAGGAACCGAGGGATCCGTCGGCCAGATACCGAAGAAGGCTTGTGACGCGACCAGCCCGGAGGTGTCGTAGGCCGCCCCGAGCCGCCACGGTCCTCGTGAAAGGCGGGCGACATTCGTCAGAACCTTTGGCTCGTTCCAAGGGCGCCCTAGCGGCCCCAGGCGGTACGCCGCCTCTGGGTCCACATCGAGAAACACGGTGCGGGTGATCCCGAACTGGAGCAAAGAGTCCGCTGGCCGGAACACGCCTTTGCAGAACCCCTCCCGCGGCGTGACGCTGACCCCTGCGCGCTGGCTGCGCCACTGCAAACCCCGGTGGATGTCCGCAACGCCACCGAGCTGCGGATAGCGCGCAAGATGCTCCCAAACCTCATCGAGTGCACCGATCCACAGATCGCCTTCGTTCACCACCTTCGATCGCCGGCGTTCGGCGCTCAGCTTGCCGGCCTCAAGAAAAGCCGTTCGGTCGCGATCCTCGACGACGGTGGACACCAGTTTCGTCAGGTTGGCGTCGGCTTCCGGCCGCAGGTCGCTCGCCACCAGCACGGCAGACTCGAACCCCGCCCGCTGGAACACGCGGTCTGGCAAGGACGTGAGCTCGACGCGCCCATACAGTTCCGCCACCTGCTGCCGCAGCTCGGCATATTGCTTCTGCCGAAGGAAGCCCTGCGGCAGCACAAAGCCAATTCCCTCCGGACGCGCCTCAAGGATGGTCCGGAGCACGGCCATTGGCTTGGAAAAAGACTTCGCGGCCATATCGGTATACTCGACCCGCTCAACTGCATCGAAGTCTTCCCACGGCGGATTGCAGAGAATTACCTTGGTCGCCGCAGCTTCCTGCGCCAGCGCCGCCGGCCGAAACAGGTCTTCGGGTTTGATTTTCCAGCCATTGGCATTGGGGTAATCGGCGAGAACCAACGACAAGGTCGCGACCTCGCAGGCGAAGGTGTCGATCTCCGCGCCCCGAATACGCGGCACCAGAAATGCGTGACGCTGCTCTCCCGTCAGTTCTTCCGGTAGCAGGTCCCTCAGGTGGCGAAGCGCTGCAACGAGGAACGTGCCTGCCCCCGTGAACGGCTCGAAAATTGTCAGCTCATCAAGGTTGAACCGGCCCAGATCCAGCCGGCTGACGACATACTCCGCCACTTGGCGTGGCGTGCTGTGCGTGCCGAAGCGCTTGCGGGTGTCGGCCGTGACGAGCGTATTCTCATAAATAAACGCGAGACTGTCGGAGGAGATGTTACGAAAGCTGATCGCCCGCTGCAGCAGGTTCCAAGCCTCTGAAACGGACGCAGCAGGTAGTGTCGCGGCAGCCTGGGATGAAAGGCCGTCGAGGTTGTAATACGCCTCGATGCCGTCGAGCACCTTCTGAACGGGCAGGTCGCGCCACGGCATGGCTGCCGGGTGTTCGCGGTCGACGAGGATCTTCGCGGCTAGCAAGCGGAAAGTGGTGCGGAACGCCGCCTCTTCCCGCTCGCCGTCCAACCCGGTCAACAGTTGCTCGACCACTTTCTGCAGGAGGCGGTCGAGTTTGGCTTCCACCTCGTGCTCGATCGCGGGCAGCAGGCCGAGATCAACAAAGTCGAGCTGATAAGCCGCGTTCCCTTGGCCTAGAGATTTCGCCCGGTGCACCGCTTGCGGCCGCCACCGGTCCGCGTTCCGACGAAACAGATCCGGAAGCGCGTCGAGCCCGACCCGCTCCAGCAGGCGAGGCGATCCTTCGGCGCCCACCCGCCAAACGCCGACGTCGTTCTGGCCAATCGAGAACAGGATTGGCGCCCCGAGTGCTCGCCGCCGGGCAACGTCGCCCTCACCCTCCTCTTCCGTGATCACGCCGAAAGCGGCCGACCGGTAGGACTCCGGAACCTGCGTAAAGGCGGCTAAATCGACCCGCCGCTCTTCTCCGCCAGCCGACAGCACGTCCGCAAAGGAATAATCGCGGATGATCGCTTCCGAGCGGTAGCCGAGACCGAGAAGCTCCTTCTCGATGGCGAGAAGAGCGCTCACTGTCGCCCAGCCCTCACGAACCGGGCACCCGCCCCCATGCTGTCCCCACCCTTGATGGGAACGGCCGGAAAGAGCGGCAGCTGAGACACCGGATCGGGCAGACCGAAGCTCTGCGACAACACCTCGAGGTGGCGGTCGAGACGAAGCAGGATGACATCTTCCTCGCTCGCTAGAACCGAGCGCCCGGTCAGGAGCTCGCAACGTCGCAGATCGTACATCGCAAGCGTCGCGCCCCAGAGTGCCGGAAAGGAGGTGCCGCCGATAAGTTCGCGGGCGGTGACGAGCAGATCGCGGTGAGCCTGTAACTCGACGTGAAAGCGCGTCCGTAGCACCACAGCCAATCGAAGCAGCAGCACCGTTTGCCAGGAGAACTTGGCCTCGCTGCCACGCTTCTGGGCAGGCACGTCAGGCTGGATCAGTGCGCGCCGGACCGTCCACTCTCGGAGCTGATCTGCCGAGAGTCCCGTCAATGTCAGCACATCACGAGATCTGATCAGACGCACAAGCCTCCCGGGGAGCGGGTACAATGCCCATTCTCGAGAACGGGTATCATGCCCGACCTGTTTCGTAAAGCTCAGCAGCGTTCACCGCATGGCCATCGTCTAAAGCTCCGCCATGCGTTGCGTTTGATCAGACTCCTTTCGTTCCGACAGCTGACACTCTGGGCATTCCAGTCAGATGGAGCAGCCGGCGGTGACTGAGAGCAGAGCAAGGATATGGGGATAGGCCTGGAGGGGAAAGCCTTCCCCTGCGGCCGAGCCTGCCGTCTCGCCCGACCCCTTCTGCGGGCGACCCCGCAACGCCCCTGGCCGTGGAAGGACGTGAGCCGGTTAACCCAGCCGGCGCATATGGGCCGGCGAGAGTGAGAGGGCTGCGGCTGTCGCCGTGACGGGTTGAGGGTCGAGAGAGAGGCTCCCGGCCGGACCCGTCCGGAGACCTCCCATGCTTCAGACCCTGCCTTCCCGTCGCGCCGGCACCTCCGGCTCCGCTCCGCCAGTCACCGGTGCCTACAAGGTCGACATCAGCCGCGGCGAGCGGATCGGTCGCGTCTCGTCCGAGTGGTTCAGCCGTCCCGATGACGAGCGCTTCCTGTCGCTGACCGAGCTTCACGCCGCAGTGCGCGGCCGCGCCGAGCGCGCCACCGCCCGCACCGTCGAGACCAAGGCGCTGCGCGTCGAGGCGAGCCGCGATAACGCTGAGCGCCTGACGCTGGTCGTTCCCGGCCGCGATGAGCCCGTCGCACCGACCCACTGGTCCTATGGCCAGCTGTGCAGCCTGGTCGGTGCGCCCGCCAGCTACATGCGCCAGCTTCCCGCGCCGCTGGCCGGCATCAATCTCCAGCACGGCCTCCTCTCGCACCGCGCCGAACTGGTAAAAACGCTGGAGGCGGACGATGGCCGGGTCGAGCTGCGCGCCGTCACCGGCCCAGACTACGGGCGCATCTGGGATCACGAGCTGGTCGAGGCGGTGATGCGCATAGCCGGTGATGGCACCGGCGACACCCGCTGGAAGGTGCCGGGCCTGCTCGACTGGTCGACCATGACCCATAACCCGTTCGTCGAGGTGACCAAGGACACCACGACCCTCTATGCGTCGGATCGCGACGTGTTCCTATTCCTGGTCGACGACGCCCACCCGATCGAGGCCGGGCGGCTCCCGAACGGCGATCCCGATCTCTACTTTCGTGGCTTTTATTGCTGGAACAGCGAGGTCGGTTCGAAGACGCTCGGCATCGCCAGTTTCTATCTCCGCGCTGTGTGCATGAACCGTAACATTTGGGGCGCCGAAGGCTTCGAGGAGATCAGCATCCGGCATAGCAAGTTCGCCGGGCACCGCTTCGCACACCAAGCGGCGCCGGCGCTGGAGCGTTTCGCCGACAGCTCGCCAGCCTCCTTCGTCGCCGGTGTGCGTGCCGCCCAGGAGACGATCGTCGCGCGCAAGGACGAGGACCGTGAAACCTTCCTGCGCAAGCGCGGCTTCTCGCGTCCGGAGACCGAGAAGATCATCGCCAAGGTGCTGGTGGAGGAAGGCCGGCCACCCGAGTCGATCTTCGACTTCGTGCAGGGGATCACGGCGCTCGCCCGCGACAAGCCGCACCAGGATGCGCGGCTCGATCTCGAAGGCAAGGCCGCGAAGCTGCTGATCGCGGCGCGGTAGCACCGCGCCTTCCCACTCGGCGGCGGACCCGCATCTCCGCCGCCGATCTCCGAAATCCAAGTCAAAAGGAGGTCATCATGGCCGACCGTGTTTCCGCATCGATCGTGCTGGGCGGCACGATCGCCGCAGCCCTCTTCGCTCAGCTCGCCACGCTGATCGAACAGGAAGGTCTTTCGACCGAATGGGATGGCAAGCCGTTCCAGCCCGCCGATCATCGTCCCGGCGAACCGCTCAGCCTCTACGCCCACGAAGTTGCCTGGGGCCGGTTCGAGGGGCTGGAGGAATGGTGCACAGCCAATGGCGTACCGTTCGCCCGTTGGTCCGGAGCGTATGGAGGTGAGTGGGGTGCCGAGCGCGTCGTCTTCACCGGTTCCGGCGCGCCGACATCTTTTGCCGCCGACGAAGACGATCACGTCATGATCGGGCGCGAGACCGCTGAGCGGCTTGGATCCGTACAAGCGATCCGCGCCCACTTCGACGAAGCGGACTTCGTTGTGCCGCCCCTCATCATCGGCGGCGGCGCCTCCTGACCGTCGGGTAGCCGAGCGGCATCATACTCTCCGGGTGCAGCGCTCTCCCCATTAGAGGGAGAGGGCTGCGCTTCGCTTCGTGACGGGTTGAGGGTCGAGAGAGAGGCTCCCGGCCAGCCCGTCACGGAGAACTACCGTGGCCCAGTCCAATCAGAAGAAGTCAGTCCAGAAGATCACCCTGTCGTCCTCGCGCGACATCCCGTTCGACAAGCTCCTGCTCAGCCAGTCCAACGTCCGTCACGTCAAGGCGGGTGTCTCGCTCGAGGAACTCGCCGAGGACATCGCCCGACGTGGCCTGTTGCAGGGCCTGAGCGTGCGCGCCGTCATCGACGAAGCCGGCGTCGAGACCGGCATGTTCGAGATACCGGCCGGGGGTCGCCGCTACCGGGCGCTCGCGCTGCTGGTCAAGCAGCGGCGTCTGGCGAAGACCGCACCCGTGCCCTGCGTCGTGCGGGATAGCGGCCTTGCCGAGGAGGACAGCCTCGCCGAGAACATCCAGCGCGCGCCGCTGCACCCGCTCGACCAGTTCCGGGCCTTCCTCGCACTGCGCGCGAAGGGCCAGTCCGAGGAGGAGATCGCCGCCAACCAGTTCGTCTCCGTCGCGGTCGTGAAGCAGCGGCTTCGGCTGGCGTCGGTCAGCCCCAAGCTGCTCGACGTCTACGGCGAGGACGGCATGACGCTGGACCAGCTGATGGCGTTCACCGTCAACGGCGATCACGAGCGCCAGGAGCAGGTGTTCGAGCGGCTGTGCCAGTCCTACGACAAGCAGCCCTACGTCATCCGGCGGATGCTGACCGAGGGTGCGGTGCGGGCTTCGGACAAGCGCGCGCAGTTCATCGGGATCGCGGCCTACGAAGAGGCTGGCGGCACGATCCTCAACGACCTGTTCCAGGGTGACGACGGCGGTTGGCTGCAGGACGTGAGCCTGGTCGACATGATGACGGCCGAAAAGCTCAACGAAGCGGCGGTCACCCTCGGTGCCGAAGGCTGGCGCTGGGTCGAGGTCGCGCCCGACTTCGCCTACGGTCACACCTACGGCCTGCGCCAGCTTCGTGGCGAGACCGTGCCGTTGACGCCCGAGGAGGAGGCGACCTGCGCCGCGCTCCAACAGGAGGTCGACGACATCGAGACGGCGTCGGCCGAAGCCGAGGAGCTTACCGACGAGCAGGACGAGCGCATGGGCGAGATCGAGACCGCGATCGCGGCCCTGAACGCCCGGCCGGTCGGGTTCGACGCCGATGAGATCGCGCGGGCGGGCACCTTCGTCAGCATCGCCGCCGACGGGTCGCTGCGCGTCGATCGCGGCTATGTCCGGCCCGAGGACGAACTGCCGGTCGAGCCGGAGGCGGAGGTCCGGACCGACGCGGACCCGGCCTACGCGGCGGCGGAGGTCGAGAGCGCTGAGGCGGCGATCTTTGCCGGGTCCGCGCCGGCGGTCGAGCCGGAGGAGGACGAGGGGCTGCGGCCGATTCCCGATCGACTGCTGACCGAGCTTACCGCCCACCGTACGCTGGCGCTCCGCCATGCGCTCGGGCAGCGGCCCGACATCGCCTTTCTCGCCGCTCTGCACGCGCTCGCGCTGGGGGTGTTCTACACCTACCGATCGGACACCTGCCTGGAGCTCGATCTGAAGAGCGTCCAGTTCGGGAGCCAGGCGCCCCGGCTGAACGACACCGCGCTGGCCCGCTCGCTCGACGAGCGGCAGCAGTCGTGGCGATCGGCGTTGCCCAAGGAATCGGGCGAGCTCTGGGGTGCGCTGGAGACGTTCGACGCCGACAGCCGTGACGCTCTGTTCGCTCACTGCGTGTCGCTGAGCGTCAACGCGGTGCACGAAGCCTGGAACCGCCGGCCCCGCGCGTTCGCCCACGCCGACCGGCTCGCCCAGGCGGTCGACCTCGACATGGCGGCGAGCTGGACGCCGACCGCGGCCAACTTCCTCGGCCGGGTCACCAAGGCGCGCATCCAACAGGCCGTGGCGGAAGCGCGGGGCCAACGGGCGGCGGACCGCATCGAGCCTCTGAAGAAGGTCGAGATGGCGACCGAGGCCGAAACGCTGCTCGCCGATTCCGGGTGGTTGCCCGAGCCGCTGCGCACGCCGGGTCGGGAGATGGCCACCACGGTCGAGATCGTCGCGGCCGAGCCGGTGATCGTGGCCGAACCCATCGTCGAAGGAATGGCGGCGGACGACGGTGAACGTGCTGTGGCCGACGACGACGTTGTGGCCGAAGATGAGGAGATCGCCGAGCCGACGAATGGAGAGGAGGTCGCCGACGTCGACGAAAGCTCCCTCGCCGACGAGGAGGCGACCCACGATCAGGAGGTCGCGTTCGAGCCCCACGCGATCGCCGCCGAGTAACTTCGCACCCGTCACCACCTTGGGCTCGCCGGCGACGGCGGGCCCTTTTTTCGTTCAGGAGGCCGCGATGCCTGACACCGCATCAGACCTGGCTGACCGCCTCGCCGACAACGCCGAGGCGGTTTGCCGCCACTACCTCTCCAACGGTCGCCGCGAGGGTCGCTGGTGGACCGTGGGGGATGTCTACAATACGCCCGGCCGCTCGATGATGGTCCGACTGAAGGACACCGACCGTGGGCGGGCAGGAAAATGGACCGACGCCGCCACTGGTGAGCACGGCGACCTGCTCGACCTCATCGCCGGAGCGCAGGGATGCACGACGCTTGCCGACACGCTCGAAGAGGCGCGCCGATTCCTGAGCCTCCCTCAGCCCGAGCCGTATGAGCCGATCGCGCCCGCGCCGCAGGGATCCCCCGAAGCCGCACGCCGACTGTTCGCCATGTCCGGGCCGATCCGGGGCACAGTCGCAGAAGCGTATCTGCGCACTCGCGGCATTGCGGATTTGCGGGACTGCACGTCGCTGCGGTTCCATCCGCGCTGCTACTACCGTGGCGACGAGGCAGACCCGGCCGACGCCGCCCGTGATGCCTGGCCGGCGTTGATCGCGGCCACTACCGATGCGACCGGCGCTATCAGTGGTATCCACCGTACCTGGCTCGATCCTTCCGGGACGGCAAAAGCGCCCGTGTCGACGCCGCGACGCTCGATGGGGCTGATCAACGGTCAGGGCGTCCGCATCGGCAGGGCGAGTAGCATCGTCGCCGTCGGCGAAGGCTTGGAGACCATGCTGTCGCTGCGTGTCGTGCTGCCCAGTCTGCCGATCGTCGCCGCAGGCTCGGCCAATCATCTCGACGCCCTGCTCCTGACCGAAGGATTGCACCGTCTGTATGTCGCCGAGGACGACGACCCGGCCGGACGACGCGCGACGGCGTCGGTGATCGCCAGAGCGGAAGCGGTCGGGATCCAGGCGATGCGGCTGAGACCGGCGCTGGGCGACTTCAACGACGATCTCCTGCAGCTCGGACAAGAGGCGCTCCACACGGCATTGCGGGTGCAACTCGCCCCCGAGGACGTCGGGCGGTTCTGGATTCCGGGACGGGAGAGCGTTCGCGCAGCCTGACACTCGTGTGATCGCCGATCTGCAAGGTGGCCGTGGGCTGTTCTCACCAGCAGGAGAGCCGCGCCCCTGGCCTCTGAGAGGGGCGATCGGACCGGAGCCGGACCGGGCCGGCAACGGCTGCGCGCGATTTTCTTCCCCTGCCGGCTGCGGCGGCATTCCTCGCGAGACAAGAAAGCCGTGCTCGCCGTCCTCCGCTGCGCTTCGGCCGCGGGCGAGAGCCCCGCGGTGCAGGCCCGGTCCGTCCCCGCTCTTCGTCGCCCACGAGGCCGCGAAGGGCGCGGTCAACCTACCGGAGGCGAACACCATGACCCACGACCACACGCTGGAAGACCACGAACCCGACCACGCCGAGAGCCCGACCGCCCACCTCCTCGCCGAACTCCAGCTCTTCGGCCACCGCCCGTTCGAGGGCGAGCCCGACCCGAGACCGCTTCCCGAGGATCATCTTGTCCGCGCCGCCGTCGCCGACACCTTCGACGCTTTCACCACCGCATTGCAGGACACCCGCCTCGAGCCCGACCTCGAAGACCTGCTCTGGGGCATCGTCAATGTCCTTCACCGCGCCACCAGCCGGATCGAGCGCGAACTCGACGACAACGAACAGGCGCAGCAGCGCAGTCAACGCGAGCAGGACGGGTCCGAGGTGCGCTCGGTCGAGCTGGAACGGCTCCTGGCCGAGGGGCTGACGCTGATCGAACGCCGCAACGCGCACGAGGTCCTGCGCGATCTCTCCGCCGACGCCTTCGAAGTCCACCTCCGCAAGGCATGGCGGCCGCACTCCGGTTCGATGGTCAGCCGCAGAACCCTCACGGCGACACTGATCGACAGCCGCGACTTCATCGCCGCCCGCAAACGTGCGGAGACCGAGGTGATGCTGCCCGCAGGGCCGAAGGTCGCGTTCACGGGCGGAGCTGACGTCAACGATCACAAGGCGATCTGGGCGGCGCTCGACCGGGTCCACACCAAGCACCCCGGCATGGTGTTGCTGCACGGCGGGAGCCCGAAGGGCGCCGAATTGATCGCCAGCAAATGGGCCGACGCTCGCAAGGTCGCGCAGGTGGCGTTCAAGCCGGACTGGACCCGCCACGCCAAGGCCGCACCGTTCAAGCGCAACGATCAGATGCTCGACATCCTGCCGATCGGCGTCGTGGTGTTCCCCGGCACCGGCATCCAGGACAACCTCGCCGACAAGGCGAAGAAGATGGGTATCCCGCTGTTCGACTTTCGCAAGGGAGGTGGCGCGTGAGCGCCATTTCCGCTTTCGACGCATAGTCGGTCGTAGCCGAAGCCGTTTGCCGATCTGGGAAGCGGACATTGTAGAGCGGGCTTCTGACACCCGCTAAGCCCCAGAAAGCGTGGGTCGGTCGGTAGTGTCAGAACCGACCCGGTTGTGACACGAAGGGGTCGGCTCAGATATCTGCATCAGATAAGGCACTGGACTTTCGTGTTTTCGATCTAATGCAAAATCGGTGAGTTTCGCATCATGAACGACCGGAAGTGGGACAAAACGGAAGGACGGCTTCTGGCAAGCAAGTTGCCATAACGGACGTTCATAGTGGGCGTGAATCGGTCATTGTCGGTTGACGTAACCAAGAACTCGGCCAACGAAAGAACCGGTTGCGCAGCCGGATGGGTGCGGCGACGCTCGACATGCTGATGCTCGACGACGCAACGGTCGATAGATACGTTGCTCAGCCTGCCGCTGCGGCGTACCTCAACCGCAGACCGGGTACGAACGGCGCCTGACGCAATTCAGGAAAATCGTAGTTTTGTCGGAGAATAACCAATGGCCCCGGTCAATTCCGGTCGATGTTGGACCGGGCTAACCTTAGTTGTAGCGCTTGGTGCGAGTGGATGCGGCCAAGCGCCTCGACAAAGCGCCGCGCCAAGCGGTGAGGGATCGGCCTCGATGGCGCAACCCGACGTCGGCACCGCTGTAGCCGCATCGCCACCACCGCCTGAACGGCGACCCGCGACAAGTGCTGAGGGCGTTGCGCTGCCCCGTGCCGCCCCAGCGCCGAGTGCGTTGTTCAGCGCTGCCTATCAACGCAAGGAAGGCGATTGGGAGCAGGTTCTGTACCTTTGCGACGGCATCGGCGGTGATCGCGTCAAGCTCGTCACGATGCCGAATGCCAAGGGCATTTCCGAATTGTGGACGTATCGAAAGCCCGACTTTCGCACCGACCGGGAATTGGTCCGCCTGAGCGACGAGGATCCCGGCGCGGGGCAGATTATGCGCGCGCTGCAAACGACGGACGGCAAGCCCTTCGGTTCGGTCCATTCGATCAATCCCGGCATGATGGGCGATGCGCAGGCGACGACGCTTCCGACGCTCAGCAGCATTACCGACAAGACCGAGACTACCCAATGCCGCTTGATGCCGCGCGGTCGCGTCCTGCTCGTCGATGCCAGGCGATCGGTGCTGATCACCGCCGAACCGGGCGGATCGTACACCTACCGCAGCTATGATCATACCAAGCCCGGCAAGGTCGTGACCGCCGGCCAGAATGGTGCGACAAGCACCCCAACTGCCACCGTTACGGGCGGTCGGCTCATCCCGGCCAGCCCCGGCCATGAGGTGTACGAGTTCCGCAAGAGCCCATGGACCTATCGGGTCAGCGCATCCGCCGACAACCGCCTGCCCGGAGCCTCGCTGGCCGTCCTGCGCGATGGCAAGACGATCTCGACCAGCGTAGCGGCCGTCTATCAGATGGCAGCGAAGCGGATCGAGTAGCGGCTCACGCGCCAATTGATGGTCGCCTGGCCCACCCCAAATGGGGCCGTAAAAAGAACGGGCATGGGTATACGCGAAGAATGTGGAGATGTCGGAACCGACTGACTGTGATCGAATCCTGAGGGTCCGGCTACGCCTTCGGTTTGATGCAAAACTTTTAATTTTTGCATCAACGAGTGGCCGATTCTGAGCCGGCCCCGCCGGCGTTTTATCGGTGCCACAACCAAACGAGACTGTTGAAAAACTCTTGCTTGCGGCGGTGGGGGCGGCGTGATCCACTGCTGCAAAGCGGCACTCGGTCTCCTGGGACTATCCGCAGGACCGGCTGCTCGCGCTCCAGAACCAAAACCGCCACGCCGATGGCACCGCGCCTGCCTCTGATGGCGTGCCCGTAGAACGCCTGCACTTCCGCTACGCCATCACCGGCGACGCGCCGCCGTGGCGGCCCTTGCGTGCCTTCGACGATGGCGAAAAGGTCTACATCCAGTTCCCCGCTGGCATAGCTCAGGGCGAGCTGCCGCCGTTGTTCGTGGTTGGACCCACGGGCGAGAACCAGCTCGTCAATTACCGTTCGCGGGTGCCCTACTACGTGGTCGACCGGCTGTTTGGCGCGGCGGAGCTCCGGCTCGGCGGCAAGAAGCAGCAGGTGGTCCGGATCGAGCGCACGGACGGCCGCCGACGTGGAAACGTCGGCTCATGAGCCCGCCCCCGAATGGC
>JAABUQ010006649.1_pt1 | contig 17349 bp, 13 predicted proteins | sample 5560001 | NCBI WGS metagenome assembly JAABUQ01 (sample SAMN10711888, study PRJNA513371) | rock metagenome | isolation source: Antarctica rocks | place: Antarctica: Victoria Land, Finger Mt nord | collected 2015-12-18
CATAATCGAATTGTGAAAACCGTTTTCTTCGATGTCGACACCCAGCTCGATTTCTTATATCCAGCGGGTGCCCTGTACGTCCCTGGAGCAGAGAAGCTCATCGATTCTCTCGCTGCGCTCACCCGCTATGCTTCGGGCAACGACATCCAGATTATTTCGACTGCGGATGCTCACACCGAAGACGATCCGGAATTCGCAACGTGGAAGCCACACTGCGTCGCCGGAACATTCGGGCAGCAAAAAGCTGGTGTTACCCTGCTGAACCAAGCGAAGGTATTGAGCACGCAAGCCGACGCGCTAAATCAGCTTCACCCAGCCCTTAACGTTGCGCGGCAAATCATCGTCGAAAAGCAAAAGCTCGATGCCTTCACCAATCCGCACCTCGGGCCTCTTCTCGACGTCCTCAAAGCAGATCGCTTCGTGCTTTACGGTGTTGTGACAGAGCTATGCGTCCGCTCCGCCGCCTTCGGCTTACTTGACAGAGGCGCGCGCGTCGAGTTGGTGGTAGACGCGACGCAAGGCCTCCACGCGCCCAAAGAACGTGACTTCCTCGATGAATTCGAACTGCGCAGCGGAACGCTCACGACGGTGGGGGAGGTAACCGCCTGAGCGCTCCGTTATCGGTTGAACGTCACAACGTGCTGGCCGGACGGCAGCAGGACGGAACCGTCTCTCCGTGCCCCTGTCGCTCGCCAAAACGGCGCGCCATCCACTTCAATCGAAGAGACCGGCGTTCCCAGCATCGCCACCGCCCGGCTCCGGCTTGTGTAAGACACATCCACGCGGCTCTGTGACGAATCGGCGGATTGAATATCGCCGTTGAAGTCCGTAAGCGTGACGGCTGCTCTCTCGGCCGCGGGCGCAAGGGTGTGTTTTCCCGCTGGCGCCAGAACCGAAGCGTTGTTTTGTATAGGCCAGATCTTCCCGTCCAATTCCACCGGTCCTTGCCACGCCACCCGTGCCGCTTCGCGCGAGTCGATTTTCACCTCGTCGATATCTACATTGAATACTTTCGCCGTAGTGCCTGCCGCAGCAAGCAAAGGGAGGTCCTGCTTTTCCAGCGAGTTCTCAAAATACAACGCTACGTGCGCGAACGATTCCGCCGCCTGGTGTACCAACTCGAGTAACTCCACGCCCGTCTGCTTTTTCGTTGGGTAGACATCCTGATATCGCTCCACCACGTTAATGTCTATCGCCAGCCGCGCGCGATTTTTGGTCAGCTCGTTGTACTTCTCGCCTAGCTTGGCGTAACGTTCCGGCCCCAAATCCCAAAGCGTCGCCGGATCTTCCACCAGCAGCGTGCTCCGTCTCGCTTCAATGGACGGCAGGCTTCTCGCCACGTCGGCTCCTAGCGCATCTCGAATGCCCGGCTCGAAGCGATCGTCAATATGCGTCAACACCACGTCGAGATACGGCTTTGCCGTCTTAATGCGATCGATCACGTCCAACCAATCGGCCTGCATCCGCGACGCCAACTGAGCTCGAAAATCGAGAAACTTGCGCAATGCTTCAGGGTCCTTCGCGTACCGCGAGTTGGCATCGAACAACAGTTTTGGATCGAAGCCGTCCGCACGCTGGAATGCCGCTCGTATGTCGTCATTCATGGGCGTAAATCGCGCCGGATTCGAAGCGCCTTCTAGCGATTCAAAGTACAACTCGGCTACGTTGACGCCGTCCCAATCGAACTCGCGGAGCAACTGCCCCAGTTCCTTCTCTACTTCGCGATGACAGTCGGGGTTCTGCAAATTCATCAGCTTGCGCCAATCGAGCTGCGCGTCTTGCCCAGCCGCCGTCTGCTCGCGCCACCTCGGATGATCCGCCCAGAATTTCTCGCTCACATGCGGAAGCTCCAGCCAGGCGTAGACCAAAATCGCGTTCCGATGACAAGCCTCTATCAGCCGCTTCAGGTATTCGTCCTGCACCGGATCGGGTTCTACGTTGTGCCAGGCCGCTACGTGCAGCACGCCCACGCCGGATTCCCGCCAGCGCCGCGCCAGGTAATCGGCATCCGCCCGAATCCGGTAGGAAGAATCAAAGAACGCCCACAAATTCGTCGTCCGCGCCGGCATCGTCAAGCCCAAATCGACCAGCGCCTGCAAAACGTACGGATACCGCTCTATGCCGCTTGCGCCCGGCGACGACGCGATCCATAAAATGGCTCCATGAGCGGTCCGCTTTCCAGCGAGAAGCGGAATCCCCTTCCACTTCTCTTTCGCAAACACCCCGAACCCATCAGGCAGATTCACAGCCGGAACATTTAACGCCTGCTCCCAGAAAATCTGCATCTTCGGCGCATGCACATCCGCAATCTGCCGCACGGAGACGAACTCCGATTTCGCCGTTATTCCCAGGCTCTTGGCAGCCGTTCCCGTGCCCTCTACAATTACAATGCGATCTTGCGCCAAAGCCGCCACATCCACCGTTGCATCGGAACCAAGCACCAAGACGCCCGCGCGGCTCTTGTCCTGCCTCACGCCAACAGACTCGAGGATGTTCTTCCAAGGTCCGGCGTCCGTGCCAGTCACCTGAAATGTGTTTGCACACCCAATCGCCGGGGCCAGAGTAACGGTCACTGCTAACCAGAATCCTAAATGCTGCATTCTCATTTCGTCAACGCGTACCAGAAACCGACGCGCACATCGTCATAGTTGTAGTGCCGATGGGGTTGGATGTCGACTTGCGGCCCTTCCAGGTAAACGCCGCGCAGAAGGTCGGTCGTCCAATATACATTCCGGGGCATCCAGGGAAGATGTACCTTAAGCCCAGGTCCCATCTCAGCCGTATTGGCCCAATACTGACTCTTCACGTCGCGAGTGTAGTTGAGGTTGAAGAGTAACTGTGCAGACGCCCCCCATAAATTGAAGGTCCGGCCTACCCGATTCTGCCAATAGAACAGCCAATCCTTATCGAACCGGCTGACATATTCAGCGTCGCCCGTCGTTTCGTAGAACAGCCCAGCCGTTTTGCTTCCAAGTAGTCTGCCGAACCCTTTGGCGAAGTTAACTCCACCACGGTAATCGGGAACCGCGGCCCCTGTATCGCGCCGGCCAGGAAGGTATGAAATCGCCTGCCCAGCTTCTGCCCAACCCGTTAAGTGGTACCAAGTTTTCGACGAAACACCCACAGCAGGAATAACTGAATTCTCCGAAAAATACTGCGGCGCAATGCTCTGGTTGATCAAACCGCTGCGGACATCCCCATCGAAGCGCGCAGAGACATAAAAGGACAGCAGCTTATTCGCTGATCCCAACCACGGCATGGGGATCGTGTGTTTGATCTGTCCGTAAGTGAAGAAATCATGCCAACGCGTCGAATACATGGGCAGCACCCACACCGTCGTTTGCGCCACGGGATCCCCGCTCAAAGTGTGATACGCCTTCGTGGCCTCGGCCGCCACAGACGGATCTTCCGCCTTCCGCGCCAGATCAAGGTACGGAAGCGCATCGGCGTCATCGTTCGCCAAGTTGTAGGCCAATCCAAGCTTCAGCGCCACCTCCGCGTCGCGCGGATGTTGCTCATGAGCTTGGCGCAAGTACTTAATCGCATCGCGCGTATATCCCAGCGCCAAGCTCTTCTCACCCATTGTCTTCGGATCTATCGCCGACACCGCCCCTGTGGCGCCTGCCGCTGCCGCTGCATCAGGCCGCGTTTTGAAGCCGTGCATCGCGTCCAACTGCTCGCGCGATAACCGGTCATTCGGATCAAGCACCAGCACCTGATGAAACTGCTCCGCGGCCTCCGCCTCATGGTGCATGGCCAGATACAGAAACGCCAGCTCTCGCCGAAGCGTCACATTCCGCGGATCGAACTTGATCGCATTCGCGAACTCATACGGATAGGGATAGCGCGAGGGAAGATGTTCCAGCGCCAACTCCGCGGTCCGCGAATCCGTCGACCGCGAAGCCGCCAACAGCGCCGTATTCGCTTCCTCAACCCGGTTCAGTTCTTGCCACACGCGCGCCAGAATCAGCAGCACCTCGCTCAACTGCGGCTTCAGCTTCCGGCAGATCTCATACTGCTCGGCGGCCAGTGGCAATTCGTCGCGCAGTTCCGCGAGCTGCGCCAATTCCCAATGCGCGCTGAACATTGGCAGTTCATTCGGATTCGCCGCCCGCGCCAGCGCTTCCTTCCAGCGCGCGATGCCGTCCGCCAGCGGCCGGTCAATGTTCTGAAACGCTTGTTCCGCGGTAGCTCGCGTAGCGCTGTTTTCGCTATGCCGCAAACGGTCGAACATGCGCCGCGCTTCAATCGGCTTCTTGGTCTCAAACGCCAGAAACGCGAACTCCAGCGCGGCGGTTTCATCGTGCGGCTTCAGCCCCAGCGCAGCCCCGAATTCATCCCGCGCATCGGCATTCTCCCCAGCCTTCAGCAGCGTGTACGCCAGATCCTTGTGCGCACTCTCATTCGCGGGCTGCTGCGAAAGCGCCTTCCGAAAAAGCTCAATCGCCGTGTCGTAATCTTTCCGCGCCACTGCCTTATACGCCGCGTTGAGTTCTGCATCTCCAGCCGGCAACTGCGCCAACACGCAACTCGCACTCATCACGAGGATTAGGGCCAGAATTCCCTTAGAATGGAATCGCTTAATCACGGCTTGCTGTCCGATTAGTTCCGGCAGCAGCCCTATATTCTCAGCCGCGATTAGTATTGTGGACCGGTCAGCAACCTAAGAGGGATGCGCGTCGTCTTAACCGGAACAACGCTCCCATCAACGCGATGTTGGACCCAATCAGCACGGCACTACCCGGTTCCGGTACCGCACTGCTGACCGGCTGAACGCTGGTTTGAGATGAGAAATTGGTCACCGTGGTTAACCCATCCAGGTTGACATCCACCGTGAACGCGAACCCGCTGGTCGTGTCGCTGGTCAGCACTGGCTTGGCGCCTGCCGCATCGGAGAACATGCTAAAAGCAAATCCACTCCCGGAAGCCGACACTCCATTCGGCGAACTCAACGCAGGCCCGTATAGGCTAACGTTGAACGAAATGGTCGAGCCGAAAGCGAACCCCCCAAAGTAGTCGTTGAACGCCGTCCCGTTGTCGAACGTTAGAGTCCCTGGCAAGGCTCCTATGACATCGCCGGCTCGCGTCGGACTACCTCCGACCGACCCATCGCTCGAAAAATTCACTATCTGGAGCGATGCCGCCTGCACGGCCAACGGGCCGGGATTGAAGTTAAAATCCAGCGATCCCGTGGTGCCGATGAGGGAGGATGTGTTGACCGTCACGCCGTAAGTGATAGGACCGGCGGCCGACAATCCTGCGCAGCATAAAACCAGCGTGCATAAAATCAGCGCGCCAAATAACACTCGATGTAGGCCCATATTAATTGAAGCTCCCCAAGTAGATCACCGGTATGAAGTTGATGCGTGCATACGAGGGATCCCTGAACTGCACGTTCACGGTAGCCGCCTGGCCCGGAGCCAAATTCGTTACCGTAGGAACCGTGATAAACGGACTTCCGTTATACATCCCTCCAGCGTCTGCCAGCGTCACTCCGGCCGGCAGTGACGTGAAGAGTATTTGGATGGGGCCGTTGATCACACTGCCGCTGATATTGTTAACGGTGACCGTCCCGTTGAAGGTCTGGCTCACGCGGCTGTAAACTAACCCGGACGCCGTAGTCGCGAGTTGACTCGACCCGAAGAAGTCGCCGGTCGAATAGTAATAATTGTTGAACTGAGGCGCCGCCTGGATCGCATCGGTGCCGGTACCGCTCCCCACCGCCACTCCGTTCCGATCGAGCTCGAACGACGGCGCAGCCCCAGGCAGGAAGGGCGTTTGCGTATCTGAGCTGCCGGCCGGCAAGTTGAGAACCGTCGTCTGTCCACCGGTAGTGACTTTCAACGTGGCTGCGGCCGTCAGGTTCGACGTGATGTAAATATCATCGGCCACCGGACCGTACTTGTTATTCACCGACGGCGTACCCGCGTTATAGCTCATGGGTTGCGTCCGGTAGAAATAATAAATGGCGTCCCGCGTAATGGCAGGCTGCCTGCCCGTCTTGTACCAACTGGTAAAGAACGGCAGAAGGTCGGTCATCGCGTAATGGCTATGGAAATAACCAAGCGTGCTGGTAGGCACACCGGTCGTGTCCAAGTAATTCGCATACTGATACTTGTTGGGATCGTCGATCGGACTCACATACGTGCCTTCAATGAAGTCGTTCCAGGTAATGATCTCGATCCAGTCAGGATGGCTCACGTTAATCGCATCCATCCACATCTTGCGCATGCCGCTCGCGCCGCTGTACTCGTAATAGCGATTCGCATTCGCGCCCCAGAACTGCAATGCCACCGGAGCCATGTACAGCTTGCCGCCACCAGGCACCACCGAAGCATACGCCTCGCTGCTGAGGATCTGGTCCAGCGATCCGCCCGACACGCCGGCAGACCCAGGCACGCCGGCGATACCCCAGTAGAAGGAGCCATCGATCGTCGAACTCCACTGGTTAAAGCCAGCCTGCACCTGAGGCTGCGCAGGCGTCTCCCCGCCCCAGAAAAAGGCGGGCACCAGAAAAATCGGCATGGACGCATTGCTCGGCGCCCCACTCACTTCAGCCAGCGCCGTCGGCTCAAGCGTGGTCGAAGGATTGCTGCCGTTCGCCAGATCCGAGCGAATCTGCTGCCAGGTGCTCACACCCAGCGCGTCGCCGACGAAGGTGGTAAGAACGAACGCCCCGTTGTGCTTAAAGTAGACCTGCGAATATCTCCGATCGTTGGCGAAACGGCGCATCATGTCTTCCACATCGTTCACGCCATTACCGCAGCACATGTCCGCCGAGAACATCAGCTTGAATCCGTTGTTCAGGCGCGCCGCCGCCTCGAAAATCTGTGCCGAGTAACGTATGTAATAGGTCTGGTTCAGCCAACCACCCACATTCAGCGCAAAGCCATCGATTCCAGCCGCCTGCGCCTGCTGAATCTCGCGTTCGTAGGCGGCAATTTTCGCCTCCTGTGTGGCGTCCGTATCTCCCTGGTAATCCTGATTCGTTACCAGGTAATGTGCAAACACAGTTCTTTGTGCTTGGGCATGGCGTGACGCCAAAGTCAGCAACAGGGCCCCAATGAGAACAATGGGTTTTAGACTAAGGCCGAAAGGTTTAAGGAAACGCACGTGGTCTTCTCCTTATTGGACAGTCCTCCTGTAACAGAAGGATCTATTTCCAATAGCAACTTATGATGCACTGAACTGTTACTTTTAACAAGCGAAAAAATACCTACAAGTAAAATAGGTAACAGCCGCTATGCCCCGCTTCCCTGGCGTCGATTACCTCGAATTTGATTCGCTGCTGAGCGAACAGGAATTACTCGTCCGCCAAACCGCCCGTCAGTTCGTGGATGAACGCGTCCTGCCCGTCGTCCGCGAAGCCTTCAACACCGCCGTCTTCCCTAAGCACCTCATCTCCGAAATGGCGGAACTGGGCTTCTTCGGCGCGAATCTCGAAGGCTACGGCTGCGCCGGCATGAACAACATCGAATACGGCCTCATCATGCAGGAACTTGAGCGCGGAGACTCCGGCGTCCGCAGCTTCGTCAGCGTGCAAGGCGCGCTTGTGATGTACCCCATCCACACCTTCGGCTCCGAAGAGCAAAAACAGCGTTGGCTTCCCAGCTTGCAATCGGGCCAGACCATCGGCTGCTTCGGCCTCACCGAATCCGGCTTCGGCTCGAACCCTTCCGGCATGCGCACCACCGCCGAGAAACGCGGCGATACCTGGGTCCTCAATGGCGAGAAGACCTGGATCACGAACGGTTCCGTTGCCGGCCTAGCCGTCGTCTGGGCGCGCACGCCAGACGGAATCCGCGCCTTCCTCGTCGAGGGAGGCACCCCCGGCTATTCAACCAGCGACCTGCACGGCAAGCTCTCCATGCGCGCCTCCGTCACCTCCAGCCTCCACTTCGCCGATTGCGTCATCCCGGAAGCGAATCAACTCCCCTGCGCCAAAGGGCTCAAAGCCGCTCTCGGTTGTCTCTCGCAAGCCCGCTTCGGAATCGGCTGGGGTGTTCTCGGCGCCGCCATGGATTGCTACGAAACCGCCCGCGCCTATACCCTGACGCGCAAGCAGTTCGACGACAAACCGCTCGCCGGCCACCAACTCGTGCAGGAGAAACTCGCCTGGATGATCACCGAAATTTCCAAAGCGCAGCTACTCGCCTTCCATGTGGCCAAGCTGAAGGACTCCGGAAAACTGGACGCCGCCCACATCTCGATGCTCAAGCGCAACAACGTTGCCATCGCCATCGAGTGCGCCCGTCTCAGCCGCGATCTGCTCGGCGCTAACGGCATCATGGACGAGTACCCCATCATGCGCCACATGTGTAATCTCGAAAGCGTGAAAACCTACGAAGGCACGGAGCACATCCACACGCTCGTCATCGGAGAAAGAGTAACCGGAATCCCGGCTTACCGCTAACAGCCCGTGGCAAACCCGCTTTTCTAACGGTCGCGGTTCTGTAAGCGCCTGATCTAGGGAACCGCGCACGTCAGTAAGCCGCGGGTTACGACTTCCACCACGGGCTGTTACCCGAGCTGTTTCGCCATCTGCTCGTGCAAAACCGCCACGCCCGGGTCGCGCTGCACCACCCCGGCATACCGCTTCCAGAAATCGTCGGCTTCGCGCGAGGGCGATAGCAATGCCCGCGTGTCTTCGATCAACTGCTGAAACTCGCGCGCAGTCCGCGGCGGATTTTTTGCCGCCAAACCTTCATCAATCTGCACCAGTAAAGTCGTTACCGGCCGCAGCCACGCAAACCAGTTGTCATTAATTAACAATTGCAGAAACGCACCCGGCGAAGCGATCGTGCCATGAACAATCTCATACGAAGTGCGCTCCGAATCGAGCAACGCTTTGTGCAGCGTCAACAGCGTCTCCCGCAACTCCATCAACCGTTGTCGCGATGGATCCGGCCGCGCTTCGGCGAGGGCCGCTTCAGGTGACTCCATTCACTCCCAGGGTAGCGCGCCGCAGCGAGTGCGCTACCGCGCTTCCGGGCTCGTCCCCGGCTCTGCTTTGGCCTGCTCCAGCTTCGCCAACGCCTGCTTCGCTGCCGCCGCTCCCTTGCTGTTCGGCGCAATCGCAAGATAAGCGCGCAAATGCGCCGCCGCTCCCACGGAATCGCCCCTGCTCAATAGCAACTCGGCGTACAGATGTTCCGCTTCCGAATACTTGTGCGCCTTATCCATCCGCAACAGCTCCCGAACGCTTTTCTCGGCTTCCGCCGGCTTCTTCAACTGAAAATTCGCCACCGCGTTGTACCACAGCGAGCTCGGGTAATCTATCGCATCCAGCAGAATGGCTTGCTCGCTGTACTGCGCCGTCCCTTCCCATTCTTCGCCCTGCGCGGAGAGCAGCGCCAACCGGTCGTAAGCCTCCGCGTACTTCCCATCGGCCGCCACGGCCGCTTGGTACGACTTTCTCGCATCCTTGGCATTCCCCTCCTTCTGCTGCAACTGGCCCAGTGCAAACCACGCCAGCGCATACTTCGGATACGCGCCCGTCGCATCGTCAAACTGCTTCTCGGCTTCCTCGAATTTCCCCTTCTCCGCGAATTGCTCGCCCTTCTCGTAAGCCTTCCGGGCATTCTTCGGCACCAGCGCACTCGACAAACTAATCGTGCCCCCCGGTGTGCCGCCCAAGCGGTGCAGAATCATCGTTCCGATGTCGGTGTTCGAATCGTTCGATCCGTAGTGCCCCAGCTCCACCGTGTCGGATCGATAACCCGGATACGCCGCCCGGAGCTCACATCCCCACAACGAAACGCTTTGGCCCCGGCCGGACGTCGACCCCGCCATGCCGCCGGGCATGGAATCCGCTATATCGGTATCCGCCATCGCATTCTGGCCCACTTGGAAGGAGAACCGCCCCTTCGAATCCGTATGCCCCTCCAAACGAGCGTTCCCGTTGCAGACGCGTTCAATCCGGATGTCCCCGTTCGGTTTCGATCCGTCGTCTAAAATAACACTTCCCGAGAAGAAAATAGGACGTGAGCTCGGCCACCCGCCCGGTGAAGAAGATGGATTCGACAGGGAACCAGGGTTGCCGTAAGACGGTGATCGGCCGGTCGGTCCCACCGAGCCCGGTCCAGCGCTGCCCGCGCCTCCAGTGTTCCCTTTAGGGCTCCCGCCCCCTTTTTGCGCTGAAGCCGGAGTAATAGCCACGGCAAAGACCGCAACAACGGAAAGGGAAATAACGTGGCGAGCGATCCAGATACTACGCATGGGGACCTCCCTAAGTTGGTCCGAGTATCTCATAAATTTGCCAGCACCTCCGCCAGCTCCCCAGGCCGTGAAACTTGGGGACAGTGACCGCCCTGCAATTCAATCGCATCCGCACCCAGCCGTTCCCGCGCCGCGCGACGGGACCACTCCGGCAGAATCGTCCGGTCGTCCTCACACACTATGTAGGAACAAGGAACCGCCGGCCAGGCGCTCAGCGGGCAGGTCTCCACAATTGCTTCTCGAGCGAACATCAAGCTCATCGTGCCGAAAGCCCATTTCCTCACCTCCGGAGAACAGTCGTGGAAAAGAAAATGCGAAGCGATTTGCTCGTCTTTGCTAGGATCCTTGCCGATCCACTCAGGGTTGACCATACGCTTATCTTCCTTCATCTGATCGAGTACGCTCTTCCCGATTTCAGGCATCGCCGCCGCCAGAAAGACCAGCCGCTTCACGGCTCGCCTCGATGGCACAAGCGGCAGAAACAGACCGCTAGCCGAGTGGGCCACTACGATTGCATCAGTGCGGTCCGGCGGTATTGCCTCCGCAATGACATCCGCATAGTGCGTGGCGCTGGCGTCCGGTTCATTCACCGGCAGATTCATTCGCACCGTTTCGTGACCGCGCCGCTCCAATTCAGGAATCAACAAATCCCAGCCGGAAGCGTTTTGGGTGGAACCATGCACGAGACAGAATAAGCTCATATCGCTAGGGGTACCCCTCTACTGAAATTTTTTCTAACGTATCTTGCTTTGCGGTCGAAGAGAAATTCTGATGGGTATAACAGCAATTGCTGGCGTAGCGGGTTCTCTCCTCTCTAGACTCGAGAGCTTACATAGTTCTAAGTCCGCTAAGACCAGCGCGCCCCCGGCCCCGCACTCCCTTTCCGCAAAAGATGCGTCCAGCGTTTCGAACCCCGGAATGTTGTTCACTCAACTGCAAAATCTGAGCCGGCAAAATCCCGCTGAGTTCAAAAAAATCACCGCTCAAGTCGCTCAGCAGCTACAAGCGGCCGGAGCAAACTCCGCCACCAAGACCCCGGCTGGTTCTCCCCAGACCGACATCCTGAACCAAATGGCCAGCAATTTCCAAAATGCTTCGAAAACCGGTAATTTCTCCGATCTCTTCTCACACGCACCTCAGAGCGCGAACAACCCCGCCGCCAGTGCGGCCCATCAACATTACACTGCCGCCACCGGCGCCTCTGATGCCGGCACCATCCACAACATCTTCTCTCAGGCGCTCTCACAAATCAAAACCGATCTCAGCGGTTCCGCATTCTTGAACACCTCTTCTCTCTAAGCACCCCACATTTTCGTTGAGACACCCGGAAGCGCCTGACCACTCATAAGAAGAGCAATGCTGGGCGCTAGATATACCGCAGCAATTCGAGCACGCAGGAGGAATCAGCAAGGCGCGACCGCCATCCTATTCACAATGCTGTCCAGCCTGCTGCTCATCCCCGTGGCAGGCCTGGCTATAGATGGCGCCGTCCTCTACCTGATGAAGGCGAAGCTTTCCGCTGCGGTTGATGCGACTGCGCTTGCAACCGCTAGGAGCCTGAGCGTAAGCACATCGTACGCTCCCGCGATTGCGACGGGTAAGAGCTATTTTGCCGCAAACTTACCGGATGGGACCTTCGGGGCACACGTCGTCGGCGGGGAGCCGTTAATCTCGGTCCCGGATACTCCTCCTTCGACCTACACTCTAACCGCGAACGTCCAGGCATCTATTCAGGTACCTCTCTATTTTATGCGTGTCCTGGGATTTCAGACAGCTACTCTAAGCGATTCTGGAGCCGCCTCCAGACGCGTCTCAAATATCTTTCTGGTCCTTGATCGCTCCGGCTCTTTGTCTCGGTCCGGCTCTTGCGGTCCACTCAGGTCGTCGAGCCAGGACTTCGTCAACCAATTTGTCGATGGGCGAGATACTCTAGCGCTGATTACTTTCCAGTCCACTGCCAATCAGGACTACCCCACCGATGGCACGCCTGCGAGTACGACATTCAAGACAGGCTCGCCAACTCTGACCTCGGTCCTCAGCCGGCTGAAATGCGACGGCGGTACCACTACTGTTGCTGCCCTTAAGCTCGCATACGAGGCGATCAAACAATTGAATCAGCCACTCGCGAACAATGTGATTGTGCTGTTCACGGATGGGCGAGCCAACGGCTTCGTGGGAGAGTTTCCTATCAAGGACAAGCCGGATAACCGTTACGATTGGTGGCTGGGCAACCCCGGCAACTTGGTTGATATGCCAGCCACTACCTGCACTTCACCGAGTTTGACAGGCGTGGTGTTCAGTGTCGAGGGATATTACGATCCGAACGGGGTGCTCGGGTACACGGCCGGCGTATTTGAGAATAAAAAAGAACCGCTGGACTGGGTAAGCCCGTCTGGTCTTCCGGAAAAACTAGTAGACGCCTCGACAAATTGCAGTGTGGCGGACACGCCCCAGGGTCATGGTTGGCCTTGGAGTAGTTTGGCCCTCCGAACCGATATCGCCTCCCTGCCTGTCACGGGCACGGACATCTGGCAAAATCCCTTAACGGGTTATTGGCCTTTGGGTAACCCCTATCCTCCTGGCAGCCCTTACGCAGGTAGGCCTCGAATCGACACTTGGCAGTCTGTAACCAACGCCTCTCTCAATGCTGCCGACCATATGGCCGACACAATTCGCAGCCATGGCATCACCATCTATACCATCGGATTGGGTAACCTAATCGACGTCAATTTCTGTGAACGCGTAGCAAACGACCCGAGAGCTCCAGGTTACAATTCGAATCAGCAAACAGGCTTATTTATTTACTGCACTACGGCTGGCCTATCCTCGGCATTTCAGCAGGTCGCTTCCCAGATCCTTCGTTTGTCGAAGTAAAATCGCCTGAACACGCCTGCTGCATTTAAGAGCTAAAAAATGGATAGAGCGCTGGAGCCGGTATTGCCCAGCGGGCCCCAACTACTCAAATCGGGCGAGTTGAGTGTCATCTCAGCCATGTAGGCGTACTGACCTGGAGCTAGCGTCATCAGATTCGAAAACCCCGGGGTGCCGGGCGTCACGCTCGCCTGACAGCTAGTGTCCGTCAGGTAAGTCATTGGCGCGATGTTGCCGGAGCTGTCCGTATCTCCAGCTTTCGGTGTGCCGAAGGCACTCTGACGAATGGAGCTGTTGCCTATTACGATTCGTTTCCGGATAACATACTTATTCCAATTCGGGCAACTGCTGGGGTTTGCTTGCAAATTTGCGCCCGTGCAATCGTTATCACCTATATAACTGATATCTGAGAGAATGACCACCCCTTGACCTGTCGCTGATATATCAAGTCCTTGTGCCGTTTTCAGCAAGATCGCCTGATTTCCCGGGTCCGAAAAATCGATCCCGTAGGAAAACATGTGCGCCGCATCGCGGCAGACCTCGGTCACTTCAATGGCGCGAATCAGATTGAGTCCAATCTCAACCATTCCAAGGAAAAAGGGAACCCAGAACAGCGCAAAGCAGAGCACAAATTCCACCAGGCTGCTGCCTCGTTCCCGGGAACGAAGCTTGCGTCCCGACTTCCTGTTACTCACAGGGCGGGATGTTGTTCGGAGAGCTTTCAAGGACATCGGTAGCACTGGCTGACAAACTGAGCGGCGACGCAGATCCCCCCAGCGGGGCGAGTGAGTTCAGTGTTAATCCACTTACGTTTACCTGCAGAATGTTTCCCCCCGCGGTTGCACCCGCCTGACCGGCCAGGTTTGTCCCGGTATTTGTCGGTGAGTAATAGGCGATCGAAATTACGGACTGATTCGACGAATTGAGAAAACCCATTGAATATTGGGCCACAACCTGCTTAATCGAGGCGTCAAGACAGGAACCTTGAAATGGCGTGCCGATGACCCCAAAACGCACTCCTTCGCGAACCGCCTCCTGCAGAGTCGCCCTAGCGAAAAACGCCCAAGCTGTATTCACCGCCAAAAACATCAACGCCAGCATGGGAATCAGCACCAGACCGAATTCCACTATTTCCGCGCCACGTTCACCGCCGCCTTGGCGTGATCCTCTGTTGAACTTGTGGGCTAAGGCTTCTCCCGAGGTTTGCTCCAACACTTCTCGTTATCCTGCATAAACCTCATCGGCAAACAGCCTAGGTCGCCTTAACTTTCAGTACGCCGTGAGCGTAAAAATGTCCTCACCCGCGATCCAAATCCGCACCCTTACCGACCCCGTTCACCACCAGCTTCTCTCTCACCAGATCCTCCACATCCGCAACCTGGTCCGCCAGCAAATTCAACTTCCGCGACAAGCCCTGAATCTCCGACTCCGCCCGGCGGTTCACATCAAAATCCAACTCGCCGCGCAGCCGGTCCTTCGTATCCTGCCGGTTCTGGCTCATCATGATCACCGGCGCCTGAATCGCCGCCAGCATCGACAGAAACAGATTCAACAGAATAAAGGGATACGGATCCCACGCCGATCTCCTCAGCGCCACATTCACCGCCGTGTACACAACCAGCACCCCGCCAAATGCCAGGATGAAGGTCCACGATCCGCCGAAATGCGCCACCGTATCCGCCAGTCGCTCCCCTAATGTCGCTTCTTCCTCGATCACCTCGTTCGGGTTGCGCGCCGCTCGCACCCGCACCAACTGCTGCGCGGCGCGAAATTGCCGGCCCAACACCGTCAGCATATCGATCCCCGCCAGTGGCTTGCGTTCCAGCAGCACGGCAATATCGTTGCGATCCACCTCCACGCAGACCGTCTCTTCGAGCGCAATCGCGCTCGTCTGGTGCGGCGTCTCATCCAACATGGAAGCGAAGCCGAAAAACTCGCCGGGCGCGGGCTCGTCCACAATCACTTCCTGCTGATCGTCATCGACAGTCGTCACGCGCACTCGGCCCGAAACCATCACGTAAGCTCGCCCTCCCGCGTCGCCCAGCTTATAAATACGTTGCCGCGGGGCGAACGTCTTCAGTTCCACTTGGCTGGCTAGAACCGCCGTCTCTTCCTCATCCAGCAGGGCGAAGAGCGGTACCTGTTTCAGCGCTTCTGCGTTGCACGCCATCTGTCACCTTTCTCAGAGCCGGCATTCCACAAACCACGCCGGCTGCACAATACTTTCCAGCCGCGCGCCGAATGCTATATTACGGAATCCCTAGCTTTGGCTTGACCTCTCTATCATGCTTCCCCTTCGCGTCCGTCGCCCCACTCGTCACATCTTTGGAGTTGCTTTGTCCGGATTTCTCTCAACGGTAGGTCTCACCGCCCAAACCACCACCGCTCCCCCCGTCGCCCCACGCATCGAACACCAGGAGGTACGCCACGGCGCCACCGTCAGCGACAACTACTATTGGCTGCGCGAAAAGTCCAACCCGGAGGTGATCCATTATCTCCAGGCCGAGAACGCCTACACGGAAGCGATGACCAAGGATCTAAAGCCCTTTGAAGACACGCTCTATAAAGAGATGCTCGGCCGCATCAAGCAAACCGATCTCGATGTTCCCGTTCGGCAAGGCGCTTACCTGTACTACTCGCGGACGGAGGAAGGAAAGCAATATCCCATTCAGTGCCGCCGAAAAGACCGCATGGAAGCGCCCGAAGAGATCCTGCTCGATCTCAACCAGCTCGCGCAAGGCCGCAAGTTCGTGGGTCTCGGATCCTTCCAAGTGAGCGATGACCAAAATCTCCTCGCCTACACCGTCGATTACACCGGCTTCCGCCAATACAACCTCCAAGTCAAGGATCTCCGCACCGGCCAAACTCTGCCCGACACCACCGAGCGCGTCACAACCGTGCAATGGGCCGCCGACAATAAAACCCTGTTCCTCACCACCGAAGATGCCGTCACCAAGCGTCCCGATAAACTCTGGCGCCACGTTCTCGGCGCGCCCAGCTTCGAGCCGCTCTATGACGAAAAGGACGAGCTCTACGACATCGAAGCCCAAAAGACCCGCGACAAAAAGTACATCCTCCTTGGCATCGAAAGCAAAGACACCACCGAGTTTCACTACCTCCGTGCCGACCGCCCCGCCGATGCCTTCACCGTCTTCCTTCCGCGCGAGAAGAAGCACCGCTACTACATCGATCACCGCGAAGGGCTCTTCTATATCCGCACGAACAAACCCGGCCGAAACTTCGCCGTGGTCACCGCGCCCGAAAACGACCCCGCTCCCAAAAATTGGACTACGTTCATTCCGCAGCGCGACGACGTGCTCCTTGAACGCATGGACCTCTTCCGAGATTTCGCCGTCTCGATCGAGCAATCCGATGCCCTGAACCACCTCCGCATCTACAATTTCAAGACTGCTGACTGGGCGGCCATCAGCTTCCCGGAGCCGGTCTATTCCGCCTCTCCCGGCGGCACGCGCGATTACGAATCGACCACCTACCGTTACAACTATCAGAGCTTCCTAACGCCCCGCAGCGTGTACGACTACGACACCCACGCAGGCACAGCCAAACTGCTCAAGCGGCAGGAGGTTCTAGGCGGTTATGACCCCTCTCAATACGTATCCGAACGCCTCTGGGCCACCGCCCGTGACGGCGTGAAGGTTCCCGTTTCCATCGTCTATAAAAAGGGTTTCAAGCGCGACGGGCAAAGTCCCCTCTTTCTGTACGCATACGGCTCTTACGGCATCCCCACGCCTGCCACGTTCGATAGCTCGCGTCTCAGTCTGCTCAATCGCGGCATGGCCTACGCCATCGCTCACATCCGCGGCGGCAACGAAATGGGCGAGGGATGGCGCGAAGACGGCATGCTGATGAAAAAGAAAAACACCTTCTACGATTTCATCGATAGCGCCGAATACCTGGTTCAGAATAAGTGGACCTCCAAAGACCGTCTGGTCATCGAGGGCGGCAGCGCCGGCGGCCTTCTCATGGGTGCGGTCGTGAATCTGCGGCCGGATCTCTTTCACGCCGTCCACGCCGCCGTGCCGTTCGTCGACGTCATCAACACCATGATGGACGCCTCGCTGCCGCTGACCGTCGGCGAATACCTCGAATGGGGCAACCCCAACGACAAATCGGCGTTCGATTACATGAAGACCTACAGTCCCTATGACAATCTAGAGAAGCGTGCCTACCCCGCCCTGCTCGTCACCACCAGCCTGAACGACAGCCAAGTCATGTATTGGGAGCCCGCCAAGTATGTCG
>JAABUQ010006650.1_pt1 | contig 17349 bp, 17 predicted proteins | sample 5560001 | NCBI WGS metagenome assembly JAABUQ01 (sample SAMN10711888, study PRJNA513371) | rock metagenome | isolation source: Antarctica rocks | place: Antarctica: Victoria Land, Finger Mt nord | collected 2015-12-18
AGTGCGTCGCGATCCAGGGCGGACAGGTCGGTTGCGTTCATAAAGACCAACGTAAGCGTGACGCTCAACCAGGGCAAGAGGGGCGCTAATCAGTTACAGCCGAATCATAGATTGCGTTTCGACGGTCGCTAGTCATCGGGCGGGGCTTATCCCCCGGGCGTGGCCCGACGGCGGTCGATCCACCAGAGGTCGAGGAACTTGCCAGTCGCCGCCCGGGTCGCGCGCCCCTCGAGCGCGGCCGGCGGCCGGCCTCCGGCGGGGAGCAGGATGTGTGTCACGCCGAACCGGTCGAGCCGCGCGGCGAGGTCCGGCTCGCGCGAGATCCGCTCGAACAGGCCTCGTCGGCGTGAGAGCGACGCCTCGGTGTTCGGCTTGGCGACCTTGATCTCCGCCTCGGCGGCGGGGCCGGAGATGCCGGCCAGCACCAGGTTGAGCGCCAGCCGCTCGTCGCGGGCCTCGTCGGTCAGCAGGGAGCTGAACTCGATCAGGCGGCAGTCGAGGGGGTCGACGTCCTCGATCGCCGAGACGGTGAAGAGGACCTCCGTCGGCCCGGCGACCACCGACCCGGGCGGGATCGCCGGCCCGTCGCCTCGCCATCGGTCGCGGATCGCCCGGTAGTAGGCCGTCTCGGTCACGCGGGTGGTCTCCACCGCGCGGAATCCGAAGCCGAGGACGACCTGGGCGGCCACGATCGCCGGGGCGATCCGCCGCCATCCCCCGAGGCGAGAGGCCCAGGGCAGGACGAGGGCCGGCACGAGCAGGCTCATCGCGACCCCGTAGGCATACGTCCAGTGGAAGTTCTCCAGCTCCCGCCCGGTGACGATCTGCTGGTTGACCAGCGCGAACCCGGCCCCGGCGCAGGCCCAGAGGTAGAGCAGCTCGCGGCGGCCCCGGAGGGCGAACGGGGCGACCATCAGCCACTCGAGGATCAGGACCTTGGCCACGAGCAGGTGGTCGCGATCGAACCGGCTGACCGGGACGAACTTGTCGGTCCGGAGGAGCCAGTCGGGCGGGGTGCTGGCCTTGATCCTGGCCCCGGCCACCACGGCCGGCACGGCGACGATCGCCCCGACGACCAGCATCAGGCCGTAGGTCCGTCGCCCGCCCCGGTCGAGGATCCAGGCCAGGACGGTCCCGAGGGCGACGGTCGTGGCGAAATAGAAGTAGACGTGGAAGAGGAGCCCGAGGGACAGGCCCGCCGCGACCGCCGAGGCGGTCGTCCCCGTCGCGCGCGCCCGATGGGCGATCGCGAAGTGCCCGATCAGGAACGGGATCGCGATCGCGGGCGTCGGCACGCGGAGGTGGGGCATCACCCGGGCCGCACCCTGGAGGAACGCGGGGCTGCCCCTCGCCATCGCGACCAGCAGCTCGCCATCGCGCTGGAGGATCTGCCCGAAGAGGAAGCCCGCGTCGAAGAGGAGGAAGGCCGCGAGCCCGGCCGCGCCCCTCGCCGTCGCGGTGAACGGCCGGGCCGCCGCGTAGAGCCCGAGCGCCATCCCCGCCCCGGCGACCAGACGCCAGAGGACCCCCAGCCCCGTCATCCCCAGCCCCAGCGCGTGGGCCAGGCGGGCGGCGGGGACGAACAGGATCCACGGATGCATCATCGGCCCGCTCGGGCGGTGGACCGCGTCGGTCATCGCCGGGCCGCCGTTGAGGACCATGTCGCGCGACCAGGCCAGGTACAGCAGGCCGTCGCCGTCGGCGATGTAGCTGGGGTCCCCGTCGCGGGCCGCCTCCACCAGGTGCGGCAAGGCCGACAGCAGCATCCCCGCGGCCACGAGCGCGGCCACCCACGGCCAGGGGCGCTCGCGACGCCCGGGCGGAGGATCGGTCTGGGGCCCGGCCGGCGGTTCGTCGGTCTGGGTCATGGGTCGGGGCCTGTCCAGCGTGAGAGGGGGGGGGCGGGCAGGCCGCGCCTAGGCCGGCACGGCGAAGCTCAGGTGATGGGCGCAGTGGATGCAGTGGAACCGATCCCACTCCTCGGGCGAGAGCCGGCCGAAGATCGGGTGGGCGACGCGGGGTCCCGGATGGGCCCGATAATAGGCGATCGAGGCGCGCAGCGCCTCGGCCTCGGCGCGGGCGTCGAGGCCGGGTCGGGGACCGGCCATCCCGCGGAGCCGGACCCCCGTCGGCATCCGTCCCCGACGCAGGAAACTCCCCTTGATCAGCGGGCCGATCGTCGCCCGGATCAGCCAGGGGGACCGGATCGGCGCCCCCTCCACCGACGCCCGGAGCGCCCAGGCCAGGTGGTTGCAGATCTGGCCGAGCGACCAGTTCCCCACCGTGACGTGGCCGCCGAGGAGCCGGTCGACGTCCGCCATCACGTCGTCGAGCCGGTCGAGCATGAGCGTCCGTCGGGCGGTCATCGGAGGACCCTCTCGGGATGGATCGGACCGGACCGGCCCCGCCGGCCGCTCACGGCGACGACTCGAGCCGGCGGATCTCCTTGTCGCGGCGGAGCCGACGGGCGGTCGCCTCGTCCCAGTCGATCGCCTCGTCGCGGAGGAAGGCCAGGGCGCGGTCGCGGACCTCGCGGGGGATCGCCACCTCCAGCTCGTCGTGGCGGACGACGACCCCGGCATACGCCAGCCGGCCGGCCTCGTCCCACCCCTCGAGCGGCGGGCCCAGGTCGTCGGCGAGCGCCCCGAGCGAGGCGGCCAACGTCTCGGGCGAGGCCAGCTCCTCCTGGACCCCCTCCGGGGTCAGCGGGTTGTCGTCCTCCATCAGGGACTCGTAGGTCTCGCCGTGGACGCGCGCGAACCCGGCGTCGAGGGCGTCGGCCGCGTCGTCGTTCTCGTAGCTCTTGACGCCCCAGTGCCCCATCGCTGGCGGACGCTCCTCGGGTCGATTGGCTTCGTTCCGGGCCGGTCGCGTTTCAGGTCGATCGCCGGCCGAGTCGGTCCCGCGCGGTGGTCCTGGGGCCGACCGCCTCCGCCATCGTGCCGAACGCGGCGACCCCCAGCGGCGGGCAGTCGAGGTAGATCGTCTCGACGTTCTTCCTCGGGACGAGGTATGCCTCGTGATAGACGCCGAGGTCGCCCACCGTGCGCATCCGATCGACCGCGGCCCGCCACCAAGCGGCGTGGGGTGTCCCGTGCGACCACGCGTCCAGGGCCCCGAAGCTCGACCAGTACTGCAAGGCCCCGACGTGCCGCCAGCCGATCGCGAACCGGTCCGAGCCGAGCAGACCCGCCCCCGCCGCCATCGCCGCGCACGACGACCGGGCGACGTCCCGCTCCAGCCGGCGGACGAGCAGGAGGGCGGAGAGCCTCCGCGCCACCAGCCCGAACCGGACCAGGCAGAGTTCCTCGACGGATTCCGGCAGCTCCGCGACCGCCCGACGCATCGCCATCACCCGCCGGACCTCCCACGACCGACCGACAAGTCTAAACCCCCAGAGGCCGCGACGGAAGCGCGACGGCCGGCGAGGTCCGGTGCCACCCCACCCCCCGAAGGTCCGATCGGATCACCCCAATCGCCGGGCCTCGGCCATCAGGGCCGCGAGCCGGAGCGGCGGGGCGATGAAGGTCGGGACCGGGACGGGGGTCCGGGCGACCATCTCGGCCGGCGTCAGGCGTTCCCCGTCGATCGTCCCGACGACGCAGCCGGCCTCGGCCGCGATCACGACCCCGGCGGCGACGTCGTGCGCCTGCTCGCCCAGGAAGGTGCAGGCCGCGAGCCGGCCGGCGGCCACGAACGTCAGCTCGCAGCAGGCGCTGCCGAGGTCGCGGAGCCGGCCGGGGACCGACCTCGGGTCGACGGCGCGGAGGGCGTTCGTGCCGAGGCAGACGTTGTCCTGGTTGTGGACCGTCGCCGAGTCGCGGGCCATCAGCTTCGCCCCGTCGCGGTACGCACCGCCCCCCCGGACCGCCCAGAACAGCTCGCCCAGCGGCGGGATCGCGATCACGCCGAGGACCGGCTCGCCGTCGTCGAGCAGGCCGATGCTGATCGCCCAGAGCGGCAGGGCATGGACGAGGTTGCCGGTCCCGTCGATCGGGTCGATCGACCACCGCCTCGGGCCGGACCCGCCGGAGGCGTCGTATTCCTCGCCGGTCAGGCGGTCGTCGGGGAACCTGGCGGCGAGCCGGTCGCGGATCAGCCGTTCGAGGTCCTTGTCGAGGTCGGTGACGTAGCTGAGATTCGCCTTCTCCTCCGGCCGGACGCCGTCGGCCCGCGACCGCGCGACGGCCGCCGCCTCGAGGGCCAGGTCCTTGACGAACGCGAGTTCGGCGTCGAGCGAGGCCATACGAGACTCCGGCGGGGTGCGACCGACAGGTCGGCAGGGTTCGGGATACGCCAAGACTAAGGGTTCCCCGCCCGCCGCCGCAAGCGACGATCGATCGCCCGCGCCGGGGCCCGGCGGGTGCCGACGACGGCTATCGACGATCGGGCCCCGCCCCGCCCCGCTCCCAGACCTGCACCCGGCCGTCGTCCGAGGTCCATCGCCGATCGAAGACCCGCGCCGTGATCCGCTCGATCTCGACGTCGGTGCCATCGATCGCGACGACGTCGATCGCGTCCGCGTATCGATCGAGCAGGCCCGCCCAGCGCCGGGCCCGCTCGTCGGCGTTGGCCGGGCCGTCGAGCCGGGCGATCGCCTCGAGCTCGGCGGCCGGGGGCGACCGGGACGGGTCGCGGAGGCGGACCGGGAAATAATAGTAGTTCGTCTCGTAGTTGCCCCAGACGACGTTCCCCGTGCCGATCCCGAGGAGGCAATCGGCGTGGAGCCGGGGATTGGCCCGGAACCGGCCGCGGATGTCGAGGAGCACGACCGCGACCCGACGGCCCCGGCCGACCCGATCGGCGCCCGCCATCAGCCGGGAGATGGCCCGGTCGCTCTCGAGGCCGTAGTCCCAGACGAACAGGCTCTGGAGCCCCAGCGCGACGAACAGCCCCGCGCGGCCGAGCCGGGCGACCGGCCCCCCGGCGTCGAGCGGGAGCCACGGTGCCAGCGCGACCAGGCCGAGCAGGACGACCCGCTGCGGCAGGTAATGGCCGTGCCCCGACCCGAGCGTGTCCGGCGCGATCATCCCGCCGAAGATCAGGAGCCCGGCGAGCACGGCCCAGCCCCGACGCTCCCCGTCGAGCCTGCTGAATCCCAGAGCCGCGAGGGCGGCGAGCGCCGGGGCGGCCCACAGCGCCGGCGCGGCCAGCCCGTTGGCCATCGAGGCCCGCGTGCCGAACGGCCGGTGGACCTTCGCCGCGAGCGTGACCGGGTCAACCCAGCCGAGCTGCGCGGCCCAGGCGGCGGGGGAGGACGGCCGACCCAGGTGGACCCACTCGGGTCGCATCGGCCCGCCGTCGCGGGACAGGCCGTGATAGAGCAGGCCCAGGGGGAGCAGGGGGGAGAGCGCAGCGAGGGTCCCCAGGAGCCGACGTGAGCCCTGCGTACGCGGCGTCCAGGCTTCGAGCACGAGCAACCCGAAAGCCGTGAGCCCGAGGCTGACGGGGTGGCAGAGATAGCCCAGCCCGATCAGGGCCGCGAGGGCGACCGTTCGCCCTCGCCCCATCCGATCCCGGCCGCCCCACCAGACGCCGAGCGTGACCGCGAACAGCGAAGCGCCCAGGAGGAACCCGGTGAACCCGAATAGCCATCCGACGTTCAGGCCGACGAGCCCCGAGAAGGCGGCCGACGTCGCGGGCCCGCGGCCACCGGCCACCCGGACGCGGAGGGAGGCCGTCGCCGCGGCGAGGGCGACCAGCGTGACCGTCGCCGCGGCCCGCTCGACCAGGGAGGGCGGGAGCACCGCGGCGAGGCCGAGATAGAGGGCATGGCCCGCCCAGTTCGGCGCGGGCCGCCAGCGGACCGCGAAGGCGGACGCGAACGGCGAGCCCGGCACGAGCGACCGGGCCAGGACCTCGGCATTGTAGTGGTGGGCCGGGCCGTCCTGCGTGACGAACCGGGGCCGCCACCAGATCCCGGCGACCGCCGGTGCCAGGGCCAGGGCGAGGAACGCCACGGCCCGGACCCCTTGCCGCTCACCGGCCCCCCCGACGGATGACGTCCCCGGGGGATCAGCCACGGTCGCGAAAGACCAACCCGGCCCCCCTCGCGCCGGGGCGAGAGGGGGGCCGGGTATGGGTGCGTAACAACCGGACTGACGCCGTCGATGTGGCCGACGCCGGCCGGGGTTTGACCCCCGGACGATCGGCCCGCCGGATCGCAGCCGCTGTGGTGCGGCAAGGTCCTAAATCACGCGGTGCTGCCCGACGCCGGGCAACGGGGGCCCGGCCTGGTGATGCCAGATTATAACGCACGTTTCCCGCGACCGCCGCAGCAATCGTGGAAGCGTGAGGCCCGTCCCCGTCGGCATCCGACGGTGGGCGCGCCGGGCCCCGTCGGCCGCCCGGGATCGGGCGGGATCGGGGCCAGGCTGGGCATCGCCCGGTGGTGATGACGGTGGGAGCCCGACCCGACAGGTACGCGATCAATAGCGACCGCCGCCGTACCCGCCGCCGCTCTTATAGCCCCCGCCGCCTCCTCCGCCATACCCGCCGCTACCGCCGCCGTACCCACGGCCGCCGCCGCCATAACCGCCGCCGCCGCCATAACCGCCGCCGCCGCCATAGCCGCCGCCGTAGCCGCCACCGCCGCCGCCGCGATCCTCACGCGGGCGTGCCTCGTTCACCGTGAGGCGACGGCCCATGTGCTCCTGGTCGTGCAGCGCGTCGATCGCGGCCTGCGCCTCGGCGTCCGAGTCCATCTCGACGAACCCGAAGCCCTTGCTCCGGCCGGTGTCGCGGTCCTGGATGACCTGCGAGCTCTGGACGGTGCCATATTGCGAGAACAACTGATCCAGGTCCGAGCTGCTGACGTTGTAGCTCAGATTGCCCACGTACAACTTCTTGCCCACCGTCGATCTCCTGTCTATCCAGGGCGTAGCCGGCCCGCGTCCGTGACTGGATCGGGCCAAGAGGGAAGGGCCATTGCGGCCGAGCGGGCGAGGTCCGGCCCGTCCCGGCCTCGCGAGGAAACCACGCCGGCCTCCTGGCCGACGGACTATCCCACTGTCGCGAAGTCTAATCACCGAACGCCGATCTTGTCCATCGGAATCCGGCACTTTTCGGCCCCGGGGGCCCGCGCCCGACGGTCATGCGACCAGCCCGACGCGAGGCGGGTCCCGTTCCCCGGGTCGAGCCTCCGCCTGGGGCTCGCTCGGCCGTCCGATCGCGCCCGGGACTCGCACCGCTCTCACGTCGGCCTCACCTCGGCGTGAGCTTCGGCCAGTCGATCTCGACCCCCTGGGCGGTCAGGAAGGACTGGAACGCCTTCAGCTCGGCCGGTGTGTTCCGCACGGCGCGCGGGGTCGTCTTCCGGCCGAGGCAGTAGGATGCGAGCGCCCCGGCCGCCTCGCCGATCCCCCACTCGACCGGGTGGAGCCGGTAGCAGCCGTTGGTGACGTGCGTCACGCCGAGGTTCTTGCAGGCCGGCAGCAGGTTCTCGACCCGTCGCGGGATCAGGGCCCCGAGCGGGACCTGGAACGGGAGCGAGCTGACGTCGATGTAGTTGTCGCCCCCGGTGCTCGGGTGGAGGTCGATCCGATAGCTGCCGACCCCGACCGAGTCGGAGAACCGCTCGGCCGTCACGTCCTCGCGCCCCAGGGCCTTGCGGCGGGCGTCGGTCCCGACGTGCGACTCGACCACGGTGAACTCGGCCCGGATCCGCCGCGACTCGCGAATGTAGGGGTACTTCGCCAACCCGTCGGCCGTGCCCACCACGTCCGGGCGGAGCCGGAGGCCCTTCCAGCCGAGCCCGCCGTCGGGTCGGGGGGCCTCGGTCTGGAGCCAGTAGAGGAGCGAGAGGCTCAGCCCCTTCGCCCTGGCGATGTGCCGGGCCGCCTCGGCCTCGTCCACGCCGACGAGGTTGCCGAGCCAGTAATCGTTCTGCGGCCAGTTCACTAGGGTCATCCCGCCCGGGTAGAGGCCGGGGCGAAAGTTCCGGGCGTCGGCGATCCGCCGGTAGACCCAGAACCCCTTGCCCTCCCCCTCGGGGTCGAAGACGAACCGGCGCGGCTTCATCGTCGAGGGGTCGGTGGCGTCGCCGAAGAGCCGGCCGGGCCAGGCGGGGGTCAGCTTCGGCAGGTAGTCTCGCCAGAATCCGTACTCGGCCGGGCGGTCGATGGTGTGGTCGGCGCCCGGCACGTAGTCGGCGGCGAACGGGCAGGTGAACGCCTGCTGGTTCCCGGGCTGGGCCGAGGCCGGCCCGCGGAGGTCGCCGGTCTCGGACTTGGCCTCGAATCCCGCGACGAACTCGACGCCCGCCATCGGCAGGAGGTCGCCCAGCTCGGTCGCGTCGAGGAAGTACGGGGCGACGAGCGTCCGGGAGTCGCCGGCCCGGAGGTCACGGACGGTCACCGAGCCGACGGAGTCGCCCCGGGCCTCCGCGGCGGTCGGCGCGTGCTCCAGCAAGACCGTCAGCCGCCCGGCCGAGGCATAGGGGGCGAGCATCGCGGTGAGGACCGCCAGCGCCACCCTCGGCTCGTGGCAGAGCCGCGAGACCGAGCCGTTGCCGGGGTTGAGGTCTGGCCGCGCGGCCGCCTCGGGTGCGAGCGGGTAGTGGCCGCGATAGTAGTCGCGGATGCCGCGGCGGAGGGCGTGGTACGAGGCGTTGGCGCCGAACTTCTCGATCCAGGGGTGTTCGTCGGGGGGGACGGCCTGCTGGGTGAGCTGGCCGCCGACCCAGTCCGTCGGCTCGGTCATGACGACGGTCTCCCCGTGCCGGAGCGCAACCAGGGCCGCCGCGCAGCCGCCGAGCCCGCTGCCGAGGATCGCCACGTCGGCCCGGATCTCCCGCCCCGGCGGCCCCGGCGACGCCCCGGCATATGCCCGAGCGGTCGCCTCGCCGAAGCCCGAGCCGAGCAGGCGGGCAAGGCCGAATCCGGAGCCTTCGAGGAAGTGTCGTCGTCGCATCGGGGCCGGGCCTCGGCGTCGGGGTCGGGGTGGGACGTCCCGCGGAGTGTAGGAGAAAGGCAACGCGCCCGCCAGCCGCGCGCCGCCGCGGGCGGGCCCGGTTCGCTATCATGGGACGGAGGGGATCGGGCCGGCCCGGCCGGCGTCCCCGCCAACGGTCAGGAGGCCCGAACCGGCATGCCCGACGGCCCGTTGCCACGCCCGTCACCCTCGGACGACGAGATCCGCCGCAAGTTCGCCCGGGCCTCGGCGCGGGCGGGCGACGCCTCGTCCCTGATGATCCTGACCGCCAGCGACATGGGACGCGGCCGGTTCGCCGAGGCCGAGGCGCTCTGGCGCGACACGCTCCGGGATCAGGAGTCGGCCCTCGGGCCGGGCCACCCCGAGACGGCCGGGAGCCTCTTCCACCTGGCCCAGGCCTGCCGGGCCCAGGGGCGGGTCGACGAGGCCGAGGCGCTCTTCGGGCGGTCGCTGGCGATCCAGGAGGGGTGCTTCGGGCCCGATCATCCGGCCGCCGCCCTGATCCGGGCGAGCCTCGGGGCGATCGCCCTCGGACGCGGGCGGCACGACGAGGCCGAGGGCCATTACGCCCGCGCGGTGGAGATCTGCGAGGCGAGCTTCGGGCCCGACCGGCCCGAGACCGCCGACGCCCGGACCGACCTCGGCCGGTTCCTCCTGGCGGCCGGACGCCCCGGCGAGGCCGAGGGCCATGTCCGCCGGGCGCTCGACGATTATCGGGCGGCCTTCGGGCCGGTCCACCCGAGGACGGCCGTCGGGCTGAACAACTTGGCGGTCGTCCTCCGGATGGTGGGCAAGGCCGACGAGGCCGAGGCGCTGCACTGCAGCGCCATCGCGATTGCCGAGGAGGCGGGCCCCGCCGAGGAGACCGGGCTGGCCGAGCTGCTGGAGAACTTCGCGTCGTTCTTCGCCGCGACCGGCCGCCCCGCCGAGGCCGAGGCGGCCGACCGCCGGGCCTTGGAGATCCGCGAGGCGACCGCGGGCCCGTCCTCGGCCGAGGTCGCCGCGACCCTGACCCGGATTGCGGGCAGGCTCGCGGCGCGGGACGACCTCGCGGGGGCCGAGGCGATGCTCGAGCGCGGCCTCGCGATCGAGGAGTCCGCGCTCGGCCCCGAGCATCCGGCCGTGGCGTCCACCCTGGGCCGGCTCGCCTCGATCCGCCTCGCGATCGGCCGGCCGGGAGACGCCGAGACGGCCGCGCGTCGCGCCCTCGGCCTGTTCGACCGCGCCGGGCCGTCGGCCCGTGCCGAGGCGATCGACGCCCGGCTCCGCCTGGCCGAGATCGTCCGGGCCCGGGGCCGGCCCGACGACGCCGCCGACCTCTGCGAGCAGGCGCTCGGCCGCCTCGAAGGCCGGGCCGAGGGGACGCCCGGGGCCCGGGCCGCGTGCCTGACCCGGCTCGGCTTCGCCCTCCGCGACGCCGGCAGGCTGGCCGAGGCCGAGGCGACCGGACGCCGCCTCCTCGCGCTGCTCGACGACGACCCCGCGCCCGACCTCCACGAGCGGGCCAATGCGCTCCGATGGCTCGGCCGGGTCCTCTCCGAGCGGGGGGTGCTCGACGAGGCCGAGGCGATCTTCCGCCGCGAGCGGGACGACCTCGAGGCGGCCGGATCTGCCGATCCCGGCCGCCTCGCCCTCTGCTATGGGTCGCTCGAAGCCCTCAACGCCGCGCTCGGACGGACGGCCGAGGCCCGTCGATACGCGGACCGGCTGGCCGAGCACGTCGGCCGGTCCGAGGGCGATGCGCACGCCGACCTGATCCCGATCGCGATCCGACGCGCCGCGCTCGCGATGGCGGACGGCGACGACTCGCAGGCGGAACGCGATCTCGACCACGCCTTGGGGTTGGCCGAGGGCGTCGGCGGGCCCGACGGCCCCGAGGCGGCCGACGTCCTGACCCGCCAGGGGGAGTTCCTCCTCTCCCGGTCGAGGCCCGACGAGGCCCTCGCCCGGCTCCGCCGCGCCCTGGCGATCCGCAAGCGGCGGCGGGCCGGGTCCCCCGCGGAGTATGCCTGGGGCCTGGTCTGGGCCGCCCGGGCGTGGTCGGCGGCCGGCAAGCCGCTGCGCGCGGGCCTGGTCGCGCGGGCGGCGCTCGCCGCGATCGAGGCGACTCGGGGCCGCGACCATCCCGACACGGCGGCGCTGCTCGTCGCGCTGGCCCGGCTCCACGCCGGCCGGTCACGGCCCCGGAGGGCGGCGGCCCTGCTCGAGCGCGCCCTGGCGATCAAGGAAGCGACCGAGGGCCTGGATGCGCGCGAGACGATCGAGACGACTTTGATGCTCGCCGCGATCGACGAGGGGCTCGGCCGGCTCCACCGCGCCGAGGAGCTTTGCCGGAGGGCCGAACGGTCGATCGCCGCCCGGTTCGGGGACGGCCACCCCGAGACCGGCTCGGTCGTGCTCCGGCTCGCCGGCCTGGCCCGCCGCGCCGGGCGCCCCGGGGAGGCCGAGAACCTCTATCGCCACGCCCTGGCCATCTTCGACGCGACCGACGGCCCCGGGGGCCCGCGCCCGGCCTGGATCGCCCTCGCCCTCGGGACCTTGCTCGCAGAACGTGGCCGCCATGCCGAGGCCGAGGCCTACCTCCGCCGCGGCTTCGACGCGACGCTCCACGGCTTCGGCCCGGGGCACCCCGAGACCGCCCGCGCCCTATCGGCACTCGGCCCGGTCCTCCGCAAGCTCGGCCGCCGCGACGAGGCCAGGACGCTCGAACGCCAGGCCCGCGGCGTCGGCCCCCGATTCCGACCCTGACCCGACGGCCGCCCGACGGGCCTCGGGTCAATCGAAGACGTCCGAGACGGCCGCGCGGAACCCGGGGAGGAGCCCCTCGCCGGCGATCTCGTCCTCGACCGTGAACATCTTCGGCAGGGCGTCGGGCCGATAGACCGTGATCGTCCGGGCCCGCGGATGGACCACCCAGACGAGCGGGACGCCGGCTTCGAGATAAGTCTCAACCTTCCTGTCCACGTTTTCCAGCCGGTCGGAGGGCGAGAGGACCTCGACGGCGAGGGTGGGGCTGCCGTCGAAGTACGCCTGCGACTCGGGGGTGGCCGCGGCGAGCCCGGCCGAGACGTAGGCGACGTCGATCCCGACCATGGTCCCCGTGGCCAGGCGAAACCCCGCATCGCCGTCGACGACCCGGCCGCGAGGCTGTGGTTGCTGCTTCACCCAATGATTCAGCAGGAGCGTCACATTTGCCTGAACGGCGGCGTGCAGCCAGCGTCGCATCGTCATGCCCAACTCCCAGACGACGCCGTCGACGAGCATCCGGTCCACGCCGTCGTCGGGCAGGGCTAGGAATTCTTCGACCGTGATCAGCTTGGCGTCGGCCGTGGCCATGATCGCTCCCGATCGGTTCCAGGGGAAATGCGTCAGTCCGCCAGGGCGTAGCGGACAATGCAGTAGAGGGCCTGGACGCCGTCCTTCCAGCCGATCTTCTTGCCTTCCTTGTAGTCGCGGCCGTTGTAGCTGACCGGGATCTCGAAGATCCGGCACCGCCGCTCCGGCCGGCCGTCGATCGGGGGGACGATGTAGCGTGCGACCTTCGCCGTGACCTCAGGCTCGAAGCCGAACCGGTTGCTCTTGAGGATGATGCCCTGGATCACCTCGCGGCGGAAGACCTTGTAGCAGACCTCCATGTCGGTGAGGTTCAGGTCGGTGAACATATTCGAGAGCAGGGTGAGGAACCAGTTCCCCATCGAGTGCCAGTAGTGGAGAACCCGGTGGGCCTCGCCGCTGAACCGCGACCCGTAGACGACGTCGGCCTTGCCCTCGATGATCGGCTGGATCAGGGTGGGGTACTCGTTCGGGTCGTATTCGAGGTCGGCGTCCTGGACGATGACGATCTGGCCGGTGGCGTGGGCGAACCCGGTCCGGAGCGCCGCGCCCTTGCCCATGTTCTTCTCGTGGAAGCAGATCGTCAGGTCGGGCTGGTCGGCCAGCCACCCGCGGAGGAGCTCGCGCGTGCCGTCCTTGGAGCAGTCGTCGACGAGGATGATCTGCTTGGCGATCGGCACGGCGCGGACCTGCCGGACGATCTCGCGGAGCGTCTTCATCTCGTTGTAGACCGGGATCACGACCGAGAGGACCAGGTCGTCGGGCGGCCGATACAGGCCGAGCCTCCGGCAGGTGGCCTCGCCGATCAGGCGGACGAGGGCGTCATAATCCACGGGGGCCTCGGAGGTCGTCGTGGTCGGGTCCATCGTCGGTCGGTCGTCTTCGCGGGCCGGGGCCTCGACATCGTCGGCATGTCGGTCCCAAGGGGGTTTCGGGAGGATTATAGGCGAGGCCCGCCCCCGAGCGGAACCCGGCTCGGCCGCCGGTGCTAGAAAACGGCAAGGCCCGCCCCACCCCCGGATCGGGGACGGGGCGGGCCGGGCTCGGTCGGTGACGTACCGGTCTCAGGCGCGGGGAGCGCCGGTCGTTCCCGGGGTGGTGCCGGTGCCGGGGGTGGCGGGGGCGCCGCCCGGGATGGGGGGCGGGGTAGACGTCCCCGGGCCGGTCCCGGCCGGGATCGGGTTGGCCGGGGCCGCGTCCTCGGCCGGAGGCGAGGTCGGGACGGCCGGGGACGGGGACGGGGCCGAAGTCGAGGGAGACGCCATCGACGGCGACGACATCATCATCGCCGGCGACTTGCTCGTCGGGGCCATGTAGCTCTGCGGCGCCGACTTGGTCGGGGCCATCATCTGGCCCGAGGAGTAGCCCGGGGTCGTCGTGTAGCCCTGGGCCGAGGAGTAACCCTGGCCCGTCGCATAGACCGGGCTGCCGTACACCGAGGGCGTGTACGTCCCGAAGACCGGCATGCTTCCGCCGCCGTAGCCGCCGCAGCCGCCGCATCCCGTGTAGCAGTCGGCCACCGGGGCGCTGTAGCACGACGAGTAGCAGGCGCTGCTGCTGTAGCAGCCGTGCTGCTTCCGGCGGAAGAGGCCGCCGAGCCCGTGGTGCTTCCGGCTGTAGCAGCCGCCGCTGTAGCACGACCCGCCGCTGTAGCACGACCCGCCGCCGCTGTAGCACGACGCATACAGAGGCGTGCTGTAGCCGACGCTGCTGTAGCACGAGCTGCCGCCGTAGCCGGACGAGTAGCACGCGCCGCTGTAGCAGGCCGACGCATAGGCCGGCGCGCAATCCTTGTGATGACAGCCGAGGCCGCTCACGGCCATCAGCATCACGATCGTTCCCTGCATGTCTGTGTCTCCCGTGGTGTGGATCGAAGGCGCGACGTCAACGCGAGGGCGGTCCGGTCGCGCGGGTCTTGCCGTCGCGACCGCCGAGAGGCCGGCCGACGCCGCCCGTCGACGGCAAGGTCGGCCTATCCCGCCGGAAGGCCATCAATCGTCAATCTCTCTCGGTTTCACGCAGATTCTAATACCCGTCCCGTCGCTCTGCAAGATCCCCTGTTAATTTGAACGCAAAATTCACGATGGGGTAAAATAAGTCGAATGGGAAGCAAAGGGCAACCGTCGGCTCGATCGAGGTCCGCCTGGCCCGTTCGCGAGGGGAAGTCTAGGATGGAGCCTGAACCTTTTCGGCCGGGCCGAGGCCCGAGGGCGTGGTGAGTCGACCATGAATTTTGGCAAATCCGATACCGTGGGCAAAGCTGGCGGGTCGCGGGGAGTCTGGCCGTTATGGGCGAAGGTGGGGGTCACGCTCGTCCTGCTGTTCCACGCCGCGGCGATCTGGACGGGGCTCTGGGCCGGCGAGCCGTCCTCCCCGCTCCAGCAAGGGATGGCGCGAGCCTTCCGGCCCTACTTCGGCCTGATCGACCAGGGATACACCTACCGCTATTACGCGCCCGAGCCGCCGCCGACGCCGGTCGTGACGGCCGTCGTCCGCTACCCAGGAGGCCGGACGGAGGATGTCCGGCTTCCCGATAGGGCGACGCGTCCCCGGATGCTCTATCAGCGCGAGCTGGCCCTGGCGAACCACCTCCTCGCGGACGTCGAGGACGCGCGTCATGCGGGCGCCGACCCGGGCCGGAGCCGATGGGCGCAGTCGTATGCGCGGCACCTGGGAAGGACGCATCCCGGGGCCGAGTCGGTCACCTTGTTCGTGCAGATGCACCTGATCCCCGACCCGGGCCGCGTGCTCGAGCAGATCGAGGCGAAGGGTAAGGCCCCCGACCTCGACGACCCCGACCAGTTCTACACCGTGCCCGAACGGATCGGAGAGTTCCCGTGCGGCGCGTCCTGACCGGGCCGATCGATTACCTCGCCGGGCTCGCCCGCGACGTCCGCGCGGCGTGGGATCGATTCGTGTTCACCCCGAGCGACCCGACGCCCCTGGGCGTCCTCCGCGTCGCGTCCGGCGTCCTGGCCTTCTGGAGCCTGCTCGTCTACGGGCTGGACCTCCACGCCTACCTCGGGTCCGAGGGGTGGGCCGACCCGGCGACGGTGGCCCTCTTCCAGGCCGAGCGCGACCCGGCCGCCTGGTCGTTCTGGCCGACGGTCCCCGACTCCCTGCTCCGGCCGGTCTGGGCGGGATGCCTGGCCGTCCTGGCGGCCTTCACGGTGGGGCTCTGGAGCCGGGCGACGGCGGTCCTGGCCTGGGCGATCGTCGTCTCGACCGCGAGGCGGGCCCCCGTCAGCCTCTACGGGTTCGACCAGATCCTCTCGACCTGGCTGCTCTACCTCGCGGCCACCGGCGCGAGCGGGCAGGCCGTCTCGCTCGACCGCTACCTCGCCCGCTGGCGGCGGAATCGGGCCGAGGTGGCGCGGCGGTCGAAGGGCGTCGGCTGGTCGGCCCGGTCGGGCGTCCCCGAGCCGTCGGTGTCGGCCAACATCGGGCTCCGCCTGGTCCAGTGCCACCTGCTGCTGATCTACGGGATGGCGGCCCTCGCCAAGTTCCAGGGCCGGGCCTGGTGGACCGGCGACGCCTTTTGGGGGACGATCGCCGCGGGGGAGTTCCGCCTCTTCGACCTGACCTGGCTGGCCGCCTACCCGCACCTGATCCAGTTCGCGACCCACGCCGGCCTCGCGCTGGAGCTGAGCTACCCGGTGCTCGTCTGGGTCGGGCCCCTCCGGCCTCTGATGCTGTCGGCGATCGTCCTGATGCACGTCGGGATCGGCCTGACCCTCGGGCTGACCGAGTTCAGCCTGGCGATGGTGGCGGGGAACCTCGCGTTCGTCTCGGGCCCGTGGCTGCGGAGCCTGGTCGCGGGCCGGGTGCCGGGGGCCTCGGCGGGGCGGGTCCTCTACGACGGGGCCTGCCCGAAGTGCCGCGCCTCGATGGCGCTGCTGACCGCGGGCGACCCCGACCGCCTGATCGAGCCGGTCGACCTGACGGCGGTCGACGTGGCCAAGGTCCACCCGAGCCTCACCCGCGAGGCCTGCCTCCGGGCGATGCACCTGGTCCACTCCGGGGGGAAGGTCGAGTCGGGCTACGACGCCGTGATGACGGTCCTCTCGTGGACGCCGCCGTTCTGGCCCGCGTCGCTGGTCCGGTATCTGCCGGGAGTATCCCCGGTCGGGAGGCGGGTCTACAATCGGATCGCCGCCAGCCGTGCCCGCGACGCCTGCACCGACGACGTCTGCGGCCTGCACCCGACCGCCGCCCCGACCTCGACTCCAGCCGGGAGGACCGCCCGATGAGCGTCGACGAGACCCGGAACGTCCCGAGCCTGCCCCGGATCTTCCTGTTCGAACCCGGCTGGCGGATCGCGCGCAAGTCGGGCAGCGAGCGCGAGTTCTGCTACCTGATGGCCCCGGGTCAGGACTTCTACCACCGCCTGATGGACGGCGAGGTCTTCCTCCACAGGTCCGACGAGAAGATCTGCCTGCCCTGCGCCGCCCGTCGCGGCCTGCTCTCCTACGACCCGAAGTCGCTCCGCGACCCGGCCCCGGGGACGAACCTCGCCATCGACGAGCTGCTCAGCGGCTTCGATGTCGTCGTCCGCGAGGAGGGGGACGGAACCCGTTGAGCCGTCCGACGAGATGGCCACTCGCCTCGCGGCCGGGTGAACGATGCCCCTGAATCTCTATCCGGACATCTATGCATCCGGATCCGTCCCGACGGGCTGGGTCCCCTTCCGCGGGGGTATGATCAAAGACCCGGTCCGCGATCCGGACGTTATCAGGTATCTCCGGAGCTTACTGCCGGGGAAATGGCAGGAGGTGTACAAGGGAGGGAGAACGGGCGAGGTCCATTATTTCGAGCACACCTCCGGCCAGGTCGCGGACGTCATGTTCTTCCCCTTGGGACAAACCCCAGAATGAATGTCGTGAGATTGCAGTCGCTGTTGCCCGAGGGTATTAAAGCCCGAGAAATGTCCCTCCGCGTATTCGCCTTGCTCTCACTCGGCGTGATCGAGTCGCTCGACAAGGGAGTTCTCAGAGTCTGTCCCATAAGGGGGAACTTTGGGGGGCCGAACGTCGTAGAAGGCGTATGAGAATGCACCATTACCCCAGCGATGTCACCGACGAGCAA
>JAABUQ010006651.1_pt1 | contig 17348 bp, 18 predicted proteins | sample 5560001 | NCBI WGS metagenome assembly JAABUQ01 (sample SAMN10711888, study PRJNA513371) | rock metagenome | isolation source: Antarctica rocks | place: Antarctica: Victoria Land, Finger Mt nord | collected 2015-12-18
ATAAAATAATAAAATAATAAAATAATAAAATAATAAAATAATATAAAATATAAAATATATATATAAATATTATAATATTAAAATATTAATAATTTCAATTTATATAATATATATACTTTATATGGATTTTATATAATTAATAAATTTACAATTTATAATTTATATTTATATATATTGTTATTTAAATTTTTCAAAAATTTTAAAATAAATTTAATAAAAAATAAAATATATAAACAAACTTAATATATTTATTAAACTTTTTTAAATATTTCCTTTTTCAAAATTATATTAATAAATGTATTTGTTTTTAAATGAAATTACGATAATTCAATAAATAGAATTATTATTATAAAACGGTAAAGTATAGTGCGTTCCCCAGCATGGACGTTCGGGATGAAAACCTCAAGGCGCGTATGCTAGACAGCATGAAGATACAGGTCCGCAGTGAAGGCTATGAGCACCATCAAATGTTGAATGAAGAGCTCACTGGAGCTCGAGGCGAATAAGGTGAGCGGCAATCTAGTATTGGTAGAAATTGAGACATGTGTTCAAAGGAGCTTCTGTGCTTTGTCCATAGTGTATCTGTTTCGGGCCTCACGTCTGGGAAATCCCCAGTTTCTTCTTGCCTCAGTTACTCAGACTCTATATACTAACACCCTTCGGGGTTAGCCGCTGCTAACTACGTACGCAATAATTATAGAGTTTAAGCTTAAGAACTTATAATTTTCTCAAATACGGTTTAATCTTTTCCTTATTTTTATATTTTAATTTCTATTATATAATATTTATATATCTTTTATATAAAGATTATTTTCTTTTTCGAGCGTATTCAAATAGCGTTTTAATTGACTAATTTTATTAAACCAAAAAAAAGTTATTTAAGTATAAAAGAAAAGTTGAAACTTTACGCCCTGGATAATCCCTTTTGCAAATTCTTACTTTTATTTCAAAATTTCAATATTAAATATATATTATTATATATCTTTCTCTATCGGAGAGTCTTCTATATTAAAGTAAATATTAAGAAATATAATAGAATTTTTGGTATTCTCGTTATTATTAGAAAAAGGTTAGATTTTGGACTTTGTTAATAAAAATTTTTTTTAAATTATTCTAACTTTTCTTCTAATAGGAATTTCGAGATTCTAAACTTATTAAATAAAAGTATATATCTTATTATATAAATTGGATTATTATTATACTAAAATAATATAATATTATTGTTATTATAATTTTGTAAAGGGTAAATTTTAAAGTTGAAAAAGTTAAACAGGAAAATTTAAGGGTTTATTATTAAAATTAAGCTATACTTAAGAAAATTATAAGTTTTTGAGCTCAGACTCTATAACTATTGCGTACGTAGTCAGCAGCGGCTAACCCCGAAGGGTGTTAGTATATAGAGTCTGAGTAACTGAGGCAAGTTTCTTCAGATTTGTTGAATCTCTCCCGCATCGCTTCCTGCACTGTTCGACTTTCATGCAGACTGACAGAAGATATGCTCCTCCTGCTTATGTTGCCTGCGCAAATAGGTTTGCGACATACCAAGTATAATGCACTACCTCGTCACTCGGAAAATCCGAGTCGAGGGTTTCCTGGAGGATGTCTTGTCATGGTCGCAAAAAGGCATGGGCCTTCATAGAAGGGACTACTTCATCAACGTTCTGGAAAGAAGAGAAATCGGACAAAAATGGTACCTTTGTGGGTGAAGAGCGGAGGTCTGGTGGTCCTTCGCTTTCTCAAAAGCTGATGGCAGCATACATATTCTTTTACATTTGCCGTCTTCGTTTCATGCTTTGCTTGACATGGCCGACATCTGGAATGACTTCGTTCTAGTCGAGAACAGATGTGAAGCAGGGAAAGAACGATACAGACTTGAAGATCCTTGCAAACCTTTTCCTTTCTTTGTTTCCAAGATTGATATACAACTCTCTTTGTCCGATTGCGTGAAAACATGCCGCAAACCAAGCCCTCAAGACGGCCGTCACCACTCTGTCAATCGGTCACAGACTGGCCGGCAGGCAGACTTCGGGGCTACCAATGTTGCAGAGCAACTGCAAAGTGGCCAAGACATGGTGGACGGCTGGGAAGATATACAAGAGATCTGAATTTATCATCATTTCCGTAAGCTGAAACTTAGTTGTTTCCATGATGAAGGGTCAGATGCGGAGACTTGCTTAGGTAGACGTTATAGGTGCAATTTGCTGCGCAGTATGTGCTAGAATGAGTTAAAGCAGGGGATTCGCTCCAATCAACAAGCCTCCTCTTGAAATCATCGTTTCATCTTTGCAGCACGCAGTGTCTCGACTAGCTCAGAGGGCGTCACTTGTACCCGTTCCTTTCCTCAGCAACTTATTACACCGCCATCTTCTCCCCCTGAGCGTTCGCTACCCAATGTCTGCGGCTTAAGCCGGCCCAGTGCCACCAAGATATGCGCATATCCATTCCTCCCAGTCTCATAGTCGGGAACAGTTCCAAACTCCTTCTCCATCTCTTCCTGCTTCTGGTAACATCTATTCGCTTCCAGAAAGTTCCAAACGCCACGATAGGCACTTTCAAGGGAACCGACAACCCAAGCGCGGTTGGCCTGGATCTCAGTCAGGGTCGGACGTGGGACGTGTGTTCTGCAGTGGGAATGAAGGAAACGACAGACAGATGCAGCCTCGCCAACGATGTGGAAGCACGAATCGGCAGCAGGGCGGATGAGATGTGGATGTAAAGAGCGGAACTGGCCAGGGCCATAAAACGCCCACGAGCCTAAGCTGAATTCGTTCTTGGCCCAGTCAAAACCCTGCACATATGGTTAAGAGTGTGGAGTCAACGCGATTAGCAGGGTCACTAACATGATGAGTGGTGTAAGAACGGTTGATCATGGCATATATTTCATCGTAGTTCTTGTCCGTCGAATGGAGGCGCGCTAGGTTGGAGAGCATCAAGTCCTTCAATTCGTCCTCTCCTTGAGGAGAATCACAAGTTAAAAGAGAGCCAATGCGCGTTGCATCTTCAGACCACTACACCTGTCACTTACGATTGCTGATCGGTGTTTGTGGGTGCCTACCGTGTATGTGCAGAGGAGAACGGCTGGCTTGTCTTGGGCATCTCCGACGTTGTAAGACGGATAGACACTATTGAATCTCTCAGACTTCTCAATTTCACATCACTGAGGTACGTCCAAGTTTTCTCTTACCAGACACGAATAGGTAAATCTGTGTAAGCCACACCAGCTCCACTGATGCCCAGATTAGATATCCACCACGGGTTGTCGAACTTGATCGCGACCTTTGTAGCACTGTCGTAACGAATGTTGTGAATTGCGTTCTTCACAGTGGACGAGAGGCTCAGACCGGTCATGTCGACGCGCTGGAGGCACCCTAGTGTGGTTGTATTGATTATCGCATTATAACGCTTGGGTGCCTCATCATAATTAGCTACAACGACCATCTTCTCGTTTGACTTTTGTGCACTCGAGTCAAGTGCCATGCGCGTCACACGTTTGTTGTAGAGAGGCTTTGTCTTGATCTGGTCAACAAGAGCCTCCGTCAAAATGGTAGTGCCGCCTTTGACGGATTTCCACTCTTCCTGTGTCTCCTCGCCATAGTCGAACGCAATGGAAGCCATGACCGTCTCGGTAAAGGAGGCGTCGAATTGGCCTGTAGCACTGCGAAAAATCAGCTCTCTCGCGAAAGTGATAGTCGAACCGTTTGTGGGCAGGCACGGGCTCTAGCGACACTACAGAGACGAAGTTGGTCCCTACCTCTCGCTTTCCTCTAGCCACTGAATGGTATAAGGATCGAGTTTCCTAAGCTCATGTTAGTATTGTGGCAGCATCCTGAGCTTTTTGGAGGGTATAACATCTTCTGAGCAAGGTAATCCCGGACGGTCAGGCCGTCAAGCTCATCAAATTGCCTAAATGAGTCTGCATCTCCTTTCTTGAGTGCATTTCCGAGAGGATTCAACGCAGTCTTCATGCCCGACCCTAGAGTCATCATCTGGTCATCGGGTACCGAGCCACCATGCTTTTTGCTAACACGGAAAGGATCTTTATCCTCTGGTTCACCCTCCTTGGAAAAGAGAGTTATGCCGTTGAACCTCGCAGGGCAATTGGGACCACTAAGATGGTAGTCAATTAGAGGGACCTTGGTTCTCTTGAATAGATCATATATCCTGGAGCGATTAGTGCTGTTCACAAGTTTTCTTAGAGACTCGATCACCACCTTTTCATTGGAGGAACGTTTGGGAATCTCATAGCGCCAGCATCGTAGTAGTCGTGTCTGTTGGTTGAGAAGTAATGAGTCAAAACTCTTCCGCCGGGTCTATCAGCAGCTTCCAAGATATCATAGGGAATGTTGAGATGGTCAAGGATTAAAGCTGAGTAGAGCCCCGCCATTCCGGCTCCAACAATACACACTTTGGCATTTGGTGGGAGGTCAGCTGAATGCCAGTCGGGACGCTGAGGAAGCTCATGGGGCTTGAAGACTCCATCACTCGGGGGCTTTAGGCCTTCAAGTTCGGGTATGTCACTCAATGAGCCCTCACTGTTAAGACTGGTCAGCGTCTTGGCAATACTATCGCGTACCTATCGGCACAGTAATAAGTTAACGTATTCAGAATCAAGACGAGTGGTTTCTGATATACTATGTGCCGTGTAATGCTCGCCAGAGGCCCAAGACTCTCATCTATAACCGTCATAATAGATCAGGTTTAGAGAATACTTTGTAGTGTGATGTGACTGCTTCTGGGGTTCAATTGTAAAGGGAGAACCCTGAGGGCGTGTGAAGCATGTAGCAACTTGCGTGCACAAGCTCAAGCTCCCGCGCTAAACTGGCTGTCCCGTCCTGGTGGGAGCTTTGTATCTATGGGTGCTTAGACGTGAAAAAGTACAGCCCGCAATATTGGCCCAAGCTTACCAATACCGCCTTATTACAATTCGGAGCGTTAAGACAAGGGCTATCAAATCATACGCAGTTCAACAACTTTTTTTGCTGACCCTTAAAGACAGTTCCAATCTGTTTGCCGCTTCTTTTATCAGACCGAATTATCTCGGTGCAATAAATTGATTCTCACCCAGCCATCGCATCTTCTCAGCCAGCCGCAGGCCTCCCAGATGCATCCTCGGTCTCGACAGCTTTCTGTTCCTTTGGGGAGAACATCCCTTTTGATGGGGTATGTTGCGCATGGAAGCGGAGGGCGTTTCAAGCTCAGTCAAGGAAGCAATAGAGAAATGAGCTTCGTCGTCAAGCTCAAATGAAACCACAAGGATGACGATGGGTCTCGTAGCGCCACTGCGCAGTGGAGTGGGAGAATAAGGTCACTAGACATGCCGTAAGAAAGTGAAGGATGCGATCCTGTTTGCTGTAGTAGTTGGAGGAGCCAGAAGTAGTGCTCAGCGGACTGGTGGCAGAACACATGTAGCTTAAAGCGAATACTTCACAGCCGAGCAGTTCCGTTCGATGAATAAGGGTGCTCGAAAGAGTTCAAAGTGTGACTGCGTTGGCAGCAACTCCAGAAGCTCTAGCTATCACTAGAACAGCGCCCTCGAAAGGCTAATGTATAGCTCCAGCGGCTCAAGGGACTTTTTTGGTCTTCTTGGTACGTTCAGGTATCACAGTGCTTCATCTCTCATGAGGCTTCAAGGGCCGTGCCACCCAAACAAAGCTCTATGTTCCCATAACGCGACTTGTGTTACAGAGCCAATGATCTTGATGTGCTTTTTGATGACCAAAACACACAAATCTTGCAACCAGCCTTCTATATGGCATCATTCCCTTCTCTTTAAGCCCGGTCGGCTCGTTGTTCAAGGCGCCGTGGCATATGACATAGCCTGCATGCTATCATAGATATGTTCTGCTTGTGATTGTGTCGCTGCAGGTACGCCGTAGCCCTGCGGCGAGAGGAAGCACGCAGGAGGGCCATGCTTCGCAGGGCAATGCATGCATGCGTGGGCTGAAGAGAGGAAGGACGAGGGGGAGGCATGAAGGGACAAGTGCCCGAGGAGGATTGGCAATCGAGGATGGAGTGCGCGACAGGGTTCACCGGGGCTGTTGGGCGTGTAAGATTTCGGGTGGAGGTTTGCTGAAGCTAATGTTAGCACTGAGGGAGGGATGGAGGTTTGCTGAAGCTAATGTTAGCACTGAGGGAGGGAAGGAGCCTTTATGAGACTCGATATGTAGGGCAAGCCGATTTGCCTCGGCTTGTTAGGCTTGAGTAGGTAGTATCCACAATCGTTAGAGAGTGAAACCTCATTGTGTACATGCTCATGTCTGATGAGGAGTGATAGTGATGATGGCGCTAGTTAAATATATAGACAAAGCGAAAGAAATGAACGTGTCTCAGGCAGCCTGTTGGAGCCTCATCAAAGCAAGACATGATAATTTCGTTGGCGTTTTGAAAAGTCCGTCCAATTCATTGAAAAGTCCATAAGCCTGTGTAGCTCTGGTTGGCTGGATCAGCAGTAAGGCTGTTTGAGAGAGCCCATAAGGCTGTACCAGAGGCTGCAGCATAAACACAGCAAATCACAACATCTTCTGAACAAGTACTGAAACTGTAGCATTAAAGTCAGAGAACATGTTGCCATTCTTTTCTAAGAAGACTACAAATCCTTTTGTACAACTGAAGTGCATATCATCATGTGGGATATTCTATGAACATGATCCTGTGGACTTGAGATTTTGCCACTGTTATGAAACTACTTTTCTGGCCGTCTCTGGTCTATTGCATAGATTTTGCTTTTGCAGTCGGCTGAACCATACCCCAGGAATATGAGGTTAGGAGCGGTGCCCCTACAGAGTTGATCGTAAGTTTGCACCTGATGCGCCATTTGTCAATATCCGCAGGTTGACTTGAAGGTGTAGTATAATGCAGATAGCAGACCCACTTTGAGATTTCACGCTTTCCAGGGAAGCCAGCTCATTCGTTGGGCAGAGCAGATCCGAGCTAAATCAATGGGAGCGCGGTATACCTTCGAGGATGATTTCGAAGGCATTTACGCATCAGACATTTCTGACCCGAATGAATTGTATGTCGCAGTCGGCATGCACGGAACAGATATTACCAATTTCGAGGACGCCAAAGCGCCGTTGGGGCCTACTCTCAACAGCTTCAATGAAGAAGGGCTTCGCACACCAGTATGTAGAATGCTCCGACTCCAGGTCCGATCCGAGTTTGACGGAGCTAAGTCCAAGACTAGGCCAATTTAGAGCCAGGTGCATTCGATCCATATGGTCCTGGGGCGTACGCCACGCAACGGCCGGCTATAGGCATCCAGGCGGTGGCGGAATCATTCTGCGACGAGGTAGAATTCATGGAAAATGATATCAACGGAAAAGATCGATACAAACTCGGTGTCATCGCTTTTGTTATGTTCCTTCCGGCCCGCGAGTTACTTCAGATGCTGTGCTATTCAGTGTCTTCGATACGCGTCAATGGCGAAGACACAGCGCATGGCTATTACTCACCATGGGGCCCAAAAGCAGAGATTCTAAGAGAGAATCTTATTGAGCATCAAAGACCACGTACTGATTGGGGACTCGCGGATTCCACGATCTTAGCAGCTTCTGTCGGCGCAGGACCCATTTTGGATATGACTTGGTAAGTTACAATGTCGGACTCTCCTCAAGCTGCATTGAAGCAGAGAAAAGGAAACGTAACTGATGAATGTTGTCTCCAACGGATGTAGGGGCCCCAGAACGGGTAAGAACATGAAGTTTATTGGTGAGGTCGTCAATACCGATGACATGGTTTCGTATTGTAAATTCAGGAAAGGGCTTGGGACTACGATCCCAGAATAAGATTCGCAAACTTCATATCGTATGTATTGCCCCTCACGTACCGATTGATGTCTCTGTTAAGTTCTTTTTCACTTCTGATAGTTCAATCTATTGCCAAATCTGCCTCTAGTTATTTTGTTTGGTGGTTCGGCTTCCTACAATATGTTAACATTTTTTGCTATCTAACAGTCGTTCCATGGATCGAAAAACATGTCCCGCAAACCTCGGTATGGACTGCTTTCCAGAAATATGGATTCGATATACGCCTACTGCCTATTCAGAAACTTCTTCCTGGAGGTCAGATGTGGTTGGATTACCTTACAGAGGGGCTGCCTCGAGAGCCAGATCAGGTATTGAACTAGCTCTGTCCTTTTTTCTTATGGAATTTCTAGGGGTAAGCACAAAGAAAGAAAGCGTATGACTTTCGAACTAGTTGCCAATCGATTTGATGTTAGTTGGCCAGTCAGAACTAGACCAGTACCGGAGGACTTGCGGCAGGACTTTCAACACTTCCTACAATAAGATTAAGGGCGCCGACTCTGATCTATCCTGCTGAAGAGAGCGATTTGTAGTATATGTCCTTGCAAAATAACTGGGTATATCTTCAGGCTCTGTTCAAAATCATTCTGCATAATTTACTGCGCCTTGTTAGCAGGCTTCGGGGCAGCATTTCCCATGGTGTTATGAATGAAAAACATCTATCAAAACGTTGACTTTCTTGGAAGTCAAGGCGATTTTTTAGTGGCTTTAGGTTTTCATTATAATCGTGATATCCAGAGAAGCGCTGATCTGCTGCTTTACAATTTGAAGTCATGTCTACCGACAACCTCGAGCAAGTGCATCAATTTCAGGATCGAAAGGATCGAAAGGAAAGATTGGAAAGCAGACAGCAATTGAGTAAAGGAACTCCTTAAATTTGCTCCACACTGACTACTCTAAGCAAATCCAATCCTGAACAAATATCCCAAACAAGACCTCTAAACTCACTCCTCACTAAATGGCAAAAGCTCTTGATTCCGTTTTTTAAAAATCATTGACTTTAAAATAATCTGTCTCAAACACCTGAAGTATACTTCTACCAGTCTTGAAACAAGGTTCAACCGAGTTATGCCATCTTTAAAAGCCCGCAAGTAACAATCGCAGTCACGCATGGGCAAGGGCTGCACTAGGATAGTTACTTGCAATTTTGCCGAAAATAAGCAGATATTCTTCAAGCACCGGATCTCCCAGCCACGTTGAGGGTCTTCAATCAGCTCGCTCCAGGAAGTGATCCAGGTCCATAAGGGATAGGACAGCGGACAGGGTCATTGGGATACTAGGTGGGAGAAATAATTCTCTCCCAGCCTCGGCATCGATAGATACTACGCTATCATCTAGCGCAATATTCGCAAAACGCAACGCCGATGCAACGCCGATTCGGAGTGAATCTTTCATCATTCTAGATGAATGTAGAAGACGTCTAAGGGGAACGAGATCCAGATCTTTTTTAGGGTCTGAAAAAGGTGTATTAAGCTCACATTGCGCTTTGCTAGTGAACGACCAATCCCAAGGTAGACGTTCTCACATCTACAAGTTTTGGATATAAGATAAAGCCCAAACCGAAAAACTCATTGCAGCAGTATCAACACAGCGCCACGGGGGTAGATGGGTCTCCTTCTGATGGCTGACAAAGGTAACTCAAACCAGTCAGCTTTCGTCGCTCCCATCTATCTGACGCCACTGAGACAGCTTCATTGTGCCATCAAAGTCACCTCTCGTGGCTGTCCCTATGGGTGAAGGGCCTGAGTCCCTCTTGGCTTCCGCCATTAGCCTGCCTGGATTGAATACATTGAAGATGACCACGGCCAAGAGCATCGTGACCCCATCCAAAGCAATCGTGTATCTTTCGTGAAGGATAAGATATCCCCGCCAACCCTGCAGCAATTCAAGTGATCGGTAAACACCTCGAGTAATCATGCAAGCCACCGAAAATAGCGCAACGCTGCTCAAAATTCGGAGCGGCTTGACCCGTCGTATCGTGGCGCGGCCATGGAAAATGGCGAAACTCAACAGACCTGCAAAAATGCAAGTAGAAACCATTTGGGCGATGATTCCTGCGACCATGAGGTTGGTTCCTCTGGTCGTATCAGTCCCTTTGCTGAAAGCTGCTCCAGCGAGTCCACCTCCGGTTGCTTGGAGAGAGAAACAGAGAGTGTCGATATTCATGATAACGATTATATAGAGCCTGGGAGAGAATGGCAATGTGTGTCGGCCCATAAAAAGGGTGAGGACCCATAAAATGGCGTAAATTCCGGCTTGTGTAAACGCAGGTCCTGCGGATATTGGTCAGCTATGAAGTGGAATGTTGTACGAAGGCTTCATCTCGAGTTACCCGTGATAAGAACGGCAATCTGCCATTCGAAATACTTGATATTATACGGACAAGTGTGACTCAACAGTCGTGCAACCCATCCCATTGTTTCGGCAAACGCGCCCAAAGCAAAGAGGAAAAGCCATGGCGTACGGTAGTGGAAAGCTTGCCATGTGTGAACAAGAGACGATATACCGTAAAGAGTGACGAATATCACACCGGCAGCAAGTGAAGGTTGATACCCATACGGGCCGGGGGCATGGCTGTTGTATGCAATGCAATTAGAAGCCGGTGGAGTTCCATCCGACATTTTCTTGAAAGCACAAGATGCCGAAGCAACGAAGGCACAGTGAGTTCAAGGTTTTTCACGATGTATATCAGCGATGAGGAAGGCTGAAGGCAGTGGGATCGTGCGAAGGCTCGAACCCCATGTCTTGTGCTAACAGTAAGGTTGACTAGGATATTATGGACTGCCACATTCAATGCCCAAGGCACGTTGCAGGATGTGTCTCGACGCAGGCGTTATGCCCACACGGGGGTTCGCGTGGGCTCCTAAGCCGATGTTGTACTGCGCGAAAGACAAGTGTGGTTGGCTTGTTGGTGTTGGTGTCTGTCAGATACTAAGTTATGCAAAGAGTCGAAGGCAGACTGCCCTTTGGAACAAATGCGCCTGAAAATGGCATTGACAGGGGTAGCCCAACAACCCGAGCAGGTCTGTCATCCAAACTTAGCACATATGGCAATGTCCGATTATGGGAAGTTTTCAGGGCTCTCAAATATCTGCTCTTCTCGTCATCTTGGTCAGTATTGTCAACTCTGAGACGACCTGAAAAATTTCGTTCCCACCAAAATGCGGTTCCTTTGCCTGCACGGAGCGGGGACGAATTCTGAAGTCTTTCGAGCACAGCTGGGTCCTATTTGTGCCCAGCTCGAGGGCCATGAGTTCGTTTTTCTAGATGGCCACATTGAGTGCGGCGCGGCGGACAGAAGTGAGACCATCTATGGCTGGTCATCCCTTCTGTACGTTACTGATAAACGAGTCAGATGTTCAAACGTTCTTCCCCGGTCCCTACCTTTGTTACTACGACTTGCCCACACCATCGCTAGTACAGCAAGCACACGATTTCATCTTCGATGTTATAGAGCAGGACGGGCCTTTTGACGGGGTCATCGCGTTCTCCCAAGGAGCGGCTCTGGTGGCTTCCATGATGCTTCAGCACGCGAAGACGGGTTCGACGGAAACCCTCTTCAAGGTCGCTGTTTTCGCAGGAGCAACTTTACCCTATAACCTTGATGATGAACATTGCTTGTCCAAGCACGAAACAGAGGTTCTGCAGATGCCAGACGAAGACTCGGAGGACGAGCGCGGCTACCCAACGAACCCTAAGACATCAACCGAGCCCCTCTTAAGCCGCTATCATCCCGAGCAGGAGACGGCTCGAATCTTAATACCCACCCTGCATATCATTGGTGAGCAGGACAAGTTTGCACCACAAAGTCGATTGGTGGCCCGATTGTGCGGAGGCGAAAAGCGGGTGGTGGAACACAAGGAGGGCCACAGAATGCCAAGCGACGGGCGGCATCAGTGGAAGGTCTTGACTGCGATAGCGAGTACTATCCAAGCTGCGTATTTCAACTTTTGAGCATTTGATGGGGTAGTACTAGTCACCTCGCCAAGATAGATCTACTAATGGAAACATTAATACTACATCAAAGGAAAGACTGCTTTTTCGAGTCTGCACTGTTGTTGGTCTGTGCCTTGGACCCTCGATAATCGTAAAAAGATGGACAAGTTGTGTTCGGTAGCCGTCGATTGCAGCGTAGGCTCCTAATCGAGAGTGTGTTTAGAGAAACAAAGGGAATTTTGAGACTTAGCCGCAGTAAGGCATCTCAGCATAGAAGGCGCCTTGACCGTTCGTAAGACGGGGACTCGTTCATCCACGTCGAGTTGGTTGTAATGAGGAGCGCACGTGCTTGGCTTTGACCATTCAATTAGATAGAGCTTCGGATCAAAGAAGCAGGGAATGGGATGGGAGTGGATGGTTTGTTGGTTGGGTTGGAGCCAGATCACCAAGTTGCAAAGTTGCATGCGGCGTATCAGCGTATCTTTGGTATCGTAAAATATTACCGTTGAATACTCAAGGAATCACATCAGTCCATCGTCATTGCAATGGGAATCAGCCTCGATACCTTGCTCCACCATAGATTGCGGATACGGGCCTGCGGCGGCTTCATGCCATTTCCTTTGCTGTCACCGCTTCAATAAATCGCTTGTATCTTGGACCATGGCTCTCCAGTCCACGATTTTGATCATGGATTGACCGCAAGCTGGGAACGGTCCAGTAGCAAATTTAGTTCGGCATTGGGAATGTGACATGGCGCACATTGAGGGGCATCATGGACGAGACAAGCGGGAACAAATTGACCAAGACATGGCTCGCAAGCCAGGTGGGCAAAGGTCCAATGGAGACAACCACCCTGCTTTGGGGACCAATAACTTGCAGCTGGCACGCTTGCTACCCATGGAAGGCTGGCAGCTCTGGGCCACGGTGTTTGTGTAAGCCCATACGTTGTGATGAGCTATGGTCAAACGCTGATGACGTATTGAGAAGAATGTGCTGTGGACTGCTGCTATCAACATTGGAGACAACTATAATTGCCACGGCTCTGATTTCTATTTCCTCCAGCTTAGGGGATTACGAAAGGTCCAATTGGATTGTAGTTTCGTACTTGTTGACTTATACTGGTTAGAAAGCTCCATACACCCTTGGCTGCTCGAGCGCTAAAGAGCTGTAAAGGTTTTTTAATCATATTCGCCCGCTGCAGCGATATTTTTGGTCGAAGAACGACATATTTGATTTCACTTGTAATGTTTACGATATGCTCTCTAGCTTGTGGGCTTGCTCAGACCATGACACAATTGTACGAGTTCCGATGAGAAGAAAGAGACTCTACATAGCACGCTGATGTTTTATCTAGGATAATACTCCGCGCCTTTCAGGGCATTGGTGGTGCAGGCATTTACAGCATGGCAATGACTATCACCACCGAGATCCCTGGAAAGGCAATAGGACCTGTCTCAGGCGTTGTAGCTTCAATCTTCGCCCTGTCTAGCATTGCTGGCCCTCCTCTAGGGGGAGCAATAACCTCACATGGCAGTTGGCGCTGGGTATTCTGGCTCAAGTATGGGTACATCCTTTCAATACGGCTACCGTCTTCCAGCTGACTCGTATTCAGCGTGCCTGCTGGAGCTATACTCATTGGTCTCGTATTATGGGTTTTGCCGAAAAATGCGACTTCCCTTAGTATCAGTATCCGTAGTTTTGGTCACATTGACTGGCCCGGCGGTGTCTCTTCCCTGACAGCATCCGTTCTACTTGTTTTTGCACTAGAAGAGGGTGGCGTGTCATATTCCTGGGGCAGCGCGACCATAGTTGCGTCTTTTGTTATACAAGGTCTTAGCTGGGCCTGCTTCACTTTCTGGGAATTGTTCTTGACCTCCAGAGATTCTCGGTGGCAGATGTTACCTGTTTTTCCCGCAAATCTGATCGGTCAGAGAGTAATTGCCTCAGCTATACTGTACACTTCTATTCCTCTAATCTTCTTAGCTGATGCTAACGATATTACAGGACCGCCTTCTTAACAGGTTTCCCGTTCATGGCAACCATCATCTTCTTGCCCCAGCGATTCCAGCTTGAGAACAGACTCTCTCCCGTCGAGGCCGGTGTGAAGATGCTAGCGTTACTTTTGCTCTCCGCTTGCGGTGCTTTCATCGGTGGCCTCGTCAACGCCATCAAAAATTTATCGTTTCCAATGCTCGTCGGATCATTGATGCTCCAGACTATTGGCCTGGGTCTCATGTCGTCTCTCCCAATGTCAGAAGGCATATCCGCACGCCAGTACGGGTACCAATGTATTTTGGGTCTGGGATTTGGTCTCTCACTCAGCAGCCTTGCTTTGGTTGCTCGCTTCGAAGTAAAAGGGGCTGATCACGGTTAGTCACGCTGTTTGAGGAGGCAACTGAATGACTTACAAGAGAGTATAGCAATTATGATCGCTGCTATTACACAAGTGCGCGTATTGGGCGGAGTCATCGGTGTCGCTATATGCCAGCTCATTTTGACAAATCATGTCAACAGCAAACTTGCAGGGGTCCTTGACCCACAGCAAATCAAGTCGCTCTTGCTCTCCCCCAATGAAGCTTCTCGTCTGTCGCCCAACCAGGCCATCGCCGTGCAAGAGGCTTATGGAAGTGGTTTCAATTTACAAAGCAGGACCATGCTATTCCTAGCAATCGCCAGCCTTGTGGTCAGTCTGGCCGCCTTCAAACGGCACCCAAAGCATATGAAGGATCTAGCAGAAGATGAGCTGGAATTGAGAAAGGCGGATACTGTCCCCAATTCCATCGCTTCGCCACCAAGTAAAAGTCTTCGCTCGTTTGCAGACGTCAACGCATCTCATGTATCTATGGATAACACATACGAGATGCACGTGCGCGAGATGATGTAAATGATCGAGCTGTCTATCAAAATGTATAAAACTAGTTCAACTATGATACTGAGATTCCGAGTTTCAGCTGCTGTTGTCATTTTGCGGAAGGCTCTAGTCGTCTACGCAGCGTCCACTTGTACCATAAATGTTGACACATGAGATAACGTTGAGTTGACAAAGGTTGAGACCCACGTTGCTCAATCATATTCAAAGGCCATCCGATTTCTTCCTATCAAGCCTTTTCCCTTTCGAATTCTTAGACTGTTGCATACACCTCACACAAAAACACATTGTTGACAAGAAATCAAACCCCCAGCACCTTTCGCAAAGCAACTGGCAACGCAACCAGCCCGCCCAAGGCAAGCAAGGAGAATCCTGCCAGTAAAGCATGCAAATCGTAGTTCTTCGCCTTCCAAATCGGCATCCTCGCATCCGCAGTCTGCAAATGCATAGGCCTTTCCCTCTCCGGCCCACCACACCTACCCTCAAAATCGACCAAGACCTCCTCAATCAAATCGGCAGCTAGATTTTTCCTTCGACAGGTAATTTGCGCAATCTTCTGCAACCTGCGAACGTTCTGGGAAAACTTGCCATCGCGATCATGGACGATCTCGGCAATAGCAGAGGTCAAGTCTATAGCCCGGAAAGTCGATTTATTTAGGGGTATTGACACGCCAGCATCACGGAGTTTCATTGCGTTTTGCAGCTGGTCGAAGAAAATGGCGATGGAGATGATGGGCTTGCCATGGAAAACGGCTTCGTTGGTGCTGGATGCGCCTACGTGGCTTACAAACATACGTGTGTTATGATGGGCGAGTACCGCTCGCTGAGGTGCGTAGTCGAGGAACATCAGGTCGGGGTGGGCGCCGTCTAAGAGGTCAGCGATGGAGAACTTATCGGCGAGTGAACCTGGGGCGCGTGCTTGTTGGTGTAGTTGCTTCCGCGCCATGCCACGGATTGGCCAGATGGCTCCGTCTATAAGACCGAGATTAATGGCGTTGGTGACACCCTCGAGGATTTGGCGTAGAGCTTTGTCGTGTAGAAGAACGTGCGTGCCTAAAGCAACGTACAATACTCTTGTGTGCGCTCCCAAGAAGGCTTCAAGAGACTCCGTAAATGGGGGATAAGTCTCGGTCAGAATAGGGCCGACAGCAGCAACGCTAGGTGGTAAATCCTTGGGGACTTCGACGCCAAAGAAAGAGTTGACCAAGACAAGATGATTGGGCTTCGATGTACTTGGAAGTAGACCATTCACGCGGGCGCTCGCTCGCATCTCCCGCACCCATTGAGTATACTTCAAGAAAGAGGGCACAATGCTCAAAGCAACTAGCTCGGCTTTTAGTCTTTGCCAGATCGTGGCATGTTCAGAGGTGAGGATGTCCCGCTGCAGCCCTGGTATTCCGGGAATATAGCTCGCTGGAAGCATGTTTGTCGGCATTTGTGGCCAATGCATTACTATTGGGATGTTGTAATGTAGATTGATATCGCGTACGGCATCAACGAGGTAGTCGCTCAAAATCAGGTCTGGACGCGATTCAGTGTCGTGAGCGAGAGTACACAGAGCTGGATGAACAGCAGGCCAGGAAGATTCCAGGAATTTTCTTGCTTCAAATACAGGTGCCCAGCTATCCGTGAGAGTCTCCGTTTTCCAATCTGTCATACGCAAGTAATTTCCCTCCTCTTCTTCCAGAGAGACAGCCGGACCCAGTGTGTGTGTCCGTGAGACAAAGGGGTGTTCTTTGACAAAACTTTCCTGCCCTTTGAGAGTGCCAAAATCAATGACGTAGCCACGTAGGCTCAAGATTCTAGCAATTTCCAGAAGGGGCGCTGTTCAATTGGAGATCGAAAATAAGCATTTATACAAAAGAGATCTGCTGACTATAGGGTCATTCCTACCAGCATTTGTTTTACCTCCTGCCGTAACCACGACCAGTATCCTTCTTGGGTTTTGTACCGGTTGTGATACGCCTGCATTCAAGAAATTATCGTTGAATGCCATGGTGAAGGGCAATAGACGTAACACTGATAACGGACTCCAAACATTATTGGGTGATGAGAGCTCTACTTGACCACGCCGACAAAGATCCCAAAGCACCCCTCCACCAGTACGCTGCAAGCCTCTGCGACAAAGACTGCAATGTCACAATGCTCCCGTATTGTAATTTTCACTTTGTGGAATGCGTATCTCATCCTTGGAAGCACCAAGAAATCAACATCAGTCTGCCTTTTGTCAACCTCGAAGGAGTCACGTGAGGCAACGCTTTGCGCAATGACTAATTGACCCAAACGATTAATCCCCTTTTATGCCAAAGGGGCGTGCGAATTGACATACCCACATTTTTGAGCAGCTCTATAATTAGTACAGTCTCTCCAGGTAATTTGCCTCAGATGTCTCGGAGCATCTCATCAGCGATCAGGGTCCTTTTCGTTGACTTAGAGACCATAAGAGATTCAATTGTTGGAAAAGGATTTTAAGGAACTATGGAGATGTGGGCGATGCACACCCACTCTTACAGTTGGTTGCATTACGGTTGGCGGTTCAGCAATTTGGGTTTTCCACCACCACCAGCATCAGCAAAAAAGCTGATTACCCGATTAGGCTTAGCGTAGGAGAATTGAAAATTTGAAAACGTATTGAACAGGGGAGAATTTAGGCCTAAGGAAGCGTATAGGGGGGCTATAGGTACACGGGGGAAGCATTTAGGCCTAAGGGAACGTACGGGGGAGCATACGTATACGGGGGG
>JAABUQ010006652.1_pt1 | contig 17344 bp, 15 predicted proteins | sample 5560001 | NCBI WGS metagenome assembly JAABUQ01 (sample SAMN10711888, study PRJNA513371) | rock metagenome | isolation source: Antarctica rocks | place: Antarctica: Victoria Land, Finger Mt nord | collected 2015-12-18
TATACTGGCCCTAAGAATCTGAACCCAGAAGAAGGCCGACGTAAGATATACTCAAGATATGATGAGAAAACACTATACAGCAGCATTCAAGGCCAAAGTGGTGCAGGAACTACTCAAAGAAGAGAAGACCTTGACGCAAATGGCCGCCGAATATGAAGTTCATCCAACTCAATTGAAAGAGTGGCGAGCACGAGCAGTAGAAGGTCTGCCAAGTCTCTTTGAAAAACACGCTAGTACTGCAGCGCTACAAGCGACTCATGAAGAGCAAGTGACCGAACTGTATGCCGAAATTGGGAAACTGACCACCCAAGTCACTTGGCTGAAAAAAAAGTTACACCTCTGACGCGAGAGGAACGGCTCGCCTTCGTAGAACGAGCAGGGAGCGATCTTCCGCTCACCATGCAAACCGAGTTGCTCAGTCTGAATCGGTCGAGCATATATTACCAGCCACGTCCTCCTCGTGTAGAGGAAGTGCAGCTCAAACATCGGATTGATGAGATATACACGCAGTCGCCTTTTTATGGTGCTCGCAAGATTGCAGCACAGAGACACGCGAGAAGGGATGGGCAGCAATCGAAAAACGGTTGGTCGGTATATGCAGCAAATGGGCATTGCGGCCATCTATCCGGGACCCAAGTCTTGCAGCAAACGCAATCAGAAGGAAGGAGTGTATCCGTACTTATTACGGCACATCACGAGTGCGTATCCCAATCATATTTGGGGGATTGATATCACGTATATCCGCTTGTCAGGCGGCTGGATGTACCTCATCGCTATTCTGGATTGGTATTCACGCTATGTGGTGAGTTGGCAACTCGATCAGACGCTGGAACTGCCTTTTGTCGTATCTACGGTCGAACACGCGTTAGAACAAGCCGTTCCGATCATCTGGAATAGTGATCAAGGCAGCCATTTTACGAGTCCGCAGTCCCTCGCTCTGTTGCAAGCAGCCAATGTTCAGATCAGCATGGATGGGAAAGGGAGGGCTTTAGACAACATTTTTACCGAACGCTTGTGGCGCACGGTCAAGTCTGAGGAAGTCTCTCTTCATGATTACCTCTCGCCACGAGAAGCACGTCAAGCGTTAACGCGCTATGCGCACCTTTTATCATCAAGAACGTCTGCATCAAGCACTTGATTACCAGACGCCAGCCGAAGTATATTTCCACAAAGTTTGAGCGAACGACCTTGAAAACATAGGAGTTGAAAGGAGAACTTCTATGTCAAGTGAAGTGGCCTATCAGTAGGAAAGTGAGAGGAGAGCAGGAAATTGGAAAAAGGCATGCTTGATGAAGAGGCAAAAAACAGAGGGCTGTTGTGTCTCTGAGACGTGGGACCGCGTTTGTGAGGGAAATGCGAGCGGGTCACGCAGCACGAGTTGCATGGAGGCGTTGAGCATCCTCAAATATGGTTCGTTGATAGGTTTCTTTCTTGATCCACATCGCGAACAGGATGCGCACCCACACATTTGCCAGTGCTCGGACAGCCATACTGTGGCTTTTTCCCTCCTTCCGTTTTCGTTGGTAGTAGTGAAGCGCCCATGGTTCTTGCATCGTCGATTGCCAGGCGAACTGGTGCAAGGCGTTGCGAAGTGCTTTGATGCAGGCATAGCGTTGATGCACTTTGGAATAGTTCCCACTTTCATAGGGGGTAGGTGACGTTCCAGCCAAAGCTTGTGCTGCTATTGCATCAGCATAGCGCTTCTGGTCGTCTCCCCATTCCGCTAACAGTCGAGGAGCCAGGCGCTGCCCTGCTCCGGGAAGACTGCTAAAGAGAGGGCTATCAGCGTGGCCCAAAAAAAGCTCTGAAATCTCCGTGTCGTAGGCCGCAATTTGCTTCACGAGAGGATCGAGTTGTGCCACCAAAGCGAGCATCAAGCGCGACTAGGTGCGTAGTGTGACGGGGTCAGCAAGCAGAGCAGGTTGATGGAGCATTTCAACGATCTTTGTAGCGACCTTCTCGGCCGTCTTGTGCTGGGCACGTTTGAGGACCTCGGCCATCTGCTCGGCCGATGCTGCCTGAGCCTGCTGAGGAGTTGGATACGTCTGCAAAAAGAGCAAGGTGGAAGGTTGGTGCAGTTTGGCAAAGAACTGCAATGCCACCGGATAGTACATTTTTAGACAGGCGGTCAGTTGATTCACGAGTCTGGTTTGGCTCTGGATCAAACTGTCCTGATCGCGGGTCAAGGCTTTGAACTCTTGCACCAGCGTGCTATCAGGTTCCAGTTTGCGCAGATCAGCCAGTTCGGACCTGCCGTGCTTTGCCAGCAGATAGGCATCGATCAGATCGGTCTTCGCACCCGACGCGCTGCGGCGGCGATCCACGGTTTTGGGGTTGACGGGATAGAGCGTGAGTCCTGCCTCAAGCAACGCCGTGATGAGGAGCCCATGATTGGTTTCAAGGATACAAGCGATCTGGTCGAACGGAGCGATTTCATGCAAAAAGGCAATCAACTTACGCAAGCCTTCGGGGGTATGTTCAATGCGAAGCGAGGCGATTTTTCGCCCAGCCTCATCAATGACAACCACATCGTGATGCGAATCAGCCCAGTCGATACCTGCAAACCACATACAAGAATCCTTTCTCGTGGACCATTCCTGGAGTACACGTGTCCTTATACAAGGCGCTCGAGGCGCGAACTTCTAATGATCGTTCAGATCCAGGAAGGCGTCAGGGAAGCACGTTCTCCTTTTATCGGTCAAGCCGGGTGGAAAGTAGAGTCTTTCCCTGACGTGTCCATCGCAGCAAGTAAAAGCACTTGCTGTAATCCCTCAACAAGAGAGCTTGTTTTGATATTACCGTATAAGGAAAGTAGCTCTTATTGAAACCTATTTTTGTGTCTTGACAGAACGGGCCACCATAGTACTCCTGAATAGTTATCCCTCATTTAGATAAAGATTTAAATCTCTTGCACGTAATATTGCTTGAGATCGGGAATTTGCTCCTATTTTTTTGTATACTCGTGTTAAGTGTGCTTCGACGGTTTTTTTTGAAATATACATGTTTTTTGCTATTTGGTAATTGGTGTCGCCCTTTAAAATCATAGATAATACTATGAGTTCAGTTTTTGTTAATGTATTAGTATGACTTTTTTCGGAAATTTTTTCATAAATACTGTGAGAGCTAAAAGAGTTGCCATTAGCAGTTGCCTGAATAGCAATTTCGAGGTCTTTTTCTGTAGATGTTTCGTCTAATATACTATGTACTCCACCTTTAACAAGCAAGTTTGCTACGTCAGGGGAGATATTGGTGGTAAGAGATATTATACCAATATACTCTGCTTGATTTTTTGCTACTTCTACCATTTTTAAGCATTCATCAGGAACAACAGATATTCCAAGTAAAATAACATTCACATATCTTATATCATATTTTTTATTATATACAGAATCTATGCCTATTACTGATTCAATAAAAGAAAATTTATTTATGGTATTCTGAATTGCTTTTCTTACAAGATTACATTTCTCAATGAAAAGTACTTTTATCAATTTATTGCTGCCAACGAAATTATCAAAGAAGTCTTTTTTTTGTTGCGGAGTTGATTCCATTTGCATCCTCCAAGTATATGCATAGTGGACTATCACAGTTCAATTGATGGTTAGGAGTGCTTAGACTTGATGCGAGCATCGAAGGATACCTCTTTTCTCTCCTTCTCTCCTCTCTTCAGATAAACTGTGACAATCCACTAGTAGCCTCTTCTTTTCAAACGAAGTACAGAGACGCTTGAGTTTGATAAGACGAGTACCTTCGGTAATAAACCGCCAATCAAGTTTGTTTCGAACAAGACTACGCCAATCTTACTAGACTGCCGCTTATTCACTCATTTCTTCTAGCGTTGTCGGACGCACGTTCAAGACTTGGTGTGCTAAAATATCTGTTTGTCTACCATCTCGATTCTTCAAACACTGATTGTAAGAACCTGTTTACCTTCGAGCGGTTCGACATTCTAAAAACAAAATACCTTCTCTTCCAGTTCATATGCTTGCTTCGCTACCTTTCTTAATTTGAGGAAGAGCGGTCCACGAGTCTCTTTGACAGCCGCATATAGTCCTCATCTAAGCGAACTTGTTGAAAATCCCAGTCGTAGGGCCAAATGTAGATGTTAATACCCTTTCCATTTAATAAACAACTTCTGCTTTGAATCAACGATGATGGATTACCAATGCTTCATCTAAGAAACATAGTAAGAGATGATAGTCTTTATTGCATTTAAATGAGCTTTTGCAAGAGACTCAATTGTAGAAGTTCGATAAAGTGCTCCGTCGTATTCCCAAGTTAAAATTAATTTATTATTTCTTATAATGGTGATTGAATTCAACTTACATGGCTTTTGCAATATCTGAGGGGGGTCAACTAAATCAGTCGATGCAATTAATTTCTGATATTTCGAGTCTGCTCGATAGAATAGCCCTTTTTTTGGAGAAGAACTAAATTCCCGGCCAAGGTAATTAAACATAATGTTGTCAGAAAAATATATATCTTTCAAAACTCCTACATCTTTGCTAGGACAAAATTGTGACCAATTTGGATCTTTATGTTCAGAGTAGTTTACAGCTAAGCTTAAACCAATCCCTTTATGTGGTATATGATTTCTTTGCTCTGTAACTGACTTCAATAGTTCTCCAGGGGAGAGATTTGGATCGCTATGGAAATATTGCCATGAACCTAAAGCAATATATCCTACCGTATGTGATACATCTATATTATCAAAGAGTGTACGTCCATTATTAATGGTGTAAACATGGACACCTGATTCTCCTAATCAAGGTGTGACCACTTGCACTAGTCCTGATAGCAATACATCTTCGACTCTTGATTTAGCTATTAATACTGTATTCAATAATCCTCTAGTTTCTTCTTCGCTTAGAGAAAGAGCGATACTGCGAGGTTCTGAGAATTGAACATTTGTTTCGCCAGTGGTAGAATCAATAATCCTGTTTTCTGGATAATCTACAAAAAAAGGGTTCGTTTTAGTTCTGAGAGAATGCCAATAATCTAATTCATACGGAAATTCTAAATATAAGTATTCTTTTATACGTCCTGCAAAGTCATTGAATGAGGCCGTCTTCGGTGTTAACTGTGGAGCCTTATTACTACAGAGTTGTAGATAAGCTTGCTGAATGTCTTGAGACAAAATTTGCATTGTATAACCATCAGCAAGAATGTGATGAACTATCATTAAGAAAATATCACCACCCCGCTCTCCAAGATTGAAGTAAATAAAACGGCACAAAAACCCATCACTATTTTCTAAAGAGCGATAAATATCACTCATGGTATTATGAATGATATTTTGTTGCTCTTCATCAGATAGTTTGGCGATATTTATCCACAAAACAGGCTCTTCTGGAAGGGTGTTAGTAATAAAAAGCCTCATCATTGATTGAGCCTTGAGCAGATGGAGTCGTAAGAGATCGTGGAAATCAAAAATGTAGCGTACTGCCTCGGCTAACAGTATGCGATCCATCTTTTGCTTAACTTCATATGCCTCTACGATATAGCGAAATCGTAGTGGAAACTTAAGAGATACATGAGCATCTAAAAATGATATCGGTTCCAGACCTAGCTTCTGCCTTGATTGAATATCCTGACTCATACAGAAATTCTCCTTTACCGTTTTAAAGACAGAAAAGAAACGGGCTTCCGTTGCTTCTGACTCCTTATCTCGGTATTTGTTTATCGCTAAGTTCAGCAATTACGTTTATTACGTTGAAGCAGGTCATTACGCTTTTTATTATTGCAATAACCCTTTTATATAATTACAACATTTTAAGACAGAAGTCAACTAAAAGCTTATAGGGTTTATCCTACATAAAATCAGGGTTTTATCAGATGCACTGAATCTAAGTAGTTTGTATACTAATTACAGTTCAAGTTTTTTTAAGCTAGAACACACGTTCATAGAAGAAAACTAATGGAGGGTTCGAATGACTTTACCAAGTGCGTTTCTAGCTAAAAAGCAAGCTAGACAGATGAAAACTGAAACCGTCTTCACAAAGTTGCGATACTCCGAGGTCAAATTAGTTGTAACTCGATGATTTGCTTGTTTGTAGCGAGGCGTGTAGGCAAACTGACCGTCAAATAATTTGACGTATCAGACAATTAACTGTAGGCGATTGAAGCGTATTTATACAAATTACTCGATTTCCCTAAATTTCTCGTACTAAACAAGCTGGCTACGTATAAAAGGAGAAGGTAAGCAGAATGTCTTATAAGCATTTGAAGACGAATCCGTCTGTGAGCAAGGTATACCAGAGGGAGTTGACAGTAAAATATGCAGAACTGCTCTCGGTTGAGAGAAAGAGGCAACAACCAAATCGAGACCAAAAGCACATGAGTGAATATTCTGAAGCGGCTTTAGAACCTCATACTATTCATGGACAAAAGATTAAAACTTTTGCACCTTTCAAATACGAATTTTCAGCATTTCGGACTATTACTCGATCACAATTTTTTGTTATTGCTATTATTATATTTATTCTAATCTTTGTCTTATTATTAAATATTGGCGTTTTTATCATAATAGTTACTACAATAAGCGCATTTGTATATGTCATTCATTTTTTTTTAGTGTTATTACTGTCGGCAATACCTTTAACACGACCAATAGAAGAAAGGCTTGACGATACGGCTATACGAGAACTATCTGAATTTGAATGGCCGCGATACACTGTTCTTTGCCCTCTTTATCATGAAGCTGAAGTTGTGCCACAATTTACTGAAGCAATGCGGAAGTTAGAGTATCCACCAAATAAACTCCAGATACTTTTTCTGACAGAGGAAGGTGATGTTGAAACACGCAATTGCATTCAAGCAATGAATCTGTCTTCATACTTCCATGTTATAACTGTACCAAATGGACAACCACGTACTAAGCCGCGTGCTTGTAACTATGGGCTGCTACAAGCTATAGGTGAATATATAGTGATCTATGATGCGGAGGACATACCGGATCCTTTACAACTCAAAAAAGCCGTTCTTGCATTTGCTCATAATGACGCATCTACAGTTTGTGTACAGGCAAAGTTAAATTTCTATAATGTTCAGCAAAATATATTGACCCGCTGGTTCACAGCAGAATATTCACTACTGTTTGATTTAACGTTGCCGGGTTTGCAAGTAACTAAGTTATCTATTCCTCTTGGAGGAACATCGAATCATTTTCGTAGAGAGACGCTCTGTAAGCTAGGGGCATGGGATGCATTCAACGTTACTGAAGATTGCGATTTGGGAATCCGCCTCGCTTATAATAATTTGAATACTATTATGCTAGACTCCACAACCTATGAAGAGGCTAATTCTCAACTAAAAAATTGGTTGAGACAACGCTCGCGATGGATGAAAGGATATATGCAAACCTACCTCGTTTATATGCGTCATCCCTTTCAATATGTCCAGCTAAAAAGATTACGCGAGTTTTTCTCCTTACAGCTAGTAGTAGGTGGCAAAGCAGCCGCATATATGGCTAATGGTATCCTTAGCATATTGTTATTTGTGTTCCTCTATTGCTCCTGGTTCTCTAGAAGTATCCATTTCCCATCGTTAGCCCTATATATTTGTGCAGTAGGACTGATCATTGGAAATCTCTCATATATAGGTGCTTATCTCATTGGCTGCATAAAACGCCGACAATATAAACTTATTAAGTGGATGCTTTTACTTCCCTTTTACGTTGCACTTACAAGTATCGCAACCTTTATTGCTCTGTATCAACTCATTTTTAAGCCACACTACTGGGAAAAAACTCATCACGGACTGCATTTATCCCGCCAAAAAGAACACGAATATCTTCAATAAAAATCTATAGAAAATTGCGAGTAGTGTTCCCTGAGGTCAGCTCATGCACACTTTCGCTGATTCGTTATGGTCAAGTAAACCGTGTTGATCTCTCTTCATATGAAAACCCTAGTGATTTATTGCCCCCTGTGTTCTTAAGGAGCGGTGCGCGTTCAGAGCCGTTCCACTCGCCAAGCTTCTCCCCTTGTCACTTGGCTCACGCACCATTCGGGGGGGATTCACGTCATCTGCCATGACCAAGCAAAAGAGTTTGCTCGTGGAGCAAATCCAGGAGCCCCAGAAGTACTCCACATCGCAGATCGTTTTCATGTTCTACACACTCTTACGGAAACTGTGGAACGTGTTCTTCCTCGACATTGCACAGCTCTCGAACATATCCCTCTTGCACCGTCGTCTGCTCCCTCCCCATCGATGCTCTCGCGTTATCACAAACCTGACCGCGAACGCCAGAAGCAGCGTACACAGCCGATTTTGGGGACCGCTATGAAGTGCTTCAGCGTCTCATCTAGCAAGGATGGAACTCCGTCCATCGCATGACACCTCTACAGTTAGAGTGAGTCAGTCATGCGCTCTGCTAGAGCCGAACGCTTACCCGAAAAGCTGGAGAACCCAGGCTCCCCAAGAATCTTGGCTCACTATGAAACCTCCCTACGGACACGCTTTCTCGAAGGGGAACGCAATAGAGGTGGTCTCTTCCACGAAATGACTGCACAGAGATACAGCGGATCACGCATGACTGTAGAAAGATTTCTCCGAGGACTTACTTCGAGATAACAACCAAGCATGCAAATCTCCCAAGCAGCGATGACAGTGGACGTGCCGCCACATCGGGCCGTGGGATTGATGCTTCGTTACAGCAGTGATCTGAATCGATGTGGAAGAGATCGCCTTCCGTCAGGTCTGCCATCTTCATCCTTACTTATGTCAATTTCATCAATGCTTTGCTCCAGCAATTTGTCCTAATGCTTCGCGAACATCGAGAAGAGGAACAAGATCAGTGTTTCCCTGTCGCTTTGCACATAGGCATCCCAAGCCGCGTTCCTTTGCCCATAAACTGCGTCAGGATTAAACTGCTGGACAAGCGGGATTAGTCCTCATGTGGAACAAAGAGACTCCATCCAAGACCAAGCAGACCAGCCAACACCTAATCTCGCCATCAATAAAGTATATTGGTATGAACCCCGTACTCTGTGGCTATTTGCTAAATGGTCTTTTCTTCTTTCGGCTTTGAACTCTGCAGTATAATGCTTCCGGGTCTCCTTCTGTATAACTCTTTTCTACACCCTACCAATGAATTTTTGTCCGATTTACTAGGATCATTATACATCTTACTATCTGTATTACGGATATCACTTTGCGATAAGCATGGTTCGCACTTTGCCATTACCTAACTCAAGCAACCATAACAACGGTACGATTCAAAGAAAGTAGGGTTTTACCTATATGAAGTTTAGGGTTATGTCAGATGTGCTAAAGCTACATTGATTCTATATTATAAGCAACGAATACTACTTTGGTAGTCAATTGGTTGTATTGCCTGACTAACAAAGCTGTACAAAATTGGAACACCTTTAAGTGATGTGCCTGGATATCATCATCGAGAAAAAACCGCTGCCTAAGCAACATGCGAAGGAATGAGTAGCGTGTATTACTGACAAAGGATCGACGTTTATGACAAACAAAGAGGTTCTCGCTTCACAAATGTCGAAGGTCACACGGCCCTGGCGGGTACTCACGCTCTCGGCCAGGACAAAGACAGCGTTAGATGCAGCAACCATTAATCTCGTCAACTACTTTAAGCAGCATCCACATACCTCTCTAGCAGATGTAGCTTATACATTACATCTCGATCAAAAAGCATGCAGCTACCGCCGTGCTGTGGTTTGTCAAGATATTGATGATGCTATCACTGCTCTTGAGGCAACAAATTGTCGGCGAGTCTTTAATAGTGAGCGAGGGTTAGAGGAGAAATCTGTCGTTTTTATGCTTTCAGGGCAAGGAACACAGTATGTAAATATGGGCCGTGAGCTTTATCAGAATGAGCCATTGTTCCGTGATCAGGTAAATTCTTGCTCTGAACAACTTAAATTGCACCTAGGACTTGATCTACGCACAATTCTCTATCCCAATGAAGCGCAAACTGAAATGGCAATGGAGCAGATACACCAAGCTCTCATTGCACAACCAGCAATATTCGTCATCGAATATGCTCTAGCACAATTATTGATGAGCTGGGGTACCAAGCCGCAGGCAATGATTGGTCATAGCATCGGCGAATATGTAGCAGCATGCTTAGCTGGTGTCTTCTCCCTGGAAGACGCTTTACGACTCGTTGCAGTACGTTCGCGGTTCATACAACAGCAACCTGCTGGCATGATGCTAGCTGTTCCGCTTTCTGAGCAAGAAATACAATCATTATTAAACGAAGACATTTCTCTAGCGGCGGTCAATAGCCCTACGCAATGTGTAGTTGCTGGATCTATTAGTGCTATTGCAAGCCTAGAAAAATGCTTAAATGAAAAAGGACTGGAGACACGTAAGCTACACACCTCTCACGCCTTTCATTCACTGATGATGCTTCCTGTAGCATCACCATTCGTTGAGCAAATGAAGCAAACGAGACTATATCCTCCTCACACACCTTTCATCTCTAATGTAACGGGAACTTGGATCTCCGCGGAGGAGGCAGTGAATCCCGATCACTGGGGAAAGGAACTGCTGCAAACCGTACGTTTTGCGGACGGTCTGCAAGCATTACTGCAGAAGCCTAATATGCTTCTGCTAGAAATTGGAGCAGGTCGCACATTAAGTATTCTCAGCAGACAGCAAATATCCATACAGAACAACCATGTAGTTTACACATCCCTACGCCATCCAAATGATCCTAGCTCGGATGTTGCATTCCTTCTGAATACACTGGCACAACTGTGGGTGATAGGAGTAAATGTGAATTGGTCTGCATTTTATGCTCATGAGCAACGGCAGCGTATTGTTTTGTCAATATATTCAGTTGATCAGCAGCGTAGCGAGACTGAATCGCACTGGTTTATGCACTCAGACCAGCGAAAACTTGTAGCGAAAAGGAATGTACTAAGTGTAGGCAATGAACTTGAGCAGTGTATTGCGAGTGCATGGCAAGAGTTGCTTGGGATAGATTGTATCGGGCTGGATGAAAATTTCTTTAAGCTCGGAGGTGATTCCCTGCTTTCTAGTCAACTAATTGCGCGGCTACGCCAGACATTTCATGTAGAGTTACCGTTAACAGCTATCTTTGAAAACCCCACTATTGCTGGACTCGCCGAGATAGTCGTACACAGCGAGGCATCAACAAAGAATGAACAGATCAAGATGTTTGCACATAAGGCTCATCATTATGAAGAACAGTTGTTGGCAAAAGCAGATCAGCTTACTGATGAAGAAGTCAAAGTGTTGAACACCAATAAAATCTTCCCCCTCTCCTCTGCCCAGCAGCGACTCTGGTTCCTAGATCAGTTGCAGCATGGCTCACCGGTCTATCACATCGCGGTTGCTTATCGTTTCAAGGGCGAGCTAGACGACGGGGTTCTGGAGAGGAGCCTGAACGAAATAATTAGGCGTCATGAAACCTTACGTACAACATTTTCTGTGATACGTGGGCAACCCATGCAAATCATTGCTCCAAGTCTTACCATAAAGCTAGAGAGAGAGAATTTAGAGAAGTTTCCTGTTGAACAGCAGGAAACCGAGGTGCTGAAACGGGCAACCAAAGAGGCACAGCGACGATTTGATCTGGCAGAGGGACCGCTTCTGCGTGTTAGGCTTCTTCGCCTGAATAGGTACGAGTTTGTATTGGTTCTGATCATCCACCACATCATTTCTGATGGCTGGTCGATGGGCATTCTTTATCAAGAATTGACCACTCTTTATGAGGCCTATGTACAGGACAAGCCTTCTCCACTTCCTGAGCTACCGATCCAGTACGCCGATTACACAGTTTGGGAGTATGAGTGGCTCCAAGATAATAGAGTGCTGAAGAGAGAACTGGCTTACTGGAAACAACAGTTAGCAGACGCTCCAGCAGTGCTTGAATTACCTATCAACTATCCCAGGCCGCCAGCAGAAACATTTAGAGGCGCGTACGAAACCTTCATGCTTCCTTTTAGTCTGGTCGAAGAAATTAAGGAGTTGAGTCAGCGTGAGGGAGTAACACTTTTCATGACGCTACTAGCAGCCTTCCAGGTATTAATTGCTTGCTATAGTCGCCAAGATGATATTGTGGTAGGCACCGACGTTGCTAACCGAAACCACGTTGAGATCGAGAATCTCATTGGCTTCTTCGTCAATCAACTTGTATTGCGTACAGATATCTCCGGCAATCCGTCATTTAGTAAACTTTTGCAGCGAGTACGGAGGATTGTATTGGATGCCTATAGACATCAGAATGTACCGTTCGACCAGCTTGTACGAACGCTTAATCCCACACGCTTCCCAAATCGCGCACCATTATTTCAAACTAAGCTCGTTCTGCAGAACTTACCAGTGCTATCGAAAAGCTCTACTTTCACTATCGCTCCGCTCTTGATAGATACTGGTGCTGCACAACTCGACCTGCTCCTTGCCTTAACAGAAACCGCATCTGGTTTGCAAGGAGTATGGCAATACAGTACAGATCTTTTTACAGTTAACACTATTAAACAAATGGGTCATCACTTTTCGGAGGTGCTAAAGGCTTTTGTTGCTTCTCCCTCTCATACGCTCTCAGTGTTCGACACTACACTGAATGAGGAGAAAGCTCAGCAAAGATGCTCACAACAAAACCAACTAGCGCAGTTTCGTCATCAACGGTTCAAAATGGTTCGCTCAAAACCCGTCTCTACTTTCAGAAAAGGAGAATAAACAATGGCAGACTTTGCATCACATACACCTTCCTCTGATCGTCGTAAGTCCTTTCAAACCTCTAAAACGAAACCTATCACCGTTTCGCAGGAACAACTTGTTCAAACGTCTTTTCTGCGTGCTGGAAGTTCCACTTTGCTCGTGATCGCGCCGAGCGTCTCTGATGTCAACTTAGATAATTGGATAGCAAACAATCAAACCCTGATTAACGAGAAGCTATCTACATATGGAGGAATCCTCTTCCGTGGATTTGCGCTGAGTACGCAAGAAGATTTCCAGCAGGTCTTGTCTGCAACTGGGATTGAGCTGATCAATTATACCGAAAGCTCTACGCCGCGCAAACAATTGGCAGGTCAGATATATACATCAACTGAATTTCCTCCTGATCAAATAATTGCGCTCCATAACGAACTCTCTGCGGCCAAAACATTTCCACTTAAAGTTTGGTTTTTCGCTTCGCAGCCCGCACCACAAGGAGGTGAAACGCCAATCGCCGATATTCGTAACGTCTACAATCGGCTGAGTAGAGGAGTACAGGATGAGTTCAAAAAGCGGGGTTGGATGTTAATTCGTAACTACAACGACGGATTCGGATTGCCCTGGCAAGAAGCCTTTCACACTACAGATAAGAAAGTGGTAGAGGATTACTGTTACAAAAATGCGATCATCTTCGAGTGGAAGGATAATGATCGACTGCGTACGCAACAAATCCGTCCGGCGATCACTACACATCCGAAGACAGGCGATACCATCTGGTTTAATCATATGGCATTCTGGCATATCTCTTCTCTCGAACCCTCTGTGCGTGAAGTTCTCCTGCGTGACTTTGAAGTGAAGGATATTCCTTATCAAACATATTATGGTGATGGAAGTCGTATTGACGATACAGTCGTTGAAGAGATTCGGACTGCTTATCAAGAAGAGAAAATTGTGTTCCACTGGGAACAAGGTGATCTGTTAATGCTTGACAACATGTTGGTTGCTCACGGAAGAAATCCATATTCGGGATCGAGACGAATCTTAGTAGGAATGGGCGAAGCGTATACTCGTACTGACATATGATATATGTCGTTTGACATGATTGTAATCGCGTCAGTCGTAATTCCCATGATACTTCTTGAGCATGAAGAACACTAAAGATGTCTTAATGATTTTCCTATTGTAACGGGTTATATTAACATTTTCACGTTAGGAGGCCGTTTTAAATGTGCTTTATTCGTGTCAAGCAACATTTTCACTATAAAATTGAAGTCAGCTCAAAAGAGTGTTCACCATTGATAAGTGTCAGTAATTATGGCAGATGCGTCTTACGTAGACGATATTCGCCAAGTGTAGACACGGCAAGAGTTGTGACTGCATGCTTTTCTGCTCAATCTGGTTGTTAAGCACCTTAAGACATCTTGTACGACAGCAATCTCAGCTGAAAAAAGCTGAGAATAATTAAGTTAAACAACATTATAAGTCTCTGCGTTAATCTGAGCGCAAGGAGTTATAACAAGAGCGAAAGTTAGGATAAAGACACATGGATACAACAGTTGTCGAAGGCTATCAGCTTTCACCACAACAGAAACGTTTGTGGCGACTTGAACATAATCTTCATAAGATGTCCGGTCGTGTTCGTGTTACTGTATTACTTAAAGGCAATCTCGACATTCAAGCCTTGTACACCGCTCTTCAAAACATAATCGAGTACCACGAAATTCTGCGTACCACTTTCTGTATTGTTCCTGGAATGAATATCCCCTTGCAGGTAATAGACGATGCAACAACGGCATGGCTTGATTATGTAGATATGCTCCATGTAGGAGAGCAACTTTCGCAGCAAGACTTCGAGGCGATTCTTCCTTACATTGAGCAGCAAATATCAGAGCAAGATATGAACAGCCCAGCTGTTGCTAAGCTCTATACACTCAGCAAGTTCATGCATATATTGTTCCTGGATATGCCAAGTCTGTGGCTGGATCATCAAGGCGTCGAATGCATGGTGAAAAATCTTCTTAGTTGCTACCTGACAAGTGATACTCCCAAGATAGAAGAGCCTGTGCAATATGCTGCTGTCGCACAGTGGCTCAACGAATTGCTTGATTCACAGGAAGGCGCAGAAGGGCGTACATACTGGCACGACAAACTTATTACAGAGCGTTCGCATGTGCCATTTTCTCGTGCCACTTCGGTTATCGAATGCTTCCAACCCCAACGCTTGCGAACGGCTATAGCATCGGCAACCATTGAGAGGTTCACCGATGGCTCTGACGCGGCACTACAATCGTTCCTCTTGGCATGCCTTAACATCCTTGTGTGGCGCCTCTCTGAAAGAGAGGATATCGTCATTGGCACTGCCTACGATGGCCGCACGGAGGCGGAATTACGCGATATTCCTGGATTTCTTACCCGGTACATTCCTATCGTGACGCATCTTGAGCCTGGAAATACTTTTGCTGAAATCTGGCAAAAAGTAATAAAAGATGCAAAGGAAGCCGAGGAAATGCAGGACTACTTTGATTGGAGTGATGTTGCTCAGGCAGGCGGGAAGAAGACATCGGTTGATTACTTTCCCATCTGTTTTGAGTATCACAATGAGAGCAGAGAATACAAGGCAGGCGATATTATATGTACTATTATCGATAGAGCGGTTTACAGCGATCTCTTTGATTTACGGCTTTCATGTTCACGTACAAAAAGAGGACTAATCGTTGACTTTTATTATAATGATGCTGTGCTTAGCCATGCTGACACAAAACGGCTTGCCACTTACTTCGGCAAATTAGTAGAAGAGGCTGCCGCCAACATAGAAGTGAGCATCGAAGCCTTGGATGTACTTGGCGAAGATGAGCGGCATATCTTACTATACGATTTTGCAAAAGGCAAGCAGGATGTGATCATACACCGCTGCCTATCTCACGTATTTGAAGATCAGGTAAATCACACACCGCACAACATCGCTATTGCCTTGCAAAGTAGTGAACTTACGTATGCCGAACTGAATATGAAGGCCAATAGGGTAGCGCATCAACTGAAGAAACTAGGAGTGAAACCCGAAACGATGGTAGTACTCTGTACAGAACGCTCCTTAGAAACGATCATTGGACTGATTGGTATCCTCAAGGCGGGTGGTGTCTGTGTGCCGATGGATCCAACTTATCCGAAGGATCGGCAGAAGTTCATCTTGAAGGATAGCCAGTCCACAGTGGTGGTGACACAGGAAAAGCTTGTTGGCATGTTCAGCGAACATGAGCTTGAGACAGTGAGCCTCGATATAGTTGACAGTCTGGAAGGGGACGACAAAAACCCGCTAAACGTGGCAAAGCCTGAGAACTTGGCTTATGTTATATACACTTCCGGCTCGACTGGTCAGCCTAAAGGAGTCGGAGTTTCCCATTTGGCGGCCCTTAATCATTTTGTCACTATGCAGCGCGAATTCAACCTAAGTGAACTTGATCGGGTACTGCAATTCGCTTCTCTCTCCTTCGATGTTTCGCTTGAACAAATTTTCCCTACCCTGTTCTGCGGAGCTACTATCATAATACGCGGTCCGGTCTCTTGGAGTGTAGCTGATCTGAATAAGGCGATTGTAGAACAAAGACTTACCGTCATCAATCTGACACCGGCCTTCTGGCAGCAATGGTCGCAAGAAATGCTGAAAGAGCCTGAGGCGGTTCGTAATACACAGATCAGGTTAGTTATTGTTGGCGGTGAGGCGATGACACTCGAAGCCTTATACAGTTGGCAAAAAACGCCATTAGCGACGCGACGTTTACTCAATGCCTACGGTCCTACAGAAACAGTAATCACCGCAACCATCTTCGAGATACCAGAACAATTCCGTGCAGAGCATGATATCAACACTGTTCCTATTGGTCGACCGCTTGCTAATAGAGAAATCTACATTTTGGATAAGAATGGGAAACTGACAGCTAGAGGATTACCAGGTGAATTATATATTGGTGGCAGGCTTCTTGCTAGGAATTATCTCAATCGACCGGACCTGACCACAGAGCGTTTTGTCCTCAACCCATTTAATTCCGATATAGTAGCACGTCTCTACAGGACGGGAGATATTGGGCGGTATCTGCCAGATGGTACCATTGAATACTTGGGTCGTCTCGATCAGCAGGTAAAGATTAGGGGATTTCGGATCGAGGTAGGAGAGATAGAGGCGGTTTTACAGAAACATCCTGATGTGCAAATGGCGATTGTCGTAGCCCGAGAAGATAATCCAGGCGAGAAGCGTCTGGTGGCTTACGTACTCTGCAGGCAACACCATATGACAGTAACCAATCTGCGTAATTTCCTAGCAGATAAGCTACCGGAGTACATGATTCCCTCAGCTTTTATGTACCTGGATACTCTACCGCTCACTGTCAATGGCAAGGTGGATCGTCATGCACTCCCTACCCCCGACATTGCTCGTTTAGAGTTAGAGGAAACGTTTGCAGCACCACGTAATTTCGTGGAGGAAGCACTAGCAAGCATTTGGAGCGAAGTTCTTGCAGTCGAGCAAGTCGGCATTCACGATAACTTTTTCAACTTGGGTGGACATTCCTGCGACTTCAGGTATATTCTGCTCTTTTCTGTCTTGCATAAGTTGGCAGTAGCTTGGGACTAGAGGCGGCTCTATGGCTTTCTTGCTCAAAGAGATTTCTTGCATAGTCTGGCGGTGAGTCTGATT
>JAABUQ010006653.1_pt1 | contig 17339 bp, 14 predicted proteins | sample 5560001 | NCBI WGS metagenome assembly JAABUQ01 (sample SAMN10711888, study PRJNA513371) | rock metagenome | isolation source: Antarctica rocks | place: Antarctica: Victoria Land, Finger Mt nord | collected 2015-12-18
TCAACCGCGAGGACGGAACAAACGCTTCAGGACCGAGGGGCCGCGCGCTTTCGACTTGTCGCCCTTCTCCTGGAAGTTCGCGCGGCCCACGGCGGTGTCCTTCTTGGCGGTCTTCGGATCGGCGGCGTCGAGCTGGGCGCGGAGGTACTCCATGCTCGCGGCCGGCGGGCCGTCGCCCTTCAACGGTCCGGGCAGGTTGCCCTGGCGCTCGGCGGTCTGGAGGATCGCGAGGATCTCCGGATAGGTCGCGCCCAGCTGGGCGGTCTCGCGAACGACCTCGGCCAGGGACAGCGACGAGGAGACCCTCGGGCCGGCGTCGCCGGGGACGATCGACTCGACCCGGCTGATCTGGACGCGGTCGTCGCCCTCGGCGGCGTTGATCAGGATCGAGCCGGAGCCTCCCAGGACGACCGGCGTGATCAGTTTCTGGGTCTTGCCGAAGATCACGACCTCGCGGCGGCTGGCCCGGGCCACGTGGACCAGGGGGGGCCCCTCACAATCCACGAGGTACAGGTTGAAGGGGTCTTCCTGCTTGGGCCGGCGTTTCCGGGGGGGCGCCTCGATGGCCAGGGCCATGGAGTCGAGCGGCTCGGGCGTGGGCTCCTCGGCGAGCACGCGCACCTGGCCCAGGAAGGGGTCGTGCTCGTCCAGCGTCCGCAGGGCGTTAAATGCGCCGTAGCGGACGCCGGGGTCGGCCTCGTTCAGCAGCTTGCGGAGCCGCAGCGACGCGGCCGGGTGATCCATCGCGGCCATCGCCGCCAGGGCGTGGGCGCGGAATTCCGGCAGGTTCGCCGCGGTCTCCGCCAGCACGTCGACGCCCGCGGGGTCGTCCAGGTACGCCAGCGCCTCGGCGGCGAAGAACCGGACGCGGGAGTCCTCCACGGCCAGGCCCCCCTTCAGCGCCTCGGCCGCCCCCTTGTCGAGCCCTTCCAGGCGCAAGGCCGCCACTCCCGCCGTTTTGGGGGAGAGCAGCTCCTGGCCCCACTTGGCGAGGCGTTCGGCCCGCAGCTCGGGGGTGTCGACCATCGGCAGCAGCTTCAGCACCTGGAAGAACCGGGGCTGGTTCTGATGGTAGACCTTGGGCACCTTCAGGAGCAGGTACTTGTCCGACTTGGCGGTCGCCGCGCCCTTCTCGTCGACGCCTTCGCGGCGGTGAAACCGCTGCTTGACGACCGACTCGATCTGCGAGGCCGTGCGGATGTTCTGGCGCTTCTCGTCGATCAGCAGCAGGTAGGGGACCTCGTTGCGCGCGTGCCCGCCGCCCAGGATGCGACCGGCGTTGCGGTCGTCGCGGTTGGCGTCGGTGCCGGTCATCACCGGGCCGTAGGCCGTGGCGAGCACCTGCCCCTGGCGCTCCTGGCCGCCAGCGAAGCCCACCTCCGCCAGGCGGGTCTGGATCAGGAAGCCGCCGGCCAGGCTCGTGTCGGCGGTGCCCGAGCCCGGCGGGAGCTCGACGTCCACGTCGATCTTGTCCTTGGGGGTGAGGCCCGCGGGGATGTGCCCCCGGACCATCACCATCGCGACCTTGCCCGAGGCCAAAATTCTCTCGGCGCCCGGGACGCGGGCCTTGCGCATCTCGTCCAGCAGACGCTGGCGATCGCCGGAGGGGGGCGGGTCGAATCCGGTGTTGTCCAGGCCGACGACCAGTCCGACGCCCTCGACGCGGACGTCGGAGCCGCTGACCTCCGCGAGGTTGCCCAGCGTCTCGTCGGCCTTGGTCGCCTGCGCGGCGACCTTGACTTTTGCTTTGCCGTTGCCGTTGCCGTTGGTGTTAGGCTTGGGTTTGGCCTTGGGCGGCCCGGCGCCGAGGAGGGCCGCGGTCGAGACCACCAGGGCCCCGACGGCCAGGGCGCACCTGAGCGAATTCCGCCGCATCGAGCAAGCCTCCATGCGCCCCGAAGAAGGGACCCACGCCCCGCCCCATCCTTGGGGCAGGAGCGTTCGCCGCCCGGACGCCCCTCGGATCGATGTGAGAGGGAGGCGCGCCCGGGCCATCGGCGCACGGACTTTAGCCCCCCTCCCCTCTCCGGTCAAGGCCGTTCGGGGCGGGGGGCCAGCGCGTCTCGCCAGCACTGCGACAACTCGCTGTCGCGCCAGCGCCAGAGCTTCTTCTCGTCGAACTCACCAATGCCCCACATCGTCGGATACCCCGAGGCGCCCAGAAGCTGCACACCCAGCGAGAACCCGATCGCCAGCGCGAACGCCCACAGCGCCGGGCGGCACGCCGTCCGCGTCCGTTCCAGCGCCAGCGCCAGCAGGATGGCGAACAGTGGGACCGCGTCGATCCAGAACCGCGGCCCGAACGACTGCCCCGCCCACCACGTCATCGTCTTGGATAGCACCACGAAGTAAGGCACCAAGGCCGCCACCAACCAGAGCACCAGCGAATGGGCCCGCAGCCGCCGCGCCGTCGCCACCAGGGCCGCCAGGGCCAGGGCGACCCACGGGGTGAAAACGAAGAGGCCCCGGCTCGGGCTGAACAGCGTCCCCGCCGCCCCCGGCGCGAAGGGCCTCGGCAGGCTCTCCCACAGGCCGCGGCCCCCTTCCAGGGCGACGTAACCTCCCTTGATCGACCCGAAGAACCAGTAGTTGTACGCCACCAGCGCGACCCCGATCGCAACCAGGGGTGGCAGGAACCAGGGGAGGTCGCGCCGACGGTGCCGCGTCATCCACGCGGCGATCGCCGCGGCCAACAGCACGTCGTTGGGCCGGCAAGCCGGGAGCATCGCCGTCGCCAGCCCGGCCAGGGTCGTTCGCGCGCGCGAGGTCCGCCCGGGGTGCAGCAGCCAGATCGCCAGCGTCAGGCAGAGCGCTGCCGGGCCGTGCTGCCAGAGCGCGCGGGCCCATTCCAGAGCCCCGAGGCCAGCGCGGCGGCCAGGACCGTCGGGAAGGCCACCCGCCGCAGCCCCATCGCGATCAGCAGGTGCAGCAGCGCCACGCCCGTCAACGCCGCAATCGCTCCCGCGGCCCGCCTGGCCATCACCTCGGCGACGCCGCGACCGCCCTCGGGCCCGCGATCCCACCCCGGATGACGCCAATCCTCCGCGAGGACCTGGGGCAGCACGAACGGCACGGCCAGCAGCGGGGCCCCCAGCGGATATTCCGAGATCAGGTGCCCGCGCGACCTCCGGTAGAAGTAGATCGCATACACCCGCGCCGAGGTCTCCCCGGGGTCCGGCAGGAATCGTTCGAGGAATGGCCCGTCGCCCCGGATCAGGGCCACCGGCAGCAAGGCCGCGGGGATCGTGTCGCCGATGTTGTACGTGTCGCCGAAGCCGTCGTAGATCCCGAACAGCGTGCCTCCCAGGGCCAGCGACCTCGCCCACCCCCACGACGGCCCCGCCGCCGGGTCTCCCCCGCGCCCAAGCCGCAGGACCGAGGCGACCACAATCCCGAGGAGGACGTATCCCAGCAGCGGGAACGGGATCGACTCCGTGACCGCCGCCCCCCGCTCCAGCAGCGGCACGACCCGCGCGGGCGCCAGCGCCAGACCCCCCGCCAGGGCCGCGAGCACCGCCGCCGCAGACCAAGCGACAGCCCGGAGCACCCGGGGCGTCGCCACGCGGAACTTCAAAGGTCAGCCTCCTCCCGCACCGCGGGCCAGACCCGGCGGATTCCCCAAATCCTTCGGCGACTGTCCGACGATCTCGGCGCAGCCTACCGGCCGTCGAGCCCTCCCGACAAGATCTGGCTCGACTTGCCGCAAGGGAATCGCGCCGTCTCCTCTCCCAAGGGGAAAACGGCGCGATTCCCACGGTCGACGCGGAGCCACGTCGAGCCTCGTCCACAGGTTCAGGGCGTTCCCCCCTGCGCGATCGTCCGGGCCTCCGGCCCCGCAACGGCCCCCTCGAACGCGACCGCCGCCAGGGCCTTCGCGTGATCGCGGACGTCGGCGGGCCAGGGCTCGATGCGACCCTCGAAGCCGTCCCGGTCCCCGGCGAAGAAGGCCCGCGTCACCTCCTCGAAACCGGGGAGGTCGCCGGCCATCGCGGACAGGAACCGATAGGCCGCCTCCCGCGCCTTCCGGGCGCGATCCTTCCCTTCGTTCTCGCGCCTCGCGCCTTCCACCAGCTTGCGGAGGGCCACCGACGCGCCCCCGGGCTGGCCGTTGAGCCAGTCCCAGTGCCTGGGAAGGAGCGTGACCTCGCGGGCCACCACGCCCAATTTCGGGCGCCCAGGCCCGCGGGGTGATCCCGCCGGGGCCAGGGCCGACTCAACCGCGAGCGGCGGCCCCGAAAGCCTCGCCAGGACGTCGTCGGCCGTCCCTCGGAAGTCCACCTCGACAAGTTCCCCGGTCGCGTCGTCGAAGATCAGGACGGGCGCTCGCCCGCCCCCGTCAACGACCTCCTTCGTCTTCGACGCGACTTCCACCAACCCGCCCGAGGCGATCCGCCGGTGGCCCTCGAAGGCCGTGCAGCAACTGGCTCCCTTGTCCATCATCTCCGCATCTCCTGGGCACCGAGGGACTGGCACGGGGATTCTATCCGGGTAATTCAGGCGTGTCAATTCTCCCCGGGTAAAATATCCCGTGGTCGTCCGCGGACAAGGGGCTCGGCGTGGGATATGGCGATGCCCTGACACGGCCGACCGACCGCGAGCGTCATCGGTCTGGTATACTCCCCCCAAGCCTTTTCCTCATCACAGCCTCGCCGCAAGCTTCACGGCCGCGTCCCCAGCAGGTGCCTCATCGCAGCCGAAACGGAGGGCCGGGGAGTTCCTTGGCGTCAGTAACACCGCCGAGATCGCCGCGAAGGTCGCCCGGTCGCTGGCCAAGTCCGGAGAGTCCGAACTGGCGAGCCGATGGGCGGAAGCCCAAGCGCTCCCCTACGTGAAGGCCCGCACCCTGCTCGGGGTGGTGAACGGGTTGATGGACCAGAAGCCGCCCGCCAACCCTTGAGGCTGCCCGCCATCCGCCGTGTCCTGTTCGCCGCCCACGCCTGGGACCTCGACGCCTCGCCGAACTCTCCAAACGGCGGTCGCCGACGCCGGGGGGAGGCGCGACTTCGACGGCCTGCTGGACATCACCGCTACCAACTGGGGACGAAGCAACCACCCCAGCGACATGATCCGCTTCGGCAGCACCACCCAAGCCGACCACCCATCTGACGGCGTGGCCGACGCGGATTTCCCAGCGCGAATCGCTTTCGCCCACGTTCGCCACACCGGGCCACCGCCCCTTAACCCGCGCAATCGGCGCGATCCCCCGGATCGCCAGATGCCGCATGCGCCTTGGGATCACTGGAACGCCAAAAGCTCCCAAATCCACAGACTCCCCTAATCTCCCATCGGTACGCCACCGATAATTGAGAAGACTGAGGGCCGAGCGGGAGGGGCGTTCCGTCGAGGGGGGTGCCGTGCTTGCGGGCATGGTTCCGTGCCGGGGCGTCCTGATTGGGCTGGCGGCAATGGTTGCGCGAGGGGGCGTTGGTCGGGTCCCGGCCGGAGTCCGGGGCGATCGCGCGTGCGGCCGGGCCCGGTTCGGTTCGCGGTAAGTGGACGGCCCAAGGGGGTCGCCGCGCCCCCCGCCGCCCTGCGAAGGCGCAGGCGACGCCTTGGGCCGCGGTCTCCCGATCCGACGCGCCGTCGCGGGCCCAGCCGCGCCCGGCCAATCGACCGACCGACCCGACGAGGATCCTCATGGCTCGTATCCGCCGACACCGCCGAGACACGGTCCAGAGCCCCCTGGAGACCTACCTCCGCGAGATCAACGAGGTCGCCCTGCTGACGGCCGATGAGGAGAAGATGCTCGCCCGCCGCATCGCCGTCGGCGACGACGCCGCGCGGGAGCGGATGGTGCGGGCCAATCTCCGGCTGGTCGTCAACATCGCCCGGGGCTACGTCGGCAAGGGCCTGGCGTTGCAGGACCTGATCGAGGAGGGCAACATCGGCCTCCTGCGGGCCGTGGAAGGGTTCGACCCCGCGGTGGGCACGCGGTTCAGCACGTATGCGAGCTACTGGATCAAACAGTCGATCAAGCGGGCCCTGGTCAACACCGCCAAGCCGATCCGCATCCCCGCCTACATGGTCGAGCTGCTCTGCAAGTGGCGCCGCGCCGCCGCCGAGCTGGGTGACGCGCTGGGACGCCCGGCCACGGCCGAGGAGATCGGGGTGGTTCTGGAACTGCCCAAGAAGAAGCTGGCCATCGTCAAGAAGGCGATCAAAGTTTACAACCTCGTGCCGCAGACCGACCAGCCGGAGAACGGCTGGAGTCTCGGCGAGATGCTGATGGATGAGCGCACCCGCCCCCCCGACGTCGTGATGGTCGAGGCCGACAACCTCCGGCTCGTCCTGCGGCGGCTCGACGAGATGGACAAGCGCGAGGCGACCGTCCTGCGCATGCGGTTCGGCCTCAACGATACGGCGCCCAAGACCCTCAAGGAGATCGGCGAGTCGCTGGGCCTGACCCGCGAGCGCGTGCGACAGATCGAGAACGAGGCTCTCGGCAAGCTCTCGGCCGTCTTCGCGGCCGACTGAGCCGGGACGGGCGGCCAACGGTCGCGCATCGGGTTCCCGCCGCCTCCGGTCAAGCGTTCGGACCGCCGGTCCGCAGCCGTTGCAGGCCGAGCACCCCAGCGCCGCTGACCAGCAGCAGGGCGAGCGCGGTCGGCTCGGGCGCGGGGAAGGGGGAAGGCGCCTGCCGCGCCCGGAGCTTGCTGGATGGCGCGATCGCCGAGAAGTCCCTCCCGAATGAGCCGTCGAAGGTGGTGGCGCTGGTTGGCATGAACCGCAGGTAGGCGTCCGGCCCGAAGCTGCCGGCGAGCTGGCCGCCGGTGATCTTCACGTTCACGTCGAAGGTCGGCGCGGCCGAGTTCCTGAGCGGGTCGGCCCCCTGGGCGCCGAAGGCCGTCGGCACCCCTTTCAGCAAGAGCCCGGTATAGGCGTGCCCGTCGGCGACAACCGTGCCATACAGCTCGTACAGGTTGCCAGGGCTGTTGAGCAACTGGCCCGACTTGTCCAGCGTCAGGTCAACCGTCTGCTTGCGGAGGCCGTCGGCGGTCGCCTGGACGGGGGACTCGGCGGCGATGGTTGGGCCGCTTGCCAGCAGGTACGGGGTGTCCCGAGCGTGGAAGGTGCCCGTCTGGCTGGCGGCATCGTAGGCGTATTGGAGCGAGCCGTCGAGGCCGGCGACAATCTCGGGATAACTCCGGCCGGGTGCCGGTCGGATCAACTCGGCGGCGGCCTCGCTGACAGGCCACGCGGCCCAGATCCCCAACGTCAACATCGCGGTGCGGCGCATCCGGTGCATCGGGAATTCCTCAAGGTGCGAGCCAGGGCCCTCCCCAACCCCGAGCGCGTCGTCGCGACGAAGGGCGGGGGGACTCGTTGAGGCGAAGCGCCCGGCCCTTCCGTGGCTGGGCGGGCGGGGCGGCCTGGTTGTTGCCGAGCCTCGGCCTTGACGCACGGATGGCCCAGTGTGGCGGCAATCTACCGACACCTCCGCAACGGGTCAACGCGAGATTCCGACGCCGTTTCCAGGATACCCGCGCGTCCCAGGGCCGTGGACGCGATGCTCTTGTTGGCGGCGATGGCCGAGGCCGATTCCCGCCGGTCGCTTGATGCGCCGCGAGCATTCGACCACGATGGATGGCCGCCGAGACGCCCAGGGGGACGCCGTTCCGATGGACACGCCGCACATCGCCCAGATCCTCGCCGAGATGGGGACCCTCCTGGAAGTTCGGGGGGAGAATCCGTTCCGCTGCCGCGCCTATCACAATGCGGCGCAGGCTCTGCGGGCCTTGCCGTCGGACCTCACGGAGATGATCGACGACGGCACCCTGGCCGAGACGCCCGGCCTGGGCGAGACGATGCTGGCCAAGGTCGTCAAGCTCGCCACCACCGGCCAGCTCGCGGAGCACGAGACCCTCCGCCGCGAGACCCCGCCGGGCCTGGTGGCGCTCTTGCGGGTGCCGGGGCTCGGGCCCAAGAAGATCAAGGCGCTGCACGACGCCCTCAAGATCGAGAGCCTGGCCGACCTGCGGGCTGCCGCCGAGTCGGGCAAGATTGCCGAGGTGAAAGGCTTCGGGGCCAAGACCGCGGCGGTGATCCGCGAGGGGATCGACTTTGTCGAGTCGATCGGCGACCGCATCCTCCAGAGCCAGGCCCGCCGCCTCGTCGCGCCGATCATCGCGGCCGTCCGTGCGACGCCGGGCGTCCTCCGCGCTGAGGTCTGCGGGAGCTTGCGCCGGCGTGCCGAAACGATCGGCGACCTCGACATCCTCTTTGCCGCCGACGATCCTGCCCCGATTCTCGGCCGCTTCGTCAAGCTGCCGGGGGTCGCCAAGGTCCTGGCGCACGGTGAGACCAAGGCGAGCGTCCGGCTCCTGGACGGCGTGCAATGCGACCTGCGAGGGGTTTCCGACGCCCAGTTCCCGTTCGCCCTGCACTACTTCACCGGCTCGAAGGCCCACAACATCGCCATGCGTCGGCGGGCGATCGACCGCGGCCTGAAGCTCAGCGAATACGCCCTGGAAGGCCCGGGTGGGCCGGTCCCCTGCCGCGGCGAGGCCGAGCTCTTCGCCGCGCTGGGCCTGGCCGAGATCCCCCCGGAACTCCGCGAGGACCTCGGAGAGATCGCGGCGGCCGAACGCGGGCTCCTGCCCCCCCTGGTAAGCCTCAACGACCTGACCGGCACCTTCCATTGCCACACGACCTGGAGCGATGGCACCGCCACCCTGGAAGAGATGGCGCAGGCCGCGCGCGACCTCGGCCTGAACTACCTGGGCATCGCCGACCACTCGCGGTCGGCCGGCTACGCGGGGGGGCTAAGTCTCGAGCGCGTGCGGGAGCAGTGGGCGGCGATCGACGAGCTGAACCCGGGCTTCGGCAAGACTTTCCGCCTGTTCAAGGGCACCGAGTGCGACATCCTGCCCGACGGGTCGCTGGACTTCCCCGACGATCTCCTGGCCAGGTTCGACTACGTCGTCGCGAGCGTCCATTCCAGCTTCCGCATGGGCCGCGACGAGATGACCCGCCGCCTGATCCGCGCGGTGCGGAACCCGTTTGTGACGATGCTTGGCCACCCGACGGGGCGGCTCCTGCTGGCGCGTGACGCCTACGCGGTGGACCTCGACGCGGTGATCGCCGCGGCGGCCGAGGCTGGGACCATGATCGAGATCAACGCCAACCCGCACCGTCTCGACCTGGACGACACCCACGCCCGCCGGGCGAAGGCCCTGGGCGTGACGATCGCCATCAACCCCGACGCCCACGCCCCCGGCGGCCTGGCCGACCTGGATTACGGCATCGGCGTGGCCCGCCGCGCGGGCCTTTCCGCGGCCGACATCTTCAACGCCTGGAGCCCGACGCGGGTCGCCGACACCCTGGCCGCACGTCGCGGCGCCCGCTCGCCGGCCCGCCAGGGCCTTGCGAAGGGGAGGGGTGGCCCTATAATTTGAGGGACGCGACGGTTTCGGGGTTGCCTGCGAGGGCCTCGATTGATCCGGCGGGGGCTTGGCCCGAGCTTTGCAAAATGAGCGATCGCGGGCCCGCCGACCCGGGCCCGAGGCGGCGGGCCCTCCGCCCGCGAGGACAACGACATGGCACCCCCGGGCGCGATCGAGGCGAAGAAGTTCTTCACCGTCGAGGAGGCGAACAACGCGCTCCCGCTGGTCCAGGCGATCGTCGGCGACATCGTCCGGCAGTACCACGCCGTCAGGGAGTTGCAGGCCCGCCTCGCGGCCGTCAACGGTGAGCGCCGCCGCCCCGCTCGCGACCCCTACTCCGAGGAGCTGGCGCAGAGCCAGGCGGAGCTTGAGGCCGAGGAGCAAACGCTCCGATCCTACGTCGAGGAACTGTCGCGCCTGGGCGTCGAGCTGAAGGGCCCCGACGGCCTCTGTGATTTCCCCAGCCTCCGCGAGGGCCGCGAGGTCTACCTCTGCTGGCGGCTCGGGGAACCCGGAGTCGACTTCTGGCACGAACTTCACGCCGGCGTCGCCGGTCGCCAGCCTCTCTCGGCCAAGCCCGCCCCTCGCGCCGGCCAGCCCTCGCACTGACCGACCCTTCCGCCCGCGAGCAGGTGTCACGATCGAAGGGCGGAGGGATTCCGCCGATCTTTGAGGGACGGCGTCGACGCCACGCCCTCCCCCGGTCGACCAGACGCCCGCGCCTTCGCCGCCGAGGTCGCCTTTATAAGTCGGCTGTACACTGGTTGATGAGCCAGGTGTCCACGTCCGAGAGCATCGGCGAGGTCAGGCGATGGGCACAAGGATACGACTGGAAGGCAACGCGGAGGCCGCCAGCGCGGAGGGTGGCGACGTTGCGGCGGGCGGCCTGGATCGGGGCGCGGCCGTTCCACTCGCCGTGGACCACCAGAATCTTCAGCTCGCGGCAGGCCCTGAGCCGCCCCAGGGGGCGGAAGCCGCCGGGGATCCAGCCGTTGATGGCGACCACCCCGGCGAACCGTTCGGGGTAGGTCAGGCCGAGGCGGTAGGCGACGGCCGCCCCCTCGCCGACGCCGACCAGGAAGATCCGCTCGGAATGGACGTGCAGCGTTCGGCGCACCTGGCGAATCGCGCCGAAGACCCCTTCCTCGATCGCGTCGACCGGCCCGGCCCAACCCTGCTGAAGGCGACGGCGGAGGACCGCGACATCGGTCGGCTCGGGGGCGAGCCGCCCTTTGCGGCGATCGGGCCGGGCGAAGGCGGGCCCCCAGCCAAAGCCGGCCTCGCGGTCGCGGCGGGCCACGGTCTCCGGGCCGCGTAGGCTCAGGCCCACATAGTTCCGCCAGCTCATCGCCGGCATGGAACGCACCATCTGCTGCTCATCGGAACCCCGGCCGTGGAACATCGCCAGGAGCGGATAGGCGTAGTTCGGCTCATACCGCTGCGGGATGAACCGCGCCTCGACGAGCGGGGCCACGCCGGTCGACAAGCTGGCCGGGGGGCTGATCCGCCTGTCCTCTGACATCGCCACACTCCTGGTCGCCAAAGGTGCGTGATCCGGTGGTCGCCGTCAGGGCCGTCGCCCATTCCCTCGGGGAAGGTCACTCTGAGGCAAGCATATCCACGAAAACCCCGCTTTTCAACAAATTGCCCAGTCGATTGGACTTTCAACTCAAGTTCCGGGCCAAAACCGCCGAAACGGGGTCACTCTGGGGGATTTCTCCACGAAGTTCGGGGTTGTGCCGGTTCGTGGCTGACCTCCTGGACCGTGGCAGTGGTGGCGGTTCGGAAATCCTCAGGGATGAGGCGCTTTGGGGAAGATGCGTAGGTGGCTCTCGTGCTGGCGGCCGTGGCGGGTCATCGTGATCAAATTGGGGGCGGCGGCCCGCCGGGTCGTCCGGTCCGCTACGCCTTCCGCATGGGCTCCCGCAGGCGCGGCCTTGGCGGATGTCGTGGTGCTGGTGATCAGGGGAGGGAGGGCGGTTGACGCCGCCAGGGTGGGGGCGGGCGTCGTGGAGGTCGGAGGGGTCACCGCGTCAAAGGGGCTGAAGAGGTTCAAGGAGATCGGGGTCGAGTACGTGGTGTTGTTTGCCTCGTTGGTCTCGTCAATGGTGTTCTCGGGGTCGACCTGCATGACAATCCGCAAGGCCGCGCCCCCGGGCAAGGCGAACTCGTCGGGGGACCGGCCGGGCAGCGAGATCGTCTGGGTGAAGTCCTGCGCTTTGCGTGCGGCGATGGCCGGGAGGGTGGCGTCGGCCAGGGTGAGGGCTCGGTCCGAGGAGCCGTCGGCGTTGACCAGGAGGAAGCGGACCTTGACGGGGCCGGTGCCGGCGTCTCCCAGATTCTGCACCGTCGCGGAGACCTGGGTTGTCTGCCCCCAAGACAGCGTCGCGGGGCCCTGGACGGCGGCGGCGAAGAGGTCGGGCCGCGCGCCCGAGGCCGTCGGGGTCGGATTGGCGGCGATCCGGATCACCGCCGAGTCCAGGCCAGGCCCCTGCCTGGCGAGGTGTGGGCCGACCGGGTCGGCCACGCCGTCGGCGTCCTGGAGCACCGAGACCACGTAGGACGAGGCGCCGGCGAGGACCGTGGGCGGCATTGCCGGCAGGGTGAACGTCCCGCTGACCCCGGTGGATTGGCCGGTGCTGATCGCCGGGACCGCCAGGCTGCCGATCGTTACGAAGTCCGCGGCGCCGGCGCCGTGGGAGGCCGTGACCCCGACAGGCGTCAGGATGACGCGGGCACGCGTGGCCGGAGCGTCGGCCAGGGAGTTGTTCAGCACCTGCGCTGAGACGGTCAAGGGCGATCCCCAGGTGGGGCTGGCCGTCGTGACGGCCAATCCGGCGGCGACCAGGTGGGGAACCTGGGCCGGGACGATCACGATGGCCGAGGTGTCGACGCCCTGGCCGAGCCCGTGCTTGTCATCGGTCCGCGACTCGCCGAGGCTGTTGGTCGGGTCGACCGCGAGCTCGACGTACACCGGCGACGAGCGACCCACGCCAGGCAAGGCCGTCGGCGGCAGTCTCAGGAGCTTGTCGAACCCGATCGAGGCCCCCGCCTGGAGGCCGGCGGGGACGCTGATCGTCCCGATCTTGACGGCGTGGGAATCGATCGTCTGCGAGCCGGAAGCGTAGACGTCGACCTGGAACGCGGACGCCGCGGGGCCGCCGCCCCGATTCCGAAGCGTGCCAACGGCGTGGAACGTGTTGCCCCAGTCAAGGTTGTGGACGGTGCCGAATTCGACGGCGACCACGTCGGACTGGGACTTCGCGGCCGACAGCAGTTCGCGCCCTTCCAGCGGCTCGAACCGGAGGGTTGCGGGCCCCCGGCCCCACGCGCGCCGACGCCCGGCGGTCCGTCGATCCAGGGTAGGCATCGGGTCTTCTCCTCCTTGAGAAGGCGGCGACGGGCTTGCCGATCCTCGAAGCCCGCGGGCATCCCATCCTGGGATTTCCGGGAACCCTAACAGAGCCCGCCGCCCCCGTCAATCCGGCGCGGCGGGCCCGATGGCCGATGGCCGATGGCGGTGGAAATTTTACATCCGCCAACGGCCCTTCCCGGAGCTTCAGGCGGCAGGGCCGAGCAGGTCCTTGACGGCGTCGCGCTCGCTGCGAAGCTCCTCGGCGGAGGCGTCGAGACGCTTGCGGGCCTCGCCGTCGATGGCCAGGCCGGGGACGATCGACCACGCGCGGCCGTCGGTGGAGCGGAGGGGGAAGCTGTAGATCAGGCCGTGCGGGATGCCGTAGCTGCCGTCGGAGGCCACTCCGGCGCTGAACCAGTCCATCGCCGGGGTGGCCGTCGAGGCCGACCGCACGCTATCCAGCGCCGCGTTCGCGGCCGAGGCGGCGGAGGACGCCCCGCGGGCCTTGATGACCGCGCTGCCGCGCTTGGCCACCGTCGGGACGAAGTCGTTCAGGAACCACGAAGGGTCGGCGATGACCTCGGGCGCCGGCTTGCCGCCGATGCGGGCGTTCACGAAGTCAGGGTACTGGGTGTCGCTGTGGTTGCCCCAGATCGTCACCCGCGAGACCTGGCCGACGGGCACGCCCGCCTTGATCGCCAGTTGCGCGGCGGCGCGGTTCTGATCGAGCCGCGTCATGGCGAACCAGCGTTCGGCGGGCACCTTCGGAGCGTGCGAGCGGGCGATCAGGCAGTTGGTGTTGCAGGGGTTGGCGACCGTCAGGACGCGGACGGTCGGCCCGGCGGCGTCGTTGATCGCCTGGCCCTGCCCGGTGAAGATCGGCCCGTTGGCGCGGATCAGGTCGGCGCGCGTCATCCCTTCCTTACGAGGCAGGCCGCCGACGAGGATCACCCAGTCGGCGCCGGCGAAGGCGTCTTCCGCCTGGTCCGTCGCGACGACGTCGGCCAGGAGCGGGAAGGCGCAGTCGTCCAGCTCCATCAACGTGCCCTTCAGCGAGGGCAGGGCCGGCGTGATCTCCAGCAGGCGGAGCGAGACCGGCTGACTGGGGCCGAAGAGTCCTCCCGAGGCGATCCGAAAGATCAGGGCGTAGCCAATCTGGCCCCCGGCCCCGGTGATGGCGATGCGAATCGGCTTGCTCATGGCGCTCGCTCCGAGATGGACTTTGAGGGGATCAGGGGACCGGAAGCGGACCCGGCGGGGCGGCCTTGAGCCGCGCCTGCATCAGGGCCATCTCGCGGGGGAGGTGCCGGGCGCCAGCCAGCAGGACGAGGCCGGCCATCGCCACGGCCGGCACGACGATCAACAGGCCGGCGACGAAGTTCTCGGGCGCCCCGCCCGCGACGGCCTGCGTCGGCACGGCGCCGATCGAGGCGAGGGCTTGCCCGACGAGGCTGGCCATCGTGTCGGGCTGGCCGCAGGTGCTGGCGACCCAGCCGATCAGGGCCGGCGACCACATGTCGCCCAGCAGGTGCGTCAGCAAGATCGCGACCGCGTAGGCCGTGGCCCGCATATTGGGGGCGACCACGTTGGCGATCACGGCGTTGCACGGGCCGGTATTCACGAACATCAGCGTCTCGGCCAGGAAGATGCCGCTGTAGATCCAGACCTCACCCTTCGCCAGCAGGCCCACCAGGATGAACGGCACCGACGCCAGCAGCGTCACGCCCGGCACCAGGAACAGCGCCTTGGGGTCGGTCCGCGAGAGCCGGTCGGCCGCCCAGCCGCCGACGCTCATGCCGAGGATCGCGGCGCTGACCGTCACCAGGCCCAGCAACGCCCCGGAGCGCACCTGGGGAATCCCCCGGGTCTTGACGAGGAAGTCCGGCACCCAGGCGAGCATCCCGCCGATGGCGAAGGTGTAGAACGCCATCCCGCCGACGGCGTAGGTGTACGAGGAGTTGACCATCAGGTCGAGGTAGTCGCGGCGGCTGGCCCCGGCCTTCTCGTGCGCCTTGAGCCGTTCGGGGTCCACCCCCTCGCTCGCCCCGCGGACCGGCTCGGGCAGCAGCAGCGCGGCGAAGGCGGCGAGCAGGCCGGGCACCCCGACGACGAAGAACGCCGAGGGCCACCCGAACCGCTTCGACAGCGCCGAGCCCACCCCCAATCCCAGGGCGCTGCCGATCGGCATGGCCAGGTAGAACCCCGAGAGCACCCGCGCCCGCTGCCTGCGCGGGAAGAGGTCCAGCAGGATCGTCGGCGCGATGACGCCGTAGGTCGCCTCGCCGATCCCGAGGAAGCCCCGGGCTAGGGCGAGCTGGCCGTAGTTGCGGGCGAGCCCGCTGCCGATGGTCGCCAGGCTCCAGACGCCGACGCCGAGGCCCAGGAGCCAGGTGCGCCTCATGCGGTCGCCGGCCCAACCGGTGAAGACGCCGAAGATCGAGTAGCTGAGCAGGAAGTACGTCGTGAGCAACCCCGCCCGCACCGGGCCGATGCCCAGGCCCGTCGGCGGCAGGTCGCGCAGCTGGGGCATGACCGCGAACAGGACGTTGCGGTCCATGAAGTCGAGCATGTTCATGGCGAACAGGATCGCAAAGGTCGGCCACGCCCACCGCGGCAGCGCCTCTTCGGCCTTCGCTGGCCCGACTTCGTCCGCGAGATCGGCCTGGAACACGTCGCAATCCCCGCGCCGGGACGCCCGGGCGGTCCCTCCCGCCCCGAGCGGGCTCGATGCTACGGCAAGGCGGCGCGCCCGTCCAGGGGCGAGCGACCCCGCCGCCCTCGCCCGCTCAGACGGCGCCGTCCGCGAGGTCCTCAACCGCCCCGGGCTCCTCCACGCGGACCAGGAGTCGAAACGCCTGGAGGAAGCGCTCGAAGCTGGCGGGGGTGATTGATTCCGGGGCGCGCAATCGGATCGCCTTGCCGGAGTCCTCATCCCAGAGGCGAAGGTCGAGCCGCACCTCGCTGCTCCGCGGCCGTGGCGGGGCCTCGCGGACGATCGGGGGGGCGGAAGACGCGGGGGCGACGGCGGCGGCGAGTGCGGCGGCGGGAGTGGACGCGGGCTCCGCGGAGGAGGCCCCCCGCGGGTGAAAGATGCCGTCGTCGCCGAGGGCGCCGGCCCACCGGGCCGACTCCAGGAACGCCTCGGCGGCGGAGAGCTTGGCGGAGGAAATGATCTGATAGTTATGATAGAGCACGTTGCCGAGAATCGCCGCCTCGGGCACCCGCTTGTCGCCGAGGCGGTTAGCCAGGTCGGTGTAGAGGGGCGGTTCCAGCAGCGCCTGGCGGTGCAGCTTCGGCAGCTCGGCCGGCTCGACGGGGTGGAGGATCGACTTGGCCAGGGGGGTCAGGGAGTATCCCTCGTCGCGCAGGCTCAGCAGGCCGAACTGGCGGGCGGCGCTGAGCTTGGCGGAGAAGGTGTTCGTCTTGACGTTCTTGTACCCGAGCGCCGTGGCGACATCGGCCGCCGTCAGGCCGTCCAGGCCGTGGGCGTCGACGAACTTGCAGAGCTCGATGCTCTCGGCCAGCGGCACCCCCGGGTAGCGTGCGCTGCGCTCGCGCTTGGGGCGCGTCGTCGTCGTCTCGTCGGTGGACATCGGCTCTCGCTCGATCGTAGAAGGCGGGGAATGCGCCGGGCCGTCGCGGGCGCGGCCGGAGAGGCCGAGCCCGCGTCCCCAGGCATTCTACTTGCCGCTGGTCTTGGGGGGCGATTCCTTCAGCCCCTCAAGATACGCGATCAGGTCGGCGAAGTCCTGGCTCGTCAGGCCCTCGGCCAGGCCGGCGGGCATGAGCGAGACGTTGCTGACCTTGCGGGCCTCAACCTCGTCCTTGGCGATCTTGATCCGCCTGGCGTCGGCGTCTTCAATCTCCAGGCCCTCGGCGGTGTCGACCTTGACGATGCCCGTCAGGACGCGGCCGTCGGTGGTGGCGACGATGACGGGTTCGTAACCGGAGAAGATCTTGGCGGAGGGGTTCAGGACGGAGGTGACCAGCTCCTCGCGCGGGTATTTCGCGCCGACGCCCGTGAGGTCCGGGCCGACGGCCCCCCCCTGCCCCCCGACGGCGTGGCACTTCGCGCAGGCGAGGCCCTTCGGGTCGGCGAACAGGGTCCGGCCGCGGTCGGCCACCCCCTGCCCCTTCATGGCGGTCTCGCGGTAGGCGTCAGGGTTGAACCCCCCGGACGACGGGCCCTTCAGGAACGCGTAATCCGCCCCGGACGAGACCGCGATGGCGAACTCCCAGTTGCCGCCGTTGTTGCCCGAGCGGGCGAGCAGGCGGTTGGCCCCCTTGGTCAGCTTCACGTCGAAACGGGCCTGCTCGGCGTTGAAGCCGCGGCTGTCCTGGAAGTCATACACCTGTATCCCGTTAAGCCAGACCGTCAGGGTGTCGTCGGAGCCGATGACCATCCGCGCGTCGCGGTTGGTTTCGCTCGGGATCTCGGCGTAGGCGAGGGCCGCCGTCCGTCCATAGCCGTAGAACTGGTTGAGATTAATCGAGCCGTTGGCCATAGTCGACTGGACCAGCTTCCAGCTCGCCGGGGTGCCGTTCTCGTCCGTCAGCGAGGCGTGGAGGTCGACGGGTTTCGCGGGGTCGACGGGCAGGGC
>JAABUQ010006654.1_pt1 | contig 17338 bp, 19 predicted proteins | sample 5560001 | NCBI WGS metagenome assembly JAABUQ01 (sample SAMN10711888, study PRJNA513371) | rock metagenome | isolation source: Antarctica rocks | place: Antarctica: Victoria Land, Finger Mt nord | collected 2015-12-18
CAGGGCCACGTCGTCCCCCAGATCTACCATGGCCGCACGCGTCGCGAACGGCATGAAGAGCTGGTGAACTACGCCATCGCCGGCGGCATCACGCAGGCACGTGCCGCCCATGAGCTCGCCGGCGGACGTGGTCGCATCCACGCCAACATCCTGTGGGAAATGGGGGCTGCCGAGCGTGTCATCACCGGCGTGCTCGAAGGTGCGCGCGGCCTGATCAACGGGCTCACCTGCGGCGCCGGCATGCCGTATCGGCTGTCCGAGATCGCGTCGCGCTTCGGCGTCTCGTACTACCCGATCGTCTCGTCGGCACGTGCCTTCAACGCGCTCTGGAAGCGTGCCTACCACAAGACCGCCAACCTGCTCGGCGGCGTGGTCTACGAGGATCCCTGGCTCGCCGGAGGCCATAACGGTCTCTCCAACGGCGAGGACCCGGAGCGTCCGCAACCGCCGTTCGAGCGCGTGGTCGAGTTGCGCAAGCTGATGCGTACCTTCGGGCTGGCCGACATCCCGATCATCATGGCCGGTGGCGTCTGGTGGCTTGAGGAGTGGGAGGATTGGATCGACAATCCCGACCTCGGTCCGATCGCATTCCAGTTCGGCACCCGCCCGCTGCTGACCCAGGAGAGCCCGATCCCCGAAGCCTGGAAGCAGCAGCTGCTGCGCCTGCAGAAGGGCGATGTGTTCCTCAACAAGTTCAGCCCGACGGGTTTCTATTCGTCCGCGGTGAACAACAGCTTCATGCGCGACCTGCGCGGGCGTTCCGAACGCCAGGTGGCATACTCGACCGAGCCGGTGGGCGCGCATCTGGCGCCCTACGGCGTCGGCGCCCGTAAACGGCTGGTCTACCTGGCGCCGGCAGACCTGGCACGCGTCAATGGCTGGGACCTGGAGGGCTTCACGGAGGCTCTACGTACTCCGGACGCGACGCTGGTGTTCGAGACACCGGAGCACGCGGCCCAGATCATGGCCGATCAGGTCGCCTGCATGGGCTGCCTGTCGGAATGCCGTTTCTCCAACTGGAGCCAGCACGGGCCCGACTACAGCAACGGCCGCAAGGCCGACCCGCGCTCCTTCTGCATTCAGAAGACGCTGCAGTCGATCGGCCATGCGGCTCCCGACGATACCGAGGTCGTCGACAACAACCTGATGTTCGGCGGGCAGAACGCCTGCCGCTTTGCCAGCGACCCGTTTTATTCGAACGGCTTCGTGCCGACGGTCAAGCAACTGGTCGAACGCATCCAGACCGGGCGCTGAGACAGGGTCAGAAGTCCGGGCCGGCCCGGATCTCGCCGACGACCTCACCGCTCCAGTTGGTCAGCCTCGGATTGACCAGATCGCGGAACGTATTCTGCTGGACCGTCGTCGGCTCCAGGTAGCGCCCGATAAGGGCGGCCATGGCGACCTCGGCGGCGCGGCTCGATCCATCGCGGCACTTCACCGCGATGCCAAGCCCGTGCTCCGGCAGGGCAGCGGCGAGAACGCCCTCCGCGCCGATCTTGCTGAACAGCCGGGCACCGAACAGTTCCATCATCCTGGTATCGAACCTGCCGCTGCCTGCGACCATGAACGGATCCGCCGTCACCGCGGCACGCAGCCGCGCCGCTGCCCGCGACCGCACTGCCGCCAGATGCTCGCCGCTGCCGAAGCGGGCGAAGCCGGTGGCAAGTGCCCGCAAAGGGATCGCGTAGGTAGGGATGCCGCACCCGTCGATGGCGCGGTTGCGCTTGTCGAGGGCGGCGCCGGTGAGGTCGGCGAGTGCGGCCGTCACCGTGCGCATGACCGGGTGCTGCGGGCGCACGTAGCCGGCCGTGGCCTCGCCGCGATCGCAGGCCAGGCAGATGAAGCCGGCATGCTTCCCCGAGCAGTTGTTATGCAGGCTGCTCGGCATCGCCCCCTGCGCGGCCAAGGCGTTCGAAGCTGCTCGCGAGGTCGGCCAGTGGGTTCCGCATTCCAGGCAGGATGCATCCCGGCCCGCCTTGCGCAGCATCGACGCGGCGGCGGCGACGTGGCGGGCTTCGCCGGTGTGCGATGCGCAGGCCAGCACCAGTTCGGCGTCGTCGAGCCCGAGCCGGTCGGCGCTGCCGCTCTCGACGAGCGGAAGGGCGAGGATCGCCTTCACCGTCGAACGTGGAAATTCCGGCGCCTCGAAGTCGCCCGCGCCGAACAGGACGCGTCCGTGGCCGTCCACCGCCACGGCGGCACCGCCATGACGGGACTCGACGCGCCCACCTCGTGTCGCCTCAGCCAGCAGCGCATCGGTCGTCATGAAGCCGGTCAGGCCAATTCCTCGAGCCGGTGGATGATGGCACCGCTCCTGGTGACGCGTTCCAGCACGGCGAACATCTGCTTCAGGTGCGGCGTTTCCATATGCGCGTCGAGTGCCGCCTGGCTCTTCCAGGTCTCGATCAACACGAGGCGGGAGGCGTCCGACCGGTCCCGGTGCAGGGTGTATTCGAGGCAGCCGGCCTCCTGTCGCGTCGGCGGGATGCATGCTCGGGTCGCCGCTTCGAGTGCGGCCTCCTCGCCTGCCTTGGCGTCGAAGAAGACGACCAGCCGGATCTGCTCTGACATCGACGTGTTCCATTCTGTCCGTGACCGGCAACAGCCATGCCCCACGCACGTTGTCCACTCAAGCTGCCGCTGAACCCATGCACCGACCCGTGCGCGTAGGAGTGCCTGTCGTGACCGCTTCAGAAATCGCCCGTGTGCAGGCCTACCTGCGCGGCCTGCTCGGCTCCGACCGCATCCGGGTGGTCAAACCGCTGCGTGCCGGTCTGTCGGTCGAGGTGGCGGTCGAACAGGAGGTGATCGGCACCCTGCATCGCGACGAGGACGAGGGCGAGGTGTCCTACTCCATGCACGTGACCATCCTGGAAGAGGATCTGCCCGCGGCGGCACCGGTCACCGGCCGCCGCTGAACACTTCGTCGCCGGGTGGGGCGGCAGCCCGCTACGGCAGGCAGGCAGCCGCGAACAGCGCGAACGAGTGGGCGCGATGGCTGATCGCGTTCTTCTCCGGGTCGGTCATCTCGGCGAAGCTGGTTGCTCGTCCCGCAGGGCAGAACACCGGGTCGTAGCCGTGCCCGTTGGTCCCGCGCGGCGGCCAGTGCATCGTGCCGTCGATACGGCCCTCGAACCGTTCCGTGTGCCCGTCCGGCCAGGCCAGGCACAGCACGGAGATGAACCAGGCGGCGTCGTCCGAGGGATCGGGGCAGGCCGCGACGGCATCGTGCACGCGCTGCATCGCCACCGCGAAATCCCGGCCGGGACCTGCCCAGCGCGCCGAATATATCCCCGGCGCACCGCCCAGCGCACGCACGCAGAAACCAGAGTCGTCCGCGAGTGCCGGCACCCCTAAGGTCTTCGTGGCAGCGCACGCCTTCAGCCGCGCATTGCCCGCGAAGCTGTCCTCGGTCTCGTCAGGCTCGGCTAGGTCGAGTGCCGCCGCGCTGACCAAGGTCACGCCGCTGCCGGCGAGCAGCAGGTCGAATTCCGCCACCTTGCCCCGGTTGTGGCTGGCCAGGACCAGCTTCTCGCCGCGCACGAGCCTGCGGGTCACCTGAGCCTCGCGTTCATGCGCCGAGCGCACGCGATACCGCCTCGCGCTGGGCCGCGAACAGGGGCTCGGTGCCACCGCGGGCTAGGCGCATCAGCTCGTGGAACTGCGCCTCGGAGAACGGCGCGTGCTCCGCGGTTCCCTGGATCTCGACGATGCCGCCATCCTGAGTCAGCACGAAGTTCGCGTCCGCGGCGGCGCCGCTGTCCTCCTCGTAGTCGAGATCGGCGACCGCGAGCGTCGCTCCCGCCGCGCCGACCAGTCCGCAGGAGACCGCCGCCACCTGGCCGGTCAGCGGCACCGCCGCGATCACCCGCTTCCGCACCAGGCTGTTCAAGGCGAGGCTGAGGGCTACCCAGGCGCCGGTGATCGAGGCGCAACGGGTGCCGCCGTCGGCATTGAGCACGTCGCAATCGAGCGTGATGGTCATCTCGCCCAAGGCCTTGCGGTCCACCACGGCGCGCAGCGAGCGGCCGATCAGGCGCTGGATCTCCTGGGTGCGGCCGGACTGCTTGCCCTTCGCCGCCTCTCGCGCGCCGCGCGTGTGGGTGGCGCGCGGCAGCATGCCGTATTCCGCGGTGACCCAGCCAAGCCCCTGGTTGCGCAGGAACGACGGCACGCGCGGCTCCACGCTCGCCGCGCACAGCACCTCGGTGCCGCCCATGCGTATCAGCACCGAGCCTTCCGCGTGATGCGCGAAGCCCGGCTCGATCGACACGGTGCGAATTTCGTCGGGTGCACGGCCGGATGGGCGCATGATGTAAGACCTCCGTGTGCTGCGCCTGCCTCGCGTCGGGCCAGGCGTTGGATGCAGGGCATAGCGTGCGGTGCGAGGACAGGCCAGCGCGATCCCGCGACCGGCCTGCCCGGCAACGCGATCTGGAGACGACGCGATGGATGTTCGAAGCCTGCCGCAGCGACCCGCCTTGCCATCCGGGCTCGATGCGCGCTCGGCTGCCATCCTGCGCGAGATCGTCGAGCAGTATGTCGAGACCGGCGATCCGGTCGGCAGCCGCACCCTGTCGCGCCGGCTGCCGCTGCCGCTTTCGCCGGCGACCATACGCAACGTGATGGCCGACCTCACCGATGCGGGGCTGCTGTTCGCGCCGCACACCTCGGCCGGACGGCTGCCGACCGACAAGGGCCTGCGCCTGTTCGTCGACGGGCTGCTGCAGTTCGGCAGCCTGTCGGACGAGGAGCGCGACACCATCATGCGCACCCTGGAGGCGCGCGGCCGCTCGCTGCAGGACACCCTGTCCGACGCCTCGACGATGCTGTCCGGCCTCTCGTCCGCGGCGGGCCTGGTGCTGGCGCCCAAGAGCGATGGGCTGATCAAGCATATCGAGTTCGTGGCACTCGGGTCGCGCCGAGCGCTGGTGATCCTGGTCGGCGCCGACGGCCAGGTCGAGAATCGCGTCATCGAGACCCCGCCCGGGCTGCCGCCCTCCGCCCTGGTCGAGGCCGGCAACTACCTCAACGCACGGCTTTCCGGCCTGTCGCTGGCGGAGCTGCGCCGGCACGTGACCGAGGAGATGGCGGAGAACCGCACCGAGCTCGACCATCTCTCTGCCAGCATCGTCGAGACCGGGCTCGCCACCTGGACCGGGGAGGGACGCGGCGGCTCGCTGATCGTGCGTGGCCAGGCGCGGCTGCTGGCCGACGTGACGCAGATCGAGCACATCTCCATCATCCAGATGCTGTTCGACCGGCTGGAAACGCAGGAGACGATGCTGCGGCTGCTGGACCTGGCGGAGCAATCCGACGGGGTGCGCATCTTCATCGGCGCGGAGAGCGGCCTGTTCGGCGTGTCGGGCGTGTCGATGGTGGTGGCGCCGGCGCGCAACGAGGCCAACCGGATCGTCGGCGCGATCGGCGTGATCGGCCCGACGCGGCTCAACTACGCACGGATCATCCCGGTGGTGGACTATACAGCGCGGGTGATCGGCCGGCTGCTAGGGTAGGGTTGGAGATCCAACCTCAGTTCCGAACGAAAAGTCTAGTAGCTCAGTAGTTAGAGGCCATATGATCAGGAAGTCCTGGCCATATCGCCATTGGAGGCACCATGTCGGCCCATGTCAGTCCGATCGAAATCGTCGGCGGGACCGCCGTGGTCGGTCCCGCCAACCGACCAGGCATGGACATCGTGCATCTGGTGCGTCGTGGCCTGCCCATCGCTGCGGTGCAGTTCGTCCTGGATAGCGGCCGGCTGACCTCGACGGAGATGGACAGCGTGGTGCTGCCGAGAAAGACGCTCGCGAACCGCCGCAGGCTCGGCAACCTGACCCCCGAGCAGTCCGATCGCCTGATCCGGGTCGCGCGCGTGCTCGCCAGCGCGGAGGAGACGTTCGGCAGCCAGCAGAAGGCGGCCATCTGGCTGCGCCGGGGTACCACGGCATTGGCCGGCGAGAAGCCGCTCGCCCTGCTGGACACCGACGAGGGAGCGCGGGAGGTCGAAGTCCTGCTGGGGCGCATCGGGCACGGGCTGGCGGCCTGATGTGCTGGCTTGGCGTCTGTGTCGGGCGCCATTCGCGGACCTGACGGGAACAGGTGCGAGGCTCTATGGCGGCCGCTGGAACAGTCGCGGGCGGCCGCTGGTCTACACGGCCTCCACCGCGGCACTCGCGCTGCTCGAGGTTCGCGTGCATCTCGATTTGCCGCCGGAGCTGCTGCCGGACGACTACGTGCTGGTGACGATCGACCTCGATGCGCTTGCAGTCGAAGTCATGGACGAAACGCCCGAGCAGCCGGACATCTTCGGCGATACCTGGCTTCAGGCGAGGCGGACGCCAGTCCTGCAGGTGCCGTCCGCAATCATTCCGGAAAGCTGCAACCTGTTGCTCAATCCAGGCCACCCGGCTGCCGCATCGGCCGGTATCGCGGCCATGCGCCATTTCGAGTTCGATCGACGGCTATGGCTTTCGCTGCCGGTTCGGGCGGGTGCCGCTTGATCAATAAGCTCGAGTTCCTCCTGGCGGTCGCGCGCGAGCAGAATTTCCGTCGTGCGGCGGAGGCGTGCGGCGTCGCCCAGCCGACCCTGTCCGCCGGCATCAAGCAGCTTGAGGACACGCTCGGCGTGATGCTGGTCCGACGCAGCTCGCACTTCCAGGGCCTGACCCCCGAGGGCGAGCGCGTCCTGGAATGGGCCAAGCGGCTGGTGAGCGATGCCCGTGCGATGCAGGAGGAGATCCACAGCCTCAGGAAGGGACTGTCGGGCGGACTGCGGATCGCCGTCATCCCGACGGCGTTGCCCTACGCCCCGGCGCTGACGATGCTGTACCGATCGCTGCATCCCAAGGTCGGCATCACGATCCTGTCGCGCAGCTCGATCGAGATCATGGACATGCTCGGCGACCTGCAGGCCGATGCCGGCATCACCTACCTCGATAACGAGAATATCGGGCGGCTGCGGTCGGTTCCGCTCTATGTCGAGCGCTACCGGCTGCTGACGACGCAGGCCGGCCCGATGGGGCAACGCCAGCACGTCACCTGGGCGGAGGTCGGCGCGCTGCCGCTGTGCCTGCTGACCCCCGACATGCAGAACCGGCGGATCCTGGACAGGTTGATGACCGGAGCAGGGACCGCTTCCAATCCATGCATGTTGGAGTCGGATTCCATCGTGGCACTCATCGCGCATGTCAGGCGCGGCGACTGGGTCACGGTCGTCTCCGAGCACGTGGCCGAAGCGATGACCGGCACGGGGCCGTTCTGGTCGATCCCGATCACCGAACCCGACGCGACGTTCCGGATCGGCCTGGTCACGCCGGACCGGCAACCGACTTCGCCGATGGTGAGCGCGCTGATCGCTGCCGCCGAGCGGCTGGCACGCCAGGCTGTCTGACGTGCGCGTGATAGGTTTTCGCTATCGCAACACGTGAGCACCCGCTTGCCCGGCTCTCGATCCGGGCCGAAGAGTGATTGGTGGCATACCGAAAGATGGAACTTCTATGAGGAAGCCGTCACAGGGTCAGGTCGTCCCCGTTCGCGCCGAACGCACCGCCTGGTATGGCACGGTGCGCGCCGAAGCGATCATCAACGCCCATCGCAGCCTGGATGGACCGATGCTCCCGCTGCTGCATGCCCTGCAGGACGCGTTCGGCTACGTGCCGGAGGAAGCCGAGCCGTTGATCGCCACGGCCTTGAACATCTCCCTCGCGGAGGTGCACGGCGTGATCTCGTTCTACCACGACTTCCGGCGCGAGCGTGCCGGCCGCCACATCCTGAAGCTGTGCCGCGCGGAAGCCTGCCAGGCGCTCGGCGGCGTCGCCCTGGCCAACACGCTGCTGGGGCGGCTCGGGCTGGCCTGGGGCGGCAGGACGACGGATGGCTCGCTGACCGTGGAGCCGACCTTCTGCCTGGGCCTGTGCGCCTGCGCGCCGGCCGCCCTGCTGGACGGGGAGCCGCTGGTGCGGGTGACCACGGCGTCGCTCGACGCCGCCCTGGCCGAGGTGCGGTCATGATCCGGATCTTCGTCCCTTGCGACGCGACGGCACTGGGGATGGGCGCCGAGCGGATCGTCGCGGCGATCCGACGCGAGGCCGATCAGGCTGGTGCCCCCATCCGGATCGTGCGCACCGGCACGCGCGGGATGGTGTGGCTCGAGCCGCTCGTCGAGGTCGAGACCGCGCAAGGCCGGATCGGCTACGGTCCGGTGTGTCCCGACGACGTGGCATCCCTGTTCGCCGCCGGGTTCCTCGATGGCGGCGACCACCCGCTCTCGATCGGCAAGCCGGAGGAGCATCCCTGGCAGGTCCGCCAGACGCGGCTGACCTTCGCGCGTTGCGGCCTCGTCGACCCGCTCTCGGCCGAGGATTACCGCGCGCATGGCGGCTATGCCGGCCTCGACCGCGCCCTGGCCATGAGCGGCGAGGCGATCGTGGACGAGGTCAAGCTGTCCGGCCTGCGTGGCCGCGGCGGCGCCGGCTTCCCGACCGGCATCAAGTGGAACACCGTGCGGCTGGCGCCGGCCGAGCAGCGCTACGTCGTCTGCAACGCCGACGAGGGTGACAGCGGCACCTTCGCCGACCGCATGCTGATGGAAGGCGACCCGTTCACCCTGATCGAGGGCATGACGATCGCCGGGCTCGCGGTGGAGGCGACGCGCGGCTTCATCTACTGCCGATCGGAGTATCCGCACGCCTTCCGGACCCTGCAGCGCGCGATCGCCGCCGCCATGGCGACCGGCATGCTCGGCGCGGACATAGGCGGTTCGGGGCGCGCCTTCTTCCTGGAGGCAAGGCTCGGCGCCGGCGCCTACATCTGCGGCGAGGAGACCTCGCTGCTCGAAAGCCTGGAAGGGCGTCGCGGCATGGTGCAGGCGAAGCCGCCGCTGCCGGCCATCCAGGGCCTGTTCGGCAAGCCCACCATCGTCAACAACGTGCTCTCGCTGGCCGCGGTGCCGTTCATCCTGGCCAACGGCGGCAAGGCCTACGCGGAATACGGCACCGGCCGCTCGCTCGGCACGCTCGCGGTGCAGCTGGCCGGCAACATCAGGCGCGGCGGCCTGATCGAGGTCGCGTTCGGCACCAGCCTACGCGAGGTCGTGGAGCAGCTCGGCGGCGGCACCGCGACCGGCCGGCCGGTGCGGGCCGTGCAGGTCGGCGGCCCGCTCGGCGCCTACTTCCCGGCGCACATGCTGGACATCCCGCTGGACTACGAGGCTTTCGCCGCGGCGAAGGGGCTGCTCGGCCATGGTGGCGTCGTCGTGTTCGACGATACGGTCGACCTCGCCGCGCAGGCGCGTTTCGCCTTCGAGTTCTGCGCCCATGAGAGCTGCGGCAAGTGCACGCCGTGCCGTGTCGGCGCCGTGCGCGGCATGGAGGTGGTGGACCGGATCACAGCCGGCATCCAGCCGGAGAAGAACCTGGGCCTGCTGGGCGACCTCTGCACACTCATGACCGACGCCTCGCTGTGCGCGATGGGTGGGCTGACGCCAGTGCCGGTGATGAGCGCGCTGACCTACTTTCCGGAAGACTTCGAGCGCGCGGCCAGCGTGCCGGCCGCGGCCGAGTAGAGGAACGGTATCGATGGGCCTGATCAAGGAACTGGATTACGGCACGCCGCTGCGGGCCGCCGACAGGCTGGTGACGCTCAACATCGACGGGCAGCCGGTCACCATGCCGGCAGGCACTTCGGTGATGGCGGCGGCCATGTCGCTCGGCACCAAGATCCCGAAGCTGTGCGCGACCGACAGCCTCGAGCCGTTTGGCTCCTGCCGCATGTGCCTCGTCGAGATACAGGGCCGCCGGGGCACGCCGGCCTCCTGCACCACGCCGATCGAGGAAGGCATGGTGGTCACCACGCAGACCAAGCGGCTCGCGGACACAAGGCGCGGGGTGATGGAGCTGTACATCTCCGACCATCCGCTCGACTGCCTGACCTGTGCGGCCAACGGCGACTGCGAGCTGCAGGACATGGCCGGGGCGGTCGGGCTGCGCGACGTGCGCTACGGCATGGACGGCGCCAACCACCTCTCCGCGCCGAAGGACGAGTCCAACCCCTACTTCACCTTCGATGCCGCCAAGTGCATCGTCTGCTCGCGCTGCGTGCGGGCGTGCGAGGAGGTGCAGGGCACCTTCGCGCTGACCATCGCGGGGCGCGGCTTCGACTCCAAGGTCGCAGCTGGCAACAGCGACTTCTTCGGTTCCGAGTGCGTGTCCTGCGGCGCCTGCGTGCAGGCCTGCCCGACGGCGACGCTGACCGAGAAGAGCGTCATCGCCAAGGGCCAGCCCGAGCACTCCGTGGTGACGACCTGCGCCTATTGCGGCGTCGGCTGCGCCTTCAAAGCGGAGATGCAGGGCACCGACGTGGTGCGCATGGTGCCCTACAAGGATGGTCGCGCCAACGAGGGCCACTCCTGCGTCAAAGGCCGGTTCGCCTGGGGCTACGCGACCCACAAGGACCGCATCACCAAGCCGATGATACGCGCCGCCATCACTGACCCGTGGCAGGAGGTGAGCTGGGAGCAGGCGATCGCGCATGCGGCGAACGAGTTCAAGCGGCTGCAGCGGACCTACGGCCGCGACAGCATCGGCGGCATCACCTCGTCGCGTTGCACCAACGAGGAGACCTATCTCGTCCAGAAGCTGGTGCGCGGCGGGTTCGGCAACAACAACGTCGATACCTGCGCACGGGTCTGCCACTCGCCGACCGGCTACGGGTTGATGGCGACGGTCGGTACCTCCGCCGGCACGCAGGATTTCGCCTCCGTCGCCTACGCCGACGTCATCATGGTGATCGGCGCCAATCCGACCGACGGCCATCCGGTGTTCGCGTCGCGCATGAAGCGACGGCTGCGCCAGGGTGCCAAGCTGATCGTCGTCGATCCGCGCAGGATCGGTTTGGTGCAGTCGCCGCACGTCAAGGCCGAGCACCACCTGCCGCTGTTGCCGGGCACCAACGTCGCCTTGATCAACGCCATGGCCCACGTGGTCGTGACGGAAGGGCTGGTGGCGACCGACTATGTTCGCGACCGCTGCGAGTGGGACGCGTTCGAGACCTGGGCACGCTTCATCGCCGAGCCGTGCCGCGGACCCGAGGCGACGGCGCATCTCACCGGGGTCGACCCGGCCGAGGTGCGTGCGGCCGCGCGGCTGTACGCGACCGGCGGAGCGGCCGCCATCTATTACGGGCTCGGCGTGACCGAGCACAGCCAGGGTTCCACCACCGTGATGGCGATGGCCAACCTGGCGATGGCGACCGGCAATATCGGCAAGCCGGGTGCCGGCCTGAACCCGCTGCGCGGGCAGAACAACGTCCAGGGCTCGTGCGACATGGGCTCGTTCCCGCACGAGTTTCCCGGCTACCGCCACGTATCGGACGACGGCACGCGTCAGGCCTTCGAGGCATTGTGGGGCGTCCCTCTGGCCGGCGAGCCGGGACGTCGCATTCCCAACATGCTCGACGACGCCGTCGAGGGCACGTTCAAGGGCCTGTACATCCAGGGCGAGGACATCGCGCAGTCCGATCCCGACACGCAGCACGTGACCGCCGGCCTGCGGGCGATGGAATGCGTCGTGATCCAGGACCTGTTCCTCAACGAGACGGCCAAGTACGCGCACGTGTTCCTGCCCGGCTCGTCCTTCCTGGAGAAGGACGGGACCTTCACCAACGCCGAGCGGCGTATCAGCCGGGTGCGCAAGGTAGTGCCGCCGCTGGGCGGCCTCGCCGACTGGGAGGCGACGCTCGCGCTGTCGAACGCGCTCGGCTTCGCGATGGCCTACGTGCATCCGTCGCAGATCATGGCGGAGATCGCCGCCATGACCCCGACCTTCAAAGGTGTGTCCTACGAGAAGCTGGACGCGCTCGGCTCGATCCAGTGGCCGTGCAACGACGCGGCCCCGAGCGGGACGCCGATGATGCATGTCGACCGCTTCGTCCGCGGACGTGGCCGCTTCATGATCACCGAGTTCATCCCGACCAAGGAGCGCACCGGCCCGCTGTTCCCGTTGCTGCTGACCACCGGGCGCATCCTGTCGCAGTACAACGTCGGCGCGCAGACCCGCCGCACCGAGAACAGCCGCTGGCACGAGGAGGACCTGCTGGAGATCCATCCGCTCGATGCCGAGAATCGCGGCGTCGTCGATGGCGACCTGGTCTGCCTGGAGAGCCGCTCCGGCGACGTGGCGCTGCGTGCGCGCATCAGCGAGGCCATGCAGCCGGGCGTCGTCTACACGACGTTCCATCACCCGAAGACCGGCGCCAACGTGATCACGACGGACTACTCCGACTGGGCCACCAACTGTCCGGAGTACAAGGTCACGGCGGTGCAGGTGCGCAAGACGAACCGGCTGTCGGACTGGCAGGCGCGCTTCTTCGACGAGGACATGGCGCTCACCCGCGTGGCGCAGGGCGATGCGGCGGATTGATGCGCCAACCACCGACGGGAGATAGTCCATGAAGCCCGAGAAGCTGACCGTCATGGCCAACCAGATCGCCACGTTCTTCCGCTCCTATCCGGACGACGAGGCGGCGGCCGGCATCAAGCGTCACGTGGTGTCGTTCTGGACGCCGCTCATGCGTACCGGCCTGGAGGACTGGATAGAGCGGGACGGGCCGGACATCGACCCGCTGGTGGTGCGGGCGCTGCGGCGCCCCATGACCGCCGCCAGCCCGGTCGAGCGGGTGACGTCGCCTGCGCAGGAGTCGGGACAGATCGCGAGCGACGCGGGCTGATACCCGGGCTGCCGTCTCGTGAAGAGGCCGATGATTGCTACGGGGGGTCGAGACCCTGGATCAGGACGTCGCAGGCCGCTTTCGGCCGATGCTGATTTTCGACGCCCTTGACGCACAGGCTGTTCGCGTTGAACCGGATGTCATCATTGGCAGGGTCCTGGGGCAACGTCGCGACGAGATCCCGCGCGCAATGCCCATGATCGCGCAGGTCCATGTCCACGGCGTTGATCATAAGCTGTGTGGGGACGATCATGTCATACGTGTCGGGAGCAAGCCCGAAGAGCGAGATGAGCTTCGCACCCGTCGCACAGACCGGCCCGTACAGCTCGGGATGCCTGAGCAGCACACGGTCCAGGCGGCGACCAGCAATCTGCGGCCGGTTCGACGCCCGATGCTGGCGAGGCCATTGGCGTCGCCAAGGTCAAACCTCAGAATGCCTGCTGCAGAGCGCCGCCGAGCAGAGCAGGAGGAGAATCTTCTTCATGGCCCGTAGAACTTGAAGTCTTCGTGCTGAATGCCGTGGACCCGAATGGCAGGGGCATGCCTTGCCCACCAGGGAAGGTAGTTCCGCATCGGCCGGCTGTTCTTTACCACGCCCGCCGTTCAGCGGATCAGCAGTTGTTTTCCGCCAACAGCGCTTTCAGCTCGCGATGGGCGAGATCGAGACGCTCGCCGAGACCTGGCTCGGGATCGTCGAGCCAGGAGACCGTGGCATGCACGAACGCAGCCATGCCAGTCCGTGCCGCAAGAACAGCCCGCAGTTTCGCGACACCGCGCGCCTGCAACGCGGCGGCAAGCGCATCGGCCAGCGCGCCCATTTTCGCCATCTCGCGCTCATGAAGCGCGGGCGTGCCGGAAATAACCTCGTGTCGTGGCTTCGAGAATGGCCGGTTGTCTTCAAGCGCCGGCAGGACCGACCGGAACGCTCGGAACAGCGTATCGAGCGGTCCTGATCCGTCGGACGCGTCGGCTATCGAGGCCGTCAGGGCCGCTCGCAACTTGGCCTCGCCATCGAACAGGACCTCCCGCTTGTCCGGGAAGTGACGGAAGAAGGTCCGCTCGGTCACGCCGGCCCGCGCAGCGATCTCGGCAGCCGTGGTCTGATCGTAGCCTCGCTCGCGGAACAGCTCCAACGCCATCCGTTGCAGACGAGCGCGCGCGTCATCCTCATTTTTCGCCACCGCGGCACCTGCTCCCTGTTGTCAGTGACTGACAAAGCGCCTATGTCAGTCACTGACGCAGCGGCGATAGCATATCTCCGCCCGGTATGGTCAAGGAGGTAGCATGCGTGTGTTTCTGACGGGAGCGAACGGTTGGGTGGGGTCAGCGATCACCCGCGAACTACTCGATGCGGGCCATTCCGTCGTCGGCCTGGTGCGCTCGAAGGAGAAGGAGGAGGCGCTTGCCGCCGCCGGCGGCACGCCGCTGCTGGGCTCGTTGCGCGATCTGGACGTGATCCGGGCAGGAGCCGACGATGCCGACGGTGTCATCCATACGGCATTCGGTCTCGACTTCTCGAAGATCGTGGAACTGGCCGAGGAGGACCGCGAGGCGATAGAGACGTTCGGAGAGATGTTCGCCGGTTCGGACCGGCCGATCGTCGTGACCGGCGGGATAGGCCTGTTGCCTCTCGGGGAGACGTTCAGGGAAACCTCGCCACGCCCGCCCGTCATCCCTGCGTTTCCACGCGCGTCGGAGCAGACTGCGTTCGCGCTCGCCGAGCGTGGGTTGCGTACGAGCGTGGTCCGCCTGCCGCGCTCGACCCACGGCGTCGGGGAACGTCATGGCTTCGTTCCCATGCTCGCCGCCGTAGCCCGCGAGAAGGGCGTTTCCGCCTATGTCGGAGACGGACAAAACCTATGGCCATCCGTGCACCGGCTGGATGCTGCGCGCATCTTCCGCATGGCACTTGAACGGGGTGCCCGGAATGAGGCATTTCACGCCGTTGCCGAGGAGGGCGTGCCGTTCAGGCTGATTGCCGAGGCGATCGGCCGGCAGGTCGGCGTGCCCGCGAAGTCCCTGACGCCCGAAGCAGCCGAGACGCATTTCGGCGGCTTGGCGATGTGGGTGGCAGGCAATGGTCCCGCCTCAAGCGCGAGGACCAGGGCGGTTCTCGGATGGGAGCCAAGAGAGATGGGCGTCATCGCGGATATCGACCGGCCGGACTATTACGGCTGACCGGCTGCTCGGCTCCGCGTCTTCAGGGACAATCCCGATCGAAGTCATGGCCCGATAGGCGCAAACTCAAGGTCCGCCGCATCCCGATCCTATACAGGTCGCCACGTGGAACCCGGATGGTCCGACCTGCCGTCTCGTGAGGGAACGACATACGGGATCACCATCGACGGGATGCGCCCATCGGCAGTGCATGAGGCCGATGATTACTGCGGGGGGTTGAGACCTTGGATCAGGACGTCGCAGGCCGCTTTCGGCCGATGCTGATTTTCGATGCCACTGACGCACAGGCTGCTCGCGTTGAGCCGGATCTCATTATTGGCAGGGTCCTTGGGCAACGCCGCGACGAGATCCCACGCGCAATGCCCATGATCGCGCAGGTCCATGTCCACGGCGTTGATCATAAGCTGTATGGGAACCCACCACTCGTATACGCCGGGGCCAGCCCGGAAGCGCGAGATGAGCTTCGCACCCGTCGCACAGACCGGCCCATACAGCTCGGGATGCCTGAGCAGCACACGGTTTAGGCGGCGACCGGCGATCTGCGGCCGGTTCGACGCCCGGATGCTGGCGAGGCCATTGGCATCGCCAGCCTCAAATCTCGCGATGTCCACCAGTTCATGGATGACGATGATGGCCTGGCAGGACGGCGTCGTGCAGTGGGTTGCGCGTGCACGGGCAGCGGCCGATGCGACATCGTTCGTCATCGGCGCCGTGTCGTCCGGGTTCCACACTGGCGCCGAGGGTGCAGCCGCCATCGCTTCGGTCATGCCGTTGCTAAAGAGCGCCGCCGAGCAGAGCAGGAGGAGAAGCTTTTTCATGGCGACCTGTAGAACCTGAAGTCTTTGTCCTGGATGCCGGGGACCCGAATGGCAGAGGTCCGCTTTGCCCACCCGGGACGGTAGTTCCGCACCGGCTGGCCGTTCTTCATCACGCCCAAAATGCTCTCCAGTCCTCCGTGCACATCGGTTCGGGAAGAAGGTGTTTCCTCCTCCTTCGGCATGGATACCGGCGAGTAGAAGTGGGTGGCGCCCTAGCTGATGTCCCTGGCGGTGCCGTTCAGGATGCTTTCGGCGAGACGCAGACTGGTGGGGGTCGGCATATGGCTGTGGACATAGTTGCCGTGGGTCCATACCGACGACACCTGCGTGAGGTGGTGTTGCTTCATGCGGTTCACGACTGTCCACCCCACCATGGCCTGTGCGGTCTCGTCCAGGCCACGCGCTTCGGAGGCGATGATACGGCCAAGATCGTTGATGTTCTCTTGCGCAAGCTGGTCTTCGGGTTCGTTGGTAGCCTGCTCACCTGAGGACGACATCAAGAACCTCGGCTTTGCATACACGCAAGGACGTCAGCTTTGTCCCTGCAGATCATTGATCGCGTCGTATTCGGAGCGGCGACATACGGCATCAGGACAGCCTCCGATGATGTGTTCCACTGATTACGATGTCCCAACAGTCAAACCAAGTCGCGCGTGCTCCGGGACAGCCGGCCGTCGATCCGCAGATGCCGTTCAACACCGGACATGCAGCCTGAATATCCTGTCCGGGTCGAACCCGGTATCTGCCTTGAGATCGCGCATATGGGGTAGCGCCCGCGGGCGGCCTGAACCGTCGAGACCTCCTGGCTGCTTAGGCGGGGGCGACGAAACCCGGTGCCGGTGCTAGGAAGCCGTCATGACCAGGGTACAGGCATGAACGGTTCCTACAGGGCAGGTCAGGATCAGCGCGGAGCGAGGACGCCGGTGCGTCCGCGCTTCCGCTTCGTGCGCCGCCTGTCCGGCGCCCTGGTCGCGGTAGGCCTGCTGGCGGTTAGCACCGGCGGCTTCGTGATCTGGCGCAAGTACGAGGTGCTGTCCGCGGGCATGCCCACGGTCGGCGGCCTGCGCGACTACCAGCCGCCGGTGATGAGCCGGATCTATGCCGGTGACGGCCGGGTAATCGCGGAGCTGGCCGCCGAGCGGCGTATCTTCGCGCCCTACGCCGTCATCCCGGACCGTGTGAAGGCCGCGTTCACCTCCGCCGAGGACCAGAATTTCTGGAGCCATGGCGGCGTCGACCCGCTCGCCATCCTGCGTGCCGCGGTCACCGACGTGGAGACCATGCACTCCGGACGCCGTCCGATCGGCGCCTCGACCATCACCCAGCAGGTCGCCAAGATCATGCTGCTGAACTCCAACGTGGTCACCTTCGAGCGCAAGGTGAAGGAGGCGCTGCTGGCGATGCGCATCGAGCAGACGCTGCCCAAGCAGCGCATCCTCGAGATCTACCTCAACGAGATCTATCTCGGCGCGGGCGCCTACGGCATCGCGGCCGCGTCGCAGACCTACTTCAACAAGCCGCTCGACCAGCTCGACGACGCCGAGGCCGCCTTCCTCGGCGCACTGCCCAAGTCGCCCACCAACTACAACCCCTACCGCTTCCCCGCCGCCGCCCGC